>Ga0181528_10001122_pt1 | contig 16888 bp, 15 predicted proteins | sample PEATcosm2014_Bin_47_FD_119742 | JGI IMG/M metagenome (GOLD analysis project Ga0181528, IMG submission 119742) | Peatland microbial communities from MTU Mesocosm Facility, Houghton, MI, USA - PEATcosm2014_Bin10_10_metaG | ecosystem: Environmental > Terrestrial > Soil > Wetlands > Peat | place...
GCCGCGAGCGGCGCCAAATCGGCGCCGGCCGCCAGACGCAAGTCCGCCGATGCGGTTGAGACCCGGTCCGGCGGCGATAGGTTCACATGTTGTCCGGCCTGCTATGGGGGCACGCCGGAGGCCTGCGCCACAAGATCCTCGCGTCTGCCGAACCCTAGCCCTGTAACCGGCGTCCATTAGACCGACACTGAGTCAACCAGGCGGAGAATAGCGACCGTGAAGGCTCTTGCTGTGCGTGTGGGGATTTGCGCGGCGCTCGTCGCTGCCATGCCGGTCATGGCGGCTGTCGGAACGACGCGCACGCTGCCCGGACCCGGCCGCGTGGCCGTGGGCGGCATCATGCCGACCGGCTACGTGGGCGTCCTGGCGCGCTTCGGCATGCCGCGCGACCTGCTGTTCGACGCCCAGTTGGCGCGGCCCGAGGTGCTGGCCAAGTACGACGTGGTGATCATCGCCGGGATGCCCGAAGAGGACTGCATGCCGGCCATCGACGCCTTCCTGGCCAAGGGCGGCCGGCTGCTGGTGGACTTCAGCAACGTCCAGCGCGCCATTCGCGGCGTGATGGCGGCGGATCGTAACGCGCCCGGCGCGCTCGGCCCCTTCCGCACCACGGCGCCGGGCGCCGGCAATCTCCTTTTGGTGGGTGACAACAATCCGCTCAAGGGCGCCTTGGCCGACGTCGGCGACGGGGTCGGAGTCGCGGCCCGCCGCGGTCTCGGCATGGCGCCGGATCCGAGCTGCCTCAAGGATCCTCTGGTGTTGGCCAACTTCAGCGCCACGGCGATCGGCCGCGCCGGCTTCCCCGGATTCCAGGGCCCCGGCGCACAGGCGCCCGCGCCGGCCGACATGAAGGCCAACATCGCGGCCCTGTTCGCCGCCGCGGCGGGCAACGGCAATGGCGGCGGCCGCGTGCGTGGGCTCGGCCAGGCCGGCGCCACGGGTCCCGCGGCGCCGGCCATCGTGGTGGGCAAGCGCGGCAACGGCACGGTGCTGCTGTGCGGGCCGTCGGTCGGCATGGTCACGTCCCTGCTGGGCACCAACTGCGACGATTTGATCCTGGCCATGCTCAAGGTGCTCACCGACGGACGCGTCGTGCCGCAACTGGAGCCCGAAGGCCCGCACCTGGGTCGCAAGGAGAGCCTGCGCAGCATGGGCCACGCCGAGACGGCCGAGGACAACGCCCCGCCGCCCGTGCCGGACCGCCCCGACGGCAACGGCACACGCACCAAGTTGCCCGACGGCGTGAAGCAACTCGCCGCGGACCAGGCCGACGAGTTCAACATCAACGGCAAGGTGCCCGCCACCCCCGGCGAGCTGATGCTCAGTTTCTGGAACCGCTTCAACTACGTCAAGGTCGGTATCGGACCCGACGGGCTCAAGGTGTCGCTGATCGACAACGGCTTCACCAAGGACCTCGACCAGGGCACGGCGCCCCTCCTTCCGGGCGCGCCGTTCGCCGTGAAGATGCGCAACGACCACTTGTTCGTGGAGGCCGGCGCGGTGATGGCCGAGGCGTCCCTGATGGGCATCCACAAGGGCGGCACGGGCGCCAAGGACTTCGTCGGCGACCTCTCCTATCGGGCCGTGGAGGGCGTCTACTTCAGCGACGACTTCATGCGCACCAGCAACTTCGACGGCGGCTGGAAGACGATTGGCGGCAAGTGGACCACGGTGGCCGTGGAAAACCCGGACATGGGCGCCAACCCCTTCTCCTACAAGGTGGACGCCACCAACGAAGTCGCCACGGCGCTGCAGGGCACCAAAGGGTGGGATGAGTACAAGTTCGCCAGCGCCGTGCAGCCGCGCGGCAACAGCGGCACGATCGGCCTGGGCTGGTATGCCCAGGACGAGAACAACATGTACCTGTTCCAGGCCGCCGTGCTCACCAATCAGACGCCCAAGCCCGACGGTTTTCAACTGCTCAAGCTGGTGGCCGGCCAGCCGACGACCGTGATCGACTCGAAGCCCGGCGGGCTGACCACCATGCAGTGGTACCGGGCGCAGGTGAAGACTCTGGGCGCCAACATCGGCGTGTTCGTGGACGGCGTGAAGGTGTTGGGCGGCAAGGACACCACCTATCGCAGCGGCAAGATCGCCCTGCGCGCCGACCACACCCTGTCGCGTTTCAACGACGTGCTGGTGGAATCGGTGGCCGTGGACGCCACGCGCGGCCAGGCCCTGAGCGGCAAGGTGCCGGAGTACGCCGGCATCATCGACGTCGACAGTTGGGCCGGTCCGGCCACGGCGTGGGAGCCGTCGCCCGACACGGGCGGGCTGTTCTGGCGCCGCAACGAGTTCTTCGGCGACATCTCCCTGCGCTACGACGCGTCATCGCTGGGCGACGGCGATTCCGTCTCGATGGTCCTGGACGGCGACGGCCAGAGCGCCGACACCGGCTACCAACTCACGGCCACGCGCAACGGCGGCAACCTGGACGTGATCATGACCCACAGCGACCACGGCACGCCGGTGACGAGCGCCGCCTCGACCTCGGCGGACGGCAAGCTGAGCCTGGCCATCACGCGCGAGGGCAAGCAGGTGAGCGGCGTGGTGAACGGCGAGACCATGGTGGGCGCCATGGTGCACGGCGCGAGCGGCGGCGGGCGGCTGGCTTTCCGCACGGTGGGCTTCAAGCCGAAAATCTCCAGCTTCAGCGTGTGGTCCATGAATCTCAAGGACTACACCTTCGACGCCGCGCCCACCGACTGGTGGGTCAGCGACGGCGCGTGGGATCAGACCAACCGCTGGGCCTGCACGCCCGACTGGTCGTGGTTCGGGGGCGTCAACGAGACCGGCAAGGCCACCGTCTGGAACAAGCAGCAGTTCTCCGGCGACATCACCCTCGATTTCTACGCCGGTCCCAAGATGCTGTCGACCAAGGAAGGCTTCAGCCAGAACAAGGACCAGTTCGAGAACATGAACTGCGTGCTGTGCGGCGACGGCAAGGACGCCACCAGCGGCTACAGCTTCGTGGCCTGCCCGCCGGGCGGCGGCGCGGCCATCTACAAGAACGGCGCCATGGTGGCCAGCGTGCGCGATTTCCGGTTCTTCACGCGCGGCCACAATCGCTGGGCCAACATTCGCGCCGAGAAGCAGGGCTCGCGCATCGAGCTGTTCGTGGACGGCCAGAGCGTGGTCCGCTACGACGACCCGCAGCCGCTGAGCGGCGGCTACGCCGGCATCTGGACGCAGAACAACGGCATCATGATCCCCCGGGTCACCCTCGCCTATGAGAAGCTCGGAGCGGGCTTGTTGTCGATGCCGAGCGCGCGCTGACGCGCGGGGATTGGGCGTAGGGCGTCGGGCGTGGGGGCGAATCGGTCAGCCGCTCCCCCACGCCCGACGCCACACGCCCAATCCCCGCCACTTGACAGCATCGCGCATAACAGGCACAACCTGCGCACATGGAGCCGGCCGCGCACATTCTGATCATCGAAGACGACCGTCGCCTGGCCGATGGCCTGCGCATCGCCCTGCAGCGTGAGTCGCACCGCGTCAGCGTCGCCGAGCGCGGCGAAGAGGGCCTGGCCCTCGCCGTGCGCGAGCGGCCCGATCTGGTGGTGATCGACCTCAACCTGCCCGATCTCGACGGCCTCACCGTCTGCCAGCGGCTGCGCCAGCGCACGTACGTGCCCATCATGATCATGACCGGCGCCGCCATCGAGGAGCAGGACAAGGTGGTCGGCCTGCGATTCGGGGCCGACGATTACATGGTCAAGCCCTTCGGCGTGGCGGAGTTCTGCGCCCGCTGCGACGCCCTGCTGCGCCGCAGCTCGACGTATGCCGAGGCGCGCGACCGCGAGTTGAAGGTCGGCAACCTGCTCATCGACCAGGAAGCCTACACCGTGAAACGCGACGGGCAGGTGGTGGATCTGACGCCCAAGGAGTTCGAGCTGCTGGTGGCCCTGGCCGAGTATCCCAACCGCGTGCGCACGCGCGACTATCTGCTGGAGCGCGTGTGGGGCTACACCAGCGAGATTCGCACCCGCACCCTGGACATGCACGTGCGGCGCCTGCGCGAGAAACTGGAGGAGGATCCCGCCGAGCCGCGGCTCATCCAGACCGTGATCGGCGTGGGGTACAAACTGGTGGCGTGATCCCTGGGAGAGTCGGACATGGACAGCTTGCACGAAGCGCTACGGGAGCAGTACCGCCGGCAATTCATGATGTTGCGCGAGGCGCTGGCGGACAACGACGACCAGCGCCTGCGGGCCGGACAGGGTTTGCTCGTTCCGGCGCGCCTGCTGGTGCACATCCTCTGGACGAGCGCCTTCTACCTGCATGACGAGCCGGACTATAGCGTCTTCGCCACCGGCCGGTCCAGCAATTGGAAGGAGGCGGCCACGGAGGATCTGCCCACCGCGGCGCGTATGGCGGAGTTCCTGGCCGAGGTGGAAGCCGCGTTCGAGACGTGGCTGGCGGCCAAGAGCGCGGCCGACCTGGGTGCGCCGACGCGTTTCCCCTGGACCGGCGCGAGCGTGCTCGATCAACTGCTGTACAACCTGCGCCACAGCCAGCAGCACATCGGCGAGATCAATGCCATCCTGCGTGCCGCCGATGCGCCGCGCATAAGCTGGCAGTGACGGCCACGCCTCGGCGGGACGACAATGGACGTGGAAAGGGACGGCGGACGATGAGACGCTCGGTGCTCATCATCGAAGACTCGCCGTCCACCGCGGACCTGGCGCGGTGGACCTTGCTTGACCTGGCCTGTGAGGTCGAGGTGGCCGACAACGCGCCGCTGGCCCTCGATCTGCTGCGCGGCCGCTTCAGCCCGCGCCTCATGGTGGTCGACGCCTTCCTCCAGGGCGTGCAGCCGCTGACTTTCTTCGAGGAGCTGCACGCCGCCGCCCCGGCCGCCGTCATGGTGCTCCTGGTGGACCGCGGCGTGGCGGCGCCGACCTGGCACGGCATCGGGGCGCAGGTCGCCAAGCCGCTGCAGCCGCGGCGCTTCGGCTGCGTCGTGGCCGAGCTGCTGGCGGGCGCCGACGCGGCGGGCGGCGACGAGACGGGAACCAGCCTTGGCACGTGACGGCCAGCCGTGGCTCGATGAGCTGTTGGCGGCCAGCGCCGAAGGCATCGCCCTGTGTGATCCCGGCGGCCGCATCGTGCGCCACAACGCGCGACTCGGCGAGCTGCTGGATGCCGGCGAGGACTTCAGCGGCCGGCGCCTCGAGGATCTGTCCGCCGATCCGACCTTTGGCCTGGCCATCGCCGCGGCGCGTTCGCGCGGCCGCTGGCAGGGTCGGCTGCGACTCGGCGACCATGAGATCGACGGCCGCCTGCAGTTCGGCTCCGACGGCCACGGCGTGCTGCTGTGTCACGACGTCAGTGAGCACGTCGCGTTGGGGCGGCGCGCCGAGTCGCTGGCGGCCATGGTCGAGGAGCACGCCTCGCGCGCCGCCGACGCCACGGCCCTGCTGTTCGAGCAGAGCGAGCGCCTCACGAGCCTCTACGAGATGACGCTGACGGCCCTCGAATCGGCCACCGTGAAGGACACGGCGACGCGGCTGTGCGATTCCCTGGTGGAGGATCTGGCCACCGCCAATGCCGCGCTGTGGCTGCTGGACGCCGAGCCCGGCCTGCTGCGCCGCATCGCCGCCGTCGGTCCGCGTGCCACCAGTCTGCCCGAAATCTGCGCGCGGCAGGCAGCGCCGCAGGTGGACGAGGCCCTGGCCACGGGTCGCACCGCGCCGGCCATCGACGTCGGCGTGCTGCCCGGCTTCTACGCCGTGCCGCTGCCCGGCCGCGAACGCCCGCTCGGCGCCTTGACGGTGGACGTGGCGCCGGACCTCGACAAGCTGCAGATCTACGCCCCGCATGTCGCCACGGCCGTCAACAACGCCATCATGGCCGACGAATTGACGCGCGCCAACGCCCAATTGCGCGTCATCGACCAGCAGAAGAGCGAATTCCTCAACTTCGTGGCCCACGATCTGCGCACGCCGCTGACCTGCATCCGCACCTACACGGACTTGTTGCGGCTGTACGTGGACGAGCCGCCGGAAACCTATCGCGACTTCCTGACCATCATCGCCGAGGAGACGGAGCGGCTCGGCGAGCTGCTCGACAACTTCCTCGATCTGGCGCGCATCGAGAACGCCACCATGCGCTACAGCCTGGAGCCGGTGGATCTGGGCGAGATCGTGACCCATTTCGGCAACGTCTACCTGGCCAAGGCGCAGGCCGAGGCGGTGGTGCTGGGGCAGCGCGTGGCGCCCGGCCTGCCGCGGCTGGTGGCGGATCGGCGGCGGCTGGAGCAGGTGTTCTCGAATCTGCTCTCCAACGCCTTCAAGTACAGCCCGCGGGGCGGCAACGTCACCATTTCGGCCGCCGCGGAGGGCAACGGGGTCCTGGTGACGGTGGATGATAGCGGTCCGGGCGTGCCGGTCGAGGATCGGCGGCGCATCTTCGAGCGCTTCCGCCAGGCGCGCAACACGGACCGCTCGCGGGGCGGCACGGGCCTCGGCCTGGCCATCGCGCAGGCCATTGTCAACGATCACGGCGGGCGCATCTGGGCCGAGGACGCGCCGGGCGGCGGGGCGCGCTTCGCCCTCTGGCTGCCCAAGGAGCCGCCCGCCAACAGCCCGGCGGGCCGCATGGGCGGAGACTGAGGCCGTGAGCGAGGCGCGCCGCGTGGTGGTCATCGCGGAGGACGAGCCGCGTCTGGCGGCCTCGCTGGCCTTCATCGTAGAGCGCGAAGGCGGCCGCGCCGTGGTCACCGACAACGGCCTCGAGGCCCTCGACGCCATCCGCCGCGAACGGCCCGTGCTGGCCCTCGTGGACGTCATGATGCCGGGTATCGACGGGCTGGAACTGACGCGCCGCGTGCGGGCCGAGGCGGACATCGCCGACCTCGACATCATCATCCTGACCGCCCTGGGCCAGGCGGATCACGAACGCCAGGCCCTCGCGGCGGGCGCCAGCCGCTACGTGCGCAAACCCTTCGACGTCCGCGCCCTGCGCGAGATCATCGCCGCCGCCGTGGGCGGGTGAGGCTCGTGTCGGGGCGCTTCACGTTCGCGGCACGTCCGGCGCCGCGACGCCGTTGATTCCCATTCATTACAATGAGACCTCGCAACGTGGTCGCCAGCGACCCACGGTCCACGGCCGCGAGAAAGGCCGCGAAACCGGTGGGATGCCCGCTGGACGCCAGGAGGAAGACGCTCATGTTCGTATTCAATCCCAGAGGATCGTTCCTCAGAGTAATGTGCGCGGCTCTGATGATGGTGTGCGGTGGCGCCTGCAGCTCCAGCACCGCACTCGGCACCATCAACGTCTATATCGACGAGGGCGTCCCGGCCGCGCGCCTCATCCCGGCCAACACGACGACGGTCGTGGTGACACTGGGCGGCTTGCCGTCGCCACAGATCCAAAACCTGAGCTTGGGCGGAACCCTTGGCTTCACCCCGGACGGGTCGGCGACGACGTTCTTCACCAACCTGCCATACAGCAGCTACAGCGTGACGGTGCAGGCTGAGGACGCCAACGGCGATGTCCTGGCCAGCGGGACGGCGCCTTATGTCGTCGTCAACTCCTTGTTCGCCACCAATGTCAGCATCAGCCTGGCCAGCGCCGTGGTCTCCGCGGCGGTGACGCTGAACCAGACCATGATCAGCACCAATGGCACCACCACGGCCAAAGCCACGTTGACGTGTTACAGCGGCGCGAACGCGACCGGCAGCGTGGTGCCGGTCGCACCGGGCAAGATCACCTGGTCCAGCGACAACAACAGTGTGGTCATGTTGACCACCAACGCCGACGGTACGTGCACCGTCGCGGTGATCGCCAGCGCTGCGGCGGGGACGAATCTCGTGACCATCACCGGCATGTATTCCGAAACCTCCACAGCGGCCGGCGGCACAGCCACGGCCACGGCCACCAGTGCGCCACTCACGGTGATGACCTACGGCGGCGCAGCGGTGAGAGCCCGCTGACGCCGACGCGCGGGCTGGAGCCGCGCTCAGAGGCCGGTGCAGATGATGCGGAACTGCAGGGCGGCGTCCATGGCGCTTTCGTACTTGAGATCTTCCAGCAGCCCGAACTCCCAGCTCAAGCGATCACTGACGCGATAGCGCATGGTGGTGCCGACGAGATAGGCCGCCTCGCCCACGTCACTGGGCTTGGCCGGCGCGAGGGCCTGCTCCTGGCGCGTCATCTGGGCCTGCAGCGACCAGCGCTTGCTCGAACGCCATTCGATTCCGAAATGCCCGTCGAGGGTGTTGGTGACGGGTATGTTGCCCAGCCCGGCCCAATGGTTGTGGATGGTGTAGCCGAGTCCGGTGTAGAAGCGCCACTGCCCCACGCCCTTGGCCAGGCTGACGCCCAGCCCGTATTCCATGGCGCCGGAGCCCATGAAATGGCTGGGGCAGCCGCTGGGCAGCTTGATGTCGGCGTGGATCAGCGCCGCGGGGCTGTGGCGCGATTCCAGCAACGGGGCATAGAGGCCGCGCAGCACGATGTCCCCCAGCTCCGGCGCCGAGGAACCGTCGAAGAAACGGCTCTGGCTGCCCGAGGCGATGAACAACTGGCTGCGGCTCATGGGCGCCAGGCCGCGGCCGAGGTCCGGGAAGCCCAGGGTCTGGTGGTAGGCGCGGATGAACCAGTCGAAGGCCCCGCCGCTGTGGCCCATGACCGGCACGTCCAGGTTCACGCCCCAATGGCGGCCGAAGGGATAGGTGCCGTCGAGGTCGAGACGCGAGGTCTCGGTGTCGAGGAACATGTAGACCTGCCCCGAAGTGGCCGCCGCCGTGGCCGCCAGGGAGGCATGGTCCAGCAGCGTCTGGGGCTTGTGGCCGAGGTAGTTGGCATTCAGCGTGGCGCCCGCCGGCGTGCCCAGGAAGTTCGAGGAGTGGGTGCAGGTGCTGAACTCCGTGATGCGGAACTCCAGGCGCCCGCGTTGCGGCAGGGCCGGATCGACCAGCGGCTGATCCAGGAACACCGCATGGACCGGGTTGCCGTTCATCAGGGCCACCGGCCCGCTGTCGGCCCAACTTCGCTCCGCCTTCGGCTTGACGGGCACGGCGGTCTTGGGCGGCGGTGCGATGGTCTTATCGGGCGCCGGCGTGGCGGGATCGGCCAGCAGCAGGGCCAGCAGCAGGTGGGTGACCCACACGGTGTTACTCCCCGAGGGTGGCGATGGCGTCGATCTCGACCGCCACGCCGGCCGGCAGCTCCTTGACGGCCACGGTGGAACGGACCGGCGGGCTGGACGGGAAGAACTCGGCGTAGACGCCGTTCATCTCGGCGAAGTCGGCCATGTCGGCCAGGAACACGCCGCAGCGCACGACATTGGCGAGGCACGAGCCGGCGGCGCGCAGGATGCGATCCAGGTTGGCCAGCGTGAGCCGCGTCTGTTCCGCCACGGAGCCCTTGTTGAGGGCGCCGGTGGCCGGGTCCCAGCACAGTTGGCCGGAGACGAAGACGAGCTCCCCGGCGATGACGTAATGGCTGTAAGGACCCAGCGCGGGCGGGCCGTCGGGGGCGTTGCCGGCTTGGCGGTGCATGATGTTCTCCTGTCGGGACCGATGGCGCGCAGTGTAACCGAGGAGGCGAGCGAGCGACAACCCGTGCGTGATGGGGCACAGGCGCCCCCGCCTGTGCGCCTCCCAATGCACGGGCCAGAGCGCCTGTGCCCCATGGAATAGGCGTTATACTGTCCCCGAGTCAGCCACCTTGTCCGAATCGCCCCAGAACCCGCGCGCCGTGCCGCGCCAAGCCATGCTCGAAGGCAACATCACGTCGGTGCTGCTGCGCCTCGCCTGGCCGACGGTGTTGACCTCCGCCCTGCAAGGCCTGGCGGTGACCGTGGACGTGGTGATGGTGGGGCGACTCGGCGAGGCCTCCGTGGCCGCCGTCACGGCCGCGCGCCAAGTGCTGATGGTGGTGCTGGTGGCCGGCGGCGCGGTGGCCGCCAGCACCGGCATTCTGGTGGCCCAGGCCATGGGCCGCGGGGCGCGCGACGAAGCCGACCACATCGCCACGCAGTCCTTGGTCGTCTTCTGCGGCGTGGTGCTGCTCATCCTCACGCCCATCGGTTGGTACGTCACGCCGTGGCTGCTGCGCGGCCTCACCGAGGGGGATGCCAAGGTGCTGGCCATCGGCGTGCCCTACATGCGCATCGTGGTGCTGGTCATGGCGCCGACGCTGATCAGCTTCTCGGCCATGGGCGCCCTGCGCGGCGCGGGCGACACGCGTACGCCGCTCAACCTCACCATTCTCACCAACGTCGTCCACATCGTGGCCAACTACGCCCTCATTTTCGGCGTGCCGCGCCTCCACATTCCCGCCTTCGGCGTGCTGGGCGCGGCCTATGCCAGCGCCATCTCGCGCGCCGTGCCGCTGGCCCTCCTGTTCTGGTGGATGGCGCGCGGCGCTCTGGTGCTGCGTTTCGAGCGCCGCCTGTGCTTCGACGGCCGGCTCCTGACACGCATGTTGCGCCTCGGCACGCCCCACGCCACGTCCAGCGTGCTGCTCAATCTGTGGGGCCTGCTGGTCATCAAGATCCTCTATCAGACCGACATGGCGCGCGCCGCCGTGGCCGCCTACGGCCTGTCGATGATGATGCGCAACTTCGGCACGTGGGTCACCTGGGGCTTCGCCGAGGCCACCATGGCCATGGTGGGCCAGAACATCGGCGCCGGCAACCGCGCCAGGGCCGCGAAGATCGGCTGGGCGGCGACGCGCATCGCGGCCGTCTACCTCTTCCCCGTCGCCATGCTCATCGGCCTCACCGCGCCGTGGACGCTGTCGCTCATGCTGCGCGAGCCCGACGCCCTGCACAAAGCCCAGGTGGTGGCCATCGGCACGGTCTTCCTACAGACGCAGATCCTGGCGCTGCCGCTGTTGGGCATGGGCATGTCGCTGGAGGGCGCGCTGCGCGGCACGGGCGACACGCTGTCGCCGCTGCTCATCAACCTCGGCAGCCTGTACGCCTTCGGCTTGCCGCTGTCCCTGCTGCTGGCGGTGCACGCCGTGCCGCTGGGCGCGGTGACGCTGCCGGGGGCGGGTTGGGGAGCGACGGGGGTTTGGTGGGGGATGGCGATTGGGGTGATGGTGCGGGGGCTGTGGGGCTGGCTGCGGTGGATGGCGTGGCAGCGGCGGCATGTGGAAACGGTGGACGGAGCACGGTGAGTCGGAGCCCGTCAGCCCGCCCGGCCATTGATTCGCGCCTCCAACTCCGAAAGAGTGGCCATCATGGCCTCGAAGCTCTGCGGTTCGCGGAAGAACATCTGACGCATGGCCGTGTAGTCGCCGCGAAGCTCCGCAAGCCGAAAGTGCGGGGCGTTCAATTTGAACGTGCCGGTCACCGCAAGGTCATAGCGCGCCCAGGCGCTGCCGAAGAAGCGTGTCTTCCACCGCACAACGCGGTCGCGCAAGGCATCGTCCGCCAGCGCCTGCTCCGCCACCGGTCTTGCGGCAAGCGCCGCCAAGTCGGCGTAGTGGCGCGACATGCGCCACGGGAGCGGCGTTTCGAGCGGTCGATGGTGCTCGGCATGGAGGATCGTGGCTTTCTCCCAGAACGATCTCCCCAATTCCAGGGCCACCACCTCGCAGCGCCAATTCTCGAGCGCCTGGGGAAACTCCTCCGCCAGCCACGGCGCAATGGGGTGACGTTCCGTGGGCCGTTGGTCCGTGAGCGAGCCGAACTCCAGCTTGACCCAGGGCTTGATGTAGGAGCTGTCGTCCGCATGAAGGGTGGGATAGCGAAACTTCAGCACCGGGGAATGGGTGCCCTCGTCGATCTCGAACGCAAACCAAGGCGCAGCTCGCCCTGGAAGCGCTACCGTCGCTACGCGCTCCAACGCCGGAAGGAACTCCTCCTCGACCTTGCGCGCGCAGGCAATCTCGGCGACCGTCATCCACTTGTTGGCTTGGTTGCGGCTCAAATCGGCCGTCGGCTCGGGTTCAGAGATGCCAAGACAGCGGGGCGAGAGTGACAGGTCGATATCCTCCGAGAAGCGCTCAATGGCACCGAACACCTTCGATAGAGACGTGCCGCCCTTGAAGACGAGATGCTGGCCGTACTCGGAGTCGAACAGCGCGCGCAGTAGCCAGCAGACCCAGAAGTCCTTCTCGATGATCAGCGGCAGAAGGTCCCGGCGCAGGGCTGCCTCTTGGAAGTACTCCATCTGGTTGGTCGGAGCCAGCGCCAGGAACTGCTCCAGCAACATCGGTCAGTCCTCCGCCAACTCGCGCAGAATAGGATGCATCCAGCCCGGCGCGAGCGCCAGGTCATTAGCCACGGCGCGACGCTCCTGGGACGGCAGGATCCGCTTCAGATGCGCCACGTGTTGCGCGGTCACCCTTCCCCGACCCAGATGGCGCAAGGCCTGGATGACCAAGCCGCTCGGCCGGTCCGCCGCGGCCACATTGCGTGGCGTGGTCCGGCGCAGCTCGATGGTCATCGCACCATAGCTCACCCTGTGGCTCGGACCGTCGGTGAGGAAAACGGCCTTCGCCGGGACCTGCTCCGACAGGCCGAGCAGGTTGGCGGCGTAAGCCCCAGCGGGCAGCAAACGGGTGTGGTCACGCTTGGCCAGAGCCCTTGCCACCTCCTCCGGCGACGGCAGCCGCGGCCCGAGCACCGCATGTTGCCGCGGCAGATCGTAGACACCGCGCGCCAGTCGGCGAAGCTGCCCCTTCTTCACCAACCGATGCAGGGCCACATCCACCGACTCGCGGATGCCCAGGTCGAGATGGTCCGCCGGCACCGTCACCGCTCCGGCACCCCGGCCGCGCATCCTGGCCAGGATGCGGTCGTCCAAGCTGCGACTGTCTGACGGTCGGCGATCCATGCAAGGAATCATAGGCTCTTTTTCTTACAGATGCAAGCCCTTCGAGCAGCTTCCTATGGGGCTTTTCCCCATATGATGGTCCTCGGTCTACGACGGACACCCTCCGGACGCGCATCGTTCCGGTCACTCTAGACATCGACATGGCGATCATCCTCCTGCTCTTGCTGCTAACCGCCGCCCTGGCCTACGCCCTCCACCGCAAACACGCCCTCCATTGGCTCCCCGCCGCCGCCACCCACTCGCTGGCCAACTTCTTCGTCCAACGCCCCCGCCGCCCCCACATCCTGCTCACCGTCGTCGACCATTTCGAGCCCGGCCGCGATGACGCGCCGCCCGAAGTCGCTGCGGCGCGCCTCCAGGCTTGGCTCGATCGTTGGCCCGAGGTCGCCGCACAAGTGCTCGACGCCGATGGCCGGCCCGCGCAGCACACGTGGTTCTACCCGTTCGACGAGTGGCGCGACGGCGAGGTGGCCGCGCTGGGGGCGCTGTGCTTCGCCGGACTCGGCGAGGTCGAGTTGCATCTGCACCATGACGGCGACGACGCCGACTCCCTGCGCGCCAAGCTGCTCGCCGCGCGCCAGGCGTTCGGCGCGTGGGGCGCCTTGCTCTCCAGCGGCGAGTCGGTACGGCCCGGATACGGCTTTGTGCACGGCGATTGGGCGCTCGCCAACAGCGCGCCGGGCGGCGTCGGATGCGGTGTGAACGATGAGCTGACGGTGCTGGCCGAGACCGGCTGCTACGCCGATTTCACCCTTCCGACGCCCGACGTCTGTCAGCCGCGCACCGTCAATCGGCTCTATCGCGCCTCCAGTTCGCCGCATCGACCGCGCGGCCATGAGCATGGGGAGCGGCTTACCGTCGGGCGTCGTGCGGGCGGCGACTTGACCCTCATCACCGGTCCCATCGGCATCAACCTGCGCGATTGGCACCATGGCTTCTATCCCGCCATCGAGCGCGCCGAGATCGCCGCGCCGTCGCCGGTCACGGCGGCGCGGGTCGATTTCTGGCTGCGGTGCGGCGTCGGCGTGCGCGGGCGGGCCGATTGGGTGTTCGTCAAGCTCCATTGCCACGGCTGCCGCGAGCGTGACCAGGAGGACGTGCTGGGAGCGCGGCGGCTGGCGCTGCATCGGCTGCTGGCCGAGCGCGGCGTGCTGCACTACTGCACGGCGCGCGAAATGTACAACCTGGCGCGCGCCGCCGAGGACGGGCATGGCGGGGATCCGGCCCAGTATCGCGATTACGAGATTCCGCCGCCGGTGAATCGGCTGCTGTCCATCGAGACGCCGGTGCAAGTTGCGGCGCTCGGCGCGGAGCGCGGCGACATCGTCCCGATCGAAGGCGGTGCGGTGCATTGGCGTTTGAAGGTGGGTCCGGTGGCTGAAGCGCGGGGTGAGCTGCGGCGTTTGACGTGGCGCGATGGCGAGGTGGGCGTCGAGGGCGCGGCCACGATTGTGCGGCGTTGACAAGACATACGTAATGCGCGGCGCATCGGGAGTGAACACAATAGGAGTGAGCCGTCCCGCGCACCCTGGGTGGGGCCTTCGCGAGATGCCCGACGGCCCGGGATGCGATGCGGCGCGGCCGAAAGGAGTGCCACGTGGACTTGATGGATCGGGGCGAATTGCGGGGGTTGCTGGCGCGGAGCGGGCAACCGAGCCTCTCGATATTCCTGCCCACGCATCGCGGCGGAGTGGACGCCCAACAGCAGGATCCCATCCGCCTCAAGAATCTGCTGGCGCGCGCCGAGGAGGCCGCGGCCACCGGCGGATTGAAGCCGCCCGAGGTGAAGGAGCTGTTCGCGCCGGCGCGGCGCCTGCTGGACGACGGCGAGTTCTGGGCCAATCCGAGCGACGGCCTGGCGTTGTTCCTGACGCCGGGCTACCTGCGCACCTGGCGCATCCCCATCACGCTCGACGAGGAGGTGCATGTCGGCAGCCGCTTCCACATCAAACCCCTGTTGCCGCTGCTGACTCTCAATAGCCGCTTCTACCTCTTGGCGCTGAGTCAGAAGAACCTGCGCCTGTTCCGCTGCACGCGACACGAATGGCAGGCCATCGAGATGCCCGCCACCCCCACGTCCACCGCCGAGGCGCTGCAGTTCGATGACCTCGAACGCATCGCCAGCCGCGGCAGCGACGTCGATAACGAGCGCAAGGAGGCGCTCCTGCGGTTTCTGCACGAGGTCGAGCACGGCGTGAGCCAACTGCTGCGCGACGAGAGCGCGCCGCTCATCCTGGCCGGCGTGGACTATGTGGTCGCCATGTACCGCGAGATCAACCGCTACCCGCACCTGCTCGACGAGTTCGTCAAGGGCAGCCCGGACGACAAGAACCGGCATGCCAAGGACCTTCACGCGGCCGCTTTCGAGCTGCTCGAGCCGATCCTGAAGCACCGCCGCGACGAGGCCGCGGCCGTGTATCGCCAGCACAAGGGCCAGGGCAGCGGCCGCGTCTCGGCCGATGTCGAGGACATCCTCAAAGCCGCCGCGGCGGGCCGCGTGGACACGCTGTTCGTGAGTCGCCGCCGCCAGGTGTGGGGCCTGTGGGATGCCGAGGCGCAGACCGTCGAGCTGCTGGAAGGCCCCAACGGCAAGGGCGAGGACCTGCTCGACGTGGCCGCCGGGCAGACGCTGCTCAACAACGGCCGCGTCTACGCCAGCGACTCGGCCCTGCCGGACGACGGGCCCATGGCGGCGGTGTATCGCTACTGACAACGTCCGGCTACTCATCGTCTGTGGTGGTGGACCCCGGGCCGCGCCCGCCGCGGGTGGGGGCGCCACGGCTGCGCTCGCGGCAGCGGCAGCAGGTGGCGATGCGCCTGCTGTCGCTGGACGACCTGCTGGGGCCGACCATCAGGCGCGGGTGGCGTGGGTCTAGGTGGAGGGGTTGGATGTGAGCCCGCTGCTGGGGCGCATCGAGGCGGTTCAAGGCGGCGCGGGCCTTGGCCGACAGCGCGCGGAGCGCGTGGCGGCGGCTCTGGCGCCGTTGCCCGAGGTGGCGGCGAAGCGCAAGCCGGCCGAGCGGGGCCAGGCGCGAGCGTCGACCACGGACCCCGAGGCGCGCGTCATGAAGATGGCCGGCGGCGGGTTCAGGCCGGCCTTCAACGGGCAGTTCGCCACGGACTGCGCCAGCCAGGTGATCGAGGGGGTGGAGGTGGTCAAGGTGGGCAGCGATCAGGGTCTGATGGCGCCCATGTTGGAGCAGGTGACGAGGCCTTGTGGGCGGGCGCCGGAGGCTTGGCTGGCCGACAGCGGGTTTGCCGAGCGCGCCGACATCGAGGCCGCGGCGGCGGCCGGGGTGACGGTCTACACGCCGGTCCAAGAGCCCAAGGACGCGAGCCGCGACCCGTATCAGGAGCTGCCCGAGGACAGCCCGGCACGGGCCGAGTGGCGGGTGCGGATGGGCACCGAGGAGGCCAAGGTGATCTACAAGGATCGGGCGGGGAGCGCGGAATGCGTGAACGCCATGGCCCGCAACCGCGGCTTGCGGCAGTTCGGCGTGCGCGGGCTGCCCAAGGTACGGGCGGTGCTGCTGTGGTACGCGGTGGCGCACCACCTGATGCGCATGGTGGCCCTGGCGGCGCGCCGCGAGCGGCGCCAAATCGGCGCCGGCCGCCAGACGCAAGTCCGCCGATGCGGTTGAGACCCGGTCCGGCGGCGATAGGTTCACATGTTGTCCGGCCTGCTGATGGGGGCACGCCGGAGGCCTGCGCCACAACCTACGGCCTTGCCGTGCTCCGCTCGTCGGCGGCGCGATCCAGGATCTCCTCGCGGCTCAGGCCCGCCTCGCGGTACATGGCGAAGATGTTGTCGATGGGCGTTTCCGGCGGGATGGTGTGCGAAGCGGCCAGGATGTAGCCACCACCATCGGCCGTCATGCCGTCGATGAGCCGCCGCGTGGCGCGGCCGACTTCGTCGGCTGAGCCATTGGGCAGCAGATCCTGGGTGTCCACGCCGCCCATGAAGGTCAAGTGTGCGCCAAACTCGCGTTTCAATTCCAGGGGCTCCATGCCGGGGCAGTTGCACTGGATGGGGTTGAGCACGTTCAGCCCCATCTCGACCAGATCGCCGATGATGGGCCGCAAGGCGCCGC
>Ga0181528_10001123_pt1 | contig 16885 bp, 17 predicted proteins | sample PEATcosm2014_Bin_47_FD_119742 | JGI IMG/M metagenome (GOLD analysis project Ga0181528, IMG submission 119742) | Peatland microbial communities from MTU Mesocosm Facility, Houghton, MI, USA - PEATcosm2014_Bin10_10_metaG | ecosystem: Environmental > Terrestrial > Soil > Wetlands > Peat | place...
AGCGGGCCCTCGACCTCATCGAGGTGTCGACGGGACAGCGGCCGGACATCGACGGCATCCCCCTCGACGACGAGCCCACCTTCGAGATGCTCCGCAAGGGTGACTCCATGGGCGTCTTCCAGCTCGAGGGCGGGCCCATGCGCTCACTCATGCGCTCGCTCGCCCCCACCACCTTCGACGACGTGGCCGCCCTGGTCGCCCTGTACCGACCGGGCCCGATGGCGGCCAACATGCACAAGGACTACGCGGACCGCAAGAACGGTCGCCAGCCCGTCACCTACGAGCACCCCGACCTCGAGGAGATCCTGGCCGACACCTACGGCCTGATGATCTACCAGGAGTCGGTCATGCGGGTGGCCCAGAAGTTCGCCGGCTACACGCTGGCCGAGGCCGACAACCTCCGCAAGGCGTGCGGCAAGAAGATCCGGGCCCTCATCCAGGCCGAGCGCGAGAAGTTCGTCGCGGGGTGCGTGGCCGAGGGCTACGGCGAGGAGCTCGGCACCACGCTGTTCGACATCATCGAGCCCTTCGCCGACTACGCCTTCAACAAGTCGCACTCCTACGGCTACGGCTTCATCGCCTACCAGACCGCCTGGCTGAAGGCCCACTACCCGGTCGAGTACTTCGCCAGCCTCCTGACCAGCGTCAAGGACAACAAGGACAAGACCGCCATCTACCTCGGCGAGTGCCGCTCGCTCGGCATCGAGGTGCTGGTCCCCGACGTCAACCGGTCGCTCGCCGAGTTCACCCCGGACTTCACGGCCGGCGAGGGCGCGATAGGCACCTCGGGGGACCGGCCCGGGGCGATCACCTTCGGCCTCGCCGCCGTGCGCAACGTGGGGGAGGCCCTCGTCGCCCTCATCGTGGCCGAACGCGAGGAGAACGGCTCCTTCGTCGACTTCTTCGACTTCTGCCAGCGGGTCGACCCCCAGGTCCTGAACAAGCGCACCATCGAGTCGCTGATCAAGGCCGGCGCCTTCGACTCCATGGGCCACGCCCGCCAGGGCCTGTTCCTCACCTTCGAGGAGATCGTCGACCGGACCCTCGAACGCCGGCGGGAACACGACGCCGGGGTCATGTCCCTCTTCGCCACCCTGGAGGAGCCCACCGAGGGGACGACGACCGGGTTCGCCGACACCCGGATCCCGATTCCCGACTCCGAGTTCGAGAAGTCGCTGCGCCTGGCGTTCGAGAAGGAGATGCTGGGCCTCTACATCAGCGACCACCCCCTGATGGGCCTCGAGGGCTCGCTCGGCCGGCTGACCGACTGCGGCCTGGCCGAGCTGCGGGACGTCGACCCGGACGCCGTGACCGGCTCCGGCTACGAGGGGAACGGCGGGGGCGTCAAGGTGGTCGGCGGGGTCATCACCGAGCTCCAGCGGCGGTACACGAAGAAGGGCGACCTGATGGCCACCTTCGTGCTCGAGGACCTCAACGCCTCCATCGAGGCCTTCGTCTTCCCGAAGACCATGGCCGACTACGGCGCCCTGCTCGACGACGACGCCATCGTGGTCGTCAAGGCCCGCATGGACATGCGGGACGAGCGCCTGAAGCTGGTCTGCATGGAGGTCTCCCGACCCGAGCTGGTCGCCGACGGTCTCCGTGACCTGCGGATCTCGCTCCCCCTCGGGACCCTGACGGACCGGACGGTGGACGACCTGAAGCGCCTCCTGTCCGAGCACCCGGGCCACTCCCCCGTCCTGCTCCACGTGGGCGAGAAGGTGCTGCGGCTGCCCTCGGAGTTCAACGTCGACGCCAGCCGTGGGTTGATGGGGGAACTACGGGTGCTCCTGGGCCCCCGGGCCATCCAGTCCTGACGGGCCGTCAGCGCCGGGGCGGCGCCTGGACGCCTGCTCTTGTCCCTGGTCACAGCGTCGGAGCGGTCCGAAATAGGCCCGGATACGACAGGGACCGTAAATTCCCGTAAAATCGGTGGACGGCGCCTGGCGTGGGCGTTCCGGAACGAGGCCCCTCCCCTGCGGCGGCACGTTCCGGAACCACGGCCAACCGGGCGCGGGGGATGGAGACGCAGGGAGATTGAGGAGTACGGAACGACACATGTCCATCCAGGTGGAGACCAAGGATTGCACGTCGATCAGTGACGCCGAGCTGGCCGAGATGGCCGACCTGTGCGCCGAACGGGACCCTCGATTCGATATCGGGTTCCTGTCGAAACAACGGGAGGAGTGGGTGCTCGTCACCCGGGCCCGTGAAGGCGCCAAGCTGCGGGGGTACTCCTTCTCCACGCTGGAGCGCATCGGGGGGACGCCGTCGCTGCTGATCGGCCTCGCCACCGTCGACCGGACGTCCCGGGCCGACACCGTCCTGCGGGCCATGATGGGCGACAAGTACCGGCGGGCCCTGCTCGCCTTTCCCGACGAGGACGTGCTGGTGGGCACGCGACTGCTCGGCCCCGACGGCTTCAAGGCGTTCGCCGGCCTCACCGACGTGGTTCCCGCCCCGACCCAGAAGGCCACGGGCGAGGAGCGGGCCTGGGGTCGCCGACTGGCCAAGCGCTTCGGGGCCGACGGGCGCATCGACGACCGCACCTTCGTGGTGTCGGGCGACGGCTGCGAGGCCGGGGGCTTCGACTTCGCCAGTCACAAGTCCGAGCCCACCCCCGAGTTCGTCGCCTTCTTCGAGTCGGTCGACTGCGCCAACGGGGGCCGCCTCGTGACCTTCGGGTGGGCCATGGCCGAGGACCTCGCCGGCGGCAAACTGGGCGGCCGCTGACGTCCCCGACGACCGCCGCGGTGGTCGGCGTGCGATCCGCGCATCCCCGCCCGGCCCACTCGGACTCACCGCCGGGCCGGGTCGCAGTCACTAGCATGGTCCCGTGAAGGTTTCGACCCGCGGGGACTACGCCAGTCGCGCCCTGCTCTCGCTGGCGTTGCACGCCGACGGGGGTGAGGGTCCCACCGCGGTCCGGGACATCGCCGAGCGCACGGGGCTCCCGCAGCCGTACCTCGAGCAGATCCTCCTGGCCCTGAAGGGGGCCGGACTGGTCCGGTCGAAGCGGGGGGTCGGCGGTGGCTACGTGCTGGCCCGTCCGCCCCAGGAGATCACCCTCTCCCAGATCGTGTCCGCCGTCGACGGTCCCATCGTGGCAGGCGACTTCGGCCTCCCCCATGAGAACGGGGCCTGCGACCACGAGGGACAGTGCGTCCTGCTCGCCGTGTGGGCCGACGTGGGCGAGCACATGCGCACCCACCTCGAGTCCTTCACCCTGGCCGACATGGTGGACCGGTCCATGGGTCGGGTCCCCGCGGTCCGCGACGCGGCCGGCTGACCCACCGGACCACCCCCGGTGACCGCCGCGCGCCTCGTCGTCCTGCTGGCCGGGATCCTCATCCTCGGGGTCACCGCCCGCAGCGTCCTCGTCGTCCTGGTCGTCCCCCGGCCGGCGGTCAGCTTCGGGATCTATCCCGTCCTGGCCGTACGCGCCTGCTTCCGCCGGGTGGCCAGCCTGACCCGCACCTACGCCGCCAAGGACCGGATCCTCGCCGTCTGCGAGCCGGTCGCCCTGGTCGCCCTGCTGATGACCTGGCTCCTCATGGCCATGATCGGATTCACCCTCATCAACTGGGGCATCGGGGACGGATCGCTCTTCGACGCCTTCAGCGAGGCCGGCTCGTCGGTGTTCACCCTCGGGTTCACCTCGAGCCATGCCGAGGGGTCCCGGGTCGTCGACTTCCTCGCCGCCGGCACCGGCCTCGTACTGGTGGCCCTGCAGATCGCCTATCTGCCCACGCTGTACTCCTCGTACAACCGTCGCGAAACGCTGGTGACGCTGCTCGAGAGCCGCGCCGGCGCCCCCGCCTGGGGCCCGGAGCTGCTCATCCGCCACCAGCTGGTCGGGACCATCGACAACCTGGCCGGTCTCTTCGCCGAGTGGGAGCGGTGGGCCGCCGATGTCGCCGAGAGCCACACCACCTATCCCTCCCTGCTCAACCTGCGTTCGCCCCGGCCCCGGAACTCGTGGATCGTGAGCCTGCTGAGCGTGATGGACGCCGCGGCCCTGACCGTGGCCATCGACCCGGCGGGCGCTCCGGTCGAGGCCCGCATGTGCATCCGCATGGGCTTCACGTGCCTGCGGGACATCGCCCAGGCCACCCGCATCCCCTACGATCCCGACCCGGATCCCGACGGCCCGGTCGAACTGCCGGAGTCGTCGTTCCAGGACGCCTACCGCCAGCTGGTGGCGGTGGACTTCCCGACGTCCCGACCGGTCGAGGAGGCCTGGATCCACTTCCGGGGCTGGCGGGTGAACTACGAGTCCGTGGCCTACGCCATCGCCTGGCGGCTCGACGCCCCGCCGGCTCCGTGGTCGGGACCCCGTCGCCACTTCCGGGGCGAGTCCATGGGCCCGGACCGGCCGACGGACCGCCAGCCACGGCTCTCCTCCCCCGGTCCCGGCACCATCCCGACCCGGACGCCGCCCCCACCGGCGGCTCCGGCCCCCGGGACGCCCCGTCCCTGAGTCCCCGGCACGCCGGCCCCGGCCCGGCTCGGGGTCGGACGCTCCGCCGGTCCTGTGTCCCGGTCGGTCAGGTGCGGGTTCGGTCAGGTGTTCCAGTGCTCGATGACGGCCTGGTCCCGCTCCCAGCCGAGGACGCTCAGCGAGGCCGGCCCGAGGACGAAGAAGCGGGCGGCGACGGGGTCCACACCCAGCCAGCGGACCGCCAGGACGCGCAACAGGTGGGCGTGGGCCACACAGACGACGTCCCCGGAGCCCTCCCGGATCCGGGTGATGACCTTGTCCACCCGGGTGGCGACCTCATGGATCGTCTCGCCGTGCGGCACCCCGTCACCGAAGAGGTCCCAACCGGGTCTATCCTCACGGATGGAGACGGTGGTCCGTCCCTCGTAGTCGCCGTAGTCCCACTCCAGGAGCTCCGGCTCGGTCTCGCCGTGACCCAGTCCGGCCAGTTCCGCGGTCCGCCGGGCCCGGGACAGCGGGCTGACCAGCACCTCCTCGAAGCGCCATCCCGTCAGACGATGGGCCAGGGCCGCTGCTTGATCCTCGCCCAACGGGGTAAGAGGGATGTCGGTTCGCCCGGTGTGGCGTCGGTCACGGCTCCACGCCGTCTCACCGTGGCGGATCAGGACGACACGGGGGTGTTCGGAGGTCATCCGTGAAGCCGATCACTCCGAATACCCCGGACGCAAACTGTTTCGCAACAGGATTGCAGCAAACGGGCGGCTGTGGAGCAGGAATGCAGAGGGATCACCAGGCGTTAGAGATGGTGCAGACAGGACCAGGAGGACGAGGAGAGGGATGACCACGCGAACGGCGACAGCGAAGAACCAGACGACAGGAACCTCCACGACCGCTACCGGCTCGGCCCCCACGGCCGCGGCCAAGAACACCGCCAACCGGAACACCACACCCAACCGCAACCGGGGAACGGACGCCGACAGCCTCGGCCTCTTCCTCCGTGACCTCGACCACCACCCGCTCCCCGACCACGACGCCCAGACCGAGCTGGCCAAGAGGGTCGCCGCCGGGGACGACGCCGCCCGCCGGGAGATGGTCGCCGCCAACCTGCGCCTGGTCGTCCACTGGGCCCGTCGCTACCAGGACCGGGGCGTGGACCTGCCCGACCTCATCCAGGAGGGTACGTTCGGCCTGATGCGGGCCGTGGACAAGTTCGACTGGGAGCGGGGCTTCCGGTTCTCGACGTACGCCACCTGGTGGATCCGCCAGGCCCTCCAGCGGGCCGTCCAGCAGCACGGGCGCACCATCCGCCTCCCCATGGAGGTGGCGGAGCGCAACCAGCAGGTCGACGCCGCCCTGTGGGAACTCACCCATCAGCTGCAGCGGCCGCCGACCGACGACGAGCTCGACGACGCCACCAACACCACGGCCTCCATGCGCGAGGACCTCAGCCAGGCCGCCCGGGTCGTGGCCAGTCTCGACCAGCCGGCGGCGGCCGACTCGACGGCAACCCTCGGCGACCTCGTGTCGACCGACCAGTCGGACTTCGAGGACGAGGTGGCCGGCGAGATGACCCTCGACCTGGTCCGCCAGGCCGTGGACCGGCTCTCGGACCTGCAGCGCGAAGTCGTCCGTCACCGTTTCGGGTTCGACGGCAGCGACCCCGCCTCGCTGCAGACGACCGCCGAGCGCATGGGCATCGGCGTCCGCAAGGTGCGACAGGCCGAGGCCGAGGCGCTCGAGATCCTGTCGGTCAGCGACGTGCTGGAGGCGGCCCACCAGGCCGCCTGAACCACACGCGCCGGTCGGTCCCCCCGCCGACCGCTCCGACAGCAGCACGGAACGTCCCCAGGGTCCACCCCCCGACCCCGGGGACGTTCCGCGTCCCGGGCCCGGACGGACTCAGGCGCGGCTGCTCAGGGGGTAGGTCTGCCAGCGCCCGGACCCCAGCGGCACGTAGAGGTCGAGCGCGCACACCGCCGTGTCGTCCACCCGGAAGATGCCGACGGCGTAGATCGGCCGCCCGGTGAACGTCCGCGACGTCAGCGTCCACTGGTCCGAGGCGTCGTGGTACGAGGTCCAGATCTGTGTGGCGGTCGCGGTGGTCACGGTGCCCTGCACGTACCGGTGGCCGCAGTAGTCCACCCGCTTCGGCGCGCTCCAGAAGGCGAAGGTGCCGTAGTCCCGACGGCTGAGGACCGGCGCGCCCACGGCATACGCCAGTCCGACGACGATCAGGGCGATGAGGGCGATCGACACCACCCGACGGCCACCTCCGAACCGGGGTGACGGCGGGGCGAGCACGACGTCGGGTCGAACGGTCGGACCCGGTCCGGGTGCCGGCCACCCGTGCTGATCGGCGCCCTCCGGCCGCGCTCCCCCCGTGGTCATCGGCAGAGGGTAGGGCACGCGGGGACTCCGCCGCACGACCCGGCGGGGTCACGAGGGTCCCCACCCGCGGTGGCGATTGTGGGAAAATTCCTCCGTGGTCTCCACGGAGCCCGTGACGGCGGGCAGCGGTTCCGACGGGTCGACGTCACCTCCGGTCGGCCGCGGCCACGACCGCGTCGCCCGGTGGACCTACGGGACGGGCCTGGCCGTCATCGGGCTGCAGTTCGTCGGACTCCTCGTCCTCGGGTTCTTCACCTACCACCGGTTCACCGTCGGCAAGGACTTCGGGATCTTCAACCAGGCGTGGTCGCAGATCGGCTCCGGCCACCTCTACCCGTACTCCACCATCCGCGGCGTGCCCTTCCTGAAGAACCACTTCGAGCTCATCATGTGGCCGGTCGCCCTGCTCTACCCCATCTTCCACTCGGCATCGACCCTGGTGGTGCTGCAGGTCCTCGCCCTCGTCGGAACCGAGATGGTCGCCCTCACGTGGGTCACGGCCCTCGTGCGGGACTCGAAGCTCCCCTCGGCCTGGCTGGTGGCGATCAGCGCCGGCACGGTCATCCTGCTGTTGGCGAGTCCGGGCTCGTACACGACCGTCGTCGAGGACTTCCACTTCGAGGCGTTCGCCACCCTCTTCGCCGTGCTCGCCGCCTACGACCTCTGGTCGGGCCGGACCCGACGGATGTGGGTGTGGCTGGCGCTCTGCCTGCTGTGCGGCGACATCGGCGGCCTCTACGCCCTCGGCATCGGGCTGAGTGCCCTGGTGGTGCGGGACCGCCGGCGGGCGGGCGCCACGGTGTTCGTGGCGGGACTGGCGTGGACCGCCCTCATCTCGCTGCTGGGCGCCAACGTCGGCTCGAATCTGAGCACCGGCTACGCCTATCTGGCCGGACGCACCACGGTGCCGGGCGGGGCGTCGGGCCTCTGGCTCGTCACCAAGGGCACCCTGCTCCACCCGGGCCGGGCCGTGACCGTCGCCCGGCCCCGGATCGGTGCGTCGGTCCGGTACCTGCTCAACGGCGGTGGGATCGGCGCCGTCACGCCGTGGGGGTTCGGTGTCCCCCTGATCGTCATCGGCACGTCGATACTGCAGTCGAGCAGCATCTTCATCGGCCTGCCGTACCAGAACTTCGTCATCCTCCCCTTCGTCACGTTCGGGACGGCCTGGATGGTGGTGTGGCTGGCCACCCGGGCCCGGATGGGGCATGCCCGGACCGTGGCCGCCGTCGTCGGGGTGGTGGCCGTCCTGGTCGGGGTGGCGACCTCCGCCCAGCGGATGCACGCCGACGTGACCTTCAACGCGTCGTCCGGCTTCGTGTCCGCCGGCGACGCCGCCGCCCTCGGTCGGGCCCTGGCCGCCACGCCGGCCGATGCCGAGGTGGCGGCGCCACTCCCGACCATCGGACGGTTCGCCCAGCGCCGCTACGCCTATCTGTTGGGTGACCCGTCGGGCGGGACGTCGGCCAGTGTGCCCGTCCGGGCCTCCACGGTCGTCGTCGTGATCGACCCCACGATCGACACCGCCTTCCTCCCGGCCGGCGTCTCGGACGACCTCGTGCACCGCCTCGAACACCAGGGGGCGTCCGTGCTCGTCTCGACGCCCGGCGTCACCGCGGTGCTCTGGCACCCGCCACCGGGGACCACCACCCTCCACCTGGTGCCGCGGTGACCGGCGCGGCCCGGTCGGGTGCCGTCAGTCCGGTGTGGCCGTGATCAGGCGGAGGGAGCCCGCGTACGCCGCCACCGTCCGCAGGTGGCCGTGCCGACGGTCCCACGAGCCGTCGTCGAGCACCGCCCGCAGCGTGGCCACCGAGGCGGCCTCGGCCTCGGGCCCGATGAACCCCCAGGCCGACTGCGAGCGCCGGACCCGCTCGTCCAGCAGCGCCTCGGGGCGACCGAAGAAGGCCTCGACGAAGCCGTCGGTGCAGTCCGACGGCACCGGCACCGGCTCGACCTCCACCCGCCCACCCAACAGCCCCCCGATGACGTCGATGGGCGGCATCCGTCCGCTCTCCGCCACCATGAGCTCGGGTGCGTACTCCGTAAGCCAGAACTCCGCCAGCGGCTCCGGCGCGGCGGTCAGGACGACCACGGGACCCCGGGTCACCCGCCGCAGCTCGTGGAGTCCCGCCGCCAGGTCCGGCCACTGGTGGACGGTGAACGAGGCGAGCCCGGCGTCGAAGCTGTCGTCCGCGAAGGGCAGGTCACCGGCGACGGCGTCCACCGCGGGAGCGAGGTGGGCCGGTCGTTGGGAGCGCATCATCCCGGAGGGCTCGACCGGTGTCACCTCCAGGTCGGCCGGCTCGTAGGAGCCGGCCCCGGCGCCCACGTTGACGAGCGACGACGCCCCGCCGATCGCCCGCCGGATGGCCGCCGCGATCCGGGGATCGGCCCGGCGGACCGTGGCGTAGTGCTGCCCCCCGGCCTCGTAGTCGAAGTCGCCCGCCGGACGTGTCCTCATGGCCCCGCAGCCTACGGCAGGGCGGTCGGGGGCTCCACCGCGGCCGCCGGGCCGGTGGGCGAGCCCGACCGGCCGGCTACTCCCCCATGGCCGCTAACTGCTCCTCCAGGTCCTCGGGCAGCGCCGAGGTCCACGACATGCGCTCGCCTGTGCGCGGATGGTCGAAGGCCAGGGCGTAGGCGTGGAGGAACGGACGGGTGACGCTGGCCCCGGGCAGTGACCGGCCCTGGCCGTAGGGCTCGTCCCCCACCACCGGGTGGCCGATGGCCGAGAGGTGGACCCGGATCTGGTGGGTGCGGCCGGTCTCCAACGAGGCACGGAGGAGGGTGGCCGGCGCCGGCGTGGAGAACCGACCCTCGACCTGGTACCGGGTGCGCGCCTCCTTGCCCTTGCGGGAGATGGCCATCCGGGTCGGCGAGCTCACCGACCGGCCGATCGGTGCGTCCACCAGGCCGGACTCCCCTTCGACGGTGCCCAGCACGAGGGCCCGGTAGGTCCGCGACACCTCGCGCGACGACAGCTGGGCCACGAGCGACCCGTAGGCGTCGGGGGTCCGGGCGACGACCATCAGGCCCGAGGTGCCCCGGTCGAGCCGGTGCACGATCCCGGGGCGGTCGGCCTCGGACCCGACGGCGGCCGGCAACGCCGACAGCTCCGGGTACCGGGCCACCAACCCGTGGACCAGGGTGCCCGAGCGGTGTCCCGCCCCGGGATGGACGACCAGGCCCGCCGGCTTGTCCACCACGATCACGTCGGCGTCCTCGTGGACCACGACGACGTCGACGGCGGGGTCGCCGACCGGGCCCACCGGGGCCTCCTCGTCCGGCCGGTCGACCTCGAGGGCCTGGCCCTCCCGCAACGACGACGACCGGCTGGTGACGACCTTGCCGTCCACCCGGACCCGGCCGGCCGCCACCAGGGCGTCGACCGACGAGCGCGACACGTCGGCGAGGAGGGCCACCGCCCGGTCCACCCGCACGCCGTCCAACGAGGCCGGCACCGTCACCGACAGCTGGCTCACGTCCGACGCCCGTCGAGCACGATCGAGAGGATCAGGAGGATGCAGCCGACGGTGATGCACGAGTCGGCCACGTTGAACGTGGGGAAGAAGTGGAAGTCGACGAAGTCCACCACCGCCCCGTGCTGGCCGCGGAAGAACCGGTCGCACAGGTTGCCGAGCGCACCACCCAGGATCAGGCCGAGGATGGCCGCCCGGCCGAGCGACGGGGCCCGCCACACCAGGACGAGCAGGACGCCCACCAGGACGACGGCCACCGCCACGAGGATGCCGGTGTCACTCTGGAACAGGCTGAAGGCCGAGCCCGTGTTGTAGGACAGCGCGAAGTCGAGCCGCCACACGACGTGCACCGGCCCCGAGGACAGCCGGTCGACCGCCCACCACTTGGTCAACTGGTCGGCGACGACGACGAGCACGACCACCCCGAGGGCCACGGCCAGACGGACCGGCCCCGCGGGCGGGTTCCCGTGGTGACCGTCCCCGGTCACCACGGACGGTTCACCGGTCAGCGCCGGGACAGGCCACCACTCTTGCAGGCGACGCACAGGCGGGCGAAGGGCAGCGCCTGGAGCCGGGCCTTGGGGATCGGCTGGAAGCACCGCTCGCAGCCCCCGTAGTACTTGCGGTCGATCTTGCGCAGGGCGTCGTCGATCTCCTCGACGGCGGCCGTGGCCTGGGCCGACAGGGCCAGGTTGCGCTCGCGGTCGACGGTGACGGTCCCGCCCTCACCGGACTCCTCGTCGAACTGCACGTCGCCGGGCTCGCGCTCGAGGGCCAGCGAGTCGGCCTCGGCCCGCAGGTCCACGGCCTGACCCGCGTAGACGGCCCGCTCCTCGAGGAGCAGCGTCCGCTGGGCGTCGAGGAACTTCTGATCCTTGGCGTAGGGGCCGGTGGTCGGACGCTTCGGGGGCTCGGGGGCGGCCTTCTTGACCGCCTTGACCGGGGCCGGAGCCGCCTTCTTGGTGGCCTCCTTGCTGGCCGCCGGCTTCGTGGCGGCCGCCTTGGTCGCCGGGGCCTTGCCGGCCGGAGCCTTGGTGGCGACCGCCTTCCGGGCCGGTGCCTTCTTGGCCGGGGCCTTGGTCGCCGAGGCCTTGGTGGCCGCCTTCTTGGCCGGCGCCTTGGCGGCGGGCGCCGCCTTGGTGGCCGTGGTCTTCCGGGCCGAGGACTTCGCCGTGGCGGCCTTGGCCGCCGGGGCGGTCTTCCGGGCCGCCGGCGACTTCTTGGCCGGGGCGGACTTCGTGCCCGCCGACGACTTCTTCACTGCGGTCAATTCGACCTCCTTGAGGGATCAGCCCACGACGCCGGGACCGGCGCCCGGGCGCTCAGGGTGCACCGCAGCCGACATCGACGAGCGGGTGACCCTACCGTGCCCGGTGGGCGACATCAATCCGGATGACCCGGGCCGATGTCCCCGGCACCCTAGTCGTTGGCGGCCGCCGCCCGGACAGGGCGCCAGGTCCGCCCGGCACCGGTGGGACGGGGTCCGCCCGACCGCGACGCGGCCGGCGCGGTCGTCCGTCGGCCCGGCACGCGGGGAGGGTGCGGCCGGGGCCGCCGTCGTCAGAGGGGAAGGGAGCCCGAAGCCCGCAGCTGGGTCACTTCGCCCGAGGGACGCTGGGCGTCGGTGATGTTCGTCACCGACGAGCCCTCGTCCTTGGACCCGTTCAGGTTGCCGTCGACCCAGCTCAGCATCTCGGCCAGCGCGGAGCGCAGGCGCTCGCGCTCGGATTCGAGTTGGCGGGCCATCGTCTCGACCTCGTGGGAGAGCTGACTTCGGTTCGACTCGAGCCGGGCGATCTCCTCGCGCAGCCGCTGCTCGGACTCGACCTGGAGCTTGCGGGCGGCCGCCTCGGCCTCCGAGATCACGCGAGCGGCCTGGGCCTCGGCGTCGGCCTTGGTCTCGTCGACGAACTTCTGGGCCAGCAGCAGTGTGCGCTGCAGCGTGTCGTCGGCCACCACGGGCTGGGCGGGAGCGGGCGGCGGGGCCGGCGCCTCGGGCTTGGCGGCGAGCTCGGTCTCCAGCTGGGCGATGGTCTCCGCGGCCTTGCGCAGGCGCTCGTTGCTCTGGCGGAGCTGTTCCTGGAGTCCTTCGGCCTCCACCGCCGCCTTCTCGAGGTACTCGTCGACGTCGTCGCGGTGGTAGCCCTTCAGGGTCTCGCGGAACTCCACGGTGCGGAGCGAGTCAAGTGCAGATTGGGAAGCGTCCATGGCGCAATGCTAGCGGCGGCCCGGGCGAAGTCCAGGGATTCCTTTCCGGGCCCGCCGGGCGCCGCCGGACGGTCACCCCGGCCCCGGAACGGTCACCGCCGCCGGGGGCCGCCCCTCAGCGGAAGACGGTGCTGACCAGGACCGAGATCACGAGGAAGACCACCAGGACGGACAGGTCGAGCCCCACGCCCCCCACCCGCACTGGCGGGATGACCCGGCGGACCGGTCGCAGCACCGGCTCACAGATGCGGGCCAGGGCGGCCTGGATCTTGACCACGGGCGAGTCGTAGCCCATCCGTCCCGAGTACGTCAGCCAACTCAGGATCGAGTAGGCGATCAGTACCAGCAGGAAGAGGTAGAGGAGGTCGCCGATCAGCCTGAGCATGGCCCGTCAGCCTAGGCCGTCGCGCAACGGGAGGGGACGCGTGCTCAGGGACTGACGAGGCCGTGGTCGGCCAGTCGCTGGCGCTCCTCGTCGGAGACCTTCACGTTCGACGGGGTGAGGAGGAAGACCTCGTCGGCGACGCGCTCCATGCCGCCCGACAGGGCGTAGGTGGCGCCACTGCAGAAGTCGATCATGCGACGCTGCAGGTCGCGGTCGGCCGTCTGCATGTTGACGATCACCGGCTGGTTGCTCATCAGACGGTTGGCGATCTCCACGGCGTCGGCGAACCGGACCGGGGACACGATGTGCACCCGGGCGTTGGACCCGCCGGCGTCCGGGGTCGAGATCTTCACGGACGGTGAGGTGGGCGGGCGGGAGGGGGCGGGCTGGGGGGTGGCGGCGACAGGAGCGGGCTGGCCGGACACCGGGGTCACGCGGATACGGCCCGTGGGAGCCGGCGGGGCGCCCTCCTCCTCGGCGGGCCGCGCCGGACCACCGACCGGCGACGGCCGGCTGTCGTAGTCGTCGTAGTCGTCGTAGTCGTCGACGAGCCCGAGATACGCCATCGACTTTTTCAAGAACGAAGTAGCCATTAGTTCCTCCCTCCGACAGCGTAGTGCGTGGCCCCGTGGCGGGGTTGCACGCCACGGGGGCCGTCCGGACCCGCCGACGGTCGTCGCGCGGATGCTCCGGTCAGCGACGGGGCGGGCGCTCGCCGAACAGGGCGCGTCCCACCCGCACCATCGTCGAACCCTCGGACAGCGCCACCTCGAGATCGTCGGTCATGCCCATGGACCGGACGGGCAGGTCGAGCTCGTCGGCCAGCCGACGCACGGTGCGGAAGCCCTCACGGGCGCCCTCGGGCGGTCCCGGGCTCCCCACCGCCATGAGGCCGGCCACGTCGAGGGCCTCCCGACGCAGGTCGGCCACGAGGACCGGCACCTCGGCCGGAGGCACCCCGCCCCGTCCGGGCAGACCGGCCACGTCCACCTGCACCAGGACCCGGGACCCCGGCCGGCGGCTGGCGATGGCCCGGCCCTCCTCGACACGGGCCACCCCCTGCCAGCAGGAGACCAGCGGGGCCAGGCGCGCCACCTTGTTGCGCTGGATCGCCCCGAGGTAGTGCCACTCGGGGGCGGGTCCCGGGTCGTCGGCGACCTCGTGGGCCTTGGCCACCAGCTCGTCGGCGTAGTTCTCCCCCACCACCACGAGGCCGGCGGCGGCGGCGGTCCGCACGGCGTCCGCGCCGAAGCCCTTGGTGACGGCCATCACGGTGACCGACGTCGGATCGGGCGACGCCGACCCGACGCGGGCCCGGATGCGCTCGAGGCGCTCGGCGAACTCCGGGAACGCGTCGTGGGGCCCGCTCACGGCCCCTCCCACGGACGGGTCGACCACACCACGAGCGCCTGACGCCCACGGTCGCCCCGGGCCCGATGGGAGAACTGGCCCCCGGCACAGGCCGTGCAGCAGTCGAGGACCTCGACCAGCTGTGCCCCGGCGGCCTCGGTCGCGACACGCACCCCGGCCACCAGATCGAGCGCCGGGGCACCCCAGCTCGTGGTGCCGCGCACCGACGGGCCGAAGACGTCGGCCACCGCGTCGAGGTCGGCCCCGCCGAACTCGTAGCAGCCGGCATGGATACAGGGTCCGAGCACACCGCGCACTCGGGTCGCCCCCCGGTCCCGCATCCGCTCGACCGCCGCGGCCACGACGCCGTCCACGAGGCCCCTCCAGCCGGCGTGCACGGCGGCGAAGATCCCCTCGGGGCTGGCGAGGGCCAGGGGGGCACAGTCGGCCGTGAGCACGCTCACCGCGGTCCCCGGGGTGTCGGCGACCAGGGCGTCGGCCTCCCCGATGTGGTGACAGGTCGGCGGCGACGTCCTTTCCGCCGACGGCTCGCCGGGGACGACCGCCACCCCCCGGCCGTGGACCTGCGTGGCCCAGGCCACCTGGTCGAGGGTGGCTCCCATCGGGTCGGCCGCCGCGGCGGCGAAGGCCGCCAGCGGTACGCCGTCGCCACGTCCGGGTCCGGTGGGACGGAGGTCCCCCCACGACGCGTCGGACCACGCCGCGTGGACGGATCCTCCGAGGTCGACCGGACCGGCGCCACCGGGCCGGGCCACGAGGTGGGTCAGCGCAGGAACGAGGGGACGTCGAAGTCGTCGTCGCCCAGGTCGAGGTCGTCGTCGGCCGGGGTGGCGAAGATGTCCTCGTGGGTCGACTCGGCGCCGAGCACCCGGCTGCGCGCCTCGTCCCGGCCGGCCGCCTCCGTGGACGCGGTCGAGCTGCGGGCCGGCGTCTGGGCCTCCCACCGCTCGAACCCGGCGGCTATGACGGTCACCCGCACCTCTTCGCCCATCGTCTCGTCGATGACGCTGCCGAAGATGATGTTGGCGTCGGGATGGGCCACGCCGTGGATGATCTCGGCGGCCTCGTTGACCTCGAACAGGCCCAGGTCGGGCCCGCCGGCGATGTTGAGCAGGATGCCCCGCGCCCCCTCGATGGAGGCCTCCAGCGGGGGGCTGGTGATGGCCGCCCGGGCGGCGTTGACGGCCCGTCCCTCGCCGGTGGCCGAGCCGATGCCCATGATCGCCGTGCCGGCGTTGGACATGATCATCTTGACGTCGGCGAAGTCGGTGTTGATCAGGCCGGGGATCGTGATCAGGCTCGTGATGCCCTGGACGCCCTGCATGAGGACCTCGTCGGCCATCTTGAAGGCGTTGACCATGGACGTCTTCTCGTTGGAGACGGTCAGGAGCCGGTCGTTCGGGATGATGATGAGGGTGTCGACCTTCTCCTTCAGGTTCTGGATGCCCTGCTCGGCCTGGACCGAGCGCCGGCGCCCCTCGAAGGTGAACGGCCGGGTGACCACGCCGATGGTCAGCGCGCCCAGTCCCTTGGCGATCTCGGCGACCACCGGGGCGGCCCCGGTACCGGTGCCGCCGCCCTTGCCGGCGGTGATGAACACCATGTCGGCGCCCTTCAGGGCCTCCTCGATCTCGGACCGGTGCTCCTCGGCGGCCAGGCGTCCGACCTCGGGATCGCTGCCCGCCCCCAGTCCGCGGGTGAGCTGGCGGCCGATGTCGAGCTTGAGGTCCGCGTCACTCATCAGGAGGGCCTGGGCGTCGGTGTTCGTGGCGATGAACTCCACTCCGCGCAGGCCCGACTCGATCATCCTGTTGACGGCGTTGACGCCGCCCCCGCCGACGCCTACGACCTTGATGACGGCGAAGTAATTGCTCTGTGCCGGAACGGTCATGAAGTTCCTCACCCTCGACCAAAGGTTGAAACCGTTCCAACCTGCGAGTTCGCGCCAACGATACGGTTCACCCGGCCTGTTTGCAAGCACCGGGGACCGCGGCGGGACACGCGTCGGTCACGCTCGGGGCGCACGGGGCGGTGCCGTGTCCACGGGTGTGTCAGGGCCCGACGGTGGGCGATTCGGGCACCGTGACGTCGATCGTGTGGGCGCCGCGGAGCGGGGCGTGGGCGATGATGGCGGCCACGTCCTCGTATTTGGCCCGCAGGTCGCTCACCGTGCCCAGCAGGACGGTGAGGCCCGAGTCGAGGGCCAGCGACACCGTTCCGTCGGCCGCCACCGTGACCGATGCGACCTGGGCGGCGAAGGCCGGGGGCAGGGTCCGGGCCACGGCCAGCCCGGGATCGGCGGCCGGGGCCACCGTCCCGCCCACGGGGGCCGGCGGGACGGGTGCCCCCGTCGGGCCGTGGACGACGAGTACCGGCAGCCCGGGGCGGCCGGGGGTGACCGCCAGGGTGCGCCCGGCTCCGTCGAGCGTGGACCACCCCGTGGTGGGCCCCGCCATACCCACCACGGGGACCCGCTCGGCGACGTGGACGGTCACGCCGTCGGGCCAGTCCCTCGTGACCTGGGCGGACGCGATGAAGGGCAGGGTCTCCACCCGCGCCGCGGCGGGCCCCGGATCGACGCTGACCAGGGGTGGGTGCCCGTCGAGGCCG
>Ga0181528_10001124_pt1 | contig 16879 bp, 23 predicted proteins | sample PEATcosm2014_Bin_47_FD_119742 | JGI IMG/M metagenome (GOLD analysis project Ga0181528, IMG submission 119742) | Peatland microbial communities from MTU Mesocosm Facility, Houghton, MI, USA - PEATcosm2014_Bin10_10_metaG | ecosystem: Environmental > Terrestrial > Soil > Wetlands > Peat | place...
CACGAGGACATCGGCTGGTTCTGCGCGTGGTGCTGGCGCTTCGGCGCCGACGATCGCGAGGCCGGCGGCATCGGCACCCGCGCCGACTTCTACGCCGCCTACGAGCGCGCGAGCGGGCGGCGCGTCGACGACGACCGCGTGCGGTATTGGGAAACGTTCGCGCACGCGCGCTGGGGCGTCATCGCGCGCCGCCAGGCGGAGCGGCACCGGAGCGGCGCGCAGCGCTCGCTCGAACTCGCGCTGATCGCGACGCTCGAACCCGAACTCGACGACATGCTGCTGCGCCGCATCGGATGAACGCGTTCATCGACGCCGACGATTTGCGGCGCTTGGTGCGGGAAACGCTGGCACGCGAGCCCGATCCACCCTCGCGCTTCACCGCCGCGCTCGTCGCGAACGCGCTCGCGATCGCCGACCGCGCGGCTGCTGCCCCGCACACGGACGACGCGGGCCGCGACGCTGCCGCACTGGTCGCCGCGATTCGGGCCGGCGCGCTCGATGCGCCGGGGCCCGAGCGCGCGACGGCGCTGAGCGAGGCGGCCGCCGGCGTGCGGCGCCGGCTCGCGGTGACGAACCCCGCGCGCCTGCGTTGACAGCCCCCGGGCCCGGTGGGATACTCGCGAGCATGACGACGTCGATCGGCGCAGACCGCACGCAGCGCTACAATGCCTACCACTCGCCGCGCGACCTCAAGGAAGATGCCGAGCTCACGCGCGTCGGCCGGGGCACGCCGATGGGCGAACTGATGCGGCGCTACTGGCAACCCGTCGCCAACACGCGCGAGGTGACGGATCTGCCGCTCAAAGTACGGATCTTGGGCGAGGACCTCGTGCTCTTCCGTAACGGTAAGGGCGACTACGGTCTCGTCGAGCAGCGCTGCGCGCACCGCGGCGCGTCGCTCGAGTACGGCGTGATCAGCGAGACCGGCATCCGCTGCGCCTATCACGGCTTCCACTACGCGCCCGACGGCACGATTCTCGAGACCGGGGCGGGCGCACCGCTCGCGAACGGCGGCAAGATTTGCCTCGGCGCGTATCCGACGCTGGTGTTCCACGACCTCGTCTTCGCGTATATGGGCCCGCCCGAATTGAAGCCGCCCTTTCCGAAGGTCGACATCTACGATCACCCGCACATCCGCGTCGAGAGCGGGTTCGGCCGGCAGTGCGTCAACGAAGCGAATTGGCTGCAGATCCACGAGAACGCGATGGATCCCGTGCACACGGCCTATCTGCACGCGATGATGACCGGCACGCAGCGCGGTTTCTCCGAGCAGATGGGGATCGTGCCGGTGATGCAGTGGGTCGAGAACGAGAACGGCATGCACTACATCGCGACGCGTCGCGTCGGCGACCTCGTGTGGGTGCGCGCGCTCGACGTGTTCATGCCGAACTTCGGAATGATCCCGCCCTCGAACGACGTGCAGCGTGAAGGCCGGTGTCAGCGCGCGACCCAGATCACCTGGGTCGTGCCGATGGACGACTACTGCACCAAGCGCTTCTACCTGATGCTCAACGACGAGCGCAATCCGCTCAAGGACTGGCAGCGTCAGCGCGGTTTCGGACAAGCCAACGACCGGCCGTACGAAGACCGCCAACGCTTTCCCGGTGACTACGAGATGATGACGAGCCAAGGCGAGATCGCCATCCACGGCTACGAGAACCTGACCTCGACCGACTACGGCGTGATCGCGCTGCGCCAACTCCTGCGCGAAGGCATCCGCGCGGTGAATGAAGGCCGCGACCCGATGGGCATCCACCGCGACGCGAACGCCGTGCTGCGTTCGCGCACGCAGAACACGTTCGTCAAAGTGCCGGCAGCGGCGACGCCCGACGAAGAAATCGCGCTGCTCAAGAAAGTCGGCCGCGACGTCTCCGACGGCGACGAACTCCACCGCTTCCCGCCGGTGTAACGCGGGGGCTCTCGACTTGCACGGATCGCGCCCGATCCGCTCGTTAGCGAGGGGGCGTGCGTTTCGCTCGCTATGACATGGGGCGTCAGGACAGGTTGAGTGCGGCCGTTAGGTCGGCGGCGGCGGCGTCGCGTGGGCCGAGGGGTTCGAGGGCGAAGCGAGTCTCGATGAGTTTGAGGATCGATGTCGTGTCGTAGGTCGTGTGGTCGACGTGACGTTTTTTTGCGAACGGTGAGATGACGAGGGCGGGGATGCGACGGCCCGGTCCCCAGCGGTCGATCTTCGGTGGTGCGACGTGATCGTAGAAACTGTGGCCTTCGTCGTAGGTGACCACGACGACGCTGCTCTTCCAGTAGGGACTCTGCACGACCGCATCGACCAGATCGGCCGCATGCCGGTCGGCTGCGAAGAGCCCGGTCATTTCGCTCGGGTGCTCGCACATGCCGGGCTTCACGATCGCGACCTGCGGAAGGGTGCCGCCGGCGAGGTCGGCGAGGAACACGCTCTCGTCTTTGATGTGGTCGCGCTCGCCGGGCGTTCCGGGCGCGAGATCCGCAAGGGCGTGAAACGGCCGCCGCGCAAGCGTTGCATTGGCGGCCGCATACCATGCCCACGTGACGCCGGCGCCCGAGAGGCGGCTCCCGATGTGCGGCATGTCGAGCAGCGGCATCGCTTTGCCGGCGGCGGCCGTGAGGTTGTCGACGAGAAAGCCGTCGGGCGTGACCAAGCCGTCCCGAACGACGGTTCCGTCGGCGGCGATCTGCGCGACGAATTGCTCGGGCGCGCCGGGCCAGCGTGGCACGCTGCCGGTGAAGAGCATGAAGTGGTTCATCCCGGTGCCGCCGAACCCGGCTTGGAAAAAACGGTCGCAGAGCACGTACTCTTGCGCGTAGCGCCACATCGGCAGTTGGCTGCCGTCGTAGTAGCCCATCGCCGGGCTGCCGGAGATTGTCGCGTAGCGATCCATCTTGCCGCCGTGGATCGCCGCTTGCGCGAGATAGTACTCGTTCGCCGTCTCGAAGGCGGCGTTGAGCGGATCGGCCGTCTTCACGAACGCGGCGAGATCGAACGGCCGGTTCGGTAGCGGCGGGAGGCGCAACGACGGCCGCGCCGGATCGATCGGCTTGTCGAAGGCCGGCAGCAGGTCGTACGGCGTGCCGTTCGCGTCGGTCTGCGGTGGGGCTGCGGCTGCGTTTGCCAGCCCGTCGGCGCCGGGGAAGAGCCCGTAGAGATGATCGAACGAGCGATTCTCGAGATAGATCACGACGATGTGATCGATCTTGTTCAATCCACGCACCGGCTGCGGCGCGGCGGCGGCCGGCAACCCGAGCGATGTGAGTGCCGCGCCGCCGGCGAGCAACGCGGATGCACGTCTGCGCGTGATCATTATGACTTCCTTAAGCGCGCGGCGTAGAGCGCCGAGACGACGGCGCGCGTCGCGGGCGATTTGTTGAGCGTGTAAAAGTGGATTCCCGGTGCGCCGTTATCGAGCAACTCCACGCATTGCAGCGTCGCATATGCGACGCCGAGTTCGGCGACGGCTTCGGGTTCGTCCTTGCGGGCTTCGAGTTCGGCGCGTAAGCCGGGCGGAATCGTCGCGCCGCACAGCGCGGTGAAGCGCGCGATTTGATCGTAGTTGGTGATCGGCATGATGCCCGGCACGATCGGCACCGTGATGCCGCGCGCGCGCACCCGCGCCACGAAATCGAAGTAGCGCGCGTTGTCGAAGAACAGCTGCGTGATCAGAAAGCGCGCGCCGGCGTCGACCTTGCGCTCGAGCGCTTCGAGGTCGGCGTGAGCGCTGGGCGCTTCGGGGTGTTTCTCGGGATAACACGCGCCGGCGATGCAGAAATCGAACTCGCGTTCCAACAGGGCAACGAGGTCGCTAGCGTAACGGAAGCCGCCCTCGACGGCCGTGAACGCGGTCTCGCCGCGCGGCGGATCGCCGCGCAGCGCGAGCACGTTCTGCACGCCCGCCGTCTCGAGTTCGCGAAAGAGCGCGCGCAAGTCGTCGGCCGTGCTGCCCGAGCACGTCACGTGCGCCATGACCTCCAGCCCCACTTCGCCGCGGATGCGCTTGGCGATTTCGACCGAGCGATCGCGCGTCGATCCGCCCGCGCCGTACGTGACCGACACGTAGGCCGGGTCGAGCGTCTTCAACGTCGCGAGCGTCGCCATGAGCGCGGCCACGCCGGCATCGGTCTTGGGCGGGAAGAACTCGAACGAGAAGAACGGCGTCCGCGACCGCAGCCGCTCGGAGATACGCACGGTGGCGACTTCTTCACCTAAAGCTCGCCGTGACCCCGTTGCAGACCAGCGCCCAGCCGTCGACGAGCACGAACAGCAGCAGCTTGCACGGCAGCGAGATCACGGGCGGGCTGAGCATGAACATCCCCAGGCCCATGAGCACGGCGGACACCGCGAGATCGATCGCGACGAACGGCAGATAGAGCGCGACACCGATCGCGAACGCCGTCCGCAGTTCGCCCACGACGAAGGCCGGGATCAGCACCGTCAGCGGCGCGGCTTCGGGGGCTTCCGCCGGCGGCCGGTGCGCGACGCGCGCGAAGACGCCGATGTCGCGGCGTTTGGTCTGGCGCAGCATGAACGCCCGCAACGGCGCCTCGGCCCGCCCGATCAGCTGCCGCTGGGTCAGCGCGCCGGCCGCGTACGGCCGCAGCGCTTCGCGCTCGATGCGCTCGAAGGTCGGCGCCATCACGACCGCCGTCAACACGAGCGCGAGCCCCGTGAGCACGGGGTTGGGCGGCAGCGACGACGCACCGATCGCCGAACGCACCAGCGAGAGCACGACCGCGATGCGCACGAACGCCGTGGTGAGCACCAGCGCGAACGGCGCGAGCGAGAGCAACGCCAGCCCCGCCAGCACGTCGAGCGGCAGCGCCGCATGCCCGCGCCCCGCAATCGAAAGCAACGCATCCATGCGCCCAGACTACGGATGCCCCATGTCGGGCCTGTTGCCGAGATGCGGCGGCTTAGGCGCGCAGCGCCCAAACGCGATGGATGAGCGGCGGCGAAGGCCGCCGCTCATCCTCTAGGGCTTTTCGATCAGCTCCGTGACGCGGACGCCGAAGTTTTCGTCGATGGCGACGACTTCGCCGCGGGCGACCAGCCGGTCGTTGACGAGCAAGTCGACGGGGCCGCCGGCAAGACGATCCAACTCGACGACCGATCCGGTACCGAGTTTGAGGATGTCGCGGACCAGCATCTTGGCCGTCCCCAATTCCGCCGTCACGGTCAGGGGGACGTTCATCAGCAGGTCGAGATTGTTACCGTCCGGCGCGATCACGGCGCGTCTCCCCTCATCGCTATCGATCCGACTTCGAATGCGGCGTGCCCGTTGCGTACCCCGCAGGTCCCGAAGGCGATCCTCTGGCCCGCGAGGTTCAATTCGCCCGCCCCCGCGACCTTGGTGCGCAGCGGCACAACGCTGCCTTGACGCAAATCGAGCAATTGCGCGGCCGGGAGGGCTCCGGTACCGAGCACGACGCGCACCTCGGCGCGCAGGCCGGCCAGCGCCGCCGGGGCGAGCGTGAGGGCCGGCGGCGCCTCGGGCAGCTCCCGCAGGATGCCCACCCCGATCGTCAGCGCCAGCGGCTCCGCGATGCGGACGTCAAAATAGGCGGCCGGGCGCGGCAGCCGGGCCGCCTCCACCAGACTCGGCGCGCCGCGGCGCTCGACGCACAGCGCATCGCACGCTACCGCGCAGCGGGCCACGATCCGTTCGAGCGCGCCGGTCTCGAGCGCGCTCCACGCCCCGGCGCCGGTGCCGGGATCCTCGCCGAACGCGGCCTGCAGCAGCCGCCGCGCGTCGCAGGCCGCCAGCACGAAGGCGACGTCGGTCGCGCGGCCCGGCGTCGCAAAGACGAGCGCGTCGCGCGTCAGCCGGCTCCACGCCGCGGCCTCGAGCGCGACGGGTTCGCCGAGGGTCAGCGCGCACGGCTCGCCGAGCAGGGCGCGCAGCGCTTCGCGTACGCCGTTGGCGACGACGCATGCGGCATCGACCGGCAGCCCGGCGCGCGGCACGAAGCGGGCTTCGCGCACGCGCCCGCGCGGCGCGCCGAAGGCCAGCGCGGCGATCATTTCAGCAGGTCCATGATCGTCTTCGCGCCGGCGCCTTGCGCGCGGTGCGCGGCTTCGAGTGCCGCGAACGCCACGTACGCTTCGGAGAGGCGTTGCAGTCCCAAGTCGATATCGATGCTGCCGGTGTCGCGCGTGCGGGTTGCGAGCGCGGCGAACGTGCCGTCGGCCGGCGCGCCGACATGCGGCACCACGCCGGCGACGGCGGCGAACTGCGTCGCGTCGACGCGCTGCGGGTTGCCGCCGGCCGGAAAGCGAGCCAGCGCGACGCGCCCCGCGACGACGCGTTCGGTCGCGCGTTCGCGCGTGCGCGGATCGATCGACGTCCGCGTGTATGCGAGCGTTCCGTCGGCCTCGAGCTGGACGTCCGTGCAGCGGCCGAGCGCGCGGTCCGGTTCCGGCAGCGTCAACGGTACGAGCGCGTCGCCGGGGCCGGTCGTGCCGAGCACCGGAGCTCCGCCGGGCGTTTGCAGCGTGCCGTCGGCGGCGATATGAAAGCTGCCGGCGCGCGTGTACGTGCGCGCGCCGCGCTCGTCGAGCGTGACGAACCACGCGCCGGGCGGCGCCGCAACGCTGAGCGGGTCGCCGGTGGGCTGCGCCGCGAGGGCGACGCGTACGTCGCCGAATTGCGGCTCGGCGCCGGGCGTGTAGGCGGCGAGCACGTCGTTGGCGCGGTCGGCGATACGTCGCAGCGCATCGAGCGATGCCGGCGCGAGCATCAGGCGCCGGCGCCGAGCGCGCAGCGCGCGCCGGCCAGCGCGCGTTCGACCGGCTCGCGCAGCGCCGTGCTGCACACGGCGACGACCCGCGTCGTGCGGCCGTCGCTGCGCACGAGCAGCCGCACGCGACCGCCGGCGACTTCGATCGTTTGCGCGCGCGCAACGCGCGGTGCTCGGGCGAGCGCGGCCAGCGCGGCGGCGATGCGCCGTGCGGGATCCCGGTCGGCACGCGCGGAGCCCGGCGACGCAGCAGCGGCGAGCGTCGCGCCCGCTCCGCGGCGGGCCGGCCCGAGGGTGGACGTCTCCCCGGCCGCGCCGCGCCCGTGCCGCGGCGCGGATTCCGGTGCTGCGCCGGCGGCGGCGGCCCGGGCCGCACCCGAGCTGCGAGCAGGCGCGGCCGCGCGCGCGAGATGCAGGGCCGAATACCAGGCTTCGCTGAGCGCGCGGCGATCGGTGCGCGCGACGTCCGCCGCGATCACGGCGACGCCGTCGGATGCAGTCGTCATCGGTCGTTCCTCCGCGCTCAGACTACGGCGCCGCCGTGAGCGCGGCGTGGCCGCCGTGTTACCGCCCGGCGATGAGACCGTCGATCGCCGAGGACGCGTCGAGCACGCGCCGGTGCAGCGCGCCGGCCACGTTGACGCCGATCGCCGGGATCGCGCGGGTCGCGTCGAGCAGTGCCTCGCCGTCGACGAAACCGACGCGCGTGCGCGCCGTGCAGATCGCCGACCACAGGTGCCGTCCGGCCGGCTGCAGCAGCGCCCGCTCGCCGGTGAACTCGTGCGGCCCCAGCGAGACGATCGCCGTGCGCACGTCACCGGTGTTCTGCACGACCTCGACGGCGCCGGCGACGATCAGGAAGATGCGGCGCGCCCAGCGCCCGCGCACGTACAGCCGCGTCTGCGCGGGCAACGTCGCCACCTGAAAGAGCGCGAGCACGGGCGGCAGCACGCGCGGATCGGCACCCGCGAAGAGCGCGTTGTCGCGCAGCGCGAACAGGTCGCCGGGCGACGGCCGGGCGCCGTAACCGATGTCCTCGAAGCCGGGAACGCGAAGCGACGCGCGCACTACCGCTCGGCGAGCAGTTTCTGCACGATCGTATCGACGGCGTCGTCCTGCGAGTCGCCGACGATCGTCGCGCGCAGCGTGCCGCTGCGATCGAAGAGCAACTGCGTCGGCCACGCGTTCACGCCATAGGCATTCCAGATCGCGAACGAGTTGTCGATCGCGACCGGCCAGGTGATCCCCTGCGCGCGCAGGTTCGCCACGACGTGCGCGCGGCCGGACTCGTAGGGCGTCTCCGGCGCGTGCACGCCGACGATCACCAGATCCGGACGCCGCTTCGCGTCGAGCGCGCGCAGGTTCGGGACGACGTTCTTGCAGTTGTAGCAGTCGAACGTGAAGACGTCGACGATCACGACCTTACCGGCGGTGGCGGCGGGCGTGACGCGGCCGTTCAACCAGCCTTCGGAGGCCGCGTATACCGGCGCGAGACTCGCCGCGTGCGGGCCGGCGGCAACGGCCGCGGCGCCGGCGAGCGCGATGCCGCACGTTACGGCGAGGGTCGCGAGAACCATCGAACGGCGCATGTCAGTCCTTTCGCGTGAGCACGGTGATGTAGCCGCCCGCCTGTTTGATGCGGCCGGCCCGCACGAGCGCGTTGAGTTCGAGACTCACCGTTTCGCGCGTGCTGCCGATCATCGCGGCGATGTCTTGGTGGGTCAGCCGGACGTCGAGAAACGTGCCTTCGTCGGTCGTGCGTCCGAGTTCGGCGCCCAGCCGGTCGAACAAATGCACGAGCCGGTCGCTGATCTTGGCGTAGGCCAAATCCTCGATCGTCGCGGAGGCATCGCCGAGCCGGTCGCTGAGCATCTGGGCCACGTTGAGCGCCAGCGACGAGTTACCGGCGAGCAGTCCGAACAGGTCGTCGGCGTGGGCCTTGCAGACGAGCGTCTCTTCCATGCAGGTGGCGATCGTCGTGCGCTCGATTCCGCCGAAGAGCGCGTCCTCGCCGAACATGTCGCCCGGACCGAGGATCGCCACCGTGACTTCCTTGCCGTCGGCGGTGTTGCGCGCGATGCGCACGCGCCCCGACTTGATCAGGAACACGACCTTGTGAACGTCGCCTTGGTCGAACAGCGTCGCGCGTTTGGGCAGCAACTGCATCGTGAAGATGTCCGCGCCCTCGACGACGGCGTCGACGGGAACGTTCGAAAAGAGCCGGTTCTTCTTGAGATACCAGATCTTGTTCTCGCCGATCGACTCGGGCGCGCCGGTGCCGTGCGAATCGTCGTGCGTCATCGCGCCACCGCCAGGCGCGCGTCGCTGCGGGCCGCACCGGAACGGGCGGCGACGTGCAGCGCGTGCAGCGGGGCGGCCGCACTCCCGATCGGCGCGTACGAGAGTTGGATCGCCGCGCCGCCGCCCCGCACCGGAACCGTGACGCGGCGCGGCGAGCACACGCGCGGCGTACAGAACGACGCGCTCCAGCCGCGCGGAACGTCCAGCGCGCTCAAGCGCACCAGCGTCCCGGCCGGCGCGGTGACCCGCACCGCGAAGGCGCGCACGCCCGGCGCGCCGGCATGGCACGTCCCCGCGGACAACGCGCAGGAAAGAATCGCCAGTCCCAGACTCATGAGTCGATGCTACCCCGATCCGCGCGCCGCGACCATAAGGCGGCTTACACTTACGGATCCGCCGGGGTGGCGGGCTCCAGATACAGCGCGTGGCCGGGAAAGTCGAAGGTCACCGAGGCGAAGCGCCGGAGCATGGCGAGCCCGACGTTGCCGGCGTCGATCCGGTCGGCGAAGGCGCCCTGGGCGGCGAGGATGACGTCGGCCGCCTGCGCCGGGAACTCCGTCGTGCCGAGGCCGAACGTGTCGAGCCGGGTGCGGTAGGTGCGGTTCGCGCCGCCGACGCCGGCGTAGCTCGCGCCGTCGGCCCCGCGCGGGGCCAGATCCGGGTGCGCGGTGACGAAGGGTTCGTAGAGCAGCAGTCCCCCGGCGTTACCCGTGTCGACGATGAACGGCGCGTCGAGCGCGCCGTCGATGCGAAACACCGCTTCGGGAATCTCGCGGTCGGTGTCGAGGTCGATGCGCTCGCCCGGCGGCGCGAACGAATCCGGCGCGCCGAAACGCAACACGTGATGCGCGAAGTCGATCTGCACGACGCGCTCGGCGAAGAATGGGTACCCCAAGATGCCGTCGAGCGAGAGGCGGCCCGCAGCGGCACCGAGATCGAGCGTCGCGACGACGAGATCGTCGAAGTCGGCCGAGCCGATCGTCAACCGCGGTAGCCGCGCGACGCGCAAGCCGCCGGTGCGCGCGGCGCCGCGAACCTCGAGCGCGCCGGACGTCTGCAGTCCCGCCGCCCGCGCGACGCGCGTGTCGAGCAATACGGCGCCCGAGCCGCTATCGATCAGAAACGTATACGTCGCGCCGGCGATCTCGACACGGCACGCCAGTCGCGTGCCGTCGTCGAGCAAGGGAACGGTCTGCACGCCGGCCACAATCGGCGGCGGGCTCGCGAACGGGGCGAATATCCGCGGGTCGATGCGCCGCCCGACCGTGACCGAGCGCGTCTGCTGCACCAGATCGAACGCGCGGTCGCCGTCGGTCGTGACCGCGCGAAACGCGACCTTCATTCCGTCGACGTCGCGCCAATCGCTGAGGTCGACGTACGTCGGCCCGTCGCCGTCGAGATACTCGGTGCGCAGCGGCAGACCGCTGGCCGCGTCGATCCAGAGCGTCTCCGGTTCGCCGCCGGGCGCGGTGACGTCGATCTTCCAGGTGGCCGCGCGGCCGACCGTGCCGGCGCCGGCGAAGCGCACCCGGTCGGGCGCGTGCACGAACGCACCCGACGCGACGAACTCTTCGGTCAGCGCGCGCCGGCGCAGGATGCCGGTCAGTTCGCGCACGTTGCCGCCGCCGTCGCTTTCCCAGACGCGATCGCCGACGCGCAACGTCGTGTCCGCGCGCGGTCCCAGCGTCTCGTCGTCGCGCTCGCTCGCGCCCCAGCGCCAGGAGTGGAACGTGCCGTGCAGACCTTCGCCGGCGATCGTGCCGCTGGTTTCGATCGGCTCGTCGACGCCGTGCATCGCGCGTTCGTACGACGCGAGGATCGCCGCGACCGGCGGCGGCGTTGCGCCATCGTCGGCTGCGGCGGCGGACGAGCACGCCAGCGCCGTCAGCGCGGCCGCGAGGGCGAAGCGCTTACTGGCCGCGGTAACGGTCGAGCGAACCGAGGACGTTTTGCACGTAGTTCTGCGTCTCGGCATACGGCGGGACGTCGCCGTATTTTTCCACGGCGCCCGGACCTGCATTGTACGCGGCCACCGCGAGCCGCGTGTTCCCGTTGAACCGGTCGAGCAGCGAGCGCAGATAGCGCGTGCCGCCGGCGACGTTCTGCGCGGGATCGTAGGGATTGCGCACGCCCAGCGACGCGGCGGTCTCGGGCATCAACTGCATGAGGCCTTGCGCGCCGGCCGGCGACGTCGCGTTGGCGTTGAACGACGACTCGTTGGCGATGACCGATTTGATCAGCGCCGGATCGACTTGCCAGATGTCGGCGTTCTGCTGCACGAGCGAGTCGATCTGCGCCGGCGGCACGGGCGCCGCGGCGGTCGCGGCAGCGGCGTCGGGGGCCGGCTGATCGGCCGGGTTCAGCGCCTGCGCCAGCGCCGCGCCGAAGCCGCCGGGCGCGGGCTGAGCCGCGCCGGCCGGGGGAGCTCCGGTGATCTCGGCGATCCGGTTCTGGACCGCCGAGATGTCACTGAGGATATCCATCGTCGAATCTATCGGCGATCCGGCTCAACTGCATGAGCGTTTCGGTTGGCGCGGACCCGCCGGACGCCTGCCGCAAGAAGGCCGTGATCTCGGCTTCGGCCGCGATCGCCCGTGCCAGGAACGGGTCGCCGGCGGACGGGTCGAGGCCGAGCGCCCGCGCGTCGCGGGCGGCGTCGAGCGCGGCCAGGGCCGCGCGCAAGCGGCGTGCCCCGCGCGCGTGGGCGGGGACGGCGACGTCGGCGAGCGTCCGGCTCGCGCTGGCGGGCACGTCGATCGCCGGGAACCAACCCGCGTCGGCCAGGCGCCGGCTCAGGACGACGTGGCCGTCGAGCGCCGCCCGCGCGGCCTCGGCAACCGGGTCCTGGTCGAGCGCGCCCTCGGAGAGGACGGTCGCGATCAGGGTCACGCTGCCGTCCGGCGTCGCGCCGGCCGACTCGAGCAACCGCGCCTGGCATCCCGTCACCGACGGCGGGAAGCCGAAGCGGCCAACCGGCTCGCCCGCCGCCAGGGCCACGTCGCGCGCGGCGGCGGCCACGCGGGCCAGGCTGTCGACGAGCAAGAGCACGTGCAAGCCTCGGGCGCGCAGCGCGGCGGCCTGCGCGAAGGCGCGCTCGGCCGCTCGCAGCCGCTCCGCGGGCGGGCGGTCGGCGGTGGCACAGACGAGCGTCGTGCGGGGCCCGACCCGCGCGAGCCAACGCGCCGCCTCGCGTCCGCGCTCGCCGATCAGCCCGACGACGACCGCGTCGGCGCCGGCGCCGGCGACGATCGCTTCGAGCAGCGTCGATTTACCGGCGCCGGGCGGACCGAAGATGCCGATGCGCGCGCCCCGGCCGAAGGCCAACGGGCCGTCGAGCGCCCGGATGCCGGTCCAAAACGCCTCCCCGACCGCTGCCCGGCCGCCGGGTGCGGGCGCTTCGAGCGGCAGCGGACGGCGCGCGCCGCGCGGTTCGGGGCGGCCGTCGAGCGGCGTGCCGTCGCCGCCGATCGCGCGCCCGAGCAGCGGCGTTCCGAGCACGGCGGTCAGCGCATCACCTCGAGCACCGCCGCGAGCCGAACGCCCAAAGCCGGGTCGGGCGCGCCGCCGGCAGCCTCCAGCGCGGCGCACGCCGCTTCGAGTGCGTCGGCGAGGCGCGCGCGAAACAGGCGGATGTCGCGCAACACCTCCGCGTATTCCGCCGTGGGCTGCGCCGCTTCGGCGACGGCGCACGCGGCTTGCTCGGGCGGGGCCGGCGACTCCGGCGGCACGCGCAGGAACGTCGCGAGCGGCACGAACGCGCCGTCAGCCACGGGCCCGCAGCAACTCCTCGGGATGCGGCACCAAGTCGATCGCGGCCCGCGCGAGCCGGCGCACGATCTGCGCGCGCTCCTCGGGCGGATATAACTCCAGCACGGCGGCGGCGGTCGCGGCCGGCAGCGCGGAGATCACGGCCGCCGCGACGTGCGGCGGTTCGCCCGCGAGCGCGCCGCGCACGCGCGCGGGCGGTAAACCGGCGGACTCGCGCGCGGCGTCGCGCACGCCGGCCGTCTCAGCGGCGCGCACGAGAAATGCGAACGCCGGCCGCGCGCCCAGCACCGCGAGCGCCGCCGCCGCGCCGATCAGCGCGAGTTGCGGCAGCGTGCCGGCGACGAGGCTCGCGATCGCCCAGCCGTCGATGCCGCGCACCGCATACGACGGCACCGCCGCGAAGCGCACGGCCTCCACGCGCAACGCGTCGCCGCGCGCCTCGTCGATGCCGGCCGCAGCCGCCGCGAGCGAACGCACCGCGTCGAGATCGATCAAGCGCGAACCGTCGACGAAGATCGCCACCGACACACGCGCGGTCGCATCGGGCGCGGAGGTTTCCCGCACGTCGCGCGTCTCGCTGCCGCGCTCGTCCGACGCGGTTTGCTTGCGATAGGTCTTCTGCGGACCGGTGTAGCGTTCGTCGTCGCTCGTGCGGCTGAGATCGCCGGGCAGCGCCTGCCGCTTGACGTCGCGCTCGTCGCGCGTCGCGCCGAGCGGTTCGCGATGCACGCGCACGATCGTCGCGCCGGCGCCGAACGCGGCGTCGAGCGCGGATTGCAGCGACGTCTGCACCGAGCCGTCGTCGGGCGTCGCGGGGCCGCCATCGAGCGTGCCGCGATCGTCGAGCACGGTGACGCGGTCGGGATCGAGCCCCGGCACGCCGCCGGCCACGAACGCGCGAATGCCGGCGACCGCGGCCGGCGCGAGCCGGGCGCCCGGCGCGAGGGTAACGCGCACGCTCGCCGACGCATCGCGCGCGGGCTCGTCGGCGTAGGCGCCGGCAGCGGCGGGCGCGACGATCACACGCGCGTCGGCGACGCCGTCGAGGCCGCGCAAGCCCAGCGCGAGTTCGTCGGCCAGCGCGTCGCGCGTCTGCGCTTCGAGCACGCTCTGCGGCGTGAGCGCGTTGACGCGGGCGAACGTTTCGTCGGCCGTCGCGAGGTGCCGGTGCGGAACGCCCGCCAGCGACAGACGCAGCAGCAGATCGGCGCGTTTGCGCGCGTCGACGCGCACGTTGTCCGCGAGCGGCGCGTACGGAACGCCCCAAGCCGCCAAGCGCGCCTGGACCTCGGCGGATTGGTCGGCGTAGAGCGGCGTCGCGAACAGCGGTACGCGCGTGTCGCGCGCCGCATCGACGCCCCAGGCGAGCGCGAGTACGGCCGGCACCGCGACGCATGCGAGCGCGGCTTTGATGCGCGACGGCAGCGCGCGCAAGCGCCCCGCCGCGTTGCGGAGAACGAGCACCGCTTAGAGTTGCATTCCGAGCAGCGTCTGCAGCCCTTGCGCGACGCGCTGCGTGCCGGCCGCCGCGATCTGCAGCGCGATGTCGGCGCGCGCGCGTTCGAGGACCATCTCTTGCAAACCGCCGCGATGGGCGATGAAGGCGCGTTCGGCCGCGTCGGCGCTCGCGAGCGCGCCGCTTGCGGCATCGACCAGCGCGCCGAACGCGCCGCCGCCGGCCGGTGCGGCAGACGCGGGCGCCGCGACGTCGGGCACGAGCGGTTCGACCCGCATCAGCGCTCGATATCCAGCGTGCGTTCGGCCAGCCGCTTGCCGATATCGAAGATCGAGGCATCGGCTTCGTAGGCGCGCTGGGCGTCGAGCGTCGCGATCAGTTCGGTCAGCGCGTCGCCCGTGCCGGGTTCGCTCGTCACCGCGATCGGCGACGCGCCGTCGCCGGGCGCCGCGACCAGCCGCGCGACGAGCCGTTCGTAGGGATGCCCGGGCGTCGCGGCCTGGGCCGCGGCGACGTTGCGGGCGTCGACGTCGAGCAGCGCGCGCTGCGCCGCCATCCCGCGCGCGGCGACGTCGAGCAGATCGACGTCGCTCACTTGGCCACCGTCTTGAGTTCCTCGACGCGCGCCTTGATCGCGCCGAGTAGCGCCTCGGTGAAGAGCGCTTCGTGCGCCAGGGCCCCCATCGTCCGTTCGTTCGCGGTGCCGGCGGCCGCGGTCAAGGCGTCGCGGGCGGCAGCGGCGGAGGCTGCGGCGAGGTTTCCGATGTCCAGACTCATGGGCCGATGCTAGCGGCGCCGCATGAGCGGGTTGTTTCCCGGTTATGAGGAAGCGCCGACCAACCGCTCGACGGTACGTTTTTCCGCACATTGAGGAGCATTGTGAAACGTTTCTTTGCGGGTGTGATGCTCGCGCTGCTGACCGGCGTGCCGGCGGTCGCGCAGCAGACCGTCCCCACGATCCCCTTCGACTCCGTTCCCAACGCCCTCAAGCTGCCGGCCGACATGTATCTCGGCGAAGCGTCGGGCGTGGCGGTCAATTCCAAAGGCCACATCTTCGTGTTCTCGCGCGGCAACACCAACGGGCCGGCCTACGCGGCCGCCGCCGCGCAACTGCTCGAATTCGACCAGAACGGGAACTTCGTGCGCGAGATCGGTCACGGGCTCTATGCCTGGTCGTTCGCGCACACCGTGAAGATCGACGCCGCCGACAACATCTGGGCCACCGACAAGGGCTCGGACATGGTCATCAAGTTCACGCCCGACGGACGCGTCGCGATGGTGTTCGGCCGCAAGCAAGAAGCGGCCGACGAAAACACCGGTCCGCTCAAGCATCCCAAACCGCCGCTGCCGCCGGTCGACGGTCTGTTCCGCCAAGTCACCGACATCGCGTGGGACGCCGCGGGCAACGGCTACATCAGCGACGGCTACATCAATTCGCGCATCGCCAAAGTCGACAAGGACGGCAATTGGCTGATGTCGTGGGGCACGCCGGGTGACGGGCCGGGCCAATTCAACACGCCGCACAGCATCGCCGTCGACGCGCAAGGCCTGGTGTACGTCGCCGACCGCGGCAACGGCCGCATCCAGGTCTTCGACGGCAACGGCACCTTCGTGCGGCAGATCGTGATCGACGTGCCGGTGCCGGCCGACGCGCGGATGATGATCGGCAACAAGCCGGCGCCCAACGCAACGCCGGTCTACGGTTCGCCGAAAACGCTCGCGCCGGGCGCGCCGTGGGCGATCTGCATCACGCCGCCGCCCAACCAGTACCTGTATAGCGCCGACGCGTATCCCGGCCGCGTTTACAAACTCACGCTCGACGGCAAGGTCGTCGGCGTGTTGGGCCAGGCCGGGAAGCAGCTCAAACAATTCGGTTGGATCCACGAGCTGGCGTGCCCGTCGGAAAACGTCCTCTACGTCGCCGAATTGCTGAACTGGCGCGTACAAAAACTCATCCTGCACCCGTAATCCGACGCCGGGAAAAACAAAAAGAGGCTCGCACATCGTGCGGGCCTCTCTCGTTTGGCTGTTGCGGATTAGCGCTTCGAGAACTGGAAGCGTTTGCGGGCGCGTTTGCGGCCGTACTTCTTCGATTCTTTTTCGCGCGGGTCGCGGGTGAGCAGGCCGTTACGGCGCAGCGGTTCGCGCAGCGCTTCGTCCATCTCGAGCAGCGCGCGAGCGATGCCGTGACGCACGGCACCGGCTTGTCCGGCGGGACCGCCGCCGGCGCACGAGACGTTCACGTCGAAGCGCGAACCGGACTGCGTGACTTCGAGCGGCTGGCGCACGATCTGCTGCAGCACCGCGCGCGGGAAGTAGTCGTCGATCGGCTTCTTGTTGATCGTGATGACGCCCTGACCGAGGGTCACCCGAACGCGCGCCACCGCGCGCTTGCGCCGGCCGGTACCGAGAAAGAGTTCGGAAGTTTGCATGCCCTACGCCAACGCCGCGGGCTTTTGGGCCGCGTGCGGATGAGAGTCACCGACGTAGACGTTCAGACGCCCGAGTTGGACGTCGCGCATGCGGTTGGTCGCGAGCATGCCGCGCACGGCGCGCTCGATCAACCGTTCCGGGTGCTTGGCACGAACCTGCGCCGCCGTCTCCGTGTACAACCCGCCCGGGTAGCCG
>Ga0181528_10001129_pt1 | contig 16799 bp, 24 predicted proteins | sample PEATcosm2014_Bin_47_FD_119742 | JGI IMG/M metagenome (GOLD analysis project Ga0181528, IMG submission 119742) | Peatland microbial communities from MTU Mesocosm Facility, Houghton, MI, USA - PEATcosm2014_Bin10_10_metaG | ecosystem: Environmental > Terrestrial > Soil > Wetlands > Peat | place...
GCAGTTGGGTTTGTTCGTCAGCGCTCAAGACAATGGCGGTTATGGGGCGACCGGTTGGCATGCACCGTAGCTTACCCCAGAACCATTACTTAGCATAGTTATTTATGGGACACTACACTAGATTAGGGCGTAGCCGTCTGTACATCATCTCGAAGCGCGAAAAACCCCGGTTCAAACATGTCTCTTGAAGCTTCCTGGGCGAGCGCGCTGAGAGCCCTCAGGCGGTTACTCGATGACGCGACTCTGGGTTGGCCACTGGAGTCCGGCATTGGCCATCCTGGGATGGCCGGCCACGACATCGCCAACGTCACCATTTGTGAAAAGCTATCCGGTTCGATCCTCCTCGCGCACCGTGCAACCTGTTTCCGTGATTGACGCTGCGCTCGCGGCTCAGGCTGAGCTTGCAACACCCCCCTGGATCACGGCCGACGATCTGGTAAAGCGGGACAAGGCGAACGCCACCGCGACCAGATCCATCGCCGCATCTCTCGGACCCGCGGTGCAGGTTGGCGACACCATGATGGTGTCCTACTCCGTCTTGAACGTCAGCAGGGAATGGATCCAGGTTTTGACACCACAGATTCAACTCGGCAACCCAGTTCAAAAGAAACCCAGCAAGAAAGGAATCCTCGCCGCGCCGGTTTCGATCCAGGATTTTCGCCAGAATGTCGTGAAACTAGCACCAGGCGAACGTTTGGACGGAGTGGTGCAGTTCTTGCGTCCGGGATTCAAGCAGAGCCGGGAAACGCTGCTTCTGCAACTCGCCACGGCCGACGCTGTCGATCATCCTGTAATGATTCCGCTACCGTTTGTTGCACCAGGATTTTAGGAGGAAAGACTCAATGGCCCAGACGACACCGGAAGACCCGAAGCTCATTTCTCCTGCATCCGAAACGGACACTACACCATAACGATACCGTTCCTGGTGCCAGGGTCGTTCTTGAAGGTCCGGTCCCCAGCGATTACCGAGCAGTCGAGGCAAACGACAACGGATTCTTTCAATTCAAGGATCTCGAGCCGGGAACCCCCTATCACATCACCATCAGCGCCGAGGGATTTGCGAACTGGACCTCGCCCGAGGTCGTCCTCGAGCCAGGACAGTGTGTAATCCTGACTGACAGCAGACTCAAGATCGCAGAGGTGCAGACCGCGGTAAATGTTGTTTATTCCTCCGAGGAGATCGCTACCGAGCAAGTCAAGATGGAGGAGCAGCAACGTGTTTTCGGCATTATCCCCAATTTCTACGTCGTCTATGATCGCGATGCCGAGCCGCTCACGGCGAAGCTGAAGTTCAAACTTGCCCTCAGAGTCTCGAGAGATCCTGTCACCATTATGGGAGTAGCTGGGTTTGCCGGGATCCAACAGGCGGCAAACATCCCCAACTACGTACAGGGTGCGAAGGGTTATGGCGAGCGCATGGGTGCGGGCGCGGCTGATGGCTTTGCCGACATCATGATCGGTGGTGCTATCCTGCCATCGCTCCTGCATCAGGATCCGCGATACTTTTACCAGGGTACGGGCACAAAGAAGTCACGCACCCTCCACGCACTCTCCGGCCCATTCGTCTGCAGGGGAGACAACGGAAAGCTGGAGCCGAATTACTCGAGCATGGGTGGCGATCTTGCTGCAGCGTCCCTGGCGAATGCATACTATCCGCATTCGAATCGCGGCGTGGGGTTGGTGTTCGGGAATTTTCTTATAGGCACTGGCGAGCGCATCGTCGCCAGCCTGGCACAGGAGTTCCTACTGGGCAGGTTCACGTCCAAGGGCAAGAGTTCAAAGTAGGTGCTACTACCCGCATAGAGCAGGAACCAAGGCAGCCGACAGTTCGAGTCGTAATTTGGCATCTCTGAAATATCTGCCGGACTGCCCGAGGCGGAGGGCGGCGTAGGGAAGTGGACCACCCAGCTCATCAAATCTGTTGAAAACGGTGAATGCACTGGCAAAATCCTGCTTACGGATGCATTCGATCATGCCCCGCGCGTCGACATGAATCGGGCAGGTAGCCGTGCAGATTGGTGGCTCCTTGGAATCACGGCGCGATTGGCTGACACAAACTGGAATTGTTGGAGAATATCCTCTTTCCCATTATGAAGAACATGGCGCGGAGAACCGTCTACGTCAATCGCGGATCGCCAATTTCCTCACGGTTCCAGAGTCGCCTCGGAAGATTTTGTTAACTGCTCCTTCGGGTTCGAAATATCCGCGGGTTTCGTTATCGTCCCCAAGGTTGCTTGCGGCTTATTCATTCTCGTGGCCTCCCAGAAATCACGTAGGACTTGCTCTTCGTGTTTTAGTGCCTTCTTGAGTTCCTGAGTGATCTTCATTAGCTCATCGGGATCTTTTGCTTGCAATGCGTTATTGCACAACTCTCTCCAGTTCTTGCGCTCTCCTTCGGCCATAGTGCATTTCCTCCGAGAGTTTGGCTTCCGCACTTCTAGTTTGCTTCTCCCACCGTGACTTCGCTCGTGCGCTTGAAGTAGTCGAGCTTCTTCCGCTGTTGTGAATCAAGCACATCGTTAATCCGTTGCTGGAGACGTGAGTTGGACTTCATCAACTGCTTGAGCAGCCGTGCTTGAGTAGTCGCAAGTCTTTTGGTAGCTACTCCATTGTCATTGTTCTCCCCGTGCTGAATCGCGGCACGCAGTTCCTCGCTAATTGTTCGTAGTTCGTGCATCAACGTTTCTGTCGCCGGCCGTTCCTCGTCCATCAATCTTTGGATGGATCTAACTTGCGTCGGACTCAAGCCCAGGTATTCGACCAATGAGCTACTTAGTTGCAAAGAGGAGAATGGCATTGCCCCCAGTACCGTCTCGCCAGCGGGGGGCGGAGTGGGAACTGTTCGCACAGACGGCGTTCTGGCAAGATCCGCCTCTAGCATTTCGTGCAATGCGCTGAAGAGCTGGAATTGCATCATTGCAACCACGTATCGCTCGCCGCTGATGTATTCCCCCCGCTCTCTGGTGATCTGTCCCGTTTGCACCGCATTCGAAATCGTTCCCAGATCCGTCGACAATCGACCTGCAATGGAGGCCATTGCTGATTCATAGGCTTGAAGTAGATCGCGTGGGCCTTGGGGGACGGCAGGAGTGACCTGCGCGAGTAGGTCTGCCAAGACATGAGCGTTATTTCCTGAGGTGCGCGCCATATCCAGATGCGGCGGTTCGTCGTTTGTCGGCTGATGTCGTACTGTCGTGAATGCTGTCTGTGATGCGGAGACAGTGCATATCAGGAACGCGATAAGCATCTTGGTTTTCATGGTGAGGTCCTTTCTACGCCGAGCATTCTGTCAGCGATTAAACCCGAAGTTGCGCGACGGCCTTAAATCGACTCCGAGCGCCATCACGGACCGTCCCGACCATGTCGTTCAGGACTGCTGAAAGTCTCTACTACATCGACTGCAACAATCCCCAGACAGACGCTATCGCCCCAAGAGTTAATAGAAGGACAAAAACAAATCCCGTAGGTGTACTCGTGGTTCGCGGCATCGTGTGATTCCTCCCTATCTGTGTTTGGTCCTACGATTCTGGCCGCAACGGTCCGACGCGAATCGTTTCCGCATTCCATAGAAGCAGGTAAGGAGCCAAAGTTGCGTTTGTCCTTGGTTTGTCGGCAACTGATTGAGAGGACGACGGTTGCAACCGCTGCCGAAGGAGCGGTCAGACTGTGTGTCGAGCGTCCCGACACACAATTCGACAGGTGACGAAAATTACGACATCTTTCGTCGAAACCTCCGCGCTTTTCACTACATTAGGTCAAACATATCCAGGATCGAGTTGCAACGGCCTGGCGGACAACCGTCTGAACATTAGCCACCGGACGAGCGATGGTTCCGGTTCTGCGTATGTGTTTAGGCCTCACCCTTAAATCGCTTTAGTTGTCTCCGGTCTCGACAATTGTCGATTCTGACTTCGACATTCTTCGATGCACATGTCGCTAGCCTTTTTGGCTGCGAATGAATTCAACGGTTTGCGAGGGGTACCAAGCAGCGCGTGGCTTTGGCAAGGGTCTTGCTTATATTTTCGGTGTGCTGTGTTCCAGGTCTCTGTGGTACCTCGGTTCGGCACGTCTCAACCGCAGAATGGGTTGGAGTATGCCCACGTAGATTTGCGATACAGGACACCAGGAGGAAGAAGGAGTTCCTTATTATGAACCGTACTATCGGAGTGTTCGCAGCGCTGCTGTTTGTAACTACAGTGGCCCTAGGCCAGCAATATCAACCGTTGCCGTTTCTACAGGCCGCGAACCCGGCGCCGGCAAGCCGCACGATTGAAAAGACCTCACCTTCACCAAATGTCAACGTGCCATCTTCCATGGCCCCCCACACGCCGACCGAAGCAATCGCACCTCCACGCGATCAGCCGACCGAAAAGTACGCACCTTCACGCCATCAGTTCGACTCTAGGTCGCCATTTCCATGTGCTGCCAACCTACGCAATTGGTGAAGGCGATTCTGGTGTCCTTTATCTGAGGCCTCTTTACTATTGCGGCCTTCGGAGCTGCTACGTCAGGCACGGCTGAACTGCAGAATGGGTTGGAGCGTGCCTGAAGAGTTAGAGATATTTGCGATATGGGACACCATGCTCGTCAGAGGATCAACATGTTTAAGATTTCCACCGTCGATACGCGTTCAAAGCGCACGCTAATTGTGGAAGGGACACTCATCGGGCCCTGGGTCGCTGAGCTGCGCAAAACGTGCGTTAAGGCAAGGCATGAGCTAGACGGTCGCAAACTGGTCATCGACCTGAGCAACCTGACCGTCATCAGCCGCGAGGGAGAAGACGCGATTCTAAATCTGATGGGAGAGGGTACGAGATTTTCCCGCGGTGGCGTTCTCACCAGGCACGTGCTGAAACAGCTTGAACGGAAGTGCTACAGCAAGCTATGAGACGCAATCAACTAAACACAATCGCGCTATTACAAATCCGATCAGGATCGCTCCGCTCGTTTTGCGTGGGCGAGACGTGATTGCTGTGCTAATTTGCGCGCCACAGTAAATCAGAGGTAGATACGGGCGCCTCAGCTTTGTTGGCGCCACTGTTTCAGAGCCGCCCATCTAAAGTGCTTTATGGGAAGTTGAGAGATGGAACAACGGGAGGGAGTGCTCATGAAATACTTTGCCGGACTTGAGCGGTCCGCGGATATGACCATATCAGCAAAAACCGAGTATGCCGTGAAACGCTCTGCCTGCCAAAACCGGAGCGAACGAACCCGACAACGGCTGATTGAAGCGGCAGTCGAGGCTTTCTCAAAACTGGGCTATGAGGCCGCCTGCACTCGGGCCATCGTAGAACGCGCCCAGACCAACCTCGTCTCCATTCCCTATTACTTTGGCAGCAAACGGGGACTCTACCACGCAGCCGCGGAGTTCATCGGATCGAATATCGCAGCTCGATTCCAGCCAGCGTGTGACCGTGCCCGCCAAGGACTTCTGAAAACCGGGCTCACACGCGATGAGATGCTGAGCATGTTTACCGAGTTCATCGTTGGCCTTACGCACGTCGTGCTTAGTGCACATACGCCGAACTCGTGGGGACAGTTCATCCACCGTGAGCAGCTCGATCCGACCGAGGCATTGGAGATTATTCGTACGAAGTATGCACCGATCTTCGAGTTGGGCTTCGAATACATTTCCCGGTTGATGAAGCGTCCAGCAGAGGCACCGGAGACCCGCATCCAATTCCTGGCCATTCTTTCCATGATCGAGTTCATCCAGGCAGATCAAGGCTCGGTGTTGCAGATCATGGGTTGGAAGGCGTTTGGTGAGGAAGAGACGCAAATCGTGGAAAACATGCTAATACACAGTATGCATGCGCTGTTTGCGCCCAAGGAGATACGGCGAGAAGGTTAATGGTCTCAACAGATTTCAAAGGTTACGCCACTCGTCGTGAGTCTATCACCCGCTTCTTCATTCGGATCAGAGTCGTACGTTGTAGAGACCATGCATTATTTCCTCAGGCAATGCACAAGGTAACTTGGCTGCGAACTCGTTGAGTGGTGGCGAAAGGAGGCTGCCGATGATCTGTCCGACCCATGATCTACGTTACCGTCAGGTAGGAGGCTATTGCTACATCCGCCCGGAGGGACACACGCTCTCAGAAGACCTCGACCTCAGTTGAAGCCGAAGCTGACGAGGAAGTGAGCGCGCGAAATTCGCCGTTATTGATCCAGGGCCACCTAGTTTCTTTTTCACCCTTGACGACGGCAGCGCGATGTAATTGTTCGATGCTCCCGCCCAGACTGTCACCAGCAGCAAGAAGCTGCGGTGCACGATGGACGGGGCAGAGATCGTTAATGCGCGAGGCAGGCTGTTGCGCCGAGGTCTGGAAAGGGTGGCGGCAATGTCGGCGCTGGGGGGCTCGATGTTTAGCTTCGGTATAGGTTTCGGGATGGGTGGCAAGGGATTGTCTGCGCCTTGCAGCTGTCCGCCCCCTATGCGTCTACCCCACTCGGCCGAAATTAATCGGGCCAGCGATGCGAATGCAGCGAGCAGCTTCGTGTGCGCGACTGAGGTAGGCGGTTGCAAGGCCTGCATCGATGACGAATCTCATCGACATTCGTCGAACTTTGCTTCGACATCTTCGACATCCATGTCGGATATCTGCCCGTTCCCTTCGAATTTCAATAGCTCATGCACGGCGCCGGCAGAAGCGGGCCTGGCAGTTGACGTACCTTTGCATAGGTGGCAATTGAAGGAATCAGATCTTCAAGCGACGAATTCAAAGTGCCGCGGGAGTCGTCGATTTGGCTCCGCAGTTCGACAACGTGCGACGAGCCTTGGGCATCCTCCCCTGCCGAGGTCTTCAAGATCCATGGGCATCTGCAGCAGAGCATGGACGGCAGCGTGGGACTGAGGCTGGGCTGCCGCGGCGCCCCAGCCGACTGGGCCGGACGCAAAGAGCTGTTGGGCGAACCCCTTGGAGCGATTCAAAAGCAGTTGGAAGAGTTGGGCTCGCCGCAGGTAATTACCGCCCGTTCGAGCTGTTACCGGATGTTCAAGGATCATGCCTCGGCGATGCCGGTCGAATCCCTGTGGACGGTGCTCGACCGGGTCGGACCGCCATCCTCAGCCAAAGCGGCCAGCTCCACCGTAGTCGCCATTCATGATGCTTGCACGACGCGGCATGAGACCGATATTCAGGACAGCGTTCGCCAATCCCGAGGCGCCCGACAAGGTGGTCAAACGCCGGATTCACGATGGCGAATCTGCTGAGTTTGATCTACGCAGCGGCAATGGCGACGCGGTGCGCAAAGGCCCCGGCTACTCGCAGCGCTATGAGAACCGTGCGAGACTGAAGACCAGAGTGCTAAGGGGACTATGGGGGAAGACGTGATCGACGAAGCCGATCCCATCCAACTGACGATCTCACCGGAAGTTGCCGAGGTGATGGAAAAACGAATGGTGCTGGCCGACGACATCCGCAAGGTGATCGCCCACGCCGAGGCCGCCACGGGCGAGAAGATGGAGGACGCCGCCACCGGCCGGTTGCTGGCCTCTTTCCGCCCGGTTGCACCTACTGGGTGGAGTATTCGGTGCGGGAGACAGGATTCGAGATCCACAACGTCTACAGCCACAGGATGGAAGTCAGCTCGACATGGCCGAAAAAGAGAAAGCCGCGAATACCCCTAAGCTGGTTTGCAAAAAGTGCCAGCAGGAGATGACGATGGGAAAGTGGTCGTCTCCTATCTTGGAGCCAAGTTTCCCATCGAACTGCTGAAATGCCCCAGTTGCGGATTGATCTACGTTCCCGAGTCGCTGGCCACCGGCAAGATGGAGCAAGTGGAACAGTCGCTCGAAGACAAGTGATGGCTGCCGGTAGACAGTTTTGCTCGGACTCCGTCGGCTCGCGCCATGGCAACGGTTGTGGTGCTTTGGATAGAACGGGCAAGTTAAGGTAATAACGCACCCAGGCGAACTCAGCCGCTAGTGAGCGCACTGTTTTCCGGTCCACGGAGTCCTTACAGAAGTCGACGGTTACGCCAGTCGTCGTGCGTCGATCCCCAGCTTCTTCATTCTGGAGATCAGCGTCGTACGCGGTATTCCCATTCTCTCTGCGGCGCCGTCGGTTCCAGCAACACGTCCGTTGGTTGCCTTGAGAATTCGCAGAATTTCCTCCCGCTCACCTGCCGCGCTGGTACCGTCAAGAGGAGTGGCCCTTTTACTGTGGGTTAACTCGTCCAACGGAACCTGAAGGGCGGCGCCATGCGTCAGAATCACTGAACGTTCTATGACGTTTTCCAGCTCCCGAATGTTCCCCGGCCAATGCCAGGCGGTAAGCTTCCTCATTGCTGTTGCGGGAATTGTCTGGATGTCCTTGCCCATATGACGTCCGTATTTCTGCGTGAAGTTGCGCACCAGGAGGGGGATGTCTTCCGGACGTTCGCGCAAGGGAGGGATGCGGATCGGGAATACGTTAAGGCGATAAAACAAATCACTGCGGAATTCCCGGTCTTCGATCATTTTTTCCAGATCGCGGTTGGTGGCTGCCACCAGACGGACGTCAACCTTCTTCGTTCGAGTGCTTCCCAGACGTTCAAACTCCCGTTCCTGCAAAGCACGGAGCAGCTTGGGTTGGATTTCGAGGGGAATATCTCCGACCTCGTCGAGAAACAGTGTGCCTTGATCGGCGAGCTCAAGCCTTCCAATCTTCTGCGAGATCGCTCCAGTAAAGGCGCCCTTCTCGTGTCCAAAGAGTTCGCTTTCCAGTAAGCCGGCCGGGATGGCGGCGCAATTCAGGCGCACAAGGGTGCGCTCCTTTCGCCGGCTGTGATCGTGGATGGCTCGTGCGATTAATTCCTTGCCTGTGCCTGTTTCACCCAAAAGGAGAACCGTGGAATCGCTTGGCGCTACCGTCTCCACCAGGCTCAAAGCGTGCCGGAGTGCTGAACTCCGGCCCACAATACCTTCAAAGTCCGACTCGCCTCGGATCTCATCCTCCAAATACAGTTTCTCCTGTGCGAGCTTGTCTTTGAGGTCGGCGATTTCACGATATGCCAGCGCATTCTCGACTGCGATTGCGACTTGGTTCGCGACCTGCATCAGGAATCCAACATCCCCTCTGCCAAAGCCATTTTCCTGGCACTTCCCCAAAGCCAAGACACCGAGGGCCCGATTCCGGCTGATGAGCGGCACAAAACAAAGTGACTTGATTTCACGAACGAAAGCGGCTCGTTGTTCCGAACTCTCGAAAAGCTCAGGCAGTGGGTCTGCAGGACTTTCTACGATGGGGGTTCCCGTCCGAAATACCTTGCCGATGAGCGATCCCTCGATGGGGAAGAGCTTGGTGTCGTAGTGCTTGAGCGGGAAACTCTCCGGAGCGTCTATGACAAATCCCTGCAAGTTCTTGCCGGCTTTATCAGGCATCATCACGCTCACACCATGACATTGCATGATCCGGCGAACACTGGCGGAAATCGCCCGCATAACCTCGCGAAGCTCCAGGCTGGAGACAACACTATTCGTCAGTTCCAGCAGGAGTTTCAACCTGCTTTCCGCAATCTCCATCGACATGCAGTTGACGAAGGCGTCAAACGCCAGGGCGACCTGGCTCGCAACGACGGATAAAAAGTCAATCTCAGCTTCGGGATATGTGTTGGGATGAGAGCTGCCAAACTCAATCACTCCCAGTTTGCGATCTGTCCTGGCCAGAGGCAGCGTGCACGTAGAAGCAATGCCCGCCTCACGAAGGAACTCTTTCATCCTCGGAAAGCGTGTCTCTCGCGCCCAGTCGGTGATCGCCAGTGTTTGCTGGTTTTTATGCACCCAGAAACCCGTGCTCTCTTGGAGTGGAATGCCTGCTTCAGAAAGCCGACGCCTTATTCCGTTCGTCTCCAGCATTGACTTCGCTTCGGCCGCATCCAGCGCACAGTCGCTGATGAACAAATAGTCGAAGTTCACGATACGGTGCAATTCCCGGGCGAATACCTCCTCGCCGCTGGCCTTCGACATTCGAAGCAGAGCTTCAAGCCGCTCAATCTGTGTCATTGGAGGTATGGCGCTCATGAATTACCGTCCGATCTTTGCTTCAAAGTGCTCGATGTCGCAAAGCAGTAGAGGATTTCGTTGTCGTAATCAATCACCATCTGACTAAGCTCCTGTGTTTGCCGAGGACTATTGAGCAAGAATCAGGTCGAATACGGAGTTAAGCTCCCGAAGCGCCTTTTTTATGGTCAGTCCATATGCCCGGGGGTTGGTCGTCAGCATCACCGCCGTTCCATGAAGACAGGCTAGAATCTGGTGCAGCCGTTGTTCTGCCACTGCGTCGGAAGCATCGGGTGGAAGTACCTGTCGAAGGTTCTCATGGAAGTACGCGGTGATCGGCTTGGTCATCTTCACTCGCAGTTCCTGAGCCTGCTCATCCACAGGTGGCGTTAGGAATGTAAGCCTGTAATGGTGCGGGTACTTGATCGACAAGATGATGAAATCACGCATCGTTTGTTTCAATCGCTCCCTGGGATCAGATACATGGCCGAGCTTGTGATGCAGAGTCGCAAATTGATCGAACAAATCAATGCAGAGCTGCTGGAACAGCGCATTTTTGTCATGAAAATGGTGATAGGCAGCCATCGTTGAACACCCAACTTCCTCAGCGATTCTCCGCATGGATACATTCTGATATCCAGCTTCGGCGAAAAGCCGGCTTGCCGTCTCTAATATTCTTTCTCTCAGCTCAGCGCCTGCCTTGAATTTTGGGTGTCTCGACTCTAGGCTTGCAGTCGTGGTTCCCCCTGGAACAAGCGATGTGCGTGTTGGTTTGCTCATCCTTCTCCTCATTTTCTTCGGGAATCAATTAAACCGAATTCAATTTTAACAAAACATTATATATTCCGTACACTTTTTGTACCATGTACGGCATGAATAATTCGCGACAGTCCCGGAGAGCGATCCAAGAGCTGATGTGCCTTCTGCCGATAGTTATGCTGTTCTTGTTTTCGGCAGGTACAGAAAGTGCAATTGCTCAATGCCAGGGAATGGTCGAGTCTGTGGCCGCTGGCGCGACCTGCACAACTCGGAGCACTGCGCCTTTGTCTCATGCGGAGATTGATCCACAGAAACCTTATCGCCTCGAAGAACTGATTGACATCGCGGAAAGCTACAATCCAATGACTCGGATTGCCTGGGAGACAGCAAAGCAAGCGGCAGATCGGCTAGGGATCGAGCGCAGCGACTATTACCCGCGATTGGCCGCTCTAGCCCTCTTTGGAGATCAGCGTCTCATCGATCCCTTCCCTGAACCCCTTGCGCCCCGCGGATATGTGATGGTTGAGATTCCTGTAGTCGAAGCCGGCCGGGGGCTGGAGTACAACGTATTCGATTTTGGAAAACGTGGCGCAAAGATCGAAGCCAGTAAAGCTCTCCGGCTCGCTGCTGCGGCAGCATTTCAGCGAACCAATCAGGACATAGCGTTTCGCGTCGTTACTGCCTATTACAACCTCGTTACGGCACAAGAACGGCTGGAAGCATCCCGCCAGAACTTGAAGACCGCCCAAACTACGCAGGCAGCCGCAGAGGCTCAGCTTGCCAACGGCAGGGCCACTCTTCCTGACGTGTTGAATGCCAGAGCTGCCGCCGCGCAAGCCGCTTACGACCTCGAATCCAGTGTTGGCGCGGAAGGCGTGGGTCGAGTTGTATTGCGCGAAGTAATTGGGGCGGAGCCCTCTGACGCCATCACCATCGAAGGCACCCGCAACGTCCCCCATGTCGGCTGAGGTAATCGCATCCACGGAAAAGCTGGTGGAGATGGCAATGCAGCATCGGCCCGATCTGCTGGCGATTTCCGAAAAGCTTCGGGCTGCAAATGCGGAACTCAAAGTGGCGCAAGCCGATTACCGGCCCAGCTTTCATCTGCAAGCGAGTGCCGCGCAGCAGAAGATTTGGCCTTCGGCGGACTATGGAGTACTCGGCAACGCGAATCAGACAGTGTGGAGTGTGGGAATGAGGTTTCAATGGAGCCTCTTCGATGGCGGATTGCGTAAGAACGAAGTTCGCCTAGCTAACTCGAAACGTCGAGAAGCGCAGGATGAAATGCGGGAGAAGCAAGATGCGATAGGTCGAGAGGTGTGGACAGCGTACCTGCAGTTCCGGACCGCCGTACGCCCGCGCGAAGCCGCTGAAACGCTATTCACCTCAGCGAGCACTTCCTATGATGCATCCCTGGACGCGTACAAAATACGGTGTCAAGAATTTAGTGGATTTGGTAACTGCGGAAATGCAACTCGCGCAGGCCAGGATTGCGGTAGTACAGTCTCGCTCTGCGATACGAGCGAATCTCGAATACGCGACGGGAAATCTGTTGCGGAAGCTGCCGCCTGTGGTCCAACCCGCGGCGGTCAATCCTTAGAGTGCGAGGAACGTTTGTGCTTGAACACAGAACTTATTGGTTAGTCTGCCTGTCACTGTTCGGCTCTAGTGGATGTTCGCGGGCTCCGCCCATCGAGATCCTGGGGACGTTCCTGCCATCGTGGATGTTTTGCATTGTTGCCGCCATTGTCGCTACCGGTCGACTACGGTGGCAGTTGGCGCGCCGGGATCTGGAGAAACCCATTCCCGCATTAGTTGTGTTTTACCCAAGCGTGGTGGTAGATCGATGGCCGAACCTGGTATGTGATGGCCAACTACAAAGAATCGGAGTTGAAAGCAATACGGCCCGGCAAGCATGTGGATCTCTATGTGTTGAGCAACCCTTCGAGACGCTTTGACGGAATTGTTGAAAGCATCGGGTATCGACTTCACGGTCACGTCTGCATAGCCGCCATCCATCAGCGATGCGGCAAACGTCCGGAGATGGAACTTCAACAGGTTGTCTTGAAAGTGTTTGTCTGCTTTCGAAGAATTTCCCAGCATATGTCTCCGCTTTCCTGGCTTCAATCCAGTTCAGAGAAGATCAGAGGATTATGCCCAATTCAATCCATGAGCACGGCGAGGGGTCCGGCTCCAAGCGCAAAGAAGGAGAGATCTCGTCGGCGAAAGTCGGCATAATCGGAAAAGCGGCATGATGTCGGAAGTCTTGCCAGCCGATTCGACAAAACTACGGCCCCGGCCTAGCCGAGAGAGTCACCACGGTATAGTGCTCGATCCGGCCCAGGGTGAACTCACTGACGCTCCCGTGCAGAGAGAGGCCAGCAAACTGAGGCTGGGCCGCGTCCGGCGAAAGGACTTTCACCTCCCAGCGACTCAGGTTCTGGACCAGCCCGCTCAACTCCAGTCGGACTTTCACATTCTCCGCCGGGGCTTGGTGATCGTAGTTGAGCAAGTGGAGAATTAAAGTTCGACCGTCGGGTTTCCGAGTCAACTGGCCCAGCACGTGACCGCGCGGCTCCAGGCTGAGACGAGGCCCTCCGGCCGCGGCTTCGGCGCGCGCCGCAATTCCCGGTTTCACCTTTCCGGCCCTGATGATGACGCCGCCGCCGGCGGTGAACGTATTCAACCGAGCCTTTTGCTCGGCGCTGAGCTTGGGCAGGTCAGCCGGCATCACCAGCACCTTGAACCGATCCAAGGGGACTCCCTTGTCCAGGTGCGCGAGCACTTTGGTCTCGAAGAAGATGCTCTGCTTGAGGAAATCGTCGGCCAGCGGGTTATGCGGCCCCGCGGAGATCAAGGCGATCCGCGCCGCCGGCGCAGCCTGGTGATACAGCTCCCGATGCTCGACCAGGAAATGGTTGTATTGAGCGATGGCCGTCCAGGCCTTCTGGGCCTCCGGCTCGCCCTTGATCAGCGCGGAGAGGAACCGTCCCTCGATGTTGCGCGAGGTGGCCGCGCCGAATGCATAAGCCTCGGCGATAGAAAGCTTCTGCTCGGCCGGGCTGGGAATGCAGCGCTCGCGCGGGCCGCAGTGGTAAAGGTCGTTCTCATACATCAGGGACTGCCAAAGCTGCTTCTCGCCGCTCAGGAATTTGATCTTGCGCGCGTTATCCACCTGCCAATTACCGCCCCACACCCCTGGAGTGTCCTTGCCGTCCTCCTCCCAGATCACCTCGTCAATGTCGTTCATCCCAAACCGGCCCGGCGGAATATGGATATTGGCATAAACTATGACCTTGGGCCGGCCGCTCTCCCGTGCCTTCCGCTCCACCATCCTCTGGGTGCCATCGAGTACCTGGGCCAGTCCGTCGTCGTATCCGATCATGTTGTCCCAGACGATCGCGTCCACTCCCGCGTCCACCGCAAGTTCCGCCTTCTTCAAGAGATACGTTCGCCAGCCGGGCTGGCGCGCGTCGGCCAGCCGGCGCTCCCAAGAGATGTGCAGATTGGTCTTGGTTAGGCCCGCGTAGAAATAGGGAACGCCGTGCATCCACAGGCCGTTTTCCTTCGTTTCCGGGTCGTCGCGGTAGGCGCTTTTGCGGAACATGTTGGAAGCCGACAGGTAAGCCGAGACCTTTATACCGTTTTCATGACAGCGGGCGATTACCTTTTTCAGGTTCTCCCGGTTCTCATCCTCGTCCTTGAGAGACCAGCCGCTGCTCCAGGTGACCCAGATCCAGTTGAACTCCGCCTGCTTGAGCAAGCCTAGCATTTGCTCGAAATCGCGGTCATAGATGTGGGTCAGCACTTCCTTCTCTTCGGCGCTGAACTTGTTGCCCCACCAGGTCCGCTCGGCCTTCCAGCTCTCGATTTGTCCGCCGTCCAGCCGGATGAAACGAAAATTCCCCTGCTGCGCCCACGACGGCACGTCCTCCGGCTTGGCGCGATACAGTCTCGGCACAGGCCGAAAAGACTCGGTGGAGCAGAACAGCAGAGACGCGGCGACCAAACCAATCAGTCCGATGCTTCGTACGATTCGGACACTCACTATAGTTTCCTCCCTAGCAACGACCAAGACCACACGCTTATTGGACGCGGCAGGCGGCACCTATATCAATAAATTTCCGCTTTCAGTTTTGCATGGCAACGGGCTTCGCTGGCATCTTCCAGGAAATAGGCCGACTGAACCCCGAAGTTGATTTCCATGTTTTCAATGCCTCATTGCTGATGATTTGCGCTCCGATACTCAGCAAGCTTCGAGTCTTGTGGCGGTTGCAATTGTCCGAAGATGTGCTGCAAAGGGGCCGCGGACATGCTTCAAAGGAGCGTGCTTACAGCGCACGCCGGACACACTTTGAAGAACCTAGAAGGCGGTTATGCTGGCTCGGAATACGATGCCAATCGAGCGCAGGCTCTGCCCATAGATGGGCAGTCGACATGGGCCGCCCAACTATCGTTAGCAAACGCGGACCCAGTCTTTCCCTAATCATGCGAATTCAACAACTTGAATCACACTGAGTCACGCGGGACCTCGGCACGCCGATCAGTTTCGACATCATTTGGGCACTTTGATTGCGCTCGAACTGGTAAAAGCCCGCCAAACCGATGTCGAACTGTCGACGATGACGAAAAGATTTTGAGAGGGAGCGACGAAGTAGAAAGGGTAAGGCACTTACAGCCAAGGACTTGCGTATGACCTTAATTGGCAACTGACTTGCACTCCGCTGTAAAGGAGTACGAGAGGTGGGAAATGAAGATAAACAAGCCCTCGAGTGAACGTCATGTGCTCACTGTGACCGCCAATGCAATTTGCGATCGCGACGACACAAGGATCGGAGGGATAGGGACAACTTCCGAGCGCTTTGGTTCTCTCGCCCACCGTAGCGAAGTCATTCCATTACTGTCCGTTGTAGTCCCCTTCTATAACGAGGAGGGCAATGTCAATGAACTGCATGCTAGGTTGCATGCTGTTCTGGACCAGATCGGTTGGTCGTACGAACTCGTCTTTGTGGATGACGGCAGCACTGATAATACCTGGCGGCTGCTGGGCGAGCTTGCAGCAATCGATCCTAGGTTAACTATCGTCCGGCTACGGCGCAATTTCGGACAGACAGCAGCGCTCGCGGCGGGATTTTCCCATAGCAGTGGTGAATACGTCATTGCCATGGATGGCGACCTTCAACACGATCCTGAGGAAATTCCTATCTTCCTCAACAAGCTGCTGGAGGGGTACGACGTCGTAAGCGGTTGGCGTGTTCATCGCGTCGACAATCTATGGCTTCGGAAAATCCCTTCCCGTTGCGCCAATTGGCTGATGGCAAAGCTCAGCGATGTGGATATCCACGATTTCGGAACTACCTTTAAGGCATACCGCGGTGAAATGCTTCGTCAATTGCCGCTCTATGGAGAGATGCATCGTTTTATCCCGGCCATAGCATCCGGATATGGAGCCTCGATTTGCGAAGTTCCCATTCACATCAGCAATCGCACGCACGGCGTCTCGCACTACGACCTGTCCCGCACCTTCAGAGTGATGTTCGATCTGATTACGATCTGGTTTTTGCTGCGTTATCTGTCCCGGCCCTTGCACTTCTTCGGCCGCCTCGGACTGATGAATGTGATGGCGGGTTCGGCCTTAGCCTTCTGGCTCCTAATAAAGAAACTTGTATTCGGAACGATGATCGTGCCAGAGCATGTACCCCTCCTGGCGTTTGCCGCGGTGTTGATCGTGCTCGGAGTGCTGACGCTGGCATTCGGACTCTTAGGTGAACTGTCAGTATGGCAGTACTTCAATCCATCTGCGAGGGCCCCATACTCAATAGCGAACGTGCTTCACGTCCGTGAATCTGGCCACGCTGACTAGGTGCAGTCATGTTCGTTGAACCCCAAACTCGCCCGGCTAGCCGGCACTTGAATGCGGCCCTGGCCATTGTGCTCGTCCTGCTCGCCTTAGCCGTTCGCATCGGCTCCCTTGGTTCTAATAGCTTATCCGAGGATGAGTCGGCGAAGTGGTTGGCCATTCAGGAATACCGGCAGGGTCATTTCGCCGGTGTTAATA
>Ga0181528_10001131_pt1 | contig 16786 bp, 16 predicted proteins | sample PEATcosm2014_Bin_47_FD_119742 | JGI IMG/M metagenome (GOLD analysis project Ga0181528, IMG submission 119742) | Peatland microbial communities from MTU Mesocosm Facility, Houghton, MI, USA - PEATcosm2014_Bin10_10_metaG | ecosystem: Environmental > Terrestrial > Soil > Wetlands > Peat | place...
AATCCAGCGAGGCATACTGGCTTCCGCGGTCCGAATGATGCACCAGGCCGGGAGCTGGCGAGCGATGCTGGATTGCCATGCGGAGTGCGGCCATCGCCAGGTCATCTTCCAGCGTGCGATCCAGCGCCCACCCGATCACCCGCCGCGAAAATGCGTCCAGCACGACCGCCAAGAATACGAACTCCACTTCCAGCCGAATGTAGGTGATGTCAGCCACCCATAGCTGATTCAACCCTGTCAGTGTCATCTCGCGCGCCCGGTTGGGAAATACCGGTCGCCCATGTTTCGAGTCGGTCGTGACCACGAACTTGCGCCGGCGCAGACACAAAAGGTTGTCCTCCCGCATGATCCGAGCTACCCGGTTATGCCCTACCGACCAGCCCCGCCGGCGGAGTTCCTGGGTCATGCGCGGCCGTCCATAACAGGGAAACTCCAGAGCGATCCGCTGGATGGCGTCCCGTAGATCCAGATCGCGGTCTCCCGCCTGCGGTGTGGTCCGAAAGCGGTAGAAACCAGCCCGGCTCACCTCGGCCAAGGTACACATCTGCCCGACACTCATGTCCGTTTCGCTCCGGATTTGCTCTTGGATCTGCCGACAGATAGCGGCTTTCCATTCAATGCCTGCAACATCCGCTGTTCCTCGATGCGTTGCAAGCAACCCTTTAAAAAATCGATTTCCAGCGTCTGCTGCCCGATCTTGCGCTCCAATTTCGAGCGTTCGCTATCGTCCCAGCGGCGCTTCCCGGCCCCCGGAAAGACGTTGCCGGGCCCTTGGCGGAATTCCCGGCGCCAACGATGCAGCACGTTCGGATTCACCTCAAAGGAGCGCGACACTTCGGCGACCGAGGATCCCGTCTCCAGCCGCTGGACGGCGGCCATTTTCAGCTCACGAGTGAATTTTCGTCGAGACAATCCCATGACTCAACCTCCGTTCAATGAAAGAAAAGATTAACTGAGTCTTAATCGGTTGTCTCAAAAATCGGGGCAACTCCAGCGATTGGCGAAGTATTCAGTTTCAGAATAACGGTTACGTATTTCGCGGAGACCGGACGGTCGCGGCTCGGAACGGAGCCGCGCGCGTAAGCAAGCGGACGGCCAGGCGCGAAGCTTTTTCCCCCGCCTAAGTCGAGGGGGAGCGACTTTGCATCGGTTGCCTTGCATCAGTGCGATTCGGGTCTGCCCGAGGTACTAAGGAGTGGCTTCACCACACTCCCTACCCAGGCGAGATCTTTGCGATCGGACCCCTGCGAACCAGAGCATTCCAACGCGTAGGCAATCAGGAGGCGCATTCCCCAGTTAATCGCGAGACCCAACGCGACTTCGCGATCCTCTTTGCCGAGATAAGAGGGACTCCCCACAAGCCCGGACTGGTGAATCGCCTCGTCGAACTCTCGCTTAAACACCAGCGCGGGGCTGCCGATGTCCAAACCGACCGCATACGATTCATCACGAGCGCCCACCAGCCGGTTCTGGAGGTCGATCACATTGTTCATCGCCGATCTCCAATGCCCAACCGCTAAGGAAGCTCGCAACCTCTGGCACGCTGCAGCCAGAAAGTAACAAAGGGGGCCGTAGAGCTTCCCTTCGTTGTCAAGATCGGCTTGAGAGAGGATCCGGGCATTCCTCTTGAGGGTGTCCAGCACGACCGCGTCTCGATGCGGTCCCTCAGGCGCAACGCTGAACAGGCTCTCTTGCGTTAGGCGCAAAATGCTCTCGAACCAGTCGTGCAACTGCAATGCTACAGACTGGGGATCGGTTGCTGTCATCGAGCCTCCGCATCCAGGATGGCCTCCAGAGGCGAGTGGAACCCTTCGTATACCCAGGGCTCGGGCGTTAAAGTATACGGTCCGCCTGAAAGCTGAGGAGGGAATGAAGAGGACTCGGTTGGCCAGCATCTCGGCGGCTCCAGGCGCAGGAAATTGTGCTCCTCGCCGCTTAAGCGAAGCCAAATCTCCTCCATCTCGTCAAGGGTGGCATCTTCTTCTGGCGACTCCCCTCCTTCATTTCTCCAGCGGACCATCCAGAGGCGGCGCTCGAGCTGACGGTAATGAGCGAGCTCTTTAGTCATGGACCTTACTCTAGAAAGAGCGCGTGCTCGCGAGATCGGACTCAAACTCAACGAGCGAGCATCGGCGGAAGGGCTCAACCAAGGCGTGGGGATAGCGCTCTACGCGCAGGTTCAAAGTTTCAGGAAGCTCTGCACTTCGAAGGGCGAAGACGGAATCCCGGCCTTCTCCGCCAAGGGATCTAGGAAGACGCGGCTTAGGCAGGTTCTGAGCAACGTCAAGCGCTACCGACATGCCTCCTGTTTCAGGCTCAACTATCCCATCCTCTCCAACAGGGAGGTCGCGGATTGGACCGTCAATTCGGACGCCAAGTTCGCGGCTTGAGCGTCCAACCTTGGGAAGACCGTCTGGCTCCGCTTTCATCGCGCGGAACATCGATACCTGGCCCGCGAGTACGCTGTTCGCGGGATCTCTAACTGATTCTGGCATCAGTTAGATACTAGCAAACGCGACCTGATCGCTGGTACATCACGAACGCCTCCAGGAATGCGCCACATCGGCCAGGAAGCGGCGGCGACACTCCGTGCAGGTGTAATGCAATCTTACCGTCGCGTTGAGCAATCGGAATCCGCAGCGCTGTCCCGATTGCCGGCCACTGGGAAGCTGGGCATCGCGCCAAGAGACCGGCCAGTGGCTCGGCCGCGGTCTGCTGACCCGCCCCACCTTATGCCATGGAGCGGGAAAACTACACAGCCCTAATACCAACCCCTCAGTCCGCTTTTCTCACCAGCACCACCGTCACGTTATCGGGACCGCCGGCAGCTTTCGCCGCCGCGATCAATTCGCTGCAGCTTTCCTCCAGCCTTGCCGTCCTCCCGCGCGTCAGGATCTGCTCGATTTGCGCCAGTTCCAGCACGCCGTGCAGTCCATCGCTGCACAGCAGCACCATCGTCCCCAATTGCAGCAGCACGCAGTAGTAGTTCACAGTGAGCGGTGCGCTCGCGCCGATCGCCATGGTGAGCACGTGACGCATGGGATGGTTGCGCAGGCTTTCTTCGTCCAGACCGAGTGGCCGGCCCACTTCGTTGACCCACGTCTGGTCGTCGGTAATCGCCCGCAGGCCGCCATCGTCCAGCACGTAGGCGCGGCTGTCGCCCACGCTCGCGATGGCAAAGCCGTCCATGAGGTCGAGCGCCGCCACCAGCGTCGTGCCCATGCCTTCCAACTCGGGATCGCTCTGCGCCGCCGTGATGACCCGCCGGTTGGCCTCTTCCACGGCCGTAAGCAAAACCTGGGAATTGAGCTGCGGCGCCGCATGAACGATCTCGGCCACCGTATCCACGGCCAGGCGCGAGGCTCTTTCCCCCGCCTTGGCCCCCCCCATGCCGTCGGCGAGAACGTACAATCCGCGTTCCGGTTCAATCAGGCAGTAGTCTTCATTGTTGCTGCGGACGCATCCCTTGTCCGACATAGCGAAGGCTTCCAACATTCCTCGCTTCTCCTTCCAAAACACCTCGTGCTGCCAGTTAACATTCCCGTCGCCGGCCGTTACCGAAACTGCGCTTTGTACAGCATAGCGTAGAATAGAGGAGTTTCGGCATGATTTGGTACCGTCTTCGGCTAACGCTCGAAATGATCAAGTTCGAGCACTCGGTTTTCGCCCTCCCTTTCGCCCTGACGGGAGCGCTCCTCGCCTTTCGCCAGAATGGCTTCGATGCCCCGGGGATCTGGCGGCAGTTGTTGTGGATCGTGGTGGCCATGGTGGCGGCCCGCTCGGCGGCGATGGCGTTCAATCGCCTGATCGACGCCCCCATCGACGCCCGTAATCCGCGCACCAGCATGCGCGCCATTCCCGCCGGGATGCTCTCCCCGCGGTTCGCCTGGTGCTTTACGGTAGCGGCCTCCCTTCTGCTGTTCTTCGCCGCCTACCAACTGAATCCGCTCTGCCTGCGCCTCGCGCCCCTGGCGCTGGCCGTACTCTTCTTCTATTCCTACACCAAACGCTTCACCACGTTCTCCCACCTGGTGCTGGGGTTGAGCCTGGGAATCGCGCCGGCCGCCGCCTGGATCGCGGTGCGCGGCTCGCTCGATGCGCGCATCCTGCTGCTCACCGCCGCAGTCATGTTTTGGACCGCCGGCTTCGACGTCATCTATTCCTGCCAGGATTACGACTTCGACCGCCAGGAAGGCTTGTGGAGCGTGCCGCGCGTGCTGGGAATCGCCGCCGCTCTGCGCGTCGCGAAGGGGCTTCACATTCTAATGGTGGGCTGCCTGCTTGCGCTCGAGTATACTCTGCACGTGGGCGCGCTGGCATTGGCCGGCGTCGGAGCAATCGTGGTTCTGCTGATTTACGAACATAGCCTGGTGAAACCGGCCGATTTGTCGCGCGTCAACGCGGCTTTCTTCACCATGAACGGCTACGTGAGCGTGTTATTCTTTTTATTCTGGGCTGCCGATATTTTCCTGCTGAAACCGGGTTTCTGAACCAATGCCAGTCGCCATCGACGATCCTCGTTTAATCCCAATCGCCAGCAAGGTGGAGGCCGGCGAGCGCCTGTCCTTCGACGACGGGGTGCTGCTCTACCGCTCCACCGATATTCTGGCGGTCGGATACCTGGCCAACCTGGTCCGCGAGCGGTTGCACGGCAACAAAACCTATTTCAACGTCAATCGCCACATCAACCCCACCGACGTCTGCGTGGCCAGTTGCCGGTTGTGCGCCTTCGGCAAGCACGTGCGCGATCCTAAAGCCTACACCATGTCGCTCGACGAGGTCTGGCATCGCGCCGGCGAAGGCTGGAGCGAAGCGGTCACCGAATTTCACATCGTCGGCGGATTGCATCCCGAACTGACGCTCGACTGGTATTGCGAGATGCTGCGCGGGCTCAAACAGCGCTTCCCGCAGGTGCATCTCAAGGCCTTCACCATGGTCGAGATCGCGTATCTCGCGCGGCGGGCCAAAATATCCACACGCGAGACCCTCGAGCGCCTGCGCGATGCCGGCATGGACTCCATGCCGGGCGGCGGCGCCGAGATCTTCTCTGAGCGCGTCCGCAGGATCATTTGCGATCACAAGATCGACGGCAACGAGTGGCTGGAAACCGCGCGCGAAGCCCACCGCCTGGGGCTGAAATCCAATTGCACCATGCTCTACGGGCATATCGAGAACGATGAGGACCGTGCCGACCATCTTGTAAAATTACGCGCCCTGCAGGATGAAACCGGCGGCTTCGTCACTTTCATTCCGCTGGCGTTCCATCCCGAAAACACGGCGTTGCACCACATCGCCAAGACCACCGGATTCGCCGATATCCGCAACATCGCGGTGGCCCGGCTGATGCTCGATAACATCCCGCACGTGAAGGCCTATTGGGTGATGATGACGCCCCGGATCGCGCAGATTGCCCTCCGCTTCGGTGCCGACGACATCGACGGCACCATCGTCGAGGAGCGCATCTACCACGATGCCGGCGCCACCACCGTACAGGGCCTGCGGCGCGCCGAACTGCTGCAATTGATCCGCAAGGCGGGCCGCGAACCCATCGAACGAGACACTTTATATCGCCCGGTGCAGCGCGCCGAAGCTACGTTCACTGTCCTGGTGTAGTACCGGAATTCTCCGGTCCCACAGCGCATTGTGGGACATGCTTCAACTTGTCCAAAGAAATGGTGGGTGGCCCAGCGGATTCTGTAACCGCGCGGCTATTTTCGCCTCCTTAGCGGCCATTCCAGCCCGAGGGCATAAGTGAGCTGCACCGCCACGATGAAGCCGATGCTCCAGTACGTATCGACGAGGCACAGAGCCGCCCCGAAGGCATAGAGGCACTGTCCCACTACGATCCTGCGCCGGATCGCGTTCATAGTGGCGGGAGGCAGGTCGCTTCGCACCAGCCCGCCGCCCGTGGCGCATGTCCAACTGAAGAACAGCGTGCCGCCCAGCAACAGAATATTGGCCCAATAAACCAGGAGGGCAACCCGATAGCGCACGAATTCCGCCAGCAGCGCCGTGGAAAACGGCGTCAGCGACACCGCGAACAAAAACAGCAGATGAATCCACGTCAGGCTCCGCTCGGATCGCTCCAGATGATTCAATTGCGTCTGCTGCCCTACCCAGAAAATCCCCAGCGTGAGGAAACTCATGGCGAACATCATGAGGCGCGGACCGAGTAGCAGCAGCGCGTTCCCCAACCCCTGCTCGCTATGGATCGCTTCCGCCGCCGGCCCATGCAGGTCGAGCACCAGCAGAGTCATGGCTACTGCGAAGACACCGTCGCTCAGCGCCGCCAGCCGCTCCGCACTCTGCCCCGCCACCTGATTGTATGTGGTCCGCATATCCCGACATTATCTGCTACAACGGCTACATGCGAGTTCTCTTCATAGGCGGTACCGGCATCATCAGCACTGCTTGCACTCGATTGGCCGCCGAGCGCGGCATCGATCTCACGCTCCTCACACGCGGGCAACACGCCGCCGATTTGCCCGCCAATATCCGCACCCTGAAGGCCGACATCGACGATCCCGCCGCCGCGGCGCGGGCGCTGGAAGGCGCTACCTTCGACGCCGTGGTGGATTGGATCGCGTTCACTCCCGCCCATGTGGAGCGCGATCTGGCGCTCTTCCGCGGCCGCACGAGGCAATACCTCTTCATCAGCTCCGCCAGCGCTTATCAAAAGCCGCCCGGCCACTACCTGATCACCGAATCGACGCCTCTCGCCAACCCCTATTGGCAATATTCGCGCGATAAGATCGCCTGCGAGGAATTCCTCATCAAGGCGTACCGCGAGGATGGGTTTCCGATCACTATTGTGCGGCCCTCGCTTACATACGGCGAGACGCAAATCCCGCTGGCAGTCAATAGCTGGCCGAAATCCTATACCATCGTCGATCGCATGCGCCGCGGCAAAAGGCTGATCGTTCCGGGCGACGGGACATCGCTCTGGGTGATCACGCATAATAGCGATTTCGCCAAGGGCCTGGTCGGATTACTCGGCCATCGGGAGGCGATCGGCGAAGCGTTCCACATTACCAGCGACGAAGCGATGTGCTGGGACCAGTTTTACCGGCTGACCGCGGAAGCCGCCGGCGTGGAGGCGAAGATCGTCCACATACCTTCCGATTTTCTGGCCGCCTGCTATCCCGAAAAGCTCGGCAGCCTGGTGGGCGATAAGTCGGTGAGCGTGGTCTTCGATAACTCCAAGATCAAGCGATTCGTGCCGGGTTATTGCGCCACCACCCGCTTCAGCGAAGGCATCCGCGGCGCCATCGCCTGGTTCGACGCCGATCCGGCGCGGCAGATCATCGATCACGGCGCCAACGCCCGCTGGGACAAGCTGCTCTCTGCCTGGGATCGTGCCACGGGCGCGATGCTGCAGGAATTTCGCTGAGCGCCATACTGGGCCGCGACCGGAGGGCGCGGGTTGCGATGTCCACCTTTCGCCTCGCCCTTGCCCCGAAAGAAAATCTTCACGGATGACAGTTTTCCCTACCGGATTGCGCTTTTGGGGCGTACGCAAACAACGAATCGTCAATTACGGTTTGCGACAGAAGGAGAAATCGTCATGAACGTGACACACCGGATCATCACTACAACTCTCGGCGCAGCAATTGCGGGGGCACTGTTCGTTCCCGCGGCGAGCGCTTGCGGTTATTCAACCACCTTGCCCGCGGCCCTCACCCTTCAGCAACTCCGCGTGAACCCACAGGATCCCCTGGAGGCCGCTCCCTCCGCGGCCCTCGCCCGCGACATGAATGCCGCTTCCAAGGACGGCGTCTCGATCGTGGGCATGTGGAGCGTCCAGTTCATTTCCATGGGCAACACCAAACACAATCCACCCATCCCCGATGGCGCCCCGCTCGACTTCGGCTACGTCCAGTGGCACAGCGACGGAAACGAATTCATGAATTCCGGCGGACGCCCTCCGTCCACGCAGAATTTCTGCATGGGAGTATGGCAGCAAACCGGGCGCTATACTTACCAGCTCAACCATTTCGCCCTGAGTTACGACAGCGGGTCCGGACTATTGACCGGCAAGGTCCTGATCGCGGAGAGCGTTACGCTGTCCCCCGGAGGGACCAGATACAGCGGCACGTTTACGATCACCGCCTTCGACACCAACGGCAATCAGGTAGACCAGGTGGCCGGCCAAATCTCCGCCAACCGGTTAACGGTGGACACCACGACTCCCTGAGGCGCCACACACACCGGGCATGCAATCGCGACACGGGCGGCGAGGCCTCCAGCCCAACCGCCTGCGTCCCATTATTGCTTTTTCAGCTCTTTCAGCAGCCACGCCTTGGCGACTTTCCAATCGCGCATCACCGTTTCCGGCGAGATACCCACCACCGCGGCGGTCTCTTTCACGTCGAGCCCCGCGAAGAACCGGAGCTCGACAATGCGAGCCCTTCTGGGATCGGCCGCGGCTAACGTGTTCAGCGCGTCGTCGAGCGCGATCAGTTCGGCCGACCGCTTGGTGGACAGGTCCAACGCCTGTTCAATATCGATGCCCGCGACCCGGCCTGCGCGTTTGGCGGCGGTTCTCCGGCGTGCGCGGTCCACCAGGATCCGGCGCATCAGGTTCGCCGAGACCGCGAAGAAATGGCTCCGATGCTGCCAGTCGAGCTGCGACGCGTCGGCCAGGTGCAAATAGGCTTCGTGAACCAGCTCGGTTACCCGCAGGCTCTGGTCGGGACGCTCGTTACGAATAAAGCGTCCGGCGAGACGGCGAAGTTCGCGATACACTCTGGGCACCAGGGCGGCTAGCGCTCGCTGGTCGCCGCCGGCCCAGGCGCGCAGCAGTTGTGTTGTGTCGGAAACGGACGAGTCGACCATCGGCCCTTCTCTTCTTTTGGAGTATACGCCCACCGGAAATTCTGCTGGCGTCGGGCTCAGCGATAGTAGCTTTCGATGGCAGCTCCAATCGTCCATCTCCACGAAAAGACCGCGAATTCCCGAAAGCGCTCCGGGGCTGTAAATCGGCGCTTGGCTTCCTCCAAGGGAACCCCGGCTCGTTTCATTTTTTCGGCCTGCGCTTCGAGATCGTCCATCAGATCAATCTGCTGGCGAACTACGTCGATTCCGCAAACCGGTCCATGACCGGGAACGAAGCGGGTCTCACGTCCATAGCCGGCGAAAATGTCGAGGATCTTGCGCCATGCCTTCATATCGGCATCGAAGGCAACCGGATACTCGCGGTAAAACAACAGGTCGCCGCTAAATACAATGCCGCGCTCCGGAATGCGGATAATCAGATCGGTCGGAGTGTGCCCCGCGTGCGATTCGATTACCGCATCGATGCCGCCGAGATCGATTCGCCTGGGGAGTTGTGCCGGCGCGAGCAACTCCGTCGGATACGCCAGCGTGCTCGAATCGATGGCGCCGTACATCCATCGATCGGCTTCGATGTCCGACTGCCGATGCCGTTTTTCGCGCGGATCGGTGGCCTCGGCGATCTTGCGTTTGAGAGGTTCCAATAAAGGAGCCTTGTCGACACCCTGGAGCGTCGCATATCGCTCCTTCATCAAGCCCGGCACCCGCTCATGCGCCATGATCGGGGTGTGCCGCTCCGCGTAGCCTCCGTTGCCGAAGGTGTGATCCAGATGATAGTGGGTATCGACCGCCGCCAGGATCGGCGCTTTGGAGAACGTTCCGGCCACTTCCGCTTCCAGCGCAGCGCCCGCGGGTTGAAAATGGCCTTCCACCAGCAGCACTCGTTCCCTTCCCACGATCGCCCCGCCGTTGGAAAGGCACTGAGGCCCTTTTTCAGGATCGGCGATCGTAACGTAGACCCCGTCGGCGAGCAGGCTGACGCGCGCGAATCCACGGTCGATCAGTGCCGGGGACGTGGCACTTTGCGCGCCGAGCGCGGGCGCCGCCATTGCGAGTGAGCAGAACTGCCGCCGATTGAAATTCATGATGGGACTCCTATGGAATCGGGATGCGATAAATATTGCGGTGCGCGGACAATTCCGGATAGGCGTATACCGATGAATTGCTCATGAACGGCCTTCGATGCGGAATCAGCCGCGCTCCCGGAACAGTGGGCGGCGCCGCGCGCCATGAGATCCGCGACTCGGACATCTCAGGCAGCACCTGCCCAGGCTTGAGCGGCACGGCGTAGGTTTGGAACGAACCTTCCGAATAGAGATACAGCTCCTTGCCATCGCGCGACCAACTCACCAGGGGCGGAGTCACACCGCGGTCCTCGGCGCCGGCTCCGGCGCAAGCCGAACCTAGCTTCGTCAGAGCGCCGCATCCGGAAGGGTAAACGTCGATAGCATCTCCCACCCACAGCGCCAGCCACTTGCCGTCCGGTGAAATATCGTATAGGAAGTCCGCTTTTTCCGCCATGACATTTTGCGGCCCGGCGCCATCTTCCCCAATCTTCTGGAGATGCATATTTCCGCGCCCGCCGCCGACGAAATAAATCTCCCCGTTGGGCGCGAACAACGCGCTGACGCAGACTTGATTTACCAGACGCCGCGGCGGCGAGCTTCCGTCCGTCGTCCCGATCCACAACGCGCGTCCCGATGCGTCCGCGCCAATGAAAATGACCTGCTTTCCATCGGGCGATACGTCGTACCGCTCCATCAGGACATCCCTCAGCAGGCGTTGTTTCTTTCCACTCTGCAGATCCACCGCCCACAACTCCCCGCTGACGAAGCGGGCATTCGCGCTGGAGCGCTGCAAGTAATATAGCCGGCCGCCATCGGCCGAGAACGACGGCAGATACGCGTAGCCTTCGAATGTAATCTGCCGCTCACCCTTCGAGTCATGAATCCACAAGGTACTCTGACTGTCGCCAATAGACGTGACAAAAGACCTCCCGTCGGGGGCGACGGAGACACCCTGCTCTTCGGTTGTGCCCGAGGTGACCTGCTCCGGCGCGCCATCGGGATAACGCTGTCGCCAGATATGGAATCCGTTACCCGCGTCGGCTGAAAAATACATCCATTTCCCGTCCGGACTCCAGCTGGCGAAAGTACATTGGGCGGGCTGCGGTCCGACGCGCCGGCCGGCCGAACTGCCGTCGAAGGGCACCACACGGCACGGCAGCCATGAGCCCGTGTCCATTTCGACCACGATCACGGCGTCGCCCTTCGGTGAAAGCGCAGATCGGTGGGCCATGCCGAAGCCCGCCGGTATGTACACCGGCCGTTCCCCGGAACGGCTTTCGGTCGCGGTGTAAAGTCCCATACGAACACCCTCACCGGTAAAGGCTGAGAACATCACTCCATAGGGCCTTGTGCTGGCAGCTGTCCAGCTAAGACCCTCGGCATTTGCCAGCATACGGGTCGGTTCTCCACCCAGCACGGGAACCGACCAGGTCTCCCATTGGCCCGGCCCGGTATCGGTGTAAGCGATACGCGAACCGTCCGGCGAGAAGCTTACCGGACCCATTTTCGGGCCATGGTCGTGGGTGAGTTGCACCGGATCTCCGTCGGGGAGCAGTTTCACATAAACATCGCCGGGGCCTTCAAATGGGCGATCTCCCCGAATGAACGCCAGCATGCGGCCATCCGGTGACAATGTCGGGGATAAGGCGGAATCAGTGAAGTTGGTAAGCGGCACATACTCCATTCGGGCCGTGGACGAGACGTCGCGCCGCGCCGGGAACAGCAGTACCGCAACGGCCGCCCCGATGGCCAGGGCGGCGACCGCCGATACGGCCAGCCACTTCCGGCGGCGTTTCCGAGGGGCGCCGGCTCCCTGTCCGCTGGGACGCTGGACGGCGCGCAAGTCCGCCACCAGCTCGCGCATGGAGGGATAACGATTCGCCGGATCTTTTTCGAGGGCTCTGGTCACGAGCGCGCGCAACGGCTCCGGAATTTCGTCGCTCAAGGGCGCGGGCTTGGCATGAATCACCTGTTGGAGCAATTCGAGATTGCCAGCCGCTCGGAACGGCCGCTGGCCGGCCAGCATTTCATACAGCACCACACCGAAGGAGAAGATGTCGCTGCGCGCGCCGAGCGGCTTGCCCGCCGCCTGCTCCGGCGACATGTATGCGATGGTCCCGACGATCATTCCTTTTCCCGTTTGCTCCTCGTGGAGCGTGCGGGTAGCCGACAGGACCGGGCCGTCCTCGAGTTTCGCCAGCCCGAAATCGGCCAGCTTGGCATAACCGCTGGCTGTGACCAGTATGTTATCGGGCTTGATATCGCGGTGCAAAATACCGGCTTGATGGGCGGTTGCCAAGCCATCGGCAACACCGGTCAGCAACTGGGCCACGTCCTCCCAACTGCGCGGCTGCCGTTGAACCCAGTTCCTGAGCGTCCCGCCGTCGATGAATTCGGTGGCCAGATATTGCCGGCCGTCGAATTCGCCCACGTCGTAGACGGTGACAATATGCGGATGATTGAGCGAGGATGCCATCTGCGCCTCGCGCTGAAAGCGGCGGCGTGCTGCTGCATCGGCGAGGTCCCCGGAGAGGAACTTGATGGCCACCGGCCGGTTCAACTTGGTATCGGCCGCCCGAAAGACTACGCCCATGCCGCCGGCGCCGATGGCGCTTTCGATGCGATATTGCCCAATCTGTGTGCCGGGCCCTGGCGGCAAGTCGGCCGAAGATTCCGTCTCGGTCTTCCAATCGGTCTGACTGAGGAGTTTCGATCCCGTCGGCTGCAACAACATGGCCTCGACTTCCTGACGGATCTCCGGATCGGCCTGGGCCAGCAAGGCGGCACGCTCTATTCCCCGGAGTTCGCTCGCCGCCAGATACAACTGCTCAATTTGCCGCCACCGCTCAGGGGTCATGCTCAATGTATTATTGCGCGGCAGACGTGATGGGCGCAGCCGGTGGGGCCAGCTTGCGTTGGGTGGGGCGGACCCCCTTGGTCCGCGGCCGACGCCCTGTGGGCCGGTTCGGTAACGGAGAATTTGTACCCGTTGGCGTAGAGCGGGTCCAGGGGGACCCGCGCCGACCAGGGGGTCCGCCCCACATTAAACCTGGAAGCTGGATGCTACCCCAGAATTCCCATCTTCTTCCCTACCTTGCGAAAGACTTCGAGCGCCCGATCGAGCTCCGCCTTGGTATGCGTCGCCGTTACGATGGTGCGCACGCGCGCTTTGCCTTTCGGAACCGTCGGGAAGCCGATGCCGGTGGCCAGAACGCCTTCGGCGAAAACCTCGCGCGAGAGTTGGTGCGCCAGCGCCGCTTCGCCCACAATCACCGGGGTGATGGGAGTCTCGCTGATACCGGTGTTGAATCCGGCCTCCGTGAGTCCTTTCTTAAAATAGCGGGTGTTGTCCCAGAGCATGTCGATGCGTTCCGGCTCCTGCTCCAGGACGTCGAATGCTGCCAGACAGGAAGCGGCGACGGCCGGCGGGTGCGACGTCGAAAATAGGAACGGGCGGGCACGATGGTAGAGAAACTCGATGAGATCGCGAGAACCGCAGACATAGCCGCCGAGCACTCCGATCGCCTTCGATAGCGTGCCGACCTGAACGTGGACGCGGCCGTGGAGATTGAAATGATCGATAGTGCCGCGGCCGTTGCGGCCCAATACGCCCGACGAATGCGCGTCGTCCACCATCATGATGGCGCCATGCTTTTCCGCCGCTTCGGTGAGGCCGGGTAGCGCGCCGATATCGCCATCCATGGAGAAAACGCCGTCGGTGATCACGAGTTTGCGCCCGGGGACGGAATCGAGCTCGCCGAGGATTTTCGCGGCGGCGGCGGCGTCTTTGTGCGGGAAAACGTGAATCTTGGCGCGCGAGAGCCGGCAGCCGTCAATGATGCTGGCGTGATTTAGTTCGTCGGAGACAATGTGGTCCTCGGGCGTGAGGATGGCCGAGACCGTGCCGGCGTTGGCGGCAAATCCCGATTGGAAGACCACGCAGGCTTCGGCGTGCTTGAAATCCGCAATGCGCTCTTCCAGTTCCATGTGGATGCTCATGGTCCCGGAGATGGTGCGCACCGCGCCCGAGCCGACCCCGTACTTCTCCGTGGCGGCGATGGCCGCCGCCCGGAGCTTGGGATGAGTGGTGAGGCCTAAATAATTGTTGGAAGCGAGGTTAATGACCCGCTTGCCGTCGAAGGTGGATTCCGCGGCGCTCTCGCTCTGGAGGATGCGCAGGCGCTGGTAGGTGCCTTCCTGGCGCCATTGTTCTAGCTGGTCGTGGAGGTAAGAAAGAGGATCGCTCATAATTGCAGCTTTCGATATTCGCCGGAAAAATGAAGCAGCGGGGCGCCGTCGCGGACCCGGGTGGCCACCATCCGGCCTATGAAAATGTCGTGATCGCCAGCCGCAATCCGCTGATCGGCCTGGCATTCGATGGCCGCCAGAACGCCGTCGAGAAGGGGCACGCCGTACTCCCCGACGGTCCAGCCGACACCCTGGAAGCGGTCCAGACCGCGCCGCGCGAAGCGCTCCGAAAGATCCCTCTGCTCTTCAGCTAAAATGTTGATTCCGAAACAATTAGCATCGCGAAAGAGATCGATGACGGTGACCGCGTGGCCCAGGCAAATGGAGATCAGCGGGGGATCGAGCGAGACGGAAGTGAAGGAGCTGACGGTGAGGCCGTGCGGCTGACGTTCGGAGTCCAAAACGGTGGCAATGGTTACGCCGGTCGAGAAGCGCCCGCAGGCGGCGCGGAATTCCTCGCTTGACACGGGCGCCGCGCGCCCTGTGAATCCCTCGCTTGACATGTAGATAAATTCAATCATATCATGTGGTTGAACGGTACGAAATCTAAGGTCCGCGCCGCCTGTAGCATTGGATGCCCTGACAAGGAGGATGTTTTGATCAAGCTCGACATCATCAACGAGGTCGTAAATCGGACCGGAATCACGAAAACCAAAGCCGAAATGGCGGTAGAGACGGTCTTTGAATCGATGAAGAAGGCCCTCGAACAAGGCGACCGGATCGAGCTGCGCGGTTTCGGAGTCTTCAACGTGAAGCCGCGCAAGACCGGCATCGGGCGGAATCCGCGCACCGGCGCCGAGGTCTCCATTCCGCCCGGCAAGGCGGTACGCTTCAAACCCGGGAAAGAGTTGCAGACGCTGCAGTAGCGCCGAAGCGCGTGCCGCCGGGCGGCGGTTGAATTGTGTCCTCCCAAGAATTTTCTCCCGCGCCATACCCCCTTTACGCCGACAGCGGAACCGGGCATCGCTATGTCTGGCGAGTGCCGCGCGCCCGCGACCGCTATTGGCTGCACACCTTGCTGTTCGCATTGACGCTCGTTACCACCACAGCGGCGGGCGCGGCCATGCAGATCGATTTCAACCGCAATCTGCCGTTCGATGTGGAGCGCGCGTTTCTGCGCACCTATCCGTGGCTATGGCATCACCCGGCCGGAATGTTGCAAGGGCTGCCGTTCTCCTTGACGCTGCTCACCATTCTGATGGCGCACGAGTTCGGCCACTATCTGGCGGCGATGTACCATCGCGTGGACGCGAGCCTGCCGTTTTTCATACCCTCGCCGCTTCTCGGCACGTTCGGCGCGTTTATCAAAGTGCGCTCGCCGATTTATACCAAGCGTGCCCTGTTCGACATCGGTATTTCGGGGCCGATCGCGGGATTTATTTTTCTACTTCCGGCGCTTTCCATCGGCATGGCATTTTCCAAAGTGATTCCCGGGATCGCCAATCAGGGGATGCTGATCTTCGGCATTCCCGGACTGCAGCGGCTCATGGAATGGATCGTTTTCCCGGGTACGCCGGCGGCGGACATCTATCTTCATCCGGTGGCGCGGGCGGCATGGGTGGGAATCTTTACCACCGCGCTCAATCTGCTGCCGATCGGCCAGTTGGATGGCGGGCACATTTTGTATTCCTTCTTTCCGAGACGGCATCGGATTGCGTCCCGCGTGGTGGCCGCGCTGCTGCTCCCGCTGACTTACTTCTGGTGGGTTTGGGCGCTGTGGGCGATCGGCATGCTGTGGCTGGGCAAATACCATCCGGTGATTGTGGACGCCGCGGATATGAGCCCCGGCCGCAAGAAGCTGGGATGGCTGGCGGTGGCGATTTTTCTACTCTGCTTCATGTTTGCGCCGGTCAGCAATGGCTAACGCAATGATTGCTTGCTTGGACAAGCTAAAGCATGTCCCACAACAGCTTGGCCTGTGCTGACCCATGAGGATCACCGCGACTATCATCACTCTCAATGAGGAGCGCAATATCGCGCGGTCGATCGAGAGCCTGCGCTGCTGCGATGAGATTTTGATTGTCGACAGCGGTTCGACCGATCGCACCGTGGAGCTGGCGGAAAAGCTCGGCGTAAGGGTGATAGAAGCCGGTTGGCTGGGGTATGCGGCGCAGAAAAACCGGGCCGCCGAGCATGCGGGCAACGAATGGATCCTCTCGCTCGATGCCGATGAGGCGCTGAGCGAGGCGCTGGAAGCGGAGATCTGGAGCCTCAAAAAAACCGGGCCGGATTACGATGCCTACACTATGCCGCGGCTCGCGCGCTACCTGGGGCGGTGGATTTATCACTCCGGATGGCATCCCGACCGCAAGGTGCGGCTGTATCGCCGCGATAAGGCCAAGTTCGTGGGCGATTTCGTGCATGAAAGCGTCCAGCCCAGCGGACGCGTGGGCCACTTGCAGAGCAATATCCTGCACTTCACGTGCGATTCGCTTTCCGAGCACGTGAAGACCGTGGATCGCTACACCACGCTGGCGGCGCAGGAACTGGCGGCGAGGAAGATGAAGGTACCATTGGCGCGGATGATCGTAGACCCGGCCTGGACGTTCGTGAAGACCTATTTTCTGCAGCGCGGATTTCTGGATGGTCCGGAAGGGCTGACCATTGCGTATATGGCCGCGTTCTACACCTTCCTCAAG
>Ga0181528_10001134_pt1 | contig 16769 bp, 12 predicted proteins | sample PEATcosm2014_Bin_47_FD_119742 | JGI IMG/M metagenome (GOLD analysis project Ga0181528, IMG submission 119742) | Peatland microbial communities from MTU Mesocosm Facility, Houghton, MI, USA - PEATcosm2014_Bin10_10_metaG | ecosystem: Environmental > Terrestrial > Soil > Wetlands > Peat | place...
CCTGGCAGCAGGTTTCCAACACAGCCAGCACCAGCCTGTCCGCTACCGGGACCTATACCGTGACGCAGGCCTGCCTGGGGACAATCAGTCTTACCGACAATTTGAATAATGTTTACACCGGCGCGATCTCGGTTTTCGGGATGGACACTTACGGGTATCCGAACGACTTTGAGTTGGTGATGACCACCCCGCAGTTGATCTTTACTGGCACGGGGCGCGCCACCTTCGTCAACCCCGGCGAGGCAGTCGACAACAACGCGGCTTTCGGCGCGGGAGCGACACCTGCCGGCAGCGTCTTCTCCATTTTCGGGAATGACCTGGCGAGCAAAGTGAGCCAGCCGACTAACGTCCCGCTGCCAACCACCGTGCTCACTACCACCCTGTCAGTCAATCAAGAGCTGGCGCCGATGTTTTACGTTTCCCCGGGCCAACTGGTGGCGGAAATGCCGGAGGACATCCAGCCCGGTCTGGCAACGGTGTTCGTCAAGAACGGCTCCGCCACCAGCAATGCAGTAGCGGTAATCATTCCGGCGGCCTCTCCGGAGATCGTGGTGTACGGCAATAATCTCGCGGTAGCGACGTTCACCAACTACAACGTGATTACTTCGGCGAATCCGGCCCATGCCGGCGACACGGTGGTGCTCTGGTTTACTGGCGGCGGACCGGTGAACCCCGCGGGAAAACTGACTACCGGAGCGGTGTCGCCGGCCGGGCTGTCCCCGGTTACCGGCGCGTATACTATCACGGTGGGCGGCGTTGCAGTTACCAACATCAGCTATGTCGGGCTCACGCCCGGTTCGATCGGCCTCTATCAGGCGAGCTTTGTGGTTCCGTCCGGCGTCCCAACGGGCAACGAAAAAGTAGTGCTCACCATCTCTGGGCAGGCGTCGAATGCCCCTGTGATGGCGGTGAAATAGGCCGATGTGGCGCAGCTTTCCAGAAACCTCGCCGTCCGGGGAAACCGCTTGCTCAGGCGCGCGGCTCGGAAACGTAGTGTGCCGGCACCGAGCCGCGGCCTTGAGGGAGCGGTCCCGATAACGAACTTGGTTTCTGCCGGCAGAGAAGTTCCCGGCTAGGACCGTCCCCTGCTCTTTTCGACGCGTCGCACGAGATGAGTCTCGTCGCGTCCGCCTCCCATCCACTACCGGAAATCGGATACACTCGTGGAGATCAGGAGGCATCTCCATTGCTATTGCATCAAGCCTGCGTTCGGTTCACGTTACTCGGTCTCTCGCTGGCGGCGCTGGCGCCCGCGCAATCGCTCGACCCCAAGCTCTATTCCGAGATGCACTGGAGGTCTATCGGGCCGCCGCGCGCCGGCCGCGCGCGAGCTCTGGCGGGCGTCGCGAGTCAGCCCAACGTCTTCTATATAGGCTTCGATAATGGCGGTGTCTGGCGATCTACCGATTACGGTTCTACCTGGGTGCCGCTATTCGACAGTCAGTCGACGGGGTCGATCGGTGCGATCGCGGTGGCCCCTTCCAATCCCAATATCATTTATGTTGGCAGCGGCGCGGGAATTATCCGCCCCGATCTGGCGGTGGGCGACGGAATGTACAAATCCATCGACGCGGGCAAGACATGGGTCCACCTGGGCCTGCGCGATTCGCAGATGATCGCCATGATCGATGTCGACCCCAAGAATCCCGACCGGCTGTTTGTGGCGGCGCTGGGACATCCCTACGGACCGAACCCGGAACGCGGCATTTTCCGCTCGACCGACGGTGGCGAGCATTTCGACAAAGTGCTGTACACCGACGAATACGTCAGCGGCAACGATGTGCACATCGATCCCAACGATCCCAATATTGTTTACGCCGCCATGTGGCAACAGCAGCAGGGCTTTTATGAAAACGGCTCGTTCGGCGACACCGATGGCGGTATCTACAAATCCACCGACGGGGGCAATAACTGGCGAAAACTGTCGCTGGGCCTGCCTCCCGTGGTGGAGGCGAATCTGGCGATAGCACCGAGCAATTCGCGGATTCTCTATGCGATGGTGGCCCCGGGGGCGGAAGGTGGACGCGGCGGTGGAGCTGGCGGCGGACGCGGCGGACGCGGCGGCGGTCCCGCGATTGCCTTCTACAAATCTACCGACGCGGGTGAGAACTGGTTCCTGGCTACCGACGACCCTCGCATCGCCGAAACCGGCTCGCAGCGCCATGCGCCGGACGCGCGGCCGCTCGGTCGAATCGGCGGCGGCGACCTTCCCACCATCACGGTGGACCCGTGGAATCCTGAGGTGGTATTCAGCTGCTCCACGGTCTTCTGGCGGACCGACGATGGCGGCCAAACCTGGTCTGCCGTTCGCGGCGCGCCCGGGGGCGACGATTATCAGAAGAGCTGGATCAATCCCACGAACGCCAATATCATTCTCCTGGTGAGCGACCAGGGCGCGGTGGTATCGGCCAATCGCGGCGAATCGTGGAGCAACTGGTACACCCAGCCGACAGCCGCGGTATATCACGTTACCGCCGACAACGCGTTCCCCTATCGCCTCTGCAGCGGCCAGCAGGATTCCGGCTCGGCCTGCGTGGAAAGCCGCGGCATGGATGGCGAGATCACTTTTCACGATTGGCATCCGGTGGATATCGAGGAGTACGGAGAGGCGGCGCCCGATCCCAAAGACCCGAATCTGGTCTATGGCGGCAAAGTGTCGCTCTTCAATCGCCTGACGTCGCAGAAAATGAACGTCGGGCCGGGAGGCGGGCGTGGCGGAGAGCAGCCGTCGAATGCGCCACCCGCGCGCACGGTGCGCACCCAGCCCCTGATCTGGTCGCCCAAAGATCCTAACGTGCTGTTCTATGCCACGGCGGGCGTGTGGAAGACGGCCAACGGCGGCCACAGCTGGACGGCCATCAGCGGCGATCTGACGCGCGGCGAAAAATGGGAAGTCCCGCGGAGTGCCGGCAAGTACGCGCAGGGCGAAACCCCGTCGGCGCGGGGATCGATTACTGCGCTCGCTCCGTCGCCGCTCGACGTAAACGTTCTCTGGGCGGGCACGGGCGATGGCCTGATTCAGCTCACCAACGACGGCGGCGCCAAATGGACCAACGTCACTCCGCCGCAGATCAAGCCGTGGACTCGCATCTTTAATATGGATGCCGGCCACTTCGATACCAAAACGGCATACGCCGCGGCCAACACCTTGCGCCTCGACGATATGAATCCCCACTTCTGGCGGACTCACGATGGAGGCAAGACATGGACCGAAATCGATAACGGAATCGCCAGTGGGGCGGTGGCCAATTCCATCCGCGAAGATCCGCGCAAGAAAGGCCTGCTCTACGCGGCCACCGATACGCAGGTGTGGGTATCGTTCGACGATGGCGACAACTGGCACTCCCTGCGGCTCGATATGCCCGCCATTTCGGTGCGCGACATTGAAGTGAAGGACGACGCCACGTGCCTGTGTTCCGATCTGGTGGCGGGTACGCATGGCCGCGGCTTCTGGATTCTGGATGACGTGACTCCCCTGCGCCAGGCGGCGGAGGCTGCCGCCGCGAAGAATGCTTACCTGTTCAAGCCGGCGATCGGGATTCGCATTCGCTTCGGCACCAACGATCCCACGCCGTGGCCGCCGGAACTGCTGGCCGGCGAAAATCCGCCTCCCGGCGCGCTGATCGATTATTACCTGCCGAATGCGGCCGATGGCCCGGTGAGGCTCGATGTGTTGAACGGCCAGGGCAAAGTGATCCGCGCGTACAGCAGTAACGACCCGGTGCGCAATCCCGACCCGGCCATCGATCCCATCGCGTATAACAAAATCTGCCAGCAGACACCCTCCGCGCCCGATTGCAATCTGCCGCTCTACTGGCCTGCGCCGCAGCAGGAGCTGAAAACCACGGCGGGCATGCATCGCTTCAGCTGGGATCTGCACTACGATCCCATCGGCGGAGGCGCCGGGGGGGGACGCGGAGGCGGAGGTGGAGGCGGCGCGGTTCCCCATCGCACCTATCCAGGCGTCAATTCGCCATGGGTCGCTCCCGGAACTTATACGGTTCGGCTGACGGTGAACGGGAAGAGCATCAGCCAGCCCTTAGTCGTGAAATTGGACCCGCGCGTCAAGATCACTACGGAAGTGCAGCAGATCTTCACTGTGACCGCGCAGATTGTGGACAGCGCCCGCAACGCCGAGGCAGCCTATAAGGATGCTCGCGCTCTCGCGGCCAAAGTCAAGGCGCGTCTGCAAACGGCCGCCAATGACGCGCTGCTCAAGCAATTGGAGGAACTGGCGCCGGCCGAACCGGCAGCAGGCGGCGGACGCGGCCGCGGAGGACGGGGCGGTGGCGGCGCATTTACCATGCCGGGCGAGGCGGCGCCCGCTCCCAACCTGAGCAACCTGGCGAACCAGCTGATTGCCGCGGTACAACCACTGCAGTCCTCGGAAATGCCGCCGACCGCCGCCCAACTGGCCGCCTGCAATCAGGCGCAAGCGACCTACGGCGCCGTGATGTCAAAATGGGCGGCGTTGAGAGCCAAAGCGGGCGGGCAAGCCGCCTCCGCTCAGGCAGCGGGACACGGAGCGGCGAAGTAACCGTTCGCTCGTCCTGGGCATGAGCAGGATCGCCGCTCAATGGACCGGCCTCGGCGTGGGAGCCGCTCTGCTGGCCACCCTTGTGGGTGGGGAAATCGTGTTGCATTCCACCCGCGAACCCAAAGTGGCCGTTGGGAAGAATGACGAAGTCTACTATTACCGCCGCGCAACCCGGGAAGACGCGCTGGCGCTTGGCAAGGCGCTCCAAGCCACCGGTTTCTTCAACGATCGCGGGACCAGCGTGCTTTTATGGATGGGCGGCGGACCTACTGTGGTTTCGTTCGTAGTGGACGACGGCGCTTGGGACCATCCGCACGTGGTTTCCAATTTCACGGAAATCGGACGGCGCATCGCCACGTCGGTGGGCGGCTTTCCCATTCAGGTGCACCTGGTCGATGCGGGCCGCAACGTCCGCAGCAAGATGAACGTCGGCAAGCTGACCATCGGCGCCAACGATGCGGTGTATTATTTCGGCGATGCCACGAACAGCGATGCGGGTGCACTCGGCGGGGCGCTGCGAGCCGCGGGATATTTCACCGGTAAAGGCGCCACCGTGGCGCTCCTCAAGGGGGAAGGCGCGGTGATTTCCTTCGTGGTGCAGGAGGGCTTGTGGAACGAGCCTGCGGTAACGGCCACGTTAGAGCGGCTGGTGCGGCAGATCGCGCCGTCCGTGGGCGGATTGCCCATCGAGTTGCGGCTGCTCGATCGCAATATGGATATCAAGCAGGCGGTGACCGTGCGGTAGAACAAATTTGGCCACGGATGGACACAGCGCGGCCTAGCCGCAGCCAAAGGAATATTCACCACAGAGCCACTGAGAAAAACAAAGTCAAAAAAAACGAAAGCGCACGGAGATGGCGAGGCCACGGAGACGCGGGCCCCGGTCACTTCGTCCTCGTAGCTTCGGTTCGGGAAAATCGCCGCGAAAAGACCCGAGCTGTTTGAAATCTTTGCAGCGTGCGAAGACTTCGCGAGATCGGCAGTAGTACGGTAACATGCAAGCTCTTTCTTATCCGTGTCCATCCGTGGCCCATTATGTTTTGTTCCTACTCGAAGGCCAATTCGGCAGACGCCGTCTGGCAAATTGGGCGTTCCGCTTTCCAGCCCTGCTATCATTAGGATTCCCATGTCCAATGCCATTCCCACAGTGGTCATTGTGGGCCGGCCCAACGTTGGAAAGTCCACACTCTTCAATCGCATTACGGGACAGCGGCGTGCCATTGTCGGCGACGAGCCCGGCATCACCCGCGACCGCATTCACGGGCAGGCCGAACACCATGGCCGCCCGTTCGAACTGATCGATACCGGTGGCATTGTCGTCGAAGACCAGGAGTATATTCCGGCACAGATTCTCCATCAGGCCGATTTGGCGCTGCGCAAGGCCTCCCACATCATCTTCCTGGTGGACGGCCGCGCGGAAATCACCGGCTCGGATCGCGATCTGGCGCGCATGCTGATTAAACTCGGCAAACCGGTGTCGCTAGCCGTCAACAAGGTCGATACCCAGGAGCGTGAAAACCTGGCGCACGAGTTCTACAGTCTGGGGATCGCCGGCATATTTCCGGTTTCAGCCGAGCACGGAATCGGTGTCGATGCACTGCTTGACCGGGTCACCGCCGGCTTCCCCGAGGGCCGGCAGGAAGATCCCACGGAAGAGAACGTAACTAAAGTTATCAAGGTGGCGATCATCGGACGCCCGAACGTGGGCAAATCGACCCTTTTGAACACTCTTACCGGCCAGGAGCGCGCCATCGTGTCGCCCATCGCCGGCACTACGCGCGACGCGGTCGATGAGCAGGTCAGCCGCGATGGCGCTGAGTATGTTTTCGTGGACACGGCCGGCATCCGCCGCAAGAGCAAGACTCGCGATATGGCCGAGAAGCTCAGCGTGGTAATGGCCCGCCGGCACATCCGCATGGCTCACGTCGTCCTGTTGATTCTGGATGCCACCGAAGGGGTGGTGGGGCTCGACGCGACGATCGCGGGTTACGCCCACGAAGGCGGGCGCGCGCTCATCATTTGCGTCAACAAGTGGGACGAAATAAAGGGCCAAAAAGGCCAGAAAAAGCGCGAATTCGAACGGCAAATCCGCGACGAGTTCAAGTTTCTGGACTATGCGCCGATCGTGTTTATTTCCGCCCGCAGCGGCGCCGGCGTGCAGCCGCTTTTCAAGCTGATTCGGGAGTGTTTCGACTCGGCCTCGCGCCGCGTCAGTACCGGCGAATTGAACCGCTTTGTGGAGCAGCTCAAATTCGAGGAACGTAAGATTTTTTACATTACTCAGCATTCCATCCGGCCGCCGGCATTTGCGGTATTCGTGGACCGCGGGGGGCCGCTGCACTTCTCGCATGAGCGCCACCTGGCCAACCGCATCCGCCGGCAATTCGGATTTCGCGGGACACCCATCCTGATTGAGACCCGCGCCAAGGGTTCCAGGGGCCAACGGTAACAGATTGACATTGCCATTTGCCCGTATGACCCTTAGACTAGAGAGCAGTAATATGCATAACGTACTTATTCTGTCAGGAGGGCGGCATAATGTGGAATAAGCGCCGCGATGAGGAACCGCCGAAACCCGTAAGCCCCCCGGTAACGCCCGGCGCCGCGCCGACTGCAGCTAGTGCGCCGGGTCCGGTGAAGCATTCCGTGGAAGTGAAAAAGGAGAACACGCCCGTGTCCAGCACCCCCGTCTCAAGATTCGAGCCGGCCAATACCGGCAATTCAATTGGAAAATCGGTCAAAGTAGTGGGCCAGATATACAGCAAGGAAGACCTCTACGTGGACGGCACGGTGGAAGGCACGCTGGAGGCGTCCGAGCACAAGCTGACCATCGGCCCGCACGGCACCATACAGGCGAGTATCAAGGCTCGCGAAGTGCTTGTTCTGGGCACCATTCAAGGCAACGTGGAGGCTTTCGAGCGCCTGGAGATTCGTAAAGACGCCAAGCTGATGGGTGACATTCGCACCGCCCGGATTGTCATCGAAGACGGCGCCTACTTCAAGGGCAGCATCGATATCATCAAGCCCGAGCCTGTGAAGGCACCCGCCAAACCGGCGGCCGCCGCGGCAGCGCCGGCTCCACCGGCCCCCACACCGGTGGCGGCTCCGGTAGCCGAGAATCGCCGCTAGTTTCTGGGGGTCCCGATGTGGTTTTCCGGGTCGCGCAATGGAAAGGGGGGCGCGGGCGTTGATGGCGCCGGACGCATCGCCGCTCCCTCGCGCGCCATATCCGCCCAGAATGGCGGAGTGATACGCTCCAGCCGCGGGCTGGAAGAGTTCTTCGGGCATATACACGGGCTCTCCGGTCTCACGCTGCTCGATCTAGGCGGCGCCACGCAGCAAAACGTGAGTTTTATCACCGATCTCGGGCATCGCCTCTATTCCGAGAATTTCCTGCAGATTCTCAAAGAGACCTCGGGAGCGGAAGGTATGGCGGACCAATCGAACCCCGGCCTGATCGATTACTTTCTCCGCCAGGCCCTCGATTACCCCGAGGCCCACTTCGACGGAGTGCTCATCTGGGACGTCCTCGAGTACCTGGCGCCGCCCCTGCTTGCGGCGGTGGTGGAACGGCTGCATAAAGTGGTGCGGCCCGGCGGTTACATGCTGGCGTTTTTCCATGCCGATGACAAGCTGGAGGCGGTCCCGAATTACGCCTTCCGCATTCAGGACGTCAAGAACCTGCAGTTATTGCAGCAGGGCACGCGGCGGCCCATGCAGCTGTTCAACAATCGCAGCCTGGAGCGGCTTTTCACACGGTCGGATTCGGTGAAGTTCTTCCTCACCAAGGACCGGTTACGCGAAGTCGTGGTCAGAGCGTAAACTGGTCTTGGGGGGATCCGCTCATCTCGACTCTTTCGTCTTCCAGCGCACCTTCGTCCGCCGCGGGCCAAATCGAGGGGCTCGATCCCGAGCAACTCGTACGGGCATTCCGCCTGATGCACACGTCGCGCCGGCTGGACGACCGCGAAGTGGCGCTCAAGCGGCAGAATCGCATCTTTTTTCAGGTCAGCGCCGCGGGGCATGAGGCCATCCAGGTGGCCGCCGGCATGGTGCTGCGGCCGGGCCACGACTGGTTCTTTCCTTACTACCGCGACCGGGCGCTCTGCCTGGCGCTCGGCGTGACCCCCTACGAAATGCTGCAGCAGGCCGTCGGCGCCGCGGACGACCCGGCTTCCGGAGGACGCCAGATGGCGTCACATTGGGGCCACCGTCAGCACCACATCGTGAGTTCTTCGTCGCCCACCGGCACGCAATTCAACCAGGCCGTGGGTTGCGCCGAGGCGTCGCGCTATCACGGCGCCTCCTCCGGTGAAATCACGCTGGTGACCTCCGGCGAGGGTGCAACCAGCGAAGGCGAATTCTGGGAAGCGCTCAACGCCGCATGCTTGGGCCGGCTGCCCGTGCTGTTCCTGGTGGAGGACAACGGCTACGCGATTTCCGTCCCCATCGAGTGCCAGACCGCCGGGGGCAGCGTCTCCAAACTGGTGGAAGGTTTTCCGGACCTGATGCGCCTGGAAGTGGACGGCACCGATTTTCCGGCGTCGTCCCGCGCCATGCAGGAGGCTGCCGCCTGGTGCCGCGAAGGGCGCGGACCGGCGCTGGTGCACGCTCACGTGGTGCGCCTCTATTCGCACTCCCTTTCCGATGACGAGCGCCTCTACAAGACGAAGTCCGAGCGCGAGACAGAGGCCGCGCGCGATCCCGTGATCCGCTTCCCGCAGTGGCTGATCGAGCAGGGCGTGCTCGACCGGCAGCGGCTGCAACTCATTGCCCACGAGATCGACGTAGAGGTCCACGATGCCACGCAACGTGCCCTGCACGACCTTCCGCCGGCCGCCGATACGGCGATGCGCCACCTTTATTCGGAGACGGTGGACCCAACCTCGGCCGAGTTCTTCTCGGAGCCCAAATTCCGCGGCGAGCCTATGACGATGGTCGACCTCATCAACGCGGCCTTGCGGGAAGAGATGCGGCGCAATCCCAACATCCTGGTCTTCGGCGAGGATGTGGCCGATTGCAGCCGCCAGCAGAATCTGGCCGAGGTCAAGGGCAAGGGCGGGGTTTTCAAGGTGACCGGCGGATTGCAGCGCGAGTTCGGCGCCGGGCGCAGCTTCAATACCCCGATCGCTGAGGCATCTATCGTGGGCCGCGCCATCGGAATGGCGGTGCGCGGATTGAAGCCCGTGGCGGAGATTCAGTTCTTCGACTATATCTGGCCGGCGATGATGCAGATCCGCGATGAGCTGGCGACCATGCGCTGGCGCTCCAACGGCGAGTTCGCCTGCCCCGCGATCATCCGTGTGCCCATCGGCGGCTACCTAAATGGCGGCGCAATTTATCACAGCCAATGCGGCGAAGTGGAATTCACGCATATCCCCGGTCTGCGCGTGGTTTTTCCTTCGAACGCGCTCGACGCCTGCGGGCTGCTGCGCACCGCTCTGCGGTCCGACGATCCCGTGCTGTTCCTCGAGCACAAGCGCCTCTACCGCGAACCCTACAATCGCTCGCCGCATCCCGGCGAGGATTTCACTGTTCCCTTCGGACGGGCGAAGATCGTCAAGCCTGGCCAGAGCCTGACCGTCATCACGTACGGCGCACTGGTGCAGAAGGCGCTGCTGGCGGCTACTCACGTGGAAAGGCGTTCGGCTCACGCCAGCATCGAGATTATCGACCTGCGAAGCCTCGCTCCCTACGATTGGGAGACGATCGCGGCTTCGGTAGCGAAGACCAGCCGCGCCATCGTGGCCCACGAAGATTGCGTGAGTTGGGGGTATGGGGCGGAAATCGCCGCCCGCATCGCCGATGAGCTGTTCGCCCACCTGGATGCGCCCGTGCGCCGCGTGGGCGCGCTCGACACCTGGGTGGGCTATCATCCGCAGCTCGAAGCTGCCATTCTGCCGCAGACTGAGAACCTGGCGGCGGAGATGGAACGGCTGTTGGTATACTGAAAGTTCCGGCGCCAGCAGGGTCAAGTCGACATTTTCGTAAGGAGTTTCATGATTTCAGCAACACAATTGCGTCCTGGGATGGTGGTCAAGTTCAACAACGAACTTTACTCGGTTTTTTCCATGACGCATCGCACGCCCGGCAATTTACGCGGCTTCGTTCAGGCGCGCATGCGCAGTCTGCGCTCGGGAACCATGATCGAGCACCGCTTCTCCTCGGAAGACCGGGTGGAGAAGGCCATGCTCGACGAACAGGAAATGGAGTATCTGTACGACGATGGCGAGTACTACTACTTCATGAACACGGAAACCTACGAGCAGATGCACCTCATGAAAGACCTGCTGGGCGATGCCGTGCAATATCTCATTCCGCAACTTCACGTCAAGGTGGAGTTTTACGAAGGCAAGCCGCTGGGCGTGGAGTTGCCGGCGACAGTCGACATGACCGTGGTGGAAACCGAACCGGGGCTCAAAGGCGCGAGCGTTTCCAACGTCACCAAGCCCGCCAAGATGGAAACCGGTCTGGTGGTGCAGGTGCCGCCGTTCATTACGGAAGGTGAAAAAATCCGCGTCAACACTTCCGAGGGCACTTACCAGGAACGGGCTTGAGCCTCGCAGATTGGGGTGACAAGTCGAGGTGGCGCAGGCACTCTTGCCGACGTGTTGAATCGGCGCGGAAAACAAGGGTCGTCACGAGTCTCTGACCCGGCAGGCCTGAAGCCACGCTGAAGCCCGCGCCACAATATGCATCTCCGAAGTCGTCACTCGATTCTGCGAGACTCAAATAGGTTCCCGAAAGCACGCCTTCAGAGCGGCTGCCAGTTCCACTTCCTCTGCAGCGAATACCGTTCGCAAATCCAGTATCAGGCGATCGTCTTCGATACGCGCGATCACCGGCGGATCGCCGGCGCGTAATCGTGCCTCGGCGGCCGCTACGTCGTCGCACCCGACTGCGACGAGCCATGTCGGAATCGCTTGCTCGGGTGTCGCGCCGCCGCCGATCACGGAGTTTCCCGGCACGATCTCAGCGCGGATCTCCGGTGCGCATGCCATCAGCCTTTCGGCTCGCGCGCGGATCTCGTCGGCCGATTGCCGGATCATCGCCAGCGCCGGCAGGGCGTCCCACCGCTCCAGCAGGAGATTTCGCAAGGTGTTTTCGAGTGACTGGTAGATCAGCTTGTCGAGCCTGAGCGCGCGGAATAGCGGATTGCGGCGCAGGCGCGCCACGATTTCGGCCTTCCCTGCCAGAATTCCCGCTTGCGGACCGCCCAGCAGCTTGTCGCCGCTGAAAGAGACCAGGTCCGCGCCCGCCTCCAGACTATCGGTGACGAGCGGCTCGTCGATGCCGAAGGCGCGCAGGTCGACCAGGCAGCCGCTCCCCAAGTCCTCATAAACGGGCAGACAGCGTTCGCGTCCGAGAGCCGTCAGTTCCCGCAGCTCCACGCGAGAGGTGAATCCAGACATGCGGAAATTGCTGGGGTGCACGCGCAGCAGCAAGCGCGTGCGATCGTTGATCGCGGCGCGGTAATCGTCGATATGGGTGCGGTTGGTGGTGCCGACTTCGCGGAGCGTCGCGCCCGAGCGCGCCATGATCTCGGGAATGCGGAATCCGTCGCCGATCTCGATTAGTTCGCCGCGCGAGACTAAGACTTCACCATCCGAGGCCAGCTCGGCCAGCGCCAGAAAGACGGCCGCGGCGTTGTTGTTGACCGTGATCGCGGGTGCGCCCAGGAGGCGTTCGAAAAGGTCGGCGGTATGGGAGTCACGCCTGCCGCGCCGTCCGGCGGCGAGATCGTACTCCAGGTTCGAATAGCCGGCGAGAGGCTGCCACGGTCCAAGCGGCGCGCGTCCCAGATTGGTATGCAGCACCACCCCGGTAGCATTAATGACGCGCCGCAGCGCTGGCCGTTCGAGCGCGGCCAGCCGCCGGGTAACGCGCTCCTCGGCGCTCACTCCGTTGGAGTGTCCGGCGAGAATCTCGGCGCGCATACCGCTGAGAACGGCGCGGATTTCGCCCACTAACAGCGCGTGCGGATACCGTGCGGGCGAGAGACCGAGACGGTCGAGCACCTCATACACCGCAGGCAGGTCGCGCAGTTTCTCGCTTGCGTTCACGACTCGATGGTACGCGACGGCGTTCGGGGGCGCAACAGATGGTATACTGGTCGATGTTCGGGGCGTGGCTCAGCCTGGCTAGAGCGCCTGGTTCGGGACCAGGAGGTCGGTGGTTCGAATCCACTCGCCCCGACCAATCCCTTCAATAATTTACAGGTAGTTGCGGCGTAAACAGCCCACCCAACTGCCCACCCAGTTGCAAAGTTGCGGCCGCATCCCATCGCCCCTATACTGCGGGCATGGCGAAGAACGCAGCCACGCATCCCTCCCCGGCGCCTTCTCCTGCCAACCGCCCCCCCGATTCTGGCCCTGCACTCGCTCCCGTCATCGAGATCAACGTTCGCCACATCGGTCGCACGGCACAGCCAGAGAAGCTGACTGGAAGCGAGGCTCCCGAGGGCTGGATCAAGAAGATTGACCGGCCACGCGAAGGCAGGGTCTGGGTCGGCTTTTTCCATCTTTACGTCACGGACCCGTTTGGGAGGCCTGTCCGCAAAAAGAAGGAAAAAACGCTGGGCCCCGGCACCATGCCGAAGCACGAGGCCCAGCAGAAGCTCGCCGATTACATTGAGGAGTACACGGGCAAGCTCATCCACCAGGGAGAATCCATCGAGAATTTTGCCGAGCTTTGGAAGGCTTTCTCATCGGTGAAGGCGGGGGCCTGGGGCAAAAAGATGAGAGAAGACATGAAGTACCTGTTTCACAAGCACGTGCTTCCCGTCCTCGGCCAATATTCTCCCCGCAAAATCACACTGACTCCGCTTCAGTTGCTGGTGAACAAGATGGCGGAGGATGGGTACTCGAAATCCGCGGTTAAACATATTCGCACGTATTTGAAAGCTTGTTTTGAATACGCGATTGACGAAGATCTGATTCCCAAGAACCCCGCGCGGAAACTCGCACTGCCAAACATCCACAAAAAGCCTTGCGAGAGGTTTCTCAGCGTCGAGGAGGTGCAAGCCCTCCTGACGGCGGCTTCGCCACGGGAGCACCTCGTGCTCCGAATTCTTGCTGTGTGTGGCTTGCGGCCGGGTGAGGCTCTCGCGTTGCGCATCGACGACTTTGAAGGCAACCAACTTCGCATCGATGAAGCGCTGAAGGAACGGCAGTTGGGAGAGGATCGCATTGGCGATACGAAGACGGATGAGAGCGACAGTTCGGTGCCCGTATCTCCAGATCTCAGCCGCGAGATTGCGGAATGGATCGCAGCTCATCCGCAACGCGACAATCCGCGGGCGTTTCTCTTTCTCAATCGCAGGGGAACAGCTTTCAGCGTCGGCAACTATCTGAAGAAGCAATTGAAGCCTCTGGCGCAGAGTGTCGGCATTCTGGATCTGACACAGCAGGCATTCCGCCGCACATCCTCAACGCATATCCAAAAACACGGCACGGTTAAGGATATGCAGCGTCACCTCAGGCATTCGGACCCGGAGACGACGCTAAGACATTACGCCAAGGTCATCCCCGAGAGCCTGCGCACGGCGGTCGCAGCACTGGATGCGCAGATCACTGGAACCCTTGGTGACCCAAATGCGGCGGGGGAAACTGCAAAGCCTTCGACGGAAGCTTCGCAATGCGACTTCTCCGACACCCCAGCGCGCAGATAGGATCCATTACCCAACTCTGTTCCGCGGGTTGCTCCCGCGGCTCGGTTCATAACGAACTGGAAAACCGCCGGCACTGTGCGCCCGTTTGACACAATTCAGATTCTTCCGTAAATAAGAAACATGAAGGAACGGCCAGTGTATGCGAGGCCAACATGCAACGTGTGAACGGAATCGAACAGGCGAACATCTTACCGACCGCCATAGCCGAGGTGAAGCCGATACGGCAACTCATCAAGGCTGCGGAAGTTGCCCGGAAACTGGGTGTCAGCATTTCATGGGTGGTGCAGCACGCATCCGGCAAGCGGAAGCCGTATCTGCCAGCCGTGAAGATGGGGCCGGGCCGAAGTCCTTTGAGGTTCGACCCGGCGGACGTGGAGAAATTCATCGATGAGTGTCGGCGTATCGCAGGACAAAGGGCCGAGTACGCAAGAAGATAAGAATCGAGAATCAGGACTTCGTTTGCGGTGTTAGAGAATATGGCACCGACTGTTCGTCAGGATTGCATCTCTTTAACCGCGCTGCAGTTACGGCAGCGCCAAAAGCAATCCGGCGGGTGGGGGTACTTCAATTCCAGCCAGGCGAGCATCGAGGCGACCTGCTTATCCGTTCTCGGCCTAACGCCGGAACATGAATCGGTTAGCTCCAGGGCAGTCGAGTTCCTGTTCAAGTCTCAGCTGGCCGGCGGCGCATGGCCTGCGTTTGACGGCGACATAGAAGGCAGCTGGACCACTGCCCTCGCTCTCTCCACCACCATCGCCACCAGCCAGGTGTCAGACGCATGTGACAGAGCACTCAAATGGCTGTTGATCGAAAAGGGCAAGGAAGGTCATTGGCTCTGGCGATGGAAATTCAAGTCGGCGGATCGCAACGTTCGTTTCGACCCAGACAAATACGGATGGCCGTGGACTCACGGCGCCGGTAGCTGGGTAATCCCTACGGCATTCAGCGTAATCGCTATCAAGCAGTACACGGTCTGTGCCCGTCGCGAAGCGTCGGAAACGCGAATTCGCCTCGGAGTGGAAATGTTGTTCGATCGGGCTTGTGTCGACGGAGGCTGGAATTCAGGAAACAGCGTCGTGTATGGAGTACCTCTGCAGCCACATGTCGAGGCCACCGCGATCGCATTGCTTGCTCTACAGGATGAAGCACGAAACGACACAGTCGAGAAGAGCTTGCGCTGGTTAACCCAGCGGGCAATGACGATCGAGTCTGCATCGAGCCTCGCCTGGACCATTCTCAGTCTGTTCACCTATCAGCGATCCGTCCAGCAGTTGCAGGATCGGCTCGCTGTAATCCTCGGAAACAGCGCTTGCATTAGGAACAATGCCACGCTCGCCACGGTGCTCCTCGCCCTAAGGTGCGGAGAAATGATGCATCCGTTCATGGTGCTGAGATGAGTTTCAATCGACGCCGGATTCTGGGCGCTGCAGCTGGGGCGGCAGCAACCATCGGGATGGAAGCATGGGCTCTCCGGCCCAAATACTCGGTTGACTACCGCAAGGTGCGCTCGCGCGCTGCGGTTCTGAATGCCGAGGCGTATTCAGAAAGGCTGGAGAAGACCATTCTCGATGGGTTAAGCCTATTTCCGATCAATGTTCGCGGCAGGAGCGTTCTCCTGAAACCAAATCTGGTGGAAGATCTGCCGGGGCCTGTCAATACGAATCCGGTCGTCATCGGCGCTGCGGCGAGATGTTTTCTGCTACTCGGAGCGCGGCGCGTCGTGATTGGCGAAGGTCCTGGTCATCAACGAGACACGGAACTCGTGGTCGACGCTGCGGGTTTGAAACCGATACTCAAGGAAAAACGGATCGAGTTCGTCGACCTGAACCGGGACGAAGTGTGCAGAGTGAGGTTAAAAGCGAGCTACAGCGGCCTCGGCGAACTTTGGCTTCCGCGCGAGGTGCTCGCTTCCGATTTCGTCGTGTCCATGCCCAAAGTGAAGACGCACCACTGGGCCGGCGTCACCCTGAGCATGAAGAATATGTTCGGAATCGTGCCGGGAATGAAGTACGGCTGGCCTAAGAATCTACTCCACTGGCACGGGATTCACGAAAGCATCCTCGATATCTGCGCGACAGTGCCCATCCATTTCGTGATTGCAGATGGCATCACGGCCATGGAAGGTAACGGTCCGTTGCAAGGAACCGCGCATGAGCTTGGAAGGATTGTGCTCGCCGACGACCCGGTCGCCGCAGACGCCACCTGTGCACGCTTGATGGGTTTTGACCCGCTACGGGTCCAGCACTTGTCAGAAGGAGCGAGATTCCTCGGTAATCTGCGTGCCGACCGGATCACGATGTTGGCCGAACGGATAGATGCGCCAATCCGCCCCTTTGCAGTGCTTCCCACGTTCGACTACCTCCTAGCGCGGACGGTCCTGTGACCATGCCGGTCGAGTTGACGCGTGCCGCGGGGACTCCTTCGTCAATCAAACGGAATGAGCAAAAGTGGGTCCGTCGCAATAAAATAGCACGAATGCGCGCGCGACCCGTTCTCAGGTGCGGGAGCCGGTGACCCGACGCGAAAGGACTGAGGAAAACTGGGTCCGCCCTTAAGAATAGC
>Ga0181528_10001135_pt1 | contig 16765 bp, 13 predicted proteins | sample PEATcosm2014_Bin_47_FD_119742 | JGI IMG/M metagenome (GOLD analysis project Ga0181528, IMG submission 119742) | Peatland microbial communities from MTU Mesocosm Facility, Houghton, MI, USA - PEATcosm2014_Bin10_10_metaG | ecosystem: Environmental > Terrestrial > Soil > Wetlands > Peat | place...
GCCGTCCATCAAGTGGATCAGCACGCGCGTGCGTTCGACGTGGCGCAGGAAGCGGTCGCCCAAGCCCGCGCCGGCGCTCGCGCCCTCGATCAGGCCCGGTACGTCGACCAGCACGAACGACGCTTCCTCATCGATGCGCACGACGCCGAGCTGCGGTTCGAGCGTCGTGAACGGGTAGTCGGCGATCTTGGGCCGCGCCGCCGAGACGACCGAGAGCAGCGTCGATTTGCCGGCGTTGGGCAAACCGATCAGGCCCGCGTCGGCGAGCAGCTTGAGTTCGAGTCGCAGGGTACAGCGCTCGCCGCGGTCGCCTTTTTCGGCGAAGTGCGGCGCTTGGCGCGCCGACGTCGCGTAATGCTGGTTGCCGAGGCCCCCGCGCCCGCCTTTGGCGACGAGCGTGCGCGCCGCCGGCTCGCTCATGTCGGCGAAGAGCCGCTCTTGCCCCACGTTGCCTTCGGCGTCGACGATCGCGCGATAGACCAGCGTGCCGACCGGCACCGGGATGATCAGGTCTTCGCCCGCGCGGCCGGACTTGTTCGACTGCGATCCGGCTTTGCCCGAATCGGCCGCGAACGTCTTCTTGAAACGGAAATCGACCAACGTGCCGAGATTCGGCGTCGCTTCGAGATAGACGTCGCCGCCGCGGCCGCCGTCGCCGCCCGCCGGGCCGCCCTTGGGCACGTATTTCTCGCGCCGCCACGCGACGATCCCGTCGCCGCCGTTGCCGGCTTCGAGCGCGATCGACGCTTCATCGATGAATTGCATCGGTCCTGAAAATCAAAAAGAGAGCCGCTCGGCTCTCTTTCGGCAAGCGCGCGAGCGGGCCGGCGTGTTAACCGGCCGCGATGACGTTGATATGCTTGCGGTTCCGCGAGGTCGTGAAGCTGACCTGACCTTCGACGATCGCGAAGATCGTGTGGTCCTTGCCCATCATCACGCCGACGCCCGGATAGAACTTCGTTCCGCGCTGGCGGATGATGATGTTGCCCGGCACGACCACCTGGCCGCCGAAGCGCTTCACGCCCAGCCGCTGCGCGTTCGAGTCGCGGCCGTTGCGGGTCGAGCCGGCGCCTTTCTTCGACGCGAACAGCTGCAGATCAAAATGGAACATAGCCGCAGCATTATAGCAGGCGCCGAGGGTGGGGGCAAGGCCGCGCTCAGGCGACCGGCTCGGCGATCATCCGGACCGGGGCCGCCGGGCGCAGGGTGACCAGCGGCTCGGCGGCCACGACGCCCAGGTCCGGGGCGGCGTGGAAGCGCAGGCGGCGGGCGATCGTCGCGAGGACGAGCACGGTCTCGGTCCAGGCGAAGGCCTCGCCGATGCACAACCGGTTACCGCCGCCGAAGGGGAAGTAGGCGAACTTCGGCAGGGCCGCCGTCTCGCCGTTGGACCAGCGTTCGGGGCGGAAGGCCTCGGGGTCGTTCCAGAAACGCGGGTCGCGGTGGGTGACCCACTGACAGGCCAGCACGACGCCGTCCGTGGGCACCGTCCAGCCGCCGAGGGCGGCCGGCTCGACCGCCCGGCGCCCGACGACCCAGGCCGGCGGGTAGAGCCGCATCGCCTCCGCGATCACGTCGCGCGCGAACTCGAGCGCGGGCAGGTCTTCCATCGCCGGGGCCCGCCCGCCCAGGACGCGCTCCAACTCCGCCTGCAGGCGGGCCTCGACCGCCGGGTGCCGGGCCAGCAAGAGCCAGGTCCAGGTCAGGGCGTTGGCGGTCGTCTCGTGGCCGGCGAGCAGCAGCGTCAAGGCCTCGTCGCGGATCTGTTCGGTCGGCATGCCGCCCTCGGCGTCGGCGGCGTCGAGCAGCATGCCGAGCACGTCGGGCGGGCCCTCCGCGGCGCCCGCGATCCGGTGCTCGCGCCGCCGGGCGATCATGCGGTAGACGACCGCGTCGAGCGCCGCCCGCGCGGCCCGAAAGCGCCGCACGACCGGAATCATCGGCAGGTGGTCGAGCAGTTCGCCCAGCGGCGAGATCGCCAGCGGGAAGCTGCTCATCGCCTCGTCGAGCGCCGCGCCGATCCTCTCGGCCTCGCGGTCGACGTCGGCTCCGAACAGCGTTTCGGCGGCGATCCCGAGGGTTAGGCGGCTCATCTCAGCGCCCATGTCGAGCGGCCGGCCGAGCGCGATCGCGCCGGCGCAGCGCTCGGCGCGCGCCACCATCGTCGCCGCGTAGCCGGCGATCCGCTCGCGGTGGAAGGCCGGCTGGACCAAGCGCCGCTGGCGCAGGTGGAGCTCGCCGTTACTGGTCAGCAGCCCCGTCCCGAGCAGGCGCTCGAGCCGCTGCGTGCCGCGGCCTTTGACGTAGGCGCGCGGGTTGCCGACCAGCAGTTCCTCGATCGCCGCCGGTTCGTTCGCGAAGTAGAACCGCCGCCGGCCCAGCCGAAAGCTCGCGATCGGGCCGTAACGGTTCGTGACGGCGCGGAAAAACGCCGGGATGCGGTTCATGCTCCGGCCGGAAACCATCCCCCGGGAACGCGGTGAGCGGGCCGGGACCCGGCGGAAAGGCGGCCATACCCCCGTACTCGCCGTTGCGGGCCCGGTTTCCCGGGAACGGCATGGGCCGGGGGGCGGGTCGTCGTAACCCCGCTCGTTTTGGAGAAACGCCGAGTCGTCATTACCGGGATCGGTGCGGTCACGCCGCTCGGGAATTCCCGTGCCGCCTTTTGGGATGCCCTGATCAACGGGCGCAGCGGCGTCGCCCTCATCACGAGCTACGATTCGGCCAAGCTGCAGACCCATATCGCGGCCGAGGTGAAAGATTTCGACCCCGACGCGCTGATCGGCCGCCGCGAAGCCCGGCGCATGGACCGCTACGCGCACTTCGCGTTTATCGCCGCGCGCGAAGCGCTGGCCGACGCGGCGTTCCCCGAGGACCCCGAGGTGCGCGCGCGTACCGGCGCGATCATCGCCAGCGGCATCGGCGGCATCATCACGGTCGAAGAATCGGTCTGCGCCGTCGCGCCGACCAAAGCGTGGGACCGCATGTCGCCGTTCTTCGTGCCGATGCTGATGTCGAACGCGGCCGCCGCGCACATCTCGATGGCGCACGGCCTGCGCGGGCCGGTGTTCTCCGTCGCCAGCGCTTGCGCGAGCTCGAACGACGCGTTCGCGGTGGCCTTCGACAAGATCGCGCTCGGCCAGGCGATCGCGGTCGTCACCGGCGGCAGCGAAGCGACCGTGATGCCGACCGCGATGGGCGGCTTCGATTCGATGAAGGCGCTCTCGCGCCGCAACGACGCGCCCGCGGCGGCGAGCCGGCCGTTCGACGCGCAACGCGACGGTTTCGTGCTCGGCGAAGGCTCCGCCGTGCTGGTGCTCGAGGAACGCTCGTTCGCGCTGGCGCGCGGCGCGCGGATCTACGCCGAAGTGCTCGGGTACGGGCAGTCGGGCGACGCCTACCACATCGCGCAGCCCGATCCCGAATCGAAGGGCGTCGTGCTGGCAATGCGGCGCGCGCTCGAAAACGCCGGCATCGCAAAGGAACGCGTCGGCTACATCAACGCGCACGGCACGTCGACGCCGCTCGGCGACACCGCGGAGTCGCAGGCGATCGAGACCGTCTTCGGCGAGCACGCGTTCGCGCTCGCCGTCAGTTCGACCAAGTCGATGCACGGCCACCTGCTCGGCGCGGCCGGTGCGGTCGAAGGCGCCGCGACGGCGCTGGCGCTCTACCACGGCGTTCTGCCGCCGACGATCAACTACGAATTCCCCGACCCCGACTGCCGGCTCGATTACGTACCCAACGTGGCGCGCGAGGCTCAGGTCGACATCGCGATCTCGAACGGCTTCGGTTTCGGCGGACACAACGCGTCGGTCGTCTTCGCGCGCCATGTCGACCCAGCATAGACGCCGCGTCGCCGCCTTGCTCAAATTGAGCGGCGCGCCCGAACTCGATCCGTCCGCGGTGGAGCGCGCGTTCGTGCACGAGAGCGCCGCGCGCGAAGGCGCCGGTCCGTCGAACGAGCGGCTGGAGTTCTTCGGCGATTCGATCCTCGGCTTCGTCACCGCGCGTTGGCTCATGGTGCGCTACCCCGATGCGCCCGAAGGCGAGCTGCACCGGCGCAAGGCGGCGATCGTGAGCGGCGACGCCTGCGCGCAGTCGGCGCGGCGGCTGGGCTTCAGCGACTTGGTGCGGCTCGGTGTGGGGATGCAGCAAACCGGCGGCGCGGCCAACACCTCGATTCTGGCGGACGCCTTCGAGGCCTACGTGGCCGCGCTCTACGCGAGCACCGGCATCGAGCGCGTCACGCGGTTCCTCGAAGAACAGCACCTCGCGCACATCGACCATGCCGAGACGGCCGAGGCCGACGCCAAGACCGCGTTACAAGAGTTTTCCCAGGGCCGCTTCGGCGTGGCGCCGGTGTATTTCGAGCGGGCCGAGGGACCGGCCCACGACCGCCGCTTCACCTCGCAAGTGCGGATCGCCGACGAGATCGTGGGCGAAGGGATCGGGGCGTCGAAGAAAGCCGCGCAGCAGAGTGCGGCGGCGATGGCGCTGGCGACCCTGCGCAACCGCCACCCCGAGCCGCCCGAACCGCCGCCGGCCCCGATCTCCGACGGTCGCGTCATCGCGCTCCGCCCATCCCGCAAACGAACGAAGGCGCCCTAACCACCGATGCGACTCAAAGCCCTCAAAGTCTTCGGCTTCAAGACCTTTGCCGAAGCGACGGTTATCGACTTCACCATGGGGATCACCGCCGTCGTCGGACCCAACGGTTCGGGCAAATCGAACCTCGTCGACGCCATCCGCTGGGTGCTCGGCGAGCAGAGTTCGCGTTCGTTGCGTTCGCAGAAGATGGAAGACGTCATCTTCGCGGGTAACACCGGCCGCAAGCCGCTCGGCATGGCCGAAGTCTCGCTGACGTTCGACAACAGCGATCGTTCGCTGCCGCTCGATTTCGAGGAAGTGCAGATCACTCGCCGCGCCTATCGCGCCGGCGAGTCGGAGTTCTACATCAATCGCAGCGCGGTGCGTTTGCGCGACGTCGTCGAGATGCTGATGGGCACGGGCCTGGGGCCGGGCTCGTACGCGATCGTCTCGCAGGGCCAGATCGACGCCATCCTCTCCTCGAAGCCGACCGAACGCCGCGCGCTGTTCGAAGAGACCGCGGGGATCGGCAAGTTTCTGGCGCGCAAAGCCGAGTCGATGCGCCGGCTCGACGCGACCGAGCAGAACGCGATCCGCGTCAACGACTTGATCGCCGAACTCGAGCGGCGCGCGCCCGAACTCGACACGCAGGTGCGCCGCGCCAAGCGCTACCGGCGCCTGACGGCCCGCGTGCGCGACCTCGAGATCCTCTCGTATCTGCGTGCCAGCGCATCGCGCCGGGACGAGCGCGAACTCATCGCCGCCGCCGCCGCGCGCAACGAGGCGGTGCAGACCGCGGCCGCGGCCCGCGCCGCCACCCTCGGCGCCGAAGCGGAAGTGCTGCGCGCGAAACTCTACACGCTCGAACTCGAACGCGAAGAGCGCCGGGTCGAAGCGCAGCGCGCGCGCGAATCGGCCGCCCGGCTCGAAGCCGACTTGGCCGCCGCGACCGCCCGCCGCGACGCGCTCGACGCGCAGGCGCACGCCGGGATCGCTGACCGCGACCGGGTCGAAGCCGAGCGCGAGAAATTACGCGCGCGCATCGCGGAACTCACCGCCCTGCTCGATCCGCTGAGCGCGCGGGCCGAAGACGTCCGCGAGCGCGAAGCCGCCGCAACGCACGCCGTCGCCGAAGCGCGCGGCGCGCTCGACACGATCTATGCCGATCTGCGCGGCGTCGAGGCGATCGTTGCGGAGCGCGCGGCCAGCGAAGCCGAACGCCGCGCGCGCCTGGCGAGCACGCAGAGCGACATCGCGCGGTTGGGCGCCGACATCGCGCGGCTCGACGCGGAGCACGACCGCCTGACGGCGCGCGCGGCCGAGACGCGCGCCGCGCTCGCGGACTGCGACGCCGCGATCGAACGTTACAGCGCCGAAGCGCAGACCAAGCGCGATCTCGCGGCGGCCGAGGGCGCGCGCGGCGAAGCGGCGGCGACGCGCGCGGCCGAACTTCAGGCGCGCTATCGCGAGGTCGCGAGCGACCTCGCCGCCTCGGAATCGCGCCTGCACACGATCGAGGAACTCGAAGCCACGCTCGAAGGCCACGTCCCGGGGACGCGCGCCGTGGTCGAAGCGGCGGCGCGCGGCGACCTGCACGGGCTGCACGGCGTCGTCTCCAACCTGATCGACGTCGACGAGCGCTACGCGCGCGCGCTCGACATCGCGTTCGGCGCCGGGCTCTCGAACATCGTCACCGCGACGAGCGAAGACGCGGAACGCGCGGTGGCCTATCTGCGCGAGCGCGAAGCGGGCCGGGCGACCTTTCTGCCGCTCGACACCTTGGCCAACCGCGAGGGCCGCGAGCTGGGCGCGCTGCGCGGCCGCCCGGGCATCATCGGCTACGCCCACGCCCTGGTGCGCAGCGAAGCGCGCTACCGCGGCGTCGTCTCGTTCCTGGTCGGCCGCGTGCTGGTCGTCGACGAGCTGAGCACCGGCATCGCGCTCGTGCGCGGCGAGCACTTCCGCGATTCGATCGTCACGCTCGAGGGCGAACAGATCCTCGGCGGCGGCGCGATCACCGGCGGCCGCTACCGGCGCGAGCGGTCGATCCTCGGCCGCCGCGCGCAGGCGCAGTCGTTGCGCGACCGCATCCCGCAACTGCGCGCCGAGCTCGAAACGATCGAGCGCGACGCCGCCGCGGCGAAGGCCGGCGTCGATGCGGCCGGCGCCGCGCGCGATGCCGCCGTGCGCGCCGCGGGCGAAGCCGAGGCCGCGCTGCGCGACGCGCAAGCCCGCCGCGCGAGCGCCGGCGCCGAGACCGTCCGTTTGGACGGCGAGCTGGAACTAGGCGTGCAGCGCAGCGCTGCGGCCCGCCACGAACTCGAGCAGGCCCACCGCATGCACGACGCGCTCGGCACGACCGCGCTCGACGCGGCCGATCTGGAAGAGCGGCGCGCGCAGCTCGTCGCCGCGCTCGAAGCCGCGCGCGAGCGCATCGCCGGCGTCGAGGCCGCCCAGCGCGCGGTCGCGGCCGAGGCGAGTTCGGTGCGCGAATCGATCGCCGCGCTGGGCACCGAGCGCGAAGGCCACGCCACGCGCTTGGGCCTGCTCGACGCGGATTCCGAACGCGTCGCGGCGACGCGCGAACAAGCGGAGCGCGAGCTCGAACGGCTGCGCGCGCAGATCGCCGCCGAGAGCGAACGCCTGACGGCCCTGCGCGCCGCGGTGGCCGGGGCCGACGCGGCCGTCGGCGACGCGAGCGCTCGCCGTGAAGCGACGGCCAACGACCTCGCGCAGCGCGAAGCCGACGAACGGATCGCGCACGCGCAAGACCGCGAAGCGACCGCCGCGGGCGAGGGTTCGCGCCGGCGGCTGGCCGAGATCGACGCCGAACTCGGGATGCTGGTGCAGACCTTCGCGCAGAACCCGGCCACCGACGAGGAGCAGCGCGACGTCGTCGAGCGCTACGCGAGCGAGCCCGACGAGGTGATCGAAGAGCTGCCGCGGCTGCGCGAAGAGCTCGCGCGCCTGAGCGCCAACGTCAACCTCAACGCCGAGGCCGACCGCGACGAGTTGACCGAACGCGAACGGTTCCTACGCGAACAGATGGCCGATCTGCAGCAAGCGCGCGAGACGCTGCTCGCGACGATCGCCGAGATCGAACGCTCGTGCCAGGTGCAGTTCAACGAGACGTTTGCGGCGGTCAGCGCGCGTTTCAGCGAGACCTTCGCGCAACTGTTTCCGGGTGGCGAAGCGAAGATGTGGCAGACCGATCCCGAGCATCTCTCCGAGACCGGCATCGAGATCGCCGTCCAGCCGCCGGGCAAGAAGATGACGGCGCTGGCCGCGCTCTCGGGCGGCGAGCGCGCGATGACGGCCGCCGCGCTGATCTTCGCGCTGATCAAGGTCAAGCCGTCGCCGTTCTACCTGCTCGACGAGGTCGACGCCGCGCTCGACGATGCGAACATCGAGCGCCTCTCGGCGATGATCCGCGATATGTCGGGCGACGCGCAGATGCTGATCGTCACGCACAACAAGAAGACGATGGAGCTGGCCTCGCGCATGTACGGCGTGACGATGCAGGAACCCGGCGTGTCGTCGATCATCTCGGCCGTGCTCGACACGACCGCCGAGATCCCGCTCGCACTCGAAGAGGCGGCCGTTGCCGGATAAGGGCGCGGCGCTCATCTCGGTCTACGACCGGACGGGCGCGATCGAGTTGGCGCGGGCGCTGCTCGCTGCGGGCAAGACGATCTACGCCACCGGCGGCACGGCGGTGCACCTGCGCGCCGCCGGGCTCGACGTGCGCGACGTCGAGGAGCTGACCGGTTTCCCGTCGCTCTTCGACGGCCGCGTGAAGACCTTGCATCCGAACGTCTTCGGCGGCATCCTGCGCGACACGCAGAATCCCGTGCACGACGCCGAGGCCGAACGCTACGGCGTGCCGCAGCTCTCGACGATCGTCGTCAACCTCTACCCCTTCGAATCGACGGTCGCCCGGGCCGATGCGACGTTACAGGAAGCGATCGAGCAGATCGATATCGGCGGCGTCTCGCTGCTGCGCGCGGCGGCGAAGAACTTCGAGCGCGTGACGGTGCTCAGCGATCCCGAGCAGTACGCCGCCGCCATCGCCGCGCTGCCGAACGCGCTCGACCGCGACGCGCGCCGGCGACTGGCGACGCGCGCGTTCGAGCGCACGGCCGAGTACGATTCGGCGATCGCGCGCTACATGGAGTCGGGTCTGCTCGCGAACGCACTGCCGGGTTCGCTGGCGCTGACGATTCCGATCGAGCAGCCGCTGCGCTACGGCGAGAACCCCCAGGATCGCGCGGCGTTCTACGTCGCGCGCGAGACGCAGTTGCCCGAGCAGCTCGGCGGCAAGGCGCTCTCGTACAACAACCTGCTCGACCTCGACGCGACGTTGCGCATGCTGGTGCGCGCGCCGCTCGGTCTCGACCCCGCCGGCGCGCCCGCGGCCCGGCAGTGCCGCGCGGCGATCGTCAAACACACCGTGCCGTGCGGCGTCGCCGAGCGCGCCGGCGTCGCCGCAGCGGTGCGGGCGGCGCTCGACGCCGATCCGATCTCGGCCTACGGCGGCATCATCGCCGTCGACGCGCGCGTCGATCTCGCGGCGGCCGAAGCGCTGGGCGAATTCTTCCTCGAGATCGTCGCCGCGCCCGCGTTCGACGACGACGCGCTCGCGCGGCTGCGGCGCAAGAAGAACCTGCGCATCATGCGCTACGCGCCCGGCGTGCCGGAACGGATTGCCGAAGAGTTGCGCGTGCGCTCCGCGCTCGGCGGCGTGCTGGCCGAGGACGACGATCCGGCGGCGCAGCCCGAAGTCTGGCGCGTCGCCTCGCGCCGCGCGCCGTCCGCGGCGGAATGGCGCGACCTGATCTTCGCCTGGGACATCGTGCGCCACGTCAAGTCCAACGGGGTCGCGATCGTGCGCGACGTCGTCTCGCGCGGCATCTGCGCGGGCCAGACCAATCGCGTCAGCGCCGTGCGCATCGCGGGCGAGCGGGCCGGCGCGTTCGCGCACGGGGCCGCGGCGGCGAGCGACGGGTTCTTCCCGTTCGCCGACGGATTGATCGCGGCGGCCGAGGCCGGCTGTACCGCCGTGATCGCGCCGTCGGGTTCGATTCGCGATGCCGAAGTCGTCGCTGCTGCGGACGAACGCGACATCGCGCTCGTCTTTTCGAACTATCGCTACTTCCTCCACTAGCGAGGCGCGCGTGCGCGGCCGGGTCGGACTCGAGGCCTTGATCGTGGTCGCGGTCGGCGTCTGTTGGGGTCTGCTCGCGCCCGCCACCAAGGCGCTGTTCGCGGCCGACGGAGATGCCTTCGACGGCGTGACCGTCGCGGTCGCACGGGCGGCCTGGGGCTTGCCGGTGTTCGTCCTCGCCGCGGCCGTGCTGGCGTTGCGCGAGCGCCCGCGGTTGGCGCCCGCGCGCTGGTGGGCGATCGCCGGCGCCGGCGTCACCTTCGGGATCGGGATCACGCTGACGTTCTCGATCGCCGCCGCGCATACGTCGATCGCCCACATCTCGTTTCTGATCGGAACGTCGCCGGTCACCAATAGCGCGGCCGCGGCGCTGGCGTTCCGGTTGCCGCTGGGGCGGCGCGAGCGAATCGCGCTGGCGTTGGGCGTGATCGGGGTCGGGCTACTGGCCGCCTCGCGGACCGGCGGCAGCGCGACGCTCGTGGGCGACGCGTTGATGCTGCTGTGGCTGGCGATGTTCGCACTGTACGCCGTGCTGTTGCGTTTCGTCGGCCCGGGCGTGTCGGGGTCGTTCACGATGAGCGCCGTCGGCGTCGTCGCGCTCGCCGCGTTGCTGCTCGTTGCCGCCGTTCTGCCCGGCGCCTACCGCGGCATTCCGCACGTGCTCGATTCGCCCGGCGCCGCGGGCTGGTTTTTCGGCGAAATCCTGATCGGCTCGACGTTCGTCGGGCAGACGCTCTATGCGATCGCGGTCCGTCGTTTCGGCGTCTCGATCGCGACGATCGGCGCGGAGTATACCGCGCTCACCGTCGGCATCGTCACGTCGGTGCTCTGGCACGAAGCGTGGTCGGTGCTGACGATCGTCGCCGGCGCGACGCTGATCGGCGCGCTGGCCGTCACGTTCGCGCGGTTGCCGCAGCGGCGCGCCGCCGAAGCGGGACACCCCTTACGGAAGGGCCGTTGTTAGGCACCCTGCGTGCAGGCGGCGGCGCGCTCGAGCAACAGGGTACGATCGCGTGCGTTCCCGGCGAGGGCCGCGGCGCGTTCGAAGTCGGCGCGCGCTTCGCTGAAGCGTCCGAGTTTTGCGAGCAGGTCGCCGCGGACGCTCGGCAAGAGATGATAGGCCTTCAGTACCGGCTCGTCGAGCAGCGTATCGATGAGTTCGAGTCCGGCCGCCGGGCCATAGGCCATGCCGATCGCCACGGCGCGATTGAGGCTGACGACGGGTGACGGCATCAACTCCGCTAGCGCGTCATAGAGCGCCGCGATGCGCGTCCAGTCGGTCTCCTCCGGCGTGCGGGCTCGCGCATGGCACGCGGCGACGGCAGCTTGTAGCGCATACGGGCCACCCGCGCCGCCGAGCCGCTGTGCGCGCTCCAGCGCCGCGAGGCCGCGCCCGATGAGTAGCCGATCCCATTTGCCGCGATCTTGATCGAGCAAGAGAACCGGCTCGCCGGCCGGGCCGACGCGCGCCTTGCTGCGCGACGCCTGGATCTCCATGAGCGCGACGAGCGCGTGCACCTCCGGCTCGCGTGGGGTCAGCTCCGCAAGCACGCGGCCAAGCCGCATCGCATCTTCGCACAGCGCCGGGCGCATCACGTCGTCGCCCGCGCTCGCCGAATAGCCCTCGTTGAAAATCAGATAGAGTACTTCGAGCACGGCGCCTAGCCGCTCGGCCCGTTCGTCATTGCCCGGCACTTCAAATGGGATGCCCGCCGCAGAGAGGGTGCGCTTCGCGCGCACGATGCGCTGCGCGATCACGGGTTCGCTTACGAGGAACGCACGTGCGATCTCGACCGTCGTGAGGCCGCCGAGCAGCCGTAGCGTGAGCGCGACGCGGGCATCCATCGAGACCACGGGGTGGCAGGCGATGAAGATGAGGCGCAAGAGATCGTCGCCGATGTCGTCGACCATGCTGTCCACGCCGGGCTGCGCTGCTTCGAGGATACGCAGGTCGCGCGCGATCTCGTCGTGCTTGCGCCCGAGTACGTCTTCGCGCCGAAAGCGGTCGATCGCACGCCGCTTCGCGACGGCCGCGAGCCACGCCGACGGGTTGCGCGGAATCCCGGTCTGGGGCCACTGCGTCAGCGCGGCGACGAAAGCGTCTTGCGCAAATTCTTCCGCGAGGCCGACGTCGCGAACCATGCGCGCCAGCCCCGCGATGAGTTTTGGCGACTCGATGCGCCAGACGGCATCGAGCGTGCGCTGCGTGTCGAGCAGCTACGGAGTGTCCATGAGTTGGTGCAACTCGGATATGCCGTCGCCGGCGGCCTCGAGGAACCGCTTCGTCCAGTTCACCGCTTCGTCGCGCGATGCGACCGAAAGCACGGCGTACCCGCCGACGATCTCTTTCGATTCGGTGAACGGGCCGTCGATGACGGTGTAGGTCGAGCCGGATTTGCGAACGTGGATTTCGGTGCCGGTGCTGGGCGCGCCGCCGAATTCGAGCAACACGCCCGCCGCCTCCATTTCCCCGATGAGCTTGCCCATCGTCATCATCTCTGCTTCGCTCGGCCCGCTCGGATCGGCGAGTTCGCGGGCGTAGCTGTAGATCGTCAAAAACTTCATGCCCCTATCCCCGCGCCGCGATCTGCTCGCGCAGACGCGTCTCATTCTCAACCGTGGCCGCCCCGAAATCTTCCATCTCGAAGATTTGGCGAATCTCGACCTGCTCGCCGTCCTGAAACGGGGCGCGAGAGATCCACGCGACGATCTCTTCTTTCGACTTCCCTTGAAGGATCCAGAAGCCGCCGACCAGCTCCTTGGTCTCCGCAAACGGGCCGTCGGTGACGACCGGCTTCGACCCGGCAAACGAGACGCGCGCGCCCTTCGAGCTGGGCTGGAGGCCCTCGCCCGCCAGCAGGATGCCCGCTTTGACGAGTTCCTCATTGAAGGCGCCCATCCGGGCGAGCACCTCGGGGCTGGGCATCTGGCCCGACTCGCTGCGCTCGCTCGCTTTCACGATGACCATAAATCGCATTGTCTACTCCTTACCGTATGGTGGTTTCTACTTCCACGTCGAGCGCGAAGGCCGAGAATCGACACGTCCCCGAATTCATTTTGCCGGCCCGGCGGCCCAGCGTACCATCTTGGGCGGAGCCGAGGGGTATTCGCACCCTACGAAGCGTCGACGAGATACTCCGCGCGCGCGTCGGGCGAGAGCACGAGGCCGTGTCCCGGTCCGCCGGGCGGCGTGACGAAGCCGTCCGGGTCCATACGCGGGATCGTGGAGAAGAGCGCCTCGATCGTCGGCAGGACCTCGAGCCAGGTCAGATGCGGTACGTCTGCCGCGAGATGCAAGAACAGCCCGGGCAGAAAGTGCGGCGCCACCTCGACGTTGCAGTGTTCGGCGAGCTGCGCCGTGCGCAGGCAATCCGTCAAGCCGCCCATCGAGGCCAGATCGGGCTGGATCACGCTGCACCAGCGGTTGAGGAGATACGGCGCCGCGGCCGCGCTGCCGCGGATGTTCTCGCCGGTCGCGATCGGCACGGGCGAGTTGCGCGCGAGCGCGGCGAAGCCGGCGTGTTCGGTCACCGCGAGGGGTTCCTCGACGAAGCGTGCGCCGATCTCGGCCGCGTAGCGCAGGAGCCGAGCGGCGCTGCTGAGGCTGCCGCGTTCGTTGGCGTCGACCATCACGTCGATCTTGCCGTCGACCCGCGCGGCAACCGCATTGAGAATCGCGGCGTCGTGCGGCGTGCCGCCCGCGCGCAGTTTCACCCCGCGCGCACCGGCCCGCACGAACTTCTCGGCGAGCTCGGCCGCCTGGGCGGGGTCCTGGCCGCGCGCGAAGCCGCCGCTGGCGTAGGTCTGGACGCGCCGCGGGGTGCCGCCGAGCGCGACGCCGAGCGGCACCCCGAGCGATTTGGCATACAGATCCCAGGCCGCGACGTCGACCGACGCGAGGCCGCTGAAGTACGGCCCATGGCCGGTGCGGCGCAGCGACTCCACGATCTCGCGCCACAGCGCGACCGGGTGCTTGAACGGGCGGCCCGCGACGAACCGCGCGAGGTGCGAGCGCGCGGCGCGCAGCGGCAGATCGTCGAGCGAGCTCGGCAGCGGCACGAAGCCGACGCCGGTCAGCCCGTCGCTCGCGGTGAGCGTGGTGACGACGACGTCCATCGAGTCGATCGTGCCCATCGGCGGATCGATGCGATAGCGCCACAGCTCGGCCCGCGCGTCGGCGACGATCATCGTCAGCGCAGCGCGCGCACGCGCGCGATGAAGGCCTGCTTATCGAAATCGTTGGCTGCGGCGATGAACTGATTGGTCGCGATCGCCGCTGCCGGGACGACGGCTTGCGTCTGCCCGTTGCTCTGGAAGAACTTGCAATAGAGCGCGATGCCGCCCATCGGCACTTGTCCGATCTGCTTCTTCGTGGGATCCGACGCGGCGAGATCGCCGCGCAGCGAGGTCAGGATTTCGACTTCGGTCTGCAGCTGGTCGGCCGTCGGCGTCTGGCCGAGGTCGGCGAAGAAGTAGCGCGCGGCGACCGGCGGGTTCTCGCGCACGAGGATCGCCGCTTTGACGATCGCGCGCAGGAAGCGCTTGAGCACGTCGGGCCGGTTCGCCACGGTCGCGGGCGAGGTGCCGAAGCCCATGTTCGGGATGCTGTCGAGGATCGGATCGCGGAAGAGGTGATAGGTCGTGTGGCCGATCAGCGCCATCTGCCCGAGCTCGACCGCCGGGAACGACGCGGCGGCGACCTTATGGGAGTTGAGCGCGGCCAGCGCCTGCACGCCCGCGCCGATCGGGATGAACGAATAGTCGCCCTTCCTCAGGCCCGCGCCGTTGAGCATGTCGTTGGCCGAGATCTCGGAGGTGCTGCCGACGTTGATCTCGCCGATGTCGGCGCCCTTGAAATCGGCCAACGTCCGGATCGGGCTGCCGGCGGGGACGCCCAGCACGTACGTGTAGTGCGGGTCGTGCGAAAAGATGAACTGCAGGCGCAGGTTCTTCTCGTAGCCGAGGATGATCGGCTCGATGCTCATCGTACAGATGTCGGCCTTGCCCGTCGCGACCAGCTGCGCGCAAACCGACGCGCTCTGCGCGTACTGCTTGTTGACGTTGAGGTGCTCTTCTTTGTAGAGCCCGGCCTGAATCGCGACGTGTTCGAGCACTTGATAAAACGAGCCCGGCGTCGTACCGAGCGTGGTGATGTCGTCGTCGGCGGCAGCCGGCCGCGGGAACGCCGCGAGCGCGGCAACGAGCGCCGCGAGTGCGGCGGCGCGGATGAAGCGGTGCATCACGTTTCCTCTTGCGTTCAACGCTGTTTCACGGTGGCAATGAAGGCCTTGCGATCGAAATCGTTGGCGTAGTCGATGAAACGGTCGGTGGCGATGTCGCCGGCGGGAACGACGCGCGCCGTCAAGCCGCGCTCGGCGAAGAACTTCGTATAGAGCGCGATCTCGCCCAGCGGCACGGCCCCGATTTTCTTGCTCGTCGGGTCGGCCCCGGCGAGATCGCCGCGCAGCGCGACGAGGAGCGCGGTTTCGGTGGCGAGGCTTTCGGGCGTCACGGGCCGCCCGATGCCCTCGAGAAAGTAGCGCGCGGCCAGGCGCGGGTTTTCGCGCACCAGCACCGCGGCCATGACGATCGCTCGCAGGTAGCGTTTGAGAACGTCGCCGCGCGTTTGGATCGTCGCCACGCTCGCGGTGAAGCCCAAGTCGGGAATGCTGTCGAGAATCGGGTCGCGGAAGATGCGAAATGCGGCATGCCCGAGGATGCCCATCTGGCCGAGTTCCACCGCCGGAAACGAAGCGCCGTCCACCTTCTTGGCCGTCAACGCGGCCAGCGCCTGAGCGCCGACGCCGATCGGCGCGAAGCCGTAGTCGGCACGCTTGAGACCGGCTCCGGCCAGCATGTCGTTCGCCGAGATCTCGGATGAGAATTCGCTCGCGGCGTTGATCTCGCCGATCGTCTTGTCCTTGAAATCGGCCAGCGTGCGAATCGGGCTGTCGTCGAGCACGCCGAGCACGTACGTGTAGTGCGGATCGTGCGCGAAGATCATCTGCAGACGCAAGCCCTTTTCGTAGCCGAAGATGAGCGGCTCGATGCTCATCGTGCAGACATCGCCCTTCCCGGTCGCGACGAACTGCGCGCAGGCCGACGGGCTGCCGGCGAACTGTTTGGTGACGTCGAGATGCTCGGCTTTGTAGAAGCCCGCGCGCTCGGCGACGTGTTCGAGCACCTCGTAGAACGCCGCCGGGTTCGACGCGCCGATCGAACGCACCACGTCATCGGCGCGCGCGGCCGGCGCCCAAGCGCACATCGCCGCCGTTGCCAGAACGGCGGCGCACAGGCGTGCACCGCTCATTAGAACTCCCGTACGAGCCGGCCGTAGCCGGGGATGGCGTCGGTGATACCGGCGTCGCGCATGGCGCCCCAGAGCATCCCCTGATTGCTGGTGACGACCGGTTTGCCGGTCGCGGCCTCGATCGCCTCGATCGCTTCGGCCGCGCGGATCTGGGTGCAACTGAGAAAGTAGGCGTCGGCCTCCGGGTCGGCCATCGCGAGCGTCTCGCGCACCCACTGCTCGGGCTCGACCTCGGCATACGAGGCGCCGGTCGGCAGGTTCAGGGCGCGGTCGCCCAAGACCGTGATGCCGTTATGAGCGAGAAAGGCGCGCTCGCGATCGTTCGTCCCCTGGTCGTACGGCGTCACGAGCACGACCTTACGCGCCTGCAGTTTGCGCAAGCCCGCGACGATCGCTTCCGAGGTGATCGTGACCGGAATCTGCGTGACCGCCGCCATGCGGGCGCGGATGCGGGCCGGCATCTCGGGGGCGTACATCGTGATCGCCGTGCAGTGGAAGATCAGCCGGTCGACCGTCGCATCGGCCAGCAAGCCCGTGGCCTCTTCGAGCCGGTCGAGCATGCTCAACGCGCCCGGACCTTTGTGCAGCAACAGGCGCGTCGCGTGCAGCGAGACGCCCGCCGGGAGAAACGCCGCGGCTAACGTCTCCGTCACGGTGTTGGAGGCCGGCAGCATGATGCCCAGGCGGGCACGCAAGCCGTA
>Ga0181528_10001137_pt1 | contig 16755 bp, 15 predicted proteins | sample PEATcosm2014_Bin_47_FD_119742 | JGI IMG/M metagenome (GOLD analysis project Ga0181528, IMG submission 119742) | Peatland microbial communities from MTU Mesocosm Facility, Houghton, MI, USA - PEATcosm2014_Bin10_10_metaG | ecosystem: Environmental > Terrestrial > Soil > Wetlands > Peat | place...
ACTGGCCCTTCAGTCCGCGATAGAGCGTCATCAGGATCAGCGGCACGATGACCACGGCCAGAATCGTGTGGCTGGTCAGCAGGGTGAAGTACACTGGCCGCCGCCATCCCTGTCCGGCAAAGTGCAGCACTCCGGCGTGCGCGTGGTAATACAGGTAGCAGACCAGGAAGACCGCGCTGGTGCAGAAGGCGGCCAGCATGGTGCGGCGATGCGCGTCTCGGTTTTTCTGAGAAATTTGCCAGCGTCCGGCGACCAGCAGCACGGCCGCCGTGGCGTTGAGCGTGGCGTTCAGGGCGGGGAAGTAAGAGAGCGTTTGCGCCTGCATGATGATTGCGAATCCTTTTAAGCTGCGGGTTTGGTGGTGCGGCGGTTGGCCACCACAAAGGCCAGTGAGAACATGACCACCGTAAAGATGACAAGCACTGCAAAGCTGGTGGAGAGTGCAAACTCCTGCACGCCGCGCCCCGGGAAGAGCAGTCCGCGAAGAGCGTCCGTGCCGTAGGTCATCGGGTTCAGCTTCATCAGGAATCCCATCCACGGCGCGGCCGAAGCCACGGGGAAGAGCGATCCCGAGAGCAGCCATAGCGGTATGAGAAACAGGTTGATGATGGCGTGAAAGCCCGAGGTGGAATCCATGGGCCAGGCGATGATGAAGCCCAGGGCGGTCAGCGAAAACGATACGAGGAAGATGTCGAAGACCACCAGAAGGCCCTGAGTGGCTCCAAAGTGGATGCCGAGAAACGGCGCCAGCACCAGGAAGAGCACGCCCTGCAAGGTCGCCAGCGTGGTTCCGCCCAGCACCTTGCCCAGCACAATCACCGAGCGGCTTACCGGAGCCACCAGCACGCTGAGGAGAAAGCCCTCGTTGCGGTCTTCGATCAAACTCATCATGGCGAAGATCGAGGTGAAGAGCACGATCATCATCAGTGCGCCGGGAAAGAAGAACTGCATGTAGTTGGTGCCGCGGCCGGTGGCGGGGTTGCGGAAGCTATCTCCGAAGCCGGCGCCGATGACCACCCAGAAGAGCAGCGGTGAGGCGACGACGCCGACCACGCGGCTCATGTTGCGATAGAAGCGCACCACCTCGCGCCGCCAAAGGCTGAGTGCGGGCATCGGGCTGAAGCCTGTGGTGGCCATGGGCGCGGGATGATTCGTACGGACGGTTGCCATCGTAAGGAAATCCTCTTAGTGCTTTTTCTTCTTCGCTGTCGCGGCTTCGCGCTCTTCAATCGCCTGCGCGTCTTCGTTCCAAAAACGGTGGCCGGTGCGGCGGATGAAGACATCCTCCAGCGTCGGCTTGCTGACCGAAACGGCGTCAATCTCTCCGGGGAAGGCCTCGACCACGTCGGTGACAAAGCGATGCCCGGCCTCGCGCTCCACCCTCACGCGGCCGTCGTCCAGCACGGTTGCCGCAAGGCCGAAGCGCGCGGTGATCTCTTCGGCAAGCTTCTTCGGCTCGGGGGCGTCAAACAGAATCACGTCGCCGCCAATCTCGCTCTTAAGCTGCGCGGGAGTGCCGAGCCCAACAAGGTTGCCATGGCTCAGGATGGCCAGCCTGTCGCACTTCTCGGCCTCTTCCATCAGGTGTGTGGTCACAATGACCGTCACGCCTTCCTGGTCGCGCAGCAGCCGCAGATACTGCCACAGGTCCATGCGCGCGCCGGGGTCGAGGCCCGTGGTGGGCTCATCCAGCAGCAACACCTGCGGACGATGCAACAGTCCCTTCGCCAGCTCCAGCCTGCGCTGCATGCCGCCACTGAAGGTCTCGGCCCTCTCCTTGGCGCGGTCGCCGAGCGAGACGCGGCCCAGCATTTCCTTTACGCGCTCCAGCAGGGCAGCGCCCTTGATGCCGTACAAGTGGCCGACGTGGATGAGGTTTTCCTCGGCCGTGAGCTTTATGTCAATGCTGCGCGACTGAAACACCACTCCGATCTGGCGGCGCACGCCATCGGGATCAAGCGCAACGTCGTGGCCCAGGATCAGCGCGCGGCCTTTGCTTGGCAGCATCAACGTGGAGAGAATGCGGAAGAGCGTCGTCTTGCCGCTGCCATTCGGGCCCAGCAGTCCGAAGATCTCGGCGCGATTTACCTGGAAGCTGACGCCGTTCAGCGCAACGCGCTCGCCGTACTGGTGGCGGAGGTCTTCGATGCGGATGACCGCCGCGCTGGAATCTTCGGTGGAGTACTTGGCGTTCGCGGGTTCAACAAGCGGGGTGGTCAAAGTGGTCCATCCTCGTGCGGTTCGGGAAAAGATCAGGCCGCGCTGTTCAGCATCATCAGCGCAAACAGCAGCGGCAGGTAAGTGACGGTGGCCTTCAGCAGGATGCGCGCCTGGATGCGCGATTCGGGCGAACTGACCGGCAGCGCCTCTCGCCAGATGCGCGTGCAGAAGTAGAAGAGTCCCAGGCCGAGCAGCGAGGCTCCGAGCAAGTACGGCAGCCCGGCCATGCCAAGCAGTGTGGGGGCCAGCGTCGTGGGCAGCAGCGCCGCGCCGTACATCAGAATCTGTCGGTTGGTGGAGCGGCCATCACCTTCCACCACGGGCAACATGCGAATACCGGCCTTCGCGTAGTCGTCGCGATAAAGCAGCGCGATGGAATGAAAGTGCGGGAACTGCCAGAAGAAGACGATGGCGAAGAGCACCAAGGCCTCGACCTCGAGATGCCCGCGCGCGGCCGTCCAGCCCAGCACGCCGGGCATCGCTCCGGGAAAGGCTCCGACGAAGGTGCAGAGCGGGCTGATCTTCTTGAGTGGCGTGTAGATCAGCAGATACGTTGCGGCCGTCGCCAGCGTCAGCCCGGCAGTCAGCAGGTTCATTCGCGTGGCCAGCAGAATCGCTCCGCCAAAGGTAAGCACGGCCCAGATGGTGAGCGCGTGGCCCAGCCGCAGAGAGCCGGTGACCATGGGGCGCTGCGCGGTGCGGCGCATCAACGCATCGCTCTTGCGCTCCATGATCTCGTTCATGCAGGCCGTGCCAGCCGAGACCATTCCGATTCCAGCCAGGGCCCACAGCAGCGGCCATCCCATCACCGGCAATCCGGACTTGTGGCGGCCAAAGTAGTATCCGCACCATGCCGTCACCACAACCAGCGTGGTCACCCTGATCTTGATAAGCTGCGCGTAGTCGCGCGCCAGTTGCATGGGGCGGGAGACGATGGCGGCAAGGGAGATGGCGGGAGCAGTGGCGGTGGTCATGCTTGGACCGTCTCCTCGACTTCGCGGGCTTCAACCTGGTTGGCCACTGCCTCGGAACTGGGCACGGGCAGAGCGTGGCGATGAATCTGAATGGTGAGGATCAGCGTGGTGACCAGCACCAGGGCTCCGCAGGCGACGTGCGCCACGGTCGAAACGATCATGCTCACCAGCGGCGCCGGAGCCCCCGGGCTCCACATCACGCGGGTCACGTAGCTGGCCAGGCCAAGCGAAACCTGCACCAGCAGCAATGTGAGAAGTATGACCGCCGGGCGCGCCAGTTGCGGAGTCGTGTGATGGCGCTTGATGGTGAGCAAAGTAAGTGTGCTGGCCAAACAGAAGACCACAACGGCGCCCACGATGTGCGGCAGCAGACGGATTCCGCTGTGGCGGAAGGCCGCGCCCATGATGAGCTGCATCCAGATGGCCGCCACCGTGAAGAGCGATAGAGTGGTCAGCCGCGGCCGCGCCGATTGGCTCACAACTGGCGCTGGCTCCTGCACCCAACTGCGGCTGGTGAAGAAAGCGATGCTGACCATGATGCAGAAAAACGTTTGCCCCAGCGTGGCGTGCGCCGTGCTGATGGCCGGCGGCAGGTAGAACAACACGGTCAGGCCGCCCAGGATTCCCTGCGCGATGACCGTTCCCAGTGCGCTCCAGCCCAGGATGCGCATCCAGCGGCGGCGGTCCACCTTCTGTGTAAACACGGCGACGCCGATGGTGAGCAGCCCGATAAACTCGGCCAGCATGCGGTGTCCATGCTCGAACTTCACGCCGCCGGTCATGGGCGGCATCCGGTAGACGGAGCCAAAGCTCGTTGGCCAGTCCGGCACGCTCAACCCGGAGTCCGTGCTGGTCACCAGGGCACCCACCACGATCAGCAAAAGGACAAAGCCGGCCGCCACCACCGCGAAGCGATGGTGCAGGGCGTTGTATGGCGTGCTGTTGTGGACTGCGGTGCTCATGCGGTGCGTTGACCTTTGCGTGGCGAGGTGCGGCGGGAATGACCCACCACCCATTCTAGCAATCTCTCGTATCTATTCAGATGATTCTGAAGGGTAAAACGATGCCGGAAAAGGGCTGCGGAATCTCCAGCCGGAATCAGCTCGCATCCCCCAGCCAGCGGCGCCGCAGAAGACGGTTCGCGGGCTCGCTATACGTGCGCGCCACCAGGGCCCCCAGCAGCCCGGCCACCAGCAGCATCATCAGGTTCGCCACCGGAGACCAGCCGACGCTCAAGCGGCTGTGGACATAAAGCTGGATGCCCCAGTTGGCCACAAACATATGCGTCAAATACACCTCGTAGCTGTTGCGTCCAAACCAGCGCAGCGGTGCCAGCAGCAGGCTTCCATGGCCGCGTAGCAGGCTAGCCCATACCAGCACCAGCGCCGTACCCAGCGGCAGCGCCGAGTCGTCAAGCTGCCAGCGGAAGAACCACGGCATCATCTTGTAGATGGGCCAGCAGCGGATGGCCACCAGTACGAAGAGCATCAGCGCCGCGCCGGTGATGGCCAGCCCAACCACCAACCTCCGCCGCGCAGCCAGCCACCCCGCGGCCATGGCGGCCAGACAGCCGTAGGCGATGGCGTCCATGCGGCACAGGTAGCCGTACTCGGCCCACAGGCCTCCGTCGTAGTGCGCTCGCAGGATAGGCCCGATCACGACAAATCCGCAGAGCGCGATGGCGATGTTGCGCGGCCTGCGCAGCAGCAGGCACAGCAGCGGAAAGAAGAGATAAAACGCCTCTTCCACTGAGAGCGACCACAGCACGTCCCAGTTCGCGGGCAGGTAGCCCACCGCGGCCTCCAAGTAATTCACGTGGAAGGTCAGCCCAGCCAGCAACGCGCGGGGCAGACTGGTCTGGTTTGCGTGGATGACGAAATCTTTCGCGCCCGCTATGTGCAGAACGCTGAGCGCCGCCAACAAGGCCAGCAGAAGGGGCAGAATTCGCGCCGCGCGCAAGCCGTAAAACTGCCGCAGCCGCGGAGTCCCCAGCCCGCCCCAGCGTCGCATTGCCATGCTTGTAATCAGAAATCCGGAGATGGCGAAGAAGATGAGCACGCCATCGGCGCCATTCCAGAAGACAACGCGCGCCAGCGGCTTCGGCATCAGGCTGGCCCATGCCAACTTCGGTCCCCGCAGATGCAGGTTGACGTGGTGCAGAACCACCAGCACGATGCTGAGTCCACGCAAAGCGTCAATGGCATCCCAGCGGGATGCCATCGGCAATGTTTCGGTATTCGTCACTGTGTCACGCAAAACTAGAGTCACCTAGACCGGGTTGGTTTCGCTGGCGGCTTGCTCTCTCCAGGTGTTGTCCTGCATGGCTTCAATCACGGCGTCGGCGAATTCGCCCGTGCTGGCCGTGCCGTTCATGTCGCGCGTAATGTGCTTGCTCTCGCGGTACACGGAATGCACGGCGTACTTCACCTGGTCGGCAGCGTCCTGCTCGCCCAGGTGGCGCAGCATCAGGATGCCCGAGCGCAACACGGCCGTCGGGTTGGCGATGCCTTTTCCGGCGATGTCCGGAGCCGAGCCGTGCACGGCCTCAAAAATGGCGCACTCGCTGCCGATGTTCGCGCCCGGCACCAGTCCCAGGCCGCCGACGAAGGCCGCGCACAGATCGCTGACAATGTCTCCGTAGAGGTTTTCCAGCAGCAGCATGTCGTACTGGTAAGGGTTGGTCACCAGCTGCATGCAGGTGTTGTCCACAATGTGCTCGCCGTAGCCGATCTCCGGATACTCCTTGCTGATATTGCGCGAGCAGCGGATGAACAGGCCGTCGGAGAGCTTCATGATGTTGGCCTTGTGGATGGCGTGAATCTTCTTGCGTCCGAACTTGCGGGCGTATTCAAAGGCCCAGCGGCTGATGCGCGTGCTCGCCTTCTCGGTGATGATCTTGATGCTCTCCACCACGCCGGGCACGACCTCGTGCTCAATGCCGCTGTACAGCCCCTCGGTGTTTTCGCGGATGATGATCAAATCCACGCCGGGGTAGCGCGTCGGCACGCCGGGCAGGTTGCGGATGGGCCGGAAGTTGCAGAACAGTTCGAACTGCTTGCGAAGCTGCACGTTGATGCTGCTGAAGCCTCCGCCTATGGGAGTGGTCACCGGACCCTTCAGGGCCACGCGTGTGCGCTCAATGCTCTCGGTCAAATCCTTTGGGATGTACTCGTGATACTTGGCGTAGGCGTCGGCGCCGGCGGCGTAGCTCTCCCACTCGAACTTGACGCCGGTGGCTTCCAGTATGCGAACCGCTGCGGCCGTCACTTCGGGACCGATTCCGTCCCCGGGGATCAACGTAACTTTATGGCTCATGCGAATCCAATCCTATTCCGTACTGCTTGTCGCTCTCAGTGTCAGCTCTTGGCGGTTTTTTTTATCTTGTTTCCGGCGGGCTTCTGCGCCGCCGCCTTCTGCGCGGCGGCCAGCGCGGCTTTGGCCAGGTTGGCGTCCTTGGTGCGCAGGAGATCCTGCAACTCGCTCATGAACTCGTGTACGTCCTTGAAGTCCAGGTAAACACTGGCAAAGCGCACGTAGGCCACCTTGTCCAGGTTGCGCAGCCGGTTCATGATCAGCTCGCCCAACTCGGCGGTGCGGCGCTCGCGCTCGGCGCTGTCCACCACAAAACTTTCGGCATCGTTGACGATCTGTTCCAGCTGTCCGATGGGCACTGGCCGCTTTTCGCAGGCTCGCAGCAGGCCGCTCAGCACCTTCTGCCGCTCGAACTTTTCGCGCCGGCCGTCTTTCTTGACGACCATGTAGGGAATCTCGTCAATGCGCTCGTAGGTGGTAAAGCGCTTTTCGCAGCGCAGGCACTCTCGGCGCCGGCGAATGCTCTCGCCTTCCTTGCTCTCACGGGAGTCCACGACCTTGTCCTGCTCGAAATTGCAGAAGGGGCATCTCATAATGGAAAACCTTTATGCATAACCCTGTGCTTCACTCGACAGCAACGCGCAGGTATTTCCTTCGGAACCAACCATTGTAGCAGCGCGCAATGCCGCTCTGCGGGCGGCGGGCATTGACTAGGCAGAGGCCGGGCCGTCGTCCTCGATGGCCTCTTCCTGCTGGCTGCTCTCCTCGTTCAACTGCGTCAGGCTCACCTTTTCGAAGCGCGCCATGATGATTCCCGCCGGAATGACCGACATGAAGGTGACCAGCCACAGCATCATGCCGCAGCTAACCGCCAGTTCCCGCGTAATGTTGTAGGGCTCCTGCCGAAACAGGCTGGAGCCGAGCACGCCGATCACCGCCAGTTGCGAGCCGCCTACTCCGCCTGGCAACTGCACGGCTGAACCCAGCATGCTGGAGCCCATCACCAGCAGCACGTCTTCCAGCTTCATGGTGTTCATCCGGGCCACGTGGGTCACGCCCGGAGCATCGTCCGGCATCGTCACCGTCACCTGCGGATAGGAGTGCAGCACGGCAATATACGCGCCGGCGATCATCAGCCACATCAGCAAACTGACGGCGACAATCTGCACAAAACTCTTCGTATCGTGAATGGTGTTGAAGCCCTCTTTGAAGGCCACCAGCCGGGCGCGAATCACCTGCGCGGCCTTGCCGCTGGCGCGCTTCAGCAGCCAGAAGAGCACGGCCACCGCCACCAGCGCGACCAGCAGCAGCGGAAGCCTGTGGGTAGCCGTACGCACCACGGCGTGCAATCCGTTATGCAGGGCCAGCACCAGCACGCGGGCCAAGGTGCCACCTTTCAACAGCAGGAAGGTCACCATCAGCACCATCACCGCGCCCAGGTCGAAGACGCGCTCCACGGTCCACACCGCCAGTTGCGAAGTAAAGGTCAGCTTCAGCTTGCGGGCGATCAGGTAGGGTCGGGCGAACTCTCCCGCGCGGCCAAACAGGCCCAGCGCGCTAAAGCCCACCACCTGCGGAGCGATCAACTTGCGCACGCTGGTGGGTGCCGTGGGACGCAGAAAGATGGCCCAGCGCACGGCCCGCAGAATGTATCCGAAGTAGATGAGTCCGACGCCCGCCGCAATGTGCCACAGGCTTACGCCGCCCGTGTAGTGCCGGAAGAGTGCCCAGTCAAAGCGCTGCCAGGAGCGAAACTGAAAATAGACCAGCGTGGCCAGGATGGCGGTGATGACGGCGAGAGAGAATATCTGCTTCTTCTTCATGATCAGGGCGGGCTGCGCCGGATGACTCCGTTTGCGACAGGGTGCGGCAGTGGCCATCGGGAAGGCACAGAGCCTCGCGTAGCCCGGATCTGGGCTGCACGAAACACAACTGCCTGGGTCCCTCTTGGATGCCAGTTCCATTCTAAATGGGCGGGGTCGCCTAGCCAAACAGAACAGGTGGGCAGAAGTAACCAAGCCGCAGTTGGGAGGGAAATTACAGAGCCTGTAGTGAGAGGGAAGTGCGCAGTGGAAAACTCTAGTTGGCGGCCGATGCCGTCAGCCTGGCCGTGTCGGCCTTGCTCGGTGCCTGTGTCTTCTTGCCAGCCGCAGCGGACTTCGCCGCCGGCTTCGGAGCCGCCGTGACCGTTGCGCTCTTGCTGCGGTTGTAGTCGTGCACCACGCGGCGCACGTACTGCCTGGTCTCGTTGTACGGAGGCACGCCGTGATAACGATCCACCGCCTGTGGACCGGCGTTGTAGGCGGCCAGGGCCAGGATGGCGTCTCCGTGGTAGCGCTCCAGCAGCGCGCGCAGGTACTCGGCGCCGCCGTGGACGTTCTGTTCCGCGCTGAAGCTGTCTTTCACGCCAAGCTGCTCGGCTGTGGCGGGCATCAACTGCATCAGGCCGCGCGCTCCAGTCCGGCTTACGGCCTTCGGGTTGCCGCCGCTCTCCTGCCGAATCACCGAGCGGATAAAGTCGGCATCCACGCCATGCAGATCGCTGGCCTCGGCCACAATCTGCTGCGTGTCTTTTTGGGGTGCAGCGGAATCCGTGGCCAGCGGAAGCAGCGGCTTTGCCTCAACCACATCGGCCTCCCAGTGGTAGCCGGTGATCTCCGTGGCGGCAACGTCCACAAAGGTCGAGCGCTGCTCATCCAGATAAAGTCGCATCTGTCCGTCGCGCAATTCGCGTGCGTGGTGAGGAATCGTGAAGCCGTTGCGCAGCTCGGCCACGTCACCGGCAAATGCCGGAGCGGCCAGCACTGCGACCAGCAGCAGCGCCCCCATCGCCAATCTACGCAGCACGTTCATTCCATCTCCTCGAGCACGGCGTCAATCGCCATGGCGACGCCGTTTTCGTTATTGGCCAGCGTGGTGTTGTAGCCGCGTTCGCGCAGCTCCTCGGTGGCATTCCCCATGATGTACGAATGTCCGGCAAATTCCAACATCTCAATGTCGTTGTAGTTATCACCAATGGCCATGACCTGGCTGGCCGGAATGCCGCGCGCCTCCGCCCAGCGCTGCAAGGCCGCCCCTTTTGTGCAGCCGGAGTTCAGAATATCCAGCATGCACAGGTCGCGCTCCTGGTACTCGGTCTTCAGGGCGGTAATGCGGGTCAGCAGCTTTCGGTTGGATCTCAGGTGCTTTTGCGCCACGGCCATGCGCGCAATGGTGCCGCAGAACATGGCCTGGATGGGATCGCGCGTCAGTCCGTCTTCAATGGGCTGCACAAAGCGCAGGTACGGACGGTTTTTCTCCAGCCAGCGCTGGATGCTCTCGTTCAGCTCGTCCAGGGTCTCCAGCAGCAGGCAGCCCTCGGCATCGCCGTCAAAGGTGACAACCATGTTCCTGCGGAAGTCTGTCATGTGCGCCACCAGTTCCAGCGCAGCGTCGAGCGGCAATGGGTCGGAGTGGAACAGCTCGCCCTGGCTGGTGCGGGTCACGGCGCCGTTGCTGCTGATCAGCGCCACGTCAAAGCCCAAGGCCCGCGCCACGGGCAGGGCAAAGGTGTGTCGGCGTCCGGTGGCCAGCACAATCTCCACGCCAAGCGAGTTCGCCCGCCGCAGTGTGGCAAGGTTGCGCTCGCTGACCTGGAAGTTGGAATCCAGCAGCGTACCGTCTATGTCAATAGCAATCAGGCGGACCTGGGGCATTGCCCTTATTTTACAACGTCCGCCCGGCCCGGCGGATGCTAGGATTTCTCCATGATTCTTTCGCGCTTTTTTTCGTGGGGAATACTGGGCTTTGCCCTCATAGCGATGGCCGTGGTGCACTACATCCGGCGGCGCCCCAACGGCTATTGGATATACCTTATTCTCTTCCTTGGACCTCCCGGCGCGGCCATTTACCTAGCCGTCGAGGCCTTGCCCGAACTCTTCGATCCCGGCGCCTTCCGCTTTCTCGACCGCAATCGTCGCATCCGAGAGGTGGAAAACGACCTCCGCCAGAATCCTTCCGCCGGCAATTACGAGGAGCTGGGCCTACTGCGTTTGGACAAAGGTGACTGGGCCGGCGCGAAGATTTGCTTTGACCACGCTCTCTCGCAGCGCACAGATTCGATGGACCCCTTCTATCGCCGCGCCATCGCCGAAGTCGGCCTCGGTGATTTTGCCTCGGCGCAAAAGGACCTCGAGCGCGTCGTCAGCGCCGACGCCAATTACGACTTCCAGCGCGCCGCGGGACTGTTGGCCTACGCCGACGGCAAGACCGGCAACACAGAGCGCGCCGCCAAGCTCTTTGAGCAGGTCCTGCGCACCTCCACCCTCACGGAGACGCAACTCCATTACGCGCAGTTCTTGGCCGACCAGGGCCGCCGCGACGAAGCGCGCGAATGGGCACAGCGCATCCGCGACAAGCGCCGCGGAATGCCCGGCTTCCAGCGCCGCCGCGAACGCAAGCTCTACTGGCAGAACGCGGCGCTGCTACGCAAGCTGTAAGCGCACCCGGGTTGTTCCGGCGCGCGTACTTCCGCTGTATCATCATCTGCATACGCCATGACCGAGCGCCTGTACCACCAGAATTCGTTTCTTTATAACTTCACCTCCCGCGTGCTGGGCGTGCGGGAAGTTGCGGGCCGCAAGGCCGTCGAACTCGATCGCACAGCCTTTTATCCCACCAGCGGCGGCCAGCGCCATGACACGGGTTGGCTGGAGCTGACCGACGCCGACGGACAGCCGCTGCCCAATCTGCCCAAGTTGCGCGTGGAAGACGTCATCGAGGACGAGGCCACCAACGTCATCCTCCATGTCGTTGACGCACTCCCGGTGCTCCCCGGCGAGCCCTTTGCCCGCGGCTTTGTGGACGTCGAGCTCCGCCAGGAACACATGCAGCAGCACTCCGGACAGCACGTGCTCTCGGCCATTCTGCTGCGCCTCTTCAACGCTCCCACCGTCAGCTTCCATATGGGTGAGGAGACGTGCACCATTGATCTCGACGTGGCTGCGCTCTCGCCTACGCAACTGGAACAGGCCGAGATGCAGGCCAACCGCGCAGTCTGGGAGGATCGCCAGGTCTTGAGCCATGAGGTGACTCCCGAGCAGGCCGTTGCCGCCGGTGTGCGCAAGCTGCCGGAGGGCAACTTCGCCAGCCTGCGCCTGGTGGAAGTTCGCGGCGTTGACCTCTGCGCCTGCTGCGGCACGCACGTCAAAACCACCGGCCAGATCGGCCACATCCAGTTGCGCAAGGTGGAAAAGATTAAGCAAGGCCTTCGCGTGGAATTCGTCTGCGGCGCGCGCGCCCTGCGAATGGCGCGCAAGGACTACACGGTGCTCACCGAGGCCGCCGCGCTTTACTCCTCGCACATATGGGAAGTCCCGGCGCAAACCGCGAAGCTGCTGGAGTCGAATCGTGCCGCCGGCAAGCATCAACAAAAGCTGTTGGAAGAAATCGCCGAGTTGGCCGCGCAGCAGGCCATCGCTCGCACTCCGGAGGAGAACGGTCTCCGCGTGGTCGCCGAATATCTTCCTACGCGCGACCTGAATTATGCCAAGCTCTACGCGCAGAAGCTCGTCGCCTCCGGTGGAGAGGTCATCGCGCTCATCGGTGCCGGGCAGGGTTCGCCCACGCTGGTCTTTGCCGCCACCAAAGGCTCGGGCTTCGACGCCGGAGCCGCCCTCAAGTCCGCCGTCACCTCCGCCGGTGGCCGTGGCGGTGGCAACCGCGAGATGGCGCAGGGTGGAGTTCCCGACGCCACCGCAATTCCCGCGCTGCTGGAGCTGGCCGTCCAATCCGCGCGCCAGGCGAAACAGCCGTGATTCCCCAGCCCCTCATCCTCATCACCCTGCTCATCCAGCTCGGAGTCTCGGCTGCGGTCAGCAGTGTGCTGGCACGCTCGCGACGATTCCGCGTGCTGCTCTTTCATGAGGATCGCGACATCTGGGAAAAGTTGGAGATGGTGCTCTTCATCGGCGGCCCCTTCATGCTTGGTGTGCTGGTGCGCGCCACGGTCAAGAACTTTCTCGCCGCCGACGTCAGCTTCGAAGCGGCGATTCTTCTCGGCGTCATCGCCGGACGCACCGCCGGAGTGTGCGGCGGCATCCTGCTCTCTCTGCCGTACCTCTTCATGCACAGCTACATGAACCTGCCGCTGAACGTGGTGGCCGGTCTAAGCGCCGGCTTCCTGCGCGAGTTGGCCGTGGACCGCGAGGCCATCTGGAGCTTCAGTCCGCTCTTCGATCTCAGCATCTACCGCTGGTTCCGCCGCACCATCGCCAAGAGTTTTATTGACTGGCAAACATCATTCTTCTGCGTGATTCTCGGCTTGGAGTTCCTCCGCCTGGAGACCAAGGCCTTCTTCCCGAATCACACCTGGGCGCTCAGCTCTCCCAGTTGGGCCGTCACCGGAGCGCTCTACATTACCTCTGTGATGACCGTCGCCATCGGCCTCAAGGTGCTGAACAACACGCGCATTGAGATGAAGCTGGAAGAGCAGGAGCGCCTGCTGCTGCAATCCCGCATGGAGGCCCTGCAAAGCCAGATCAATCCGCACTTTTTGTTCAACACATTGAACTCCGTCGCCTCGCTCGTGCGTGTGGACCAGGACACCGCCCGCGAGATGATTCTCAAGCTCAGCAAGATTTTGCGCCGCCTGCTCAAAAAGGGTGACAGCTTCGTCGAGCTGCGCGAGGAGTTCGAGTTCATTGACGATTATCTGGACATCGAAGTCATACGCTTTGGCCGCGACAAGCTGCGCGTCGTAAAGGAGCTCGACCCGGCCAGCCTCGATATCGTCGTCCCGGCCATGCTGCTGCAGCCCATCGTCGAAAACTCCATCAAGCACGGCATCTCGCCTAAAATCAGCGGCGGCACCATCACCCTGCGCAGCCGCGTCAGCGATGGCCTTCTTGTGGTCGAGGTGGAAGATGATGGCGTCGGTATCGTCGAGCCCGGCTCAGAGGCCAGCGAGTGGAGCGCGCCGCAGCCCGGAACCGGCATCGGAATGGCCAACGTGCGCGAGCGCCTCAACGTGCTTTACAGCGACGCCGCGCGCGTCGAAATGGAAAGCCGCACCGGCGCCGGAACCATCGTCCGCATTGTGCTGCCCGTGCCGCAAACCGGAGCCATGGATGGCGTCAACTACGACTTGCGCTCCAACAGCCCACGGTAAAGCGCTTCATACTTGGGAATGATCTTTGTGGTGCAGAAACGCTCCTGCGCCGTGTGCCGCGCCGCCTTGCGCATCGCCTCCAGCTTCGCGTCGTCGCCCAGTACTTCAATGGCGCGCGCGGCCATGCCTTCCACGTCACCCACCTTGCAGTAATAACCATCCACGCCGTCGGTGATCACCTCCGGCAATCCGCCTACGCCGCTGGCCACGGGAACCACCTCGCAGGCCATGCCCTCCAGCGCCGCCAGCCCAAAGCTCTCCATCTCACTGGGCAGCAGTAGCAGGTCGGCCAGCGCCAGCTTCTCGTGGATGTGGTCCTGCTTGCCGAGAAAGTGAATCTTGCAGTGGATACCTTTTTCCCACGCCAGCCTCTCAGCGGCTCTGCGGTCGGGTCCATCGCCCATCATCAGCAAGCGCGACGGAATCTTCTTCTGCACGCGGTCGAAGATCTCAATCACGTCGGTCACGCGCTTCACCGGGCGGAAGTTCGAAAGATGCACCAGCAGCCGCTCCTCGGGCTTCGCAAACTCTGCGCGCTCTTCGGGGGTGCCAATGCCGCGGTGGTACAGGTCGCAGTTGACGAAGTTGTAGATCACTTCGATCGGCTTGGTGATCGAAAAGCTCTCAATGGTCGAGCGCCGCAGGTCCTCGCTGATGGCCGTCACCGCGTCGCTCTGCTCAATGCTGAAGCGCGTGATGGGCAGATACGAAGGGTCCAGCCCCACCAGCGTAATGTCCGTGCCGTGCAGCGTTGTGACGTAAGGCAAACGCCTCGGCTTGCGCACGTGATCGCAGGCCAGCATCTGCCGCGCCAGCATCGCCGAAACCGAATGAGGAATCGCGTAGTGCACATGCAGCAGGTCCAGCTCGTACAGTTCGGCCACCTCGGCCATGCGCGTCGCCAGCGCCAAATCGTAAGGCGGGTATTCGAACAGTGGATACTGGCTGACCTCAACCTCGTGAAAATGAATGTGCGGATGCGCCTCGGTCAGCCGTATCGGCTGCGAATAGGAGATGAAGTGTACGTCGTGTCCGCGGTTGGCCAGCTCAATGCCAAGCTCCGTGGCCACCACTCCGCTGCCGCCGTACGTTGGATAACAGGTGATGCCGATTCTCATTGGTCTCCGCCGCGCCCCACAGGGGCCATCGGGTTAGATGCAGGTTGCGCCGCCAAGGTTCGCACTAGATAGATGATGACACTACTAGTTGGTTTGCGAACTGTGTTGCGAATTACGCCGCGAGCCAAGCTCGCCAAAGCCCACCAACTCCACGCCATAATCCGCGCGCAGAGCCTCACGGGTCAAACTCTGCAATGCCACGCGCTCAGTCTCGCGTGAATCGCGCAGCTTGGTGCGCATCTTGCTCAGCTCCGCGTCGTTGTATCCGGGATGACAGAGCAGTTCCCAGGTTTTCGTGGAAGACGACTTTTCATCCGAGTCTGCCTTCGGTATCCGCGCCAGCAACGCGCGCAGCCGGGCCTCATTCAGCACTCCCGTGGTGGACACTCCCAGGCTGCCATCCGTAGTAGCCAGCCCAGCCTCGGCAACCATCTGCAGCCACTTGCCTCGGAAGGCCGCGCGCAACAACGTCGTTTCCATTTTGCGGACGAGCAGTGTGCGGTTGCGCAGAGCCTCGCTCAAAGGCACAGCCTCGGTCGGCTCAAAGGGATTGCGCACGGCCGTGATCCCCGCTGTTTTCGCGGCCCGCAGCAGTGGACGCAGAATGCGCGGAAACATGTGCGTGTGTTTATGAGAATCAAAGTGCGTCAGCCGCACGCCGAGTTTTTTCAGCCGCGCGAACTGCGCTCCGGCCTCAGCTTCAATCTCTTCGGCCTTAAACCGCCCGCGCGCCTGCGCCATAAGTATCTCTGTTGCCGTCTGATAGAAGCGATCTGTGCCCGGCGCCAAAAGCGAGCGAACATCATTTGGAGGCAGCAGCGGTTCGCCATCCACAAGCACTACGTGGCAGCCTACTCCGAGCGTGGGCAGAGCAGTGGCAAGTTGCACGGCCTCATCCAGTTGCGCGCCCGTGGCCATCAGCGTGGTGCTGCTGACGATGCCGCGCTGGTGACATTCGATGATGGCGCGATTGACACCCGTCGTGAGTCCGAAGTCGTCGGCGTTGACGATAAGCCGCTGCATGCAGACGAGTGTAGCAGGCAGCAAGCAGCGTGGAATGAGCGAGATGTGGCAGAGGGAATTGCGCCGCCGAATTTCCACAATCCGGTTTGACCGGAAGCGGTTGCGGCCCATATACTGAATTTGCTGCTCGGTTCCACCGGGGCGCCCCTGTAGCCGCTGTGACGTGCGGTGAGAGGGAGCAACGTAAGGGCGGTTAGCTCAGTTGGTTAGAGCGCCTGCCTTACAAGCAGGATGTCGGGGGTTCGAGTCCCTCACTGCCCACCACTTCTGCGAATCGCGATTGGCGAAACGGAAGCAGCAAGTTGTAAGTGCAAGTATCCGCGTACGATACGCGGGGTCGTAGTTCAGTTGGTTAGAACGCCGCCCTGTCACGGCGGAGGCCGCGAGTTCGAGTCTCGTCGACCCCGCCATTAAGTCCAATCGGCTTAATGGCTTAGAAGGCTCCCTTTGAGGAGCCTTTTCTAGTTTTGCGTGCAATTGCTTCCTGTTTTTCTGTAATCCAAAAGATGAATGGTTTTCGGCGGCAAGTGCCTGAGCCTGCGTGGGTTGCGCGGGTTTGTGGCGTTTGTGTGGATTCTGCGCGTGCGGTGTGTTTTGCGTGGTTTATGCGCGCATTGATTGCGTGGCGGCGAGGATCGGAGTGCCGTGAAGGCTGCATTTTGCGCGTGGGAGGGGGATTTCTGTTTGAAAGCCTGTCACGGGCGACAGGGTTTCCGTCGGATTCGCGCGAGTAGCGGCTTACTGGGCTGCGCGGGCGCGAAAAGCTGCGTGGAAAACAGTAAAAATCTGAAAGCTGTGCGATTAAGGGGGCAGAGGCGAGAATCTGTGTGAAAGCCGGAAGTTGGTGCAGGGTTTGGAAGGCTTTGCGCGTCGAATCTTGAGCTGTTGCTCTCGGTGGCCCCGGGCGTTACGGATGGGATAGGGATCCTTCGACTCCGCTGCGCTCCGCTCAGGATGACAC
>Ga0181528_10001138_pt1 | contig 16743 bp, 8 predicted proteins | sample PEATcosm2014_Bin_47_FD_119742 | JGI IMG/M metagenome (GOLD analysis project Ga0181528, IMG submission 119742) | Peatland microbial communities from MTU Mesocosm Facility, Houghton, MI, USA - PEATcosm2014_Bin10_10_metaG | ecosystem: Environmental > Terrestrial > Soil > Wetlands > Peat | place...
CACTCCACTTGGCAATCCGGATGCAGCCAAAGTAACACTGCCGTTGAAGCCGCCAGCGCCAACGACGCTGATCGTATCCGTCGTGTTGGACCCCTGCGTTACCGACAGCGTCGCTGCTGACCGGGTAAGCGTAAAGCTGGGCGGCAGTGTCACTGTAAATGTGTCTGCATTGCTTCCTGTGCCGTTCACGTCGACTACTACGTTCACAGCTCCGGCAGCCAGTTGCGGAACCGTCACAGTAATCGCAGTGTTCGACCACGCAGTTACGACCGCATTCGTGCCGCCAAAGCTCACTGTGCTGCTGCCTTGCGTAGCGCCAAAGTTCGAGCCATTGATGGTGACGCTGCTTCCAGCAATGCCACTGGCCGGGTTGAGTGTGGTAATCGTCGGCAATGTTCCGGCATTGTTGATTGGAATCAGAATCGCAGAGGCTGTGTAGGCGGGAACCGTAACCGTAAAGTTGCTTCCCACATTGCTGATACTGCTTTGCTGGATCGACGAATTCGCATAGTTGCTGCCGTTCGTATAGTTGGCATTGCCAAAATCGAAACGGGTTCCGCTGGTTTTTAGAGTTGCGCCGGTAATGTTCACCGTCGCCGTCGTGCTGTTATTGGGATCGTCGTTAATCAGGACTACGCCCACCTGATTGTCGCTGCGGTTGATGGCATGAACACGCAGCAGGGCATTCGTCGACGAAGCACTCACGAAGCTGTCACCAACCCGTGCCACCGTGCTGCTGAACAACGCACCGTACCACGGCCCTAGCGGCGCATTGCTGTTATCAAGAAACCCGTTGTGCAGTTCCTGATATTCAACATTCGAGATGCCGTTCTCAAGCCACGTCATATAATCGTCCGCCGCGAAGAGAAACGGAAACAGACCGCCTGACGATGGCGCCCCCGATTCTGTGATGATGATCTCAATATCGTCCGCATTGCTCAGCGTGTAATATTTTTTAATATCTGAACGAATCTGCTGCACCATCCCTGCAATCTGCGTCTGCGCTGCCAGAACCTGCGCGTTCGATCCACCTGGATACCAGTGAACAATCACAAAGTCGAGCGTATAGCCGGTTCCCTGCAATGCGCTGGAGATGCCTGTCAGTACATCCTTATCCCAGTCAGTGTAGTAACCGGCAGTGTTCACAAAAACGCCGCACTTGATACTTGGATCCACAGCTTTCATCGCAGTCACAAATGCCGCCGCATTGGTGCCGTATGCAGTTGGAGAAAGAGCCGCGTTGCCCTGCCGGTCGGCTTCGTTGGTCGAAGTCACATGCAGATCTTCTTCCCAGTTCAGGCTTCCGCTGTAATAGCCATTGCCATAAACCTCATTGCCAATCTCCCAGTACACAATGCCGTAATTGTTGGTCACATTTGAGTATTGTACCCATGCCGCCGCCTCGCTGGGCAATGCAGGTCCGGTTGCAGTGGTATTGGAACCGTAGTTGGTCGTGATGATCGCCTTGCTGCCCTGATCGGGAGAGACAACATCATTCATGAAGTTGTTGAATGTGTCTCCATTGGCAAAGTAGCCGCCATTCAGCGTCTGATCCGTGCCACTGATGAAGTTGAAGATATCCGCATACGAACCACCTGGATAGCGGATCGCATTGATTCCCGCTGCCTGCAATTGACTGGCTACGCCATTGCTGGTCAGGTAGTTGTCGTATACGGCCGTATCGACGCCATACGATTCCGGTCCGACGGGAACCGGTGTAGCAGTCGCGTTCACAGTGACCGTTGCCGTGGTTTGGCACCACACAGGCACACTCGCCAGGCTCAGTGCCACAAACGCGACAGACGCGGTGCGCCATACCAGGCCTTGCACCATTGCACAGAATTTCAGAAATAGAGATGAAGAGATCGAACGCATGGAGAATTCCTTTCCAGGGAGAATTAAGCAAAGCCGCAGCCAGCTAAAATGAGTTGCAACAAAGAGCACCGCTCTATACAGCCGGGATGCATTGTCCAAGGCTCAATCAAAAGAGGTACAGGCGGAACCCGGATAAGGAAGTGTGGCGGGAGTCGTTATTCAGTAATGTCAGTAAAGCAAGGGTAATTTCAACGAAGGCCATTGTCAATAGAGAAACGTGAAATAATGCCTTTTTGCGTCTAGACATCTGACAACATAACCATGTTTATCATCTAACCGAAGTTCTCCCGCGCGCTTCTGCAGCATGGCGGCGAAATGACTGGCTGCGTTGCATTGCAAGAATCGCTTCAGGTTGACCTATGCCGGCCCGTAGAGGATTTCGATACACTAGACGTCGGCGCAGGCGAGAAAGCAGGCACGTATACCATTCATATATTGGGGTCGGCTTTCAGTAAAGTGGCTGTCGCCTATATGTTGACATTGCTGCGATCCGCGCCCAGATCTCTGTTACTGATCTGGACGCGGATCCCGATCGCCGTTAAAGGATCACTTTTCCCATTGTCGAAACGCTTCGTTCAATCGCGCGACCTGCGATTCCAGCTCAAGAATCCAGCGCGCAATCTCCGGCAGGTCGCCAACCTTGCCGGCTTGTTCAATTTTCAAAGCCACATCTCTAAGCGCTTCTCCCCCTACGTTTGCGGCGGAGCCTTTCATTTTGTGGGCCTGTTTCCATATCGACTCACAATCCCCCCGATCGATCTGCTCCTTCAGCGCACCGAGCATTGTGGGTAACTCTTCCAGGAATCCTGCCGCAACATCGCGAGCGAAATCTTCATCGCCCATCATGCGCTGCAAGAATATCTCGCGATTGAAGACCATCGCCACGCTTGCCGTCGTCACCGGCTCCTTGCCGCCGGCGACTGGTTGGGTGAGTTCATTTTCAGTGGTATCATTCGTTTTTCGAGTTAGCCACTTCTCCACAACTTTGGCCAGAATCTTTGGATCGATCGGCTTGGAGATATAGTCGCTCATGCCCGCTGCCAGACATCTGTCGGCATCTCCGGCCATGGCGTGGGCGGTTGTAGCGATGATGGGAATGTTGTGATTGAGCACCGCAGAGTTTGGATCGCGGATATTGCGAGTGGCCTCATAGCCATCCATCTCCGGCATCTGCACATCCATGAGCACCAAATCGTAGGTGTGCGTCGAGAGCGCCCGCAAGGCCTGTTTGCCGTCGCAGGCCACGTCCGCATACCAGCCCTGCCGTTTAAGTATGCCGATGGCCACTTCCTGGTTAGTGAGATTGTCTTCCGCCAGTAGGATGCGTACATTGTTTCGGCGCACATCTCGCAGGCTATGGCGGGTAACCAGAGAGTGGCTCTTGTCTTGACGTTTTCCTGTCAATACTCCTGACAGGCAGTCAAACAAATCCGACTGCCTCACCGGCTTGATCAGATAGGCCGCGAAACCGATCTCTTTGAAGCGATGGGCATCCCCGCGCTGGCCCATCGATGTCATCATCACCAAAGGCGTTGCTTTTAGGGCTTCATCGGCAAGAATCTCGATGCCCAGAGTCTCTCCATCCATACCAGGCATCATCATGTCGAGGACCACGAGGTGGAACTGCTTCCCGGCGGCGATCGCATCTCGTAAGCAGGCCAAGGTCGTTGGACCATCCGAAACTGCGGTGACGTCCGCGCCCCAGGATTGCAATTGAGCGGTAAGCACTTCGCGGTTCGCGGCATTGTCGTCCACCACCAGAATGCGCCGATCCCGCACCGGGACAGAGGGCGAATCCACCTGCTTCTCAGCATCCTGTTTGGCAAGCCGGAGGGTGAACCAGAACTCCGAGCCGACGCCCTCCTGGCTTTCTACCCCGATACTGCCGCCCATCAGTTCAACCAACTGCTTGGAAATCGCCAGACCGAGTCCGGTGCCGCCATACTGGCGCGTTGTCGAGGCATCCACTTGAGTGAAACTGGTAAAGAGCATCTGCAATTTATTGGCGGGGATGCCGATGCCGGTGTCGCGTACGGAAAAACGCAATGAGACGTCCGTCTCGCTCTCCGCGATCAGAGCCACGCGGATCACGACCTCTCCCTGATGAGTGAACTTGATGGCATTGCTGGCCAAATTCAGAAGCACCTGGCGCAATCGCCCCGGATCTCCCTTGAGAAGCGCGGATACATCGGGCGCTACGGCACAGACAAACTCCAGCGGCTTTTCGCCGATGCGCCCGGCCATCATCTCGGCGAAATCCTCCATCAAGACGCGCAGATTGAAGTCCACGATATCGATTTCCAATTTGCCAGCTTCGATCTTCGAAAAATCCAGGATGTCATCAATCACGGTCAGAAGAGATTTTGCGCAGGCCTCAACAACTTCCGCCCAGTGCCGCTGCTCGGAGCCAAGATCAGAGCCAAGCAGCATACCGGTCATTCCGAGTACGCCGTTCATAGGTGTGCGGATCTCATGGCTCATGTTGGCCAGGAACTCGCTTTTAGCCTGGTTGGCGCTGGCCGCCTCCAGCGCCAGTTCGTTGGCTCGGGCCGTTGCCTCCTGAAGTTGACGATTGCTTTCGCGGAGCGCATTTTCCGCTTTCTTGCGTTCGGTGATTACGCGGCCAATACCTGCGATTCCAGCAATACGGCCTTCGCTGTCGAAGAGCGGAACCTTAGTGGAGAGACAGTAGCGAATCTCGCCGGTTACAGAATCGCTGGAAGTCTCTTCACAGTCGACCATCGGCTTACCAGAGCGAATCACGCGTTGTTCTTCTTCATGGAATCCCGTGGCGACCTCGCGCGGGAAGAAATCGAAGTCGTTTTTGCCAAGCAGATCCTCGGGCTTCTCCCTTCCATTGAAGCGGGCGACCTCGCGATTGGCAACGACGAACCTGCCCTCGGCATCCTTCACCCACATCAGATCGGGGATGTTGTCAATCAGAGCGCGCAGCATCTGCCGTTCGCTATCAAGAACTGCGTTCTGAGCGGAGAGCAGACGGTTGGCGGCCTCGGCGGCCTCTCTGGCTCGAACCAGTTCAGCTTCGACTCTCTTGCGGGATGTAATATCCCTTCCGACTCCGGCGATTCCAGTCACGCGGCCGTCGCTATCAAAGAGAGGAACTTTCGTCGTCAGCCAGTAAACGGCTTCGCCTGTAGTTCCCGAACAGCTCGTTTCTTCCTTATCAAAGATGGGCTGGCCGGAGCGGATCACGCGCTGCTCGTCCTCAAAAAAGTCTGTGGCAGCTTCATGTGAATAAAAGTCGAAATCGGTCTTTCCCAACATTTTTTCCGGCTTGTTCACCCCAGCCCATCTCGCTACTGCTGGATTGGCGACGACAAACCTGCTCTCTGTGTCCTTCACATACATGAAATCAGGGATATTTTCCATGAAGCTGCGGAGAATCCTGCGTTCGTTTTCCAGAATCACGTGCTGAGCGGAGAGCCGGAGGTTGGCGGCCTCAGCGGCTTCTCGGGCCTGTGCAAGATCCGCCTCAACCTGCTTGCGCTCCGTAATATCTTTGCACGTGCCGACCAGGCCCAGAAACTCCATCTCTTGTGAAAATCGCGGGTCCGCAAATGTCTCTACCCAACGCCATTCGCCATCGGCACGGCGGCAGCGGCACTCGGCGGCGAAGGATGCATGATCTTTCAGCGTCTGCGCAAACGCGCGAAGGAATGCCGGCGCATCTTCGGGATGAATGACAAATTGCCATGAATCCTGCTCTAGTTCTCTGGAGGAGCCTTCAAAGAATCTCCTGTAGGTACGGTTCATGAAAAGCATTGCGCCCTGCGCGTCGGTCACCCAAATTCCAATCGGACAACTATCGGCCATGATGCGGAAGCGATTCTCGCTTTCGAGCATGGCTTGCTCGGCTCGCTTGCGTTCTGTGATGTCACGAAAGAACCAGGCGCGCGCCAAGTATTCGCCGGCATCATTGCGCAGGCTGGTGGAATAGCGTTCGAGTGTTCTTCCATCCTTCAATGCGATTTCACACTGATCGTTCATCTCTGGATGAGCATAGAGTTCCCGCACCCGCGCCGAGATAGCCATGGGATCCGAGACCCGTTCCATAACCGCCTGCAAGAGCGGCTGATCCGAAATGCCAACCGGCGTATCGGGAATATCCGATGGCTGAATCTGCCATACATCCAGAAACCTGTTGTTATGCGATACCACAATTCCGTCGGCGTCCACGACAAGTATTCCGTCGAGCGACACCTCGTGAATGGTATGCAGGAGGGAGTGCTGAAACTGTCGGGCGCGCTCGGCTCGGACCCGGTCGGTAATATCCGCGCTGAGGCCGGTATGCCCCAAATAATCTCCGCCAGGCGAAAAGCGAGGCTGGGCGCGAGTGCCTACAAGCCGCCACTCTCCGTCCGCACGGCGGACTCGCGCCTCGGCATTGAATGGCGTGTGCTCTCTGGCCGCGCAGTCGAATGCCGCGCAGTAGTCCGCAGCATCATCTGGATGCAGCGGCAGGCCCCACTGGCCGGCTTCCACCTCTTTGCGAGTGGCGCCGCAGAGATCCCGGAGAGCCTGATTGACGAATTCGATCCGGCCTTCGGAGTTTGTCACCCACATCAACGAAGGGCTGCTGTCGGCCAGGGCGCGGAAGCGTTCTTCACTTTCGCGCAGAGCCTGTTCCCCACGCTTGCGCTCCGTGATGTCGCGGAGTATGTTGGCGATGGCCACTACTTCTCCAGCCGAGTCTTTAATGGGAAATCCGGTAACGGAAACTTGAATTTCGCTTCCATCCTTGCGCTGGCACAAGCCTTCGTATTGCGAGAAGCTATCGCCCTGCAGCAATGCCTGTGCGAGATTCTCCAGGGTAGCCGTGCGTTCCGTGTGCACCAGCATGGACATATGCTGCCCGATCACTTCCTGGGCAGAGTAACCGAAGATTGTTTCGGCGCCGCGATTGAAGGTAAGGATTATTCCCGCCGTAGTAGAGGCAATGATGGAGTCTGCGGAATTCTTCACGATTGCTGCAAGCAAGGCCTGCGTGGCATTGGCAGTGCCTTCGATGAGGGCCTGCTTCGACAGCCCATCGGCGCCTGCCACTTCCGAAACCTCTGTAGAAAGTGATTTGGAGATCATAACTTCGCCTTCATGCCTGCGCCTTCCATTGGTAAAACACCGAACGCAGGTAGCGTTTGGGTTCAAGTTCCGGACACAGCCCGGAGATGGACTCAGTGGAGCCAATAATCAACCCGCCGTCTCTTGCCAGGCACTTGGCAAGGTTCCGGAACAAGCGAGTTTTGTCCGCCTCGGTGAAATAGATGGCCACATTCCTGCAAAAGATGATGTCGAAGGGGTTGGGAAATGAGAATGGCTCCAGCAAGTTCATTGTGCGGAAGGTTGCCATTGCGCGGATCTCGTCGCGCACCTTCCAGCGATCTCCGGAGGCGGTAAAATGGCGGACCAGCGCATCCTGCGGCAGGCCCCGCTCCAGCTCCAGCCGGTTGTATTCGCCGTAGCTGGCCTGGGCAACAACCTTGTTGGAAATGTCGGTGCCCAGAATGCGAATGTCGTAGCGATTGAGATCTCCAAGCAACTCCTTGAGCACAATACCCGTGCTGTACGCCTCCTGACCGGTGGAACAGGCGGCGCTCCAGATGCGGATGGGAATCCGCGCGCCATTGCGGTTGCGACGGTCGATGATGTCTGGAATCAGTTTGTGACGAAGCAGTTCAAAGGGAGAGGTATCGCGAAAGAATGATGTTTCGTTGGTGGTGATCGCTTCGATGATCTTCCCGCGCAGTTTGCTGGAAGCATCTGCCCGGGCTTTGTAGAAGAGTTCGGAGAAATTCGAAGCGCCTACCTCCGTGAGCAGTCCGCCCAGGCGCGTCTCGACCAGGTAGCCTTTGGACTCATCCAGATGAATTCCGCAGATCTCTTTGATGTAGCGGGACCAGACCGGCATCTCCTCGCGTGTGATCGTTGCTGTCATCCCCGGCCTCCCTTGACAATGGAGGTGATTCGGCCGGCGATCGATTCCAGAGGCAGAACGACATCGGTGACGCCAGCATCGACTGCGGCCTTCGGCATTCCGTAAATAACGCAACTGGCCTCATCCTGGGCGATGACATAACAGCCGTGGCGCTTGAGTAGACGCAAGCCGAGCGTGCCGTCACTGCCCATCCCCGTAAGGATGACGGCCATGGAACGCCCCGGAAAGCGATTGGCGGCCGAGCGAAACAAGTAGTCGACGGCAGGCCGGCAGTTGTTTTCCGGAGGGTCGTCGGTCAATTCGACAATCGGCTGATTGCCGGCTCCCGCAGCCAATCGCATCTGCCTGCCTCCGGGCGCGATGTACACCGTGTTTGCTTCAGGAGACTCGCCATGAATCGCTTCCCGGACACGTACCGCACATTTGGCTGCCAAGCTGTCGGCGAGCGCTTTGGTAAAGATCGGCGGCATATGCTGCACGATCAGGATGGGCACACCGATGTCCTTGGGAATGGCTGGCAGCAGCTTCGCCAACGCGACAGGGCCGCCGGTGGAAACGCCGATCAGTACCATATCCGGCTTCTCGGGATTTGACAGCCGCTGCATACGCATGGCTACCCCGCCGAGGCTTGAAGCTCCCAGCGCACGTTCGCCGGAGAGATTCGTTGCAGAAGTTTCAGAAGGTGCCGGAGAGGATTTGCCTCGCAGGATCGAACGCACCTCAAGGCGATGAGCAACGGCGCGCACACGCACGGCCAATTCGCGCCGCAGGGCTTCGCGCCCTTGTTCCGGGGTAGCCGCGTCCGGCTTGGTGATGAAATCGAAGGCGCCCTTCTCCAGAGCGCGCATGGTGAGATCGCCTCCACGCCGGGATAGCGCGCTCACTACAATGACCTCAACCGGTGGCTCGCCACTCCGAAGTAGCGCGTCCAAAACGGCCAGACCGTCCATCTCCGGCATCTCGATGTCGAGAGTGAGAAGATCGGGCTTCAGCTCCCGGACCTTCTGAATGGCGATCTTTCCGTTGGCTGCGCTGCCCACGACCTCAACATCCGGCAGCGACGCCAGCACATCCGCTAGCAGCCGCCGGAAGAGGACCGCATCGTCGGCTACCAGGACCCTCACGTTCACCCTCTCATTTCATCGTTTGACAACTGTTTTCCGCCGCGGTCATCGGCTCCGAGCACCGCAGCCAGATCAAGCAATGCCGCCAACCGCTCACCGCTGCGAAAGACTCCGAGCAGCTTCTGCATCTGCACTCCATGCAGGTTGGGCGGCGCAGGCTCCAGGGCGCCGGCCTCCACTTCGATGGCGTCCGCGACCCGGTCCACCAGCAACCCGACAGGTTCACCTTTCCAATCGGCGATCAGAATGCGGCTCTCCGGGCCGATTTCAACGAAACCCAGGCCCAACCGCACGCTTAAATCGATCACGGTAATGATGCGGCCGCGCAAATTGCGAATACCCGCCACATACTCTGGAGCGTGACGCACGGGCGTCAGTTCGCCCACCATCACCACCTCCTGAATCAAGGTGGCGTCGATTCCAAAGACGCAATCGTCACCTCCCAGTTGGAAGGTAGCAGTCAGCAGATCCTCGCCAGCTACAGAATCAGAGATGCTCGATGCCATCGCCACTCCCTCATATCCTGAACTGCGCTACCAGGGCGCCGAGCTGCTCCGCCAACTGCGAGAGCATCGCGGCGCTGAATTCAACCTGTTCGCCATCCTGCCGGATGCCGGTTACCGCCATGTTGACGCCTGCGATGTCGCGGGCGATACTCTTCGATACCTCCGCCGTCTGCGCAACTCGCTCATTGGCCTCGTGCACTCCGCTCGAGGCTTGCGCGATGTTACCGGCCACATCCTTGGTCACCGCCGCCTGTTCCTCGATGGCCGCGGCAATGCTGGAGACGATCCCGCCAACATCGCTGATGACTGCCGTGATTTGGCCAATATCGACAATCGCCGTGCCGGTCGAGCCTTGTATCCCGGCTATCCGCGCCTTGATGTCCTCGGTAGCCTCGGCCGTCTGCTTCGCCAGTTCCTTGATCTCATTGGCAACCACGGCAAAGCCCTTGCCCGCAGAACCCGCCCGCGCGGCTTCGATGGTCGCGTTCAGCGCCAGCAGGTTGGTCTGCGCGGAGATATTGGTGATGGTCTCGGTTACGTGGCCAATCTCCTGTGCCGCCTGTCCCAGCTTTTGCATCTGTTCGGTGATGGTGTGCGCCTGGCCGGTAGCCTGATCGCTGATCGCACGCGCCCGGGATGTGTTGGCGGAGATGTCACCCACCGTGGCGCTCATCTGCTCGGTGGCGCTGGCCACGCTGGAGAGGCTGCTTGAAGATTGCTCCATGCCGCTAGCGATGGATATGGTGTTGGCGCTGGCCTCTTCGGCAGCCGCCGCCACTGTATGCGCCATGTCGGACATGGACGCCGTCCCGGTGGCCGTTTGCTTCGAGATCGTCGACAACTCCGTGGCAGAAGCAGCCAGGGTCGAAACTCCGCCGGCGATGCCTTCCAGCAACTGTCGAAGGCTATCGCACATGGCCTGGGAGGCAGTCGCCAGTTCTCCGAGTTCGTCGGGCCGGGCAAGTATCTTCTCGGGCAGCTTCGCGCCAGTCAGGTCGCCAGCCGCGATCAGTTTCAAACGATCGACGACTACGGATAGAACCTGTGCGATCTTGCCGCTGAAGACCAGGGCAATCATGATGCCCGTCGCCATGGACAGCAAAGTCGAAATTGCCAGTATCCAGCGAGTCATGCTCTCGCTTTGGCGAAGATTGTCGACATTCTCATTAATCAGTTGGGTATTGCTTTGCCCAAGCCCCTCGGCGAGATCACGGGCAACCACTCCGTGCGGCTCGACGGTCTTCACCAGATTGTCGTCGATGGCTGTGATGCGCCGCGGCCCTCCGGCCAGAGCAGCATCGGCGATCTCCATCTGCTCCTGTTGAAGTCCTGGCAACTCGGCGGCCAGCTTGGCTACCCTGTCCTTGTTCTCCTGCAAGGCGAAGCTCTTGCTCATCTCCGGCAACGGAGCAAAGGCCGCATCGAGCAGCTTCCAGTCATCTTGCAGCTTTTGCTTGTAGACCTTTGCCTGCTCCGGCTTTCCGTCGGAGACAAAGAGGAGCACACGCCGAAGGTCGGATCTGGCCTTCATCAAATTCAGATCCAATGCGCTTGTCGCCAGCATGACAGGAATCCGCGATTCTTTGAGATGATCGAGCTTCTGGCTGACATCACTCGCCTTCCAGAAGACAATTCCCGATGAAATGAGCACCTGGCCGAGTACGACAGAAAAGGCCAGCACCAATTGTGAACGGATCTTCAGTTTCATTGCAGTTCTCCTTCGTCTTTCATCGTTGCCTCTCCCTCAAACCACTCCCATTTGCGTCACGATCAAGCGGCCGCATAGCTTCCGGCTGTCATCGCGGCGTGCGGATGCGCCTCGCCCAAATACTCCCGCAGCCGGTCGAGCAGCCGGTCCCGGTCAAGCTTTGTTTGGTAATCGTCAATCCCCGCGGATTTGCCGCGGGCAACATCGTCGTCTCCAGCCAGGGAGGTGAGAGCGATGATCGGCAGGCTCAGCGTGCGATTGTCGGCCCGAATGCGCCGCGCCAGCCCCAGCCCATCCAGGCGCGGCATCTCGATGTCGGTGACCACCGCCTGCACTTTTTCGAGGTTCTGGAGAAGCAGCTCCCAGGCGGCTTCTCCATCCGGCGCAGCCAGCACGGAATAACCTTCTTCCTCAAGGAAGCGGCGAATCTGGCTGCGAAAGAAATCGGAATCCTCGGCCAGCAAGACCGAAGTCGCCTGCACGCTTTCCTGGCGGGGCTTGGCAGCCAATTGCTGTTCCGCCCACTCCGGCCAGGCGGCATCCACCAATTCATACAGGTCGACGATTAGCGCCGTGCGATCTTGAATGATCGTGGAGCCAGCTACACCCTTTTGGCGATGGGTGGTCTGGTCGATCTGCGCTGCGGTTTCGATCACATCCACCGGCATCGCTCCCAGCAAACCCACCTCATGGCCGCGGATATTGGCAATCATCACGGCCAGTTCCTTGCCTTCGCCGATCGGCTCGACCTGCGCTGCGTCGGCCAGCGTGACCAGCGGCAGCAAGCCGCCGTGATATTGCATGGTGCGCCGGCCGCCAATCGTCTCCACCTGTCTGAGTGCGATGTGTTCGATGCGCGTGACGGTATCCAGTGGAAGAGCGCAAAGCACCTCTGGAGCATTGTGAAACAGAACCAGAGAATGGCTGTCGGCGAACTCCTCCGCCTGGCTGTCTTCCTCACGCTGGCGGGCGCGGGTGATATTGACGGCTGCACTGAGGTTCGCTTTGGCGGCCAGTCCCGCGATGTCCAAAATCAGCGCGACCGAGCCATCGCCGAGAATCGTCGCGCCGGCGTACTCCTCCAATCCCTTCAGGTGAGAGCCCAAGGGCTTGACGACAATCTCTTCCGTGTCATGAAAGCCGTCCACCAGCAGCCCGTAGCTCTGCGTGCCGGTTGTCACCACCACAATCTCCATCGCTCCGCCGATTTGACGCCGGTCGGCATCCATGCGGGGATGCAGCGGCGCGGGAGGCGGCGCATCGGGTTTATCTTCCCCAGGAGCGGGAAGGTGAGGCGAACGCCGGTCGGCGATATGGATGCGGCGATCAACTTCGCGTTGTTTGGCCTTGGGATCGACATAGGTCGGCACCACTCCCAGCACGTTGGCAAAACGCACGAGGGGAATGAGGCGGTCGCGCAAGAGCAGAATCTCGGCATCCCCCACCACCTCGATGCGGGTCTTGGCCTGGCCGGGCAGAACGCGCCGTATCTCCTCCACATTGATCTGCGGAATGGCGAATCGCTCCCCCTCGACGGAGACGATCAGGGAGGGAATGATCGCCAGGGTCAGCGGCAGCTTGATGCGAAAGGTTGTGCCCTTCCCAGGAGTCGAAAGAATCTCCACCTTGCCGCCGAGACGGTCGAGGTTGGTCTTGACCACATCCATGCCCACTCCGCGTCCTGAAACGTCACTCACTTGCGTATTCGTGGAGAGACCGGGAAGGAAGATCAGCGCGGTCTTGTCCTTGGCCGACATACCCTCCAGCTTTTCCGCCGTCAGCAGTCCTTTTGTCAGCGCCACTTTGGCAATGCGCTCCGGGTCGATGCCTTTGCCGTCGTCGACGATCTCCACCACCACCTGGCCGGCTTCGTGACGGGCATCGATGCTGATGTTGCCCTGGCGCGGCTTGCCCGCCTTGACGCGATCCTCAGGAAATTCGATGCCGTGATCGACGGCATTGCGCACCATGTGCGTCAGCGGATCGGAGAGGGATTCGATCAAACTCCTATCCAGGGCCACATCCTTGCCGCGAAGATCCAACTGAATATCCTTGTGCAGCGAGGCGGCCAGATCGCGCACCAGACGGGGGAATTTTCCGAAGACGTTGCCGATGGGCTGAAGCCGGGTCTGCATGACAACATCCTGCAACTCGGAGGTGATCTGGTTGATGCGCTGGTCGGCGGCCTTCAAGGCGCGCGAATTCTTCTGAGCGATGGAGGCGCGCAACTGGTTTCGTCCCAGCACCAGCTCACCCGCAAGATTCATCAGCGTCTCCAGCGTTCCCACGTTCACCCGGATGCTGTCTTCAACGACGGCTGCCGAGGCAGCGGGAGCGGCGGTCTTGGCGGCGACGGGATTTGCCGCAGGAGGCTCTGCGCGCGCCGGCAGCGGCGGCTTGGGCAGAACCTCGGCATTCTGAATCTCGGAGGCCGGACTCCTCTCCGGCACCGGCGGAATCGTCCAGGATGGCGGGGCCGCGGTCTGAACGGCAGCAGCCTCTGGCGCTGCCGCACCGGACAGGGAGAGCAGTTTGACTTTGTCGCGGTTGTGGGGAAAGAGACGGCCAATTTCACGGGCCACAATGGGTGTTGCCAGGATCAACCGCAGAGGCAACTGGTTTCCGACGGGATCGTCCAGTGTGCCGATGGCTGCGAAGTTCACCTCGCAATCCAGGATCTCGCCGGAGTTCATCAGTGCGTGGAAGACTTCAAGCACATTTAATCCCCGCCGCTCGATGTCGTGGATCAGGTCGTATTCAACGGAGTACAGGCAATGGCCGTTCTCCTTTGCGCGTTCGTAATCCAGTTTGGGAAGGACGATAGGAAACCCTCCCCCTTCGGGAATCAACGCAACAGTCTGGTTAAGGGAGGCTTTCTGCTCTTGGGGCAGATACGAGGAGGCCAGGCCGGTCAGATTCATGACCAGATCGTCGATCTCGGCGTTAGCGCTTTCCTTGGGATGGTTAATCATCTCGCGCAGTTGATCGAAGGCCGTCAGAAGTAGATTGGTAATTTCGGCGTTGGGGGGCATCTTCTTCGACCGGATCATGTCCAGGACCGTCTCGGCGCGATGAGCCAGCTCCTTCACTTTGGTCAGACCGAAGTAGCCGCTGGCGCCCTTGATGGAGTGAGCCGCCCGAAAGACCTTATTCACCAGCTCCGAATCGATATTCGCTCCACCCTCCTCGATCGCCAGCAAGTCGGCCTCGATCGTGGTCAGGTGTTCGCGCGATTCATTGATGAACTCTCCGAGTAATTCGTCGTCCATCCCCAGATCCATCTCCGCATCCATGACGACTCTCCTATTCCGCTTTTCCGCTGACGTTGAGACGCGCCGTCAAACGCATGCTTTGCAGCAGGCGGAAAATATCGGGGCTGACGTTGCTCACAAAGACTTTGCCGCTGTGGGGAGCGAGGCTGTTGGCCGCCGCAATCAGCAGTCCCATGCCGCTCGAATCCAGCATCTTGGTGCACGCCAGATCGAATTCCACTTCACGCACACCGACATTCAGCATTTCCTTGAGGCCTGCCTGAAGATCAGGGACCAGAACTGCCGTCAAGTCTCCCTTCAGCTTTACCGAGCCTTTCTGGTCCTTCATATCCAGAATGTAAGCAGACATAGCGCCGTCTTCCTTTCCTCTACGCTTCGACTTGCGTATCCAGAGCGTAATCTGGTTGCCGCAGCGGTTGAATTGCGCGCGCTCGGCATACAACTCGTAAAATTGCAGCCCACGCCCGGAACAGGCAGCCGTATCCAATTTGCTGCGGCGCGCCTTTCTCCAGGCAAAGCCCGGACCGTCATCGCCGACCTGCAAGCGTATCCACGCCCGGCCCACCGAAAGGCTCAGTACGATCGATTTATCGGCATCGTTCCGGTTTCCGTGAATCACCGCGTTGTTCAGGCACTCCCGCGCCAGCAACTCGACCGAAAAGCAGTATTCGCCAAGGTCGTTCGTCTGGAGCAGATGACGAATCCTCAGACAGAGCCGGTCCACCTCATCGATGCGCGAAGGTATCTTTTCATGGAAGGAGATTGGAGTGTACTTCCGTGGAGAGTTCATCTTTCCACCCCCAGCAGCAGCGTGTCGTCCGCCGCGGTAATGCCGGCCATTACGGTGTCAACCACAGCGGGAACAAGCTCATGAAGCGGCAGGCTGCGCTGCATAAGGCAGGCTTGGGCCAGCCGCTGCAGGCCCTCTTCATAGGAACCGCCGGTTTCGATCAGCCCATCGGTATAAAAAAAGACCCGGTCGCCCTTTTGCAAAGTGATCTCGGCGACGCCGAAGACCGCATCGGTGAATGCGCCCACCACGTCGCCCTCCTGCCTCAGAATGACCGGTTCATTCTCTTTGAGGCGAATGATGATCGCCGGCGGATGACCGGCGCTTACCAGGGAAAGGCGGCCGGTCTGATGGTTGAGCCGTGCATAGACGAGGGTGAAAAACGAGCCGGAGGGAAGAATGCGGCAGAGAGAGCTATTGATGGTGCGCACGATCTCCACCGGCAGATTCAGCGGGCCGGCGTATTCGGCGGCCAGCGCCTTCAGCGAGGCCGTCCAGAGAGAGGCCGCCAGATCGTGCCCGCTGGCGTCCGCCACCAGATAGTCCACAACGCCCTGGCCCGCGGGAATCACATCGTAGAAGTCACCGCCGGCGGCCAGCACCTGACGGATGGAAACCTGAAAGCGCGCATCGGGAAAGCCCTCCGGACGGGGCATCAGAGTCTGCTGCGCGCTGGCCAGATTTTCTACTCGCTCGGCCTGAAGTTCGGCCAGCCGTTCATAAGCCTGCTTGAGCCGCAGATGGGTTCGCACCCGGGCAATGACCTCCGCCCCGACGATCGGCTTGGTAATGTAATCCACTCCGCCAATCTCAAATCCCTGAACCTTCGTCGAGGTATCTTCATTGGCGGAGATGAAGAGAATCGGAATTGTGAAGGCTGAGGCTTCTTTCTTCAGGTCGCGGCAGACATCGAAGCCGGAGCCATCCGGCAAGTTGACGTCCAGCAGGATCAGGTCGGGCCGCTGTTCGCGGATTCCCTTCAAAGCTCCCGCAACGTCTCCAGCGCTGGCCGTCCGGAATCCGGCTCTCTTCAGGAAGCCATCGATCGTCTGGACGATGCTGGAATCGTCATCAACGACAAAGACCAGCGGAGATAGATTCCGTCCTCGCATCAAGGGTCTCCAACCTTCCCGGAGTTCAACCTTCTTTCATTCAAGCCAGCCCTTTCAGGCCATCCGTAGAACAGAAAGGATCTCTGCTCTTGTTATCGGCGGCATTGCGACTTTCATCGGAGCCTTGTCAGAATCTTCACTCATGGCCAATTCAAAGAGCAGGGAAACTTGAAGCGCGGGAGAGTATTACTCGGCTGGAACGGCGAGCCTCAGTGGTCCAAGCGCCTTGATCGTGCTGACCATCTCGGTGATGACGCGGACGAACTTATCGCCTTCGCCGGCGGAGACGTAATCGAAGTTGCACCGTTCCTTTTCGATGCCGAACTGCTCCAGCAGCCGCAGCAGGATGCGATGGCGCTGGACGGCCCGGTAATTGCCCTCCTTGTAATGGCAGTCGCCGGGA
>Ga0181528_10001139_pt1 | contig 16734 bp, 13 predicted proteins | sample PEATcosm2014_Bin_47_FD_119742 | JGI IMG/M metagenome (GOLD analysis project Ga0181528, IMG submission 119742) | Peatland microbial communities from MTU Mesocosm Facility, Houghton, MI, USA - PEATcosm2014_Bin10_10_metaG | ecosystem: Environmental > Terrestrial > Soil > Wetlands > Peat | place...
CGAGCGACTCGGCCACCACCCGGCGGGTGTCGGCCGGGTCGATGACCGCGTCGACGAAGCCCCGCTCGGCGGCCTGGTACGGGGTGAGGAACCGCTCCGTGTAGGCCGCCTGCAGGGCCGGTCGGTCCTCGGCCTCGATCCGGCGGTAGAGGATCTGGACGGCCCCCTCGGCCCCCATCACGGCGATTTCCGCACCGGGCCACGCGAAGCAGAGGTCGTTCCCGAGACCCTTCGAGTCCATGACGATGTAGGCGCCCCCGAACGCCTTGCGCAGGATCACGCAGATCCGGGGCACCGTCGCCTCGGCGTAGGCGAAGGCGAGCTCGGCCCCGTGACGGATCATGCCCCGCCACTCGAGACCCTTGCCGGGGAGGAACCCGGGCGTGTCGACCAGGGTGACCAGTGGGACGTTGAAGGCGTCGCAGAACCGGACGAAGCGTGCCCCCTTCTGGCTGGCGGCGATGTCGAGCGTGCCGGCCAGGGCCTGGGACTGGTTGGCCACGAACCCGACGGTCCGGCCCCCGATGCGGCCGAGGGCGGTCACCAGCTGGGGCGACCAACGGGGCCACAGCTCGGACACGTCACCGTCGTCCGCCAGGGCGGCGGCCACCCGGCGGACGTCGTAGGAGCTCGTCGTCCGGTCCGGGATCACCGAGGCGAGCCCCGCATCGGCCGACGTCCCGTCGTCGTCGCTCCGGGGTGGGAGCTCGTCGGTGTGGGCGGGCAGCAGGCTCAGGAGGTGGGCCACGTGCTCGAGACCCTGTTCGGGCGAGGCCACCTCGACGGCACACAGGCCGCTGGACCGGGCATGGATGGCACTTCCTCCGAGTTGGTGCACGCCGATGCGGATCCCGGTGAACTCCTCGACCATGGTGGGACCCGACACGTAGGCGTAGGCCTCAGGGGTCATGAGCACGACGTCGGCCAGTCCGAGCAGCAGGGCCGGACCGGACAGGGCGGGTCCGGTCACCACCACCATGACCGGAACGACTCCGGAACAGGCCGCGACGGCGCGGGCCGCCCGGCCCCAACCGTGGAGGGAGGCGACCCCGCCGGACACGTCGGCCCCGCTCGAGGAGAGCACCAGGACGAAGGGGACCCGTAGCGAGCGGGCCACCGAGGCGGCCTCGGCCAGCGTGTCACCGTCGTCGAGGGAGAGCGCGCCGCGGCGGATGTCGGCGATGGAGCGCACCACCATGGCCGGACGGCCGCCGAGGTCCTCGACCCCGGCCTGCACGTTGCCCGGCACCCGGCGCCGCAGCATCGGTGCGAGGGGGGCGTCGAGGGTCACCCGACCATGGTACGGACCCCGGGACGACCGTCGGCGCACCCGGGGTCGCCCGGGCCGGTGGGGCCGGGCGGGGCCGTCGTCGGTCGAGGGCCCGGAGCGTCGGTCCTAGCCGAGCTCGTTCCGGCCGTCGGGGTCGCCGGGGGGCCGGGCCGGAAGGTCGCCGCCGTTCCCGGGGTCACCCTCCGTCCCCGGCTCCACCGCCCCCGGTGCCGCCTCCGTGGGCGGTCGGCCGTGACGGTCGAGGCGCTCGAAGTGGCGCTCCACGTCGGCCCACACCAGTGGATCGGCCGGTCCGAGGTCCTCGTCGGTGTCCGGCGCCCGGGCCAGCTCCGCACCGGCGACACCCATGAGCACGAAGAGGAAGGACAGCTTCGACACGAACCCGGCCACCTGCTGGTCGTTGAGCGGCCGGAGTCGGATCACCTCCACGGAGTGGGAGAACACGTCGTAGAGCGGCTTCGGGGAGAGGATGAAGACGAAGGAGAGGAACACCGGCACGATCGCCTGGGCCACCAGGTAGACGGCGCGGATCATCGGACGGGGCCGGGGGATGCCGGGGATGCGTCCGAGGATGGGGAGCCACAGCACCGTGCCCGCCACCACGGCGAGGAGGGCGAACGCCGCCCGGGCGGCGGCCGAGGAGGACTGGGCGGCCACGAGCCCCGGCGCCATCGAGCCCACCAGGAGCACCGTGACGGTGATGACGGCGACCGGTGGTCGGACCACGCGGACGAGCAGGGCGTCGACGGGTGCCGGCCGGGTGAGCCACCGCACGAGGTCGTCGGAGAGGCCGGACAGGAGGAGCGGGGCGACGGCCAGGACGAGGATGCAGCGCTGGAGGACCAGGGCCGACAGCGACCAGTGCGCCGCCAGGTCACCGAGCGGCCATCCCATGCAGATACCGATGAGGACCAGTCCACCGGCGAACCGCCAGGCCCGCTCCCGTGGCCAGGGGAGCGGAGCGTCGACGCGGCGGGCGAGGCGGCGGTGGCCGAGCACGGTGGCCACGCCCACGAGCGCCAGCGCACCCCACGACAGGAGGTGGGGGTGCCACGCCCAGGGACCGGTCACGGAACGCGCTCCGGTCCCCGGGCCGTAGATTGGCGGGAATGGCCCACCCCGACCGACTCGAACGAGTGACGGACCTGCTGTTGGTCCTGCTCGACACCGGCCGACCGCTCAGTCTGCGGGAGATCGCCGACCGGGTGCCCGGCTATCCCGACGGTCACGATGCCCGCCGTCAGGCGTTCGAGCGAGACAAGCGGCTGCTGCGGGACGAGGGTGTGCCGGTCCTGGCCGAGGCGATCGAGTCCGACGAACAGGTCGGCTACCGGGTGGACCCCGACGCGTACTACCTTCCTGATCTCGGCCTCGAACCCGACGAGCAGGCGGCCCTGAACCTGGCGGTGGCCGGCGTCCACCTCGGTGAGCCTATCGGGAGGGAGGCGCTCTCCAAACTGGGCGTGGGGGACAGCTGGCCCGGTCGCGGCGCCCCGCTGCCGCTCGTCGACCTGCCCCTCGGCGACGGCCTGCCGGCCCTGCCGCCACTCTTCGAATCGGTCCGCACCGCGGCCGTCGTCAGCTTCACCTACCGCGGCGCCCCGCGCTCGGTCGACCCGGCCGGGATCCGCTTCCGCGGTGGCCACTGGTACCTGGTCGGACGCGATCGAGACCGGGGTGAGGCCCGGACGTTCCGGGTGGACCGGATCGACGGCGTGCCCGAGGTGGGTGCCGGCGGCTCGGCCGAGCTCCCCGACGGGTTCGACGCCGACGAGCACTTCGGCCGGGAGCCGTGGCACTTCGGACCCGGCGAGGCGGTGGAGGTCGATGTGGCCGTCGACCCGGCGGAGGCGTCCCGGGTGGTCACCGAGCTCGGCCCGGACGCGGTGGTGGAGCGGGCGGACGACGGGTCCGTCGTCGTCCGTCTCGTGGTGACCGAGGTCGACGCCCTGGTGTCCTGGGCCCTCGACCTCCTCGACCACGCAGAGGTGCTGCGCCCCGACGAGGTGAGGGCGGCGGTGGTGGAGCGCCTCGAGGCCTTCGCCACCCAGGACGGGGGAGCTTCCCGATGAGTCCGACCGGCGACACCGCGACACGGCTGCGGCGCCTCCTGGCCATCCTCACCTGGCTGGCCCAGGAAGGGGAGGCTCCCGTGGAGGAGGTGGCGTCCCGGTTCGACCTCAGCCCCCAGGCGCTGGTGGCCGAGCTCGAGATGGCCGCCTGCTGTGGCGTTCCCCCCTACACGCCGGACCAGTTGCTCGAGATCGTCGTGACCGAGGACACGGTCTCGACACGGGTGGGGACCGACCTGGCCCGACCCCGTCGCCTCAGCCCGAGCGAGGGTCTCGCCCTGGCCGCATCGGCCCGGGCGCTGCTCGCCGTCCCCGGGAGCGACGAGGACGGTGCCCTGTCCCGGGCCCTGGCCAAGCTCGAACGGGCGCTCGGGCAGACCGGGGTCGAGGTCGAGCTCGACTCCCCGGACCTGCTCGACGCGGTGCGCGACGCCCTCACGGCGGGCGAGCGCCTCGTCATCACCTACTACTCGGCCTCGTCCGACCAGACGTCCGAGCGGACGATCACACCGAGGCGCCTCTTCGCGTCCGAGGGCCACTGGTACGTCGACGCCCGCTGTGAGGTGGCCGACGGGGTGCGCCGCTTCCGGGTGGACCGCATCGCCACCGCCGTACCCGCCGGCCCGGCGGCGGCCGACGTCCTGGCCGACGAGCTGCCCGAACTGCCGGGGCGCGACGACACGGCGGCGGTCGGGGGCATCGGGGCCTTCGTGCCGGGTCCCGACAGCCGGAGGGTGAGGATCGCCGCCGACCCGTCGCGGGGGTGGCTGTTCGAGACCATCCCGGCGGCCGCCCGGGGCGAGGTGGACGGGCGTCCGGTGTGGGAGGTCCATGTCGGTGGTGACGCCTGGCTCGAGCGCCTGCTCCTGCGGCTCGGCCCCGACGCCGAGGTCGTCGAGCCGGTCGAGGACCGGGACCTCGCCCCGGAGGCGGCCCGCCGCATCCTGGACCGCTACCGGTCCACGGCGAATAACAGAATGACATGAAATGCATTGAACGATAGGGTGGCGTCGGAGGTGGCGCCATGCCCGGTCCCCCGTGCTGAGGGTCCATGTCGTGCGGGGGAGCGGGGTCGACTACTACGTGGCCGACCTGGTGCCCGGTCGGGCGGAGGGATCGGCGGTGGCCGGGGAGTCCCCCGGGGTGTGGACCGGGCGGGGGACGTCCGACCTCGGGCTGCGGGGCACGGTGGAGGGGCCGGAGTTCGCCGGGGTGCTGGCCGGTCGGGACCCGTCGGGGGAGCGCGCCCTGCGTCAGGTCCGCGGGGAGCGACCGGTCTCGGGATTCGACCTCGTGTTCGCCGCCCCGAAGTCCGTCAGCGTCCTGCACCTGCTGGCCCACCGTGAGCTCGGCGCCGCCACCGGCGGGGCGCACCGGGCGGCGGTGGCCGACGCCCTCGGCTACCTCGAAGGTTCCGGGATCGGCGCCCGCCGCACCGAACGGGGGTCCGTGCACCACGTCGCCACCACCGGCGCGGTGGCGGCGGACTTCGTCCACCGCACGAGCCGGGCCCTGGACCCGCACCTCCACACGCACCTGGTCGTCGCCAACGTCGTCCGGGGCGTCGACGGGCGATGGTCGGCCCTCGACAGCCGTCGGCTGTTCCTCCACCGGCGGGCCACCCGCTCGGTCTACGACGCGTCGCTCCGTCACCACCTGGGCCACGCCGCGGGCGTGTCGTGGTTGCGTACCCCGAGCGGTGGGTGGGAGGTGGCCGGCGTCGACCCGGTGCTGTGCCGGCTCTTCTCGCAGCGGACGGCGTCCATGGACGAGGCGGCCCACCGCCTGTCCGGCGGGCACGGCTCGACCGCCCAGCGCCGGGTGGCCTTCCACGCCGACCGGCCGGCCAAGGACCGCGCGGTCACCGCGGACGAGCTCCGGACCGGCTGGCGACGCCGGGCATCGTCGTTCGGACTCGACACCGGGGCGCTCGTGTCGGTGGTCGGGCGCCGGCCGCCCACCGACCCCGCCCGTGCCGTCGACACCGAGGCCCTCGCCGACCGCCTGGCACTGCTGGCGAGGGACCGGACCCGGGTGGGCGTCCGTGACCTCGTGGAGGCGGTGGCCGACGCCTCGCCGTACGGACTGGACGGCCCCGGGGTCCGACGGGCCGCCGTCGCCGTAGGGGAGGCGGCCGGCCCGGGCGTCGGACCGGTCCATGGCGACGGGATCTGGTCGCCGGCCGCCGTTGTCCGGGCGATGACGGCCGACGGCGGGGTGGTGGCGCGGGCCGTCGGTGACACCGGGCTCGGGCCGGAGCGGAGGGTCACCCGGCAGGCGGAGGGCGAGGCCGCGCACCACCGCGGCGTGGCCGACGACTTCGGCGCGGACGGTCGGCGCCCACCCGGACGCCAGCGGTGACGGTCCGGTGCCGAGGGCGGTGGGCCCGTCGGTCAACGGGCGAGGCCATCGTGGCCGGCCGGCGTGTCCCGTCCGGTCTGGCGTCCGGTGACGGTCCGCTCCGACCCGCGCATGGAACGCCAGGGCTCGGACAGGTGGGCGGGGGCGAGGGGGAACCAGCCGGGTTCGTTGCGGGCGCCGAAGGCGAGCGCGTACCCGGGGCGGCCGCGGGTGATGTCGTCGGGGGCCAGGCGGCGTCGCCACTGCGTACCCAGCTGTTCGCCCACCTGGGGTCGTCCGACGGCGAGCAGGTCGGTGAGCGGGCGGTCCGACAGGGTCCGACCCCGCGACACCGAGCGCACCACGACCTCGTGGTCGCCGGTCAGCACCGACAGCGACTCCAGCGTCCGCACGTCGCCGATACCGGGCAGCACCACGGTGGTGCCGAACAGCGACGGGAACCCGTCGGCCTGCCCCGGCCACCGGTGCCGGGCCTGGGAGAGGTCCTGGAAGCAGGCCAGGGTCACGAGGCCCTGGCCCCCGCCCTCGCTGACCATGGAGGGCAGCTCGGGCAGGGGGGCGATGTTGGCCAGCTCGTCGAGGGCGAGTACCACCGGCGGACCGTCCCGGTGGACGCCTTCGGCCGTCTTCGCGTACGTGGCCCGTCGGACGTCGTCGAGGAGGCCGACCACGAGGGGGGCCACGAGGGCCTGGTGGTGGGCGGGAGCGGCCACGTAGACGGTGTCGGCCGAGTCCACGAAGGCGGCGGGGTCGAAGTCCGGGTCGGTCGTCGCCGCCAGGGCCTGCTCCGAGCGGAAGCCGCCGAGGGCCCCCGAGGCCGTCGACCAGATGCCGCTCAGCTCCCGCTCGTCGGTGGTGACGATGCCGTCCAGCAGGTCACGGGCGATACCGGCGTCACCCCCCGTCATCCCGGCCAGTGCCTGTTGGGCGGGCAGGGCCTGGCGGCGGTCCACCCAGGTCAGGAGCGTGCGCATGTCGGCCTGCTCCAACGCGGCGGCATGGAGGAGGGGGGCCAGGAGCGCCTGGGCCCGCTCGGTCCAGTGGGAGGACTCGGATCGGACAGCTCCGGTGCCGGCCGAGCCCACCAGTACGAGCGAGCGGGCCGTGGTGAGGGCTGTCCGCCACGACGCGCAGGCGGGCAGTGGCGACCAACGCAGCCGGTGCACACCCGGCCGGTCGTCGACGGACCCGGACGGGTCGAACAGGTGGCACGTTCCCGTCGCGGATCGCGCCGACCGGGTGGCGTCGAGCACGTCGGGTTTGGTGGACGTGGTGACCACGGCGCCCTCGGCCGACAACACGTTCGGGATCAGCAGTCCGGACGTCTTTCCCGACCGCGGCGGACCGAGCACCAGCACGGAATGTTGCGCGTCCGCATGGTGCCATCCGTGCGCGTCGTGGCCGAGATACAGACCGTGACGCGCGTGCGCGCCGGCGTCGCGCGCGACGCGAGACGCGTCATCGACACGCGAATACCGCGCTGATGCAAAAAAAGTTTTCACGCGTGTCCTCCGCGTCATCGTCGCCCGCAGGGTGGGAGAGGTGCGGCGGAACGAGGCGTCCGCGAAAGGGTTGCACGAGAGAGTAGGCCGAAAAACCGTTGCGGCCAAAGGGAAATTTTCGCGGAGACTCGAGCGTGTCGTGCGGGACACCGCGGGCCGGTACCGATGTGATGCCCGCGTAGGTGCGCGTCAGGTGGCGCGGTACGGCGCCCGCGCGCGCCGTAGTGCTTGACCTGCAGTCAAAAAGCCATTTGGCTAGTAGTCGGTTACGTAGCGCTGAGGAGATCAACGTGAACAGGTCTCAGCTCGTCGATGCGGTGGCCGGTTCGTCGAATGCGAACCGTCGCACCGTCGAAGACGTGGTGGAGCAGCTGTTCGGGAAGATCATCACGGAGGTTCGATCCGGGCGGAAAGTCACGGTGGTCGGATTCGGGACATTCACCCCGATCCGACGAGCCGCCCGCACGGGTCGGAATCCCCGGACAGGCGAAGCGGTGCGTATCCCAGCGTCGAGAGGAGTCCGGTTCGCCACCGGTTCGGCGTTCAAGTCGGCGTTGACCCCTAAGGAGGGAGTGTCCATGGCAGTAAAGAAGGCAGCAGCCAAGAAAGCCCCGGCCCGCAAGGCACCGGCCAAGAAGACAGCAGCCAAGAAGACCACCGCGAGGAAGACTGCGGCGAAGAAGACGGCTGCCAAGAAGGCGGTGAAGAAGGCTCCGGCTCGAAAGGCTCCGGCTCGCAAGACCGCGGCGAAGAAGACCACGGCCCGCAAGACCACTGCCAAGAAGGCTCCGGCCCGCAAGACCGCGGCGAAGAAGACCACGGCCCGCAAGTCGACGGCCAAGAAGACCACGGCCCGCAAGACCGCGGCGAAGAAGACCACGGCCCGCAAGACCGCGGCCAAGAAGGCTCCGGCTCGCAAGTCGACGGCCAAGAGGGCTCCGGCACGCAAGACGGCGGCCCGCAAGGCCCCGGCCCGGCGCCGGTAGTACCCCACGCGGCGCCACCGTCGCCGTGCAGCGACCGATGGGGGCCTGCGGGCCCCCATCGTCGCGTCCGCGCCCGGCCGTGGTTCCGGCGGCGGCGGTTCCTAGAGCTGGTCGATGAGGTGGAACGCCTCGCCGGCGTCGAGGCCGGCCACCGCCCCGTGCTGGGCCAGTTGCCAGGCGATGCGTGAGGCGAAGACGGCGCGGTCGGGCCCGTCCGGCTGGTCGCCGTCGTCCGGGCCGACGCCCATCGTCGACTCGTGCTGGCTGTGATGGCAGAGCAGCGCCTGCAGCTTCAGGTCGCCGGAGTCCGCCACCCGCTCGACATGGTTGGGGAGGTCGGCCTCCCACAGCAGCAGGCCGCTCGGTCGATGGGGCGCCGACCCGAGCTCGGGCAGGAAATGGGGATCCCGAGCCGCCACCAGCGCGTCGAGGGTGAGGAAGCCGGCCGCCCGGTGGTCGGGATGGAGGCGGTAGCGACGCCAGGGGTCGTGGCCGAGCAGGACGTCGGGGCGTACGGTCCGGATCACCCGGGCGACGGCCCGACGCTCGTCGGGCCCGTTGACCAGTTCGCCGTCCACGTACCCGAGGGCGTGGACCCGGTCGGCCGCACCGGCGTCGCCCCCGGCCAGGACGACGGCCGCCCGACGGCACTCATCCAGTCGGGCGGCCACGAGGGCGCCGAGGTCGGCGGACGGGTCCCAACTGCCTTTCGACCCGTCGGTGAGGACGACGTGGTGCACCTGGCAACCGGCGGCCGCCCACTTCGCCAGGGTGGCCCCCGCCCCGAACTCGACGTCGTCGGGGTGGGCGCCGACGGCCAGTGCCACGGCCGGGACGGGCAGGTCCACGGTGACCGTCACCGTGTCGAGGAGGTCGCCGGTCGGCAGCCCGGACACGAGTCGCACCGGCAGGTCACCCGGTGTGCCACTGTCCGACGGACCGCCCTCCGTCACGGGGTGGTCCGCAGTCCCACCGGAACCATGTCGGCGGGCTCGTCCACGTCCCAGGCCAGGTCGGGGAGGTCGAGCACCCGCGCCGACATCCCCAGTCGCTGGGCTTCGGCCAGGTGTCGGGCGAAGGATCCCGGCCCGTAGGAGAAACGGAAGCCGGAGGCCGCCGGCACCGCGATCACATTGGTCCCGTTGCCGTAGCGGTCGGGCACCAGGGTGATGCCCGGTTCCAGCCCGACGGCGGCGAGTCCGTGGGCCCGGGGCAGGTCGGCGTGGGACACGGTCACGTGGACGACCCCGGCGCCGCGCAGGTGGTCCACACCGGACTCGACGGCACCGTTCAGTCCCCGTCCTGGTTCCCACACCACCAGCGCACCCCGCTCCCGGGCCCACTCGGCGACGTCGTTGTCGTCGCAGACGACCGCCACGGGGAGAGGAGCCGCGGCGTCGAGCACCTGGGCGGCCATGGACCGGGCCAGGGCGGCCCGCTCGTGGGGGGCCAAGGCGTGGTCGAGGCGCCCCTTGGCCTCGTGGAAGGCCTTGATCGGCACCAGGACGGCCCGGGGTCCCAGGCCGAGACCGGCGCTCGACAGGTGCTCTCCGGTGGCGGCCACCCGGCCAGTGTAGGCACCGTCGCAGGGCTCACCGCCGGGTGACGCGACGACCTAGGGTGGTCCCGTGCCCCCCGACCCACCGCCCGTGGAGGACGAGGACGCCGACATCGCCCGCGTCGAGGCGCTGGCCCGCGTCCGCTACCTGCTGTTGGAGCTCGGCTGTCCGGACGAGGAGATCGACCGGGCTGTCGAGGACGACGTGCTCGATCTGCTGGTGGTCGACCACCTGCTCGTCCCCACCGGCCACCGGTTGACCCAGTCCGACGTGGCCGAGCAGACGGACATCCCCCTCGAAGTGGCCAAGCGCTTCTGGCGCGCGCTGGGCTTCCTCGACGTGGACGAGGACGAGGCCGTCTTCTCCGACATGGACATCCAGGCCGTCCAACTGTTCCAGTCGCTGGTCTCCCTGGGCATCGTCGACCTCGACTCCGCGGTGCAGATGGCCCGGGTGATCGGCTCGTCGATGGCCCGTATCGCCGAGGCCGAGACGGCCCCCGGCACGACGCCCATCATGATGGGGACCGGGGACAGCGTCCTCGACGCCGACGAGTTCGCCCGGCAGGCCGAGTCCTCGATCCCGGCGATGGCCCGCCTGCTCGAGTACGTCTGGCGCCGCCACCTCCAGGCCGCCACCCGGCGGGCCATGCTGCACCGGATGCGGGGCCCCGACGAGGGCCTGCGGCCGGTCATGGCCGTGGGCTTCGCCGACATGGTGGGGTTCACGGTGCTCAGCCAGCACCTCGGCGACGAGGAGCTGGCCGCCGTGGTGGCCCGGTTCGAGGAGTTGGCCCACGACACGGTGGTGGCCCTCGGTGGCCGTGTGGTGAAGATGATCGGCGACGAGGTCATGTTCGTGGTCCAGAGCGCCACCGGTGCCGCCCAGATCGGACTGAGCCTGGCCGAGGCCTATGCGGGCGACGACCTGCTGTCGGACGTGCGGGTGGCGCTCGCCATCGGACCGGTACTCGTCAAGGACGGAGACTTCTACGGGCCGGTGGTCAACCTGGCCAGCCGGCTGGTGAACGTGGCCCGTCCGGGCACGGTGCTCATCTCCGACGAGTTCAAGGCGGCCCTCGACGACGAGGGCGCCCCCGGGATCGACACCCGGGTGCTGCGGACGCGGACGTTGAAGGACCTGGGCCGGGTGCAGATGTGGAAGCTCATCCGCGCCGGCTCGGAGCCGGGGGCCGACAGCCGCCGCACCATGCGTTGGGAGCGCCTCGGTGAGGTACTCCGGGAACTCGACGAACTGCGCGAGCGGGGTGAGGCCGCCGTGGAGCCGTCCGGCGACGGCTCAGTGCGCGTCGAGTCGGACGGTGGCGATCCCGTGGGCACGTAGCTCGAAGGATCCTTCGAACGGTGCCACCGGGCGTCCCCGGAGGTCCACCAGCCATCCCGATCGACCGGCCACGGTGACCGTCGTCCCGCCGTCGGTCGGGTTGAAGACCCGCAGCTCGAGGACCCCGGCGTCGCGGCGGACCGCGGAGACTTCGGCGCCCTCGACGGTCAGCTCGGTGCCGCGGTCGGGTCGGTCGCCCCCGCCGAACGACCCCGTCACCTGGAGCGGCACCAGCACGTCGTCGGCCAGGGCGAAGGGATCGTGATCGTCCACGGCCAGGGCGTAGGCGACGTCGACCGGCCCGAGCATCTGGGGGCCGTCGATCGCGTCCATGGGACCGGCCGGCAACGGGCGGAGTGACATGCCGAGGCGCGACAGCATGCCGGTGGCCCGCAGCAGGGTGAGGGCGAGGGTGCCGGCCGCCGGCCCGGAGCCGTCGGCCCGCTCGACGATGTCGACCAGCTCGTACTCGAGCAGGCCCTCGTGCACCACGGTCAGTCCACCGGCCCGGACGAAACGGCGTGACGGGAAGGTGGGAAGACCGAACTCGTCACTCCGACCCTCGGCGGTCAGTCCGCGCTCGACCACGGTGAAGGCGCACTCGGCCTCCGAGGTGGTAGCGGGGGAGGGGAGCGGAAGGTGGACCCGGAGCCGGTGGTCCCGGGAGGGGTTCATCCAGCGGGTGCGCACCCGGACCAGTGACTCGTCGGCCCGCACCTCCACGGTGGTGGTCACCGTGACGTCCCGGACGCCGGCCCGGGCGTGCGTGCGGCCGTCGACGTACTCGGGCCATGCGTAGGTGGCGGTGATGTCGACGGTGGCGCGGACGGGACCGGTGTCGCCCGGCGTGACCACCACCGAGGTCGGCGTGTCGACGACCGTGTCGTGGGTGGGCGGCGAGTAGTTGTACGTGTCGCCGTGGTCGCCGCCGTCCACGAGACGGCCGAAGCCGGGGAGGCCGTCGATCGAGAACGTGGCGTCACCGGGGGCGACGACCACGGTCACGAGGCCGTTGGCGAGGGTCACACGGGTGTCGTCGTCCTGGTCGAGGCGCACCGGGTGCCCGAGGGGTGCGGGGGAGAAATGGTCCCAGCCGAATCCGGGCACCGGGGCCGGACGGGCGAGGATGCGACGCACCGGCGGCTGGTCGATGATCAGGCGCACCTCGATGTCGGGGCGGGCCGTCAACCGCGTGTAGAGCTCACGCTTGACCTCCTCGATGGGCGCCCCCTCGCGGGGCTCGGGCCCGACCACCATGGTCACGTCGAGCCCGGTCTCGTCCTCGGACAGGCTGACGTCGGTCACGTAGGCCTGGTCGTCGATGCGGGCCCCCTGCAGCAGACCCAGCATGTTGCGGACCGTCTCGCCGTCCAGGGTGATCGACCCCGGCATCCCGGACCGCTCGGACAGGAGTTGCACGTCGGGACCGACCCCGCCCACGGCGGGCACGACGACCTCGACCATCCCGGACCGGTCTCGGGCGGTCGGGTTGACCACGACCGGGCCGGCGGTGGCCATCGAGCGGCCGACGGCCTGCAGGGCCTGCTCGGCGAGCCCGTCGCCGATCTGGCGGGCCTCGGCATAGCGGTGCAGCACGGCATCGACGACCTCGTCGGCCGAACAGGCGCAGATCGAGTCGTGGGCCGCGTTCCGCACCATCAGGGTCCAGGCCAACTCGAGGAGCGTCGACGGCCACTGCGCCGCCGGCACGAACAGCGCCGTCAGCGGCTCGGCGAGCCGTTCGAGGGCGCGCTCGGCCCGCGAGGCGGCCTGTTTGACGTCCACCCGGTTGGATCCGACGCCCATCAGCACGTTCGACCGGAACCCGGAGCGGAGTTCGCCGGCCCACTCGACCAGGCCGTCGGTGTCGCTCCCGGCCAGGTACTCCGCCAACGACGAGATCCGGAGGTCGAAGTCGCCCTGCAGCTCGTTGGCCTCGGCCACGACCCGGCCCAGCCACGGCTGGGGACGGAGGTGGTCGGAGCCGTTCATGAGCAGCATCGGGGCGTCGGTCGGCAGGAACGAGGCGAACTCCTCCTCGAGGGCGGCGAGGCGGCGGACCAGCTGCTTGGCGTCCTCGGGCAGGGCGGCACCGTTGCCGTAGCCCGCCACGAGGTACTCGGCCCGCACGCGCGAGCCGTCGGGCGCGATCCACACGAAGGCCGTCGAGTCGACCGAGGAGGGCACCCCGCGCCAGACCACGGCGTGGTCGAGGCCGGCCTCGGCGAGCAGCTGCGGCATCTGGGCGATGTGGCCGAACATGTCGGGCAGGTAGCCCACCTCCATGACGCCGCCGAAGGCGCTGCCCCGCCGGATGCCCTTCTGGAGGTTCCGCACGATGGTCTCGCCCGAGATCAGGAACTCGTCCATGAGGATGTACCAGGGCCCGACGGTGATCCGTCCGGCGGCGGCCAGGGCCCGCAGCCGGTCCTCGTTCTCGGGACGGATCTCCAGGTAGTCGTCGATGGCCGCCAGCTGTCCGTCCAGCAGGTAGTGGCTGTACGAGGGGTCGCGCTCCATCAGGTCGAGCAGCTCGTCGACGAGGCGCACCAGGTTGAGGCGGAACGTCTGGAACGGCTCGTACCACTCACGGTCCCAGTGGGTGTGGGGGACGACGGCCACGTGGCGGCGCGCGCCTCCCGGCGTCGGGTGACCCGTCCCCGCCGTCACGGCTGCAGGTCCCCGTACTCGGCCTCGTACGCCTGCAGCGCGGTCACGAGGCGCTCGACGTCGGCCTTGGTGGCATCGGTGCCGCGCCCGACCCGGTCGGCGTAGACCGCGGCACCGAGGTCGTGGAGCATGGTGTCGGCCTTGTGCTTCGCGGTGACCTGGTCCAGTTTCTCCTGGCCCGCCTTGGTGGCCTCGTTGGCCTTGGCCAGCCCGACCTCGGCCTGGGCCTTCACCTTGTCCATCAGTCCCATGACGCCTCCTTGCGTGGTCGTCGACGACGATGGGCTAAGACTATGGCCCGCGCGCCCCGGCAGGGGTGGGAAACCGGCTGGGGCGCTCCGACGACCCCCGAGCGGACGTGGAGACCACCGTGCGACCCTGGCGCGAGCAACTCGACGCGACGGACCCGCTGGACGGCGACGACCGCCCCGGCGCCCCCGGGCTCCTGGCCGGTGGGACCCTGCTCCGCCGCTGGGCCGACCGCTGGGCGGCCGACCCCTCGGCCCGGCTCTGGCGGGAGGGGGACCGGTGGTGGACGGCCGGGGAGTTCGACGCCGCCTCCCGCCGGGCCGCCGGTCGACTGCTAACCGCCGGGCTCGTCCCGGGGGACCGCCTCGTCTGGTCGACCGGGTCCTCGGTCGACGCCCTCGTCGCCCACGTCGGCGCCCTGCGGGCGGGACTGGTCGTGGTGCCGGCCAACACCTCCTACTCGGAGCGTGAGCTGGCCCACATCGCCACCGACGTCCGGGCCGCCGGTGCCGTGGTGGACCGGCCCGACCAGGCGGCGTGGGTGCGCGCCGTCCGGCCCGACCTCGTCGTGGCCTGCGGCCCCGCCCTGGACCTGCCCGACGGCGACCCCGGCGAGCTGGACACCGCCGGCCCGGACGAACCGGCCCTCATCTGCTTCACGTCGGGGACCACGGGGGTGCCCAAGGGTGCGGTCCTGGCTCATCGCCACCTGCTGGCCGGGGTGGGGTCGGTGACCCGGGCCTGGCGCATGTCGCCCGACGACCGGCTCATCCACTGCCTGCCCGTCTTCCACGCCCACGGCCTGGTCGTCGGCGCCTACGGCACGATGACCGCCGGTGGCTCGGCCGTGCTCCTGCCCGGCTTCGACCCCGGAGCCGTGGCGGCCGCGGCCCGACGGGAGTCCGCCACCCTGTTCTTCGGTGTCCCGACGATGTACCACCGGCTGCTCGCCACCGGCCGGGCGGCCGAGCTGTCGGCGCTGCGCCTCTGCGTGTCGGGGTCGGCGCCCCTGCCCGCCGATCTCCACGCCGCGGCCACCGCCGCCATCGGCAGTCCCGTGCTCGAGCGGTACGGGATGACCGAGACCCTGATGAACACGTCCAATCCCTACGCCGGTGAGCGCCGGGCCGGCACGGTGGGGTTCCCTCTGCCCGGGGTGGAGGTGACCCTCGACGCCGACGGCGGGGTCCTGGTGCGCGGCCCCAACGTGTTCGACGGCTACCTCGGGCGCGACGCGGCCACCGCCGAGGCCTTCCGCGACCTGGGTGACGGCGGTGGACCGTGGTTCGTCACCGGTGACCTGGGGGCCGAGGATGACGGCTACCTGGTCCTCCTGGGCCGGTCCACCGAGCTCATCATCTCCGGAGGGTTCAACGTCTACCCGACCGAGGTCGAGGACGTACTCGCCCGCTGCCCGGGTGTGGCCGAGATCGCCGTCACCGGCACACCCTCGGACGAGTGGGGTGAGGTCGTGACGGCCTGGGTGGTGCCCGACGGACCGGCCCTCTCCCTCGAGGACCTGGTGTCCCACGGTGCCGGGTCGCTCGCCCGCTACAAGCTCCCCCGGCTCCTCCGGGTGGTCGACGCCCTGCCCCGCAACGCCATGGGCAAGGTCGTCCGGAGCCGCCTCGGGTGATGCCACCCCGTCGGCGTGGACGGGGGTAGGTTGCGGCCATGGTGTCACCGACACTCCGACTGGAGCGGGGCCTGCTCCGATCGGGCACCCGCCGGCTCGGCGCGATGGACGAGGTGGGACGCGGCTCGCCGGCCGGTCCCGTGTACGTGGGCCTGGTGGTGGTGGAGGCCGCCACCGGCCGCCCCCCCGGGGGTATCCGCGACTCCAAGCTGCTCGCCGGTCACGAACGCGAGGCCCTGGTGCACCCGATCCGCAGGTGGGCGGCGGCGTGGTCCATCGGTACGGCCGACCCCGGGGAGATCGACGCGTTGGGCCTGACCGCCGCGCTGGGCCTCGCCGGGGCCCGGGCGCTCGAGGCCCTGGTCGACCCGCCCGACCTCATCGTCCTGGACGGGAACCACGACTGGTTGACACCCACCGCGGTCGGGCGGGTGGGTCGGGTTCCGACGGTGATGACCCGCATCAAGGCCGACCTGACCTGCACCTCGGTGGCCGCCGCCAGCATCCTGGCCAAGGTGGCCCGCGACGCGGTCATGGTCGGTCTGGCCACCGAGCACCCCGAGTACGGCTGGGAGTCCAACAAGGGGTACGCGACGGGGGACCACCTCGAGGCGCTGCGTCGTCTGGGGCCGAGCCCCCACCACCGGGTGTCGTGGCGCCTTCCGGACCGCGTCTGACCTCGCCTCGGGCCGGACCCGGTGGCGACGGGCGCCACCGCGGCCCTACCGGGGTGCCGGCTCCTTGGGGAGGCCGAGGACCCGTTCGCCGATGATGTTGCGCATGACCTCGTCCGATCCGCCGGCGATGCGCATGCCGGGCACGCCGAGCAGGTACTGGGACCACGCGTAGGTCCCCCAGGCGCCGGTGTCGGCCACCAGGGCCGGCCCGAGGATCGACGACACGGCGTCGTAGGTCCGCACCATGTTGGCGGTCAGGGACAGCTTGCCCAGCGACATCTCCGGGCCGGGCAGCTGCCCGGCGGCGATCTTCGCCATGGCCCGGCGGTTCGTGTACCCGGCGACCCGCTCGTTGATGACGATCTCGGCCAGCTGCTGGCGGATCAG
>Ga0181528_10001140_pt1 | contig 16726 bp, 16 predicted proteins | sample PEATcosm2014_Bin_47_FD_119742 | JGI IMG/M metagenome (GOLD analysis project Ga0181528, IMG submission 119742) | Peatland microbial communities from MTU Mesocosm Facility, Houghton, MI, USA - PEATcosm2014_Bin10_10_metaG | ecosystem: Environmental > Terrestrial > Soil > Wetlands > Peat | place...
CGCCTCGGCGGAGATCACTCGCGAAGTGTCCTTGCATGCGGTTCCGGCGAACGCAAAAAGCGTGGTCCAAAAGGTGGAAGACTTGATTGGACCCAAACGGATCCAAGTTCCGGTTTGGCCGGAACCGATGACGCTTGTAACTCAATGGTTCTTTTGGGATTATTGGTCGGGGAGAGAGGGTTTGAACCTCCGCTCCCGGTCCCGAATTAGATTCCGTAAGTTATTGAAAAATATGGAGATTTGGAATTTCTAAGTGATTGCTTATGAACGTGTTGCAGGCCACTCGCTGACGGCAGTTGAACTTCGCGGTTTCTGAGTGCTTTGACCGCTACAAAATGATCTGCAGCGTCGTTTTCGATTGTGCCCATATTGGGCACAATGATACTCTCGTTGCCGTGAGAGTAATTGCCCGCGGTACCTTGCGAGGATTCGTCGAGACGCTGAAGGGCACCAAGAACTACGCTCCCGTGAAATCATCTTTGGATGCCTGGTTCCATGAGGCTGAGGCAGCGCAATGGAAGAGCCCGGCAGAGGTGAAGGCAGCGTACGCCAACGCCAGTATCGTTGGCAATGATCGGGTCGTCTTCAACATCAAGGGCAATTCGTTCCGGCTGGTGGTCGCGGTGGATTATGGGCGCCAGGTCGTCTTCATTAAGCGGGTAGGAAGCCACGCAGACTATGACCGCATCGATGCGGCGAAGGTGAACTATGCAGGTAAAGCCGATCAGAAGTGAAAAGGATTACAACGAAGCGCTTCAAAGGATCGAGGAGCTTTGGGGTGCGGCACAAGGGACCGAAAATGGTGATCTCCTCGACGTGCTGGTCACGCTGGTTGAAGTGTACGAACGTGAGCACTTTCCTATCGACTTGCCCGATCCCATTGAAGCCATCAAGTTTCGTCTCGAACAACAGGGAAAGGACTACCGCGCTTTGATCGGTGTCATTGGCCAGCGTACCCGCGTCTACGAAGTAATGCGCCGTGACCGGCCTCTCTCTTTGGCGATGATACGGAACTTGAACACGAAGTTTCGGATTTCAGCAGAGGTACTGATTCACCCAGGAAAACTGCGCCGGAAGCGTGTCTCGGCCACCGCAACGCAGCTCAAACGAAAGACAGCTTAGAACCACGACAACTCGCCTGCGGATGGAAACTGATATGCAATCGGACCCACCTTCCGATGAAGATAACAGGCAGCTCGCGGGAATTCTGCTCCGCTCTCACCATGAAGGCGCAATGAATCCCGAAGAGGTCGATGGGTTCTTTGCTGCCCTTGTTTGTGCGCCCGCGCTCGTGCCGCCGAGCGGGTACCTGCCCGAGATTTTAGGTGATGAACGCCGAGAGCCAATCTGGAGGAGCCAAGAAGGAGCGCAACGCTTCTTCGATTTGCTGACACGTTACTGGAACGGTGTGCTGAGCAGACTGAGCTCGGGCGAAGCCTACGTTCCCTTTTTGCTGAAGCATCCCGACGGCTTGGTTTATGGGAACGACTGGGCACACGGATTTATGCGTGGTGTTGCCCTCGGTGAAGACGATTGGCGCGAACTCTTTCGTAATGACAGAGCGTTCGGGATGATGATACCGATTCTCGCTCTGCACAATGAGCACGACCCAGACCCCGAGATGCGTTCCTATGCCGAGCCTGTGAGTGCAGAACTGCGCGAGAAGCTGATTACGGGTTTGTCCACAAGCGTGATGGAGATTTATCGGTACCTTGCGCCCGCAAGAGAGATGAATGCAGAAGCGGGAGCTATAGGTGCGGGTTCGATGCGACGTTCAAAGATCGGACGCAACGAACTGTGTCCGTGTGGCTCAGGGAAGAAATACAAACGCTGCTGCGGAAGCGCGACGATCCATTAATGCCATTCGTCTGTGTGACCTGCACGGAGAGGCGTTACGGGGAGGTGGCTTCTTAATGGCTTTCATCACAACATTTGCGTTCCTTCTCTGCTACAAATCCCCTCTAGGTTCCGCCTGCTAGCGCTACTTCTTCATTCTCTATCACGGGTCTCCTACTCCCGGCGTGATTTGCTCTTGGAAAATTTGGACTTGCGGCAACAACTCGCCGTTTTGAAGCACAGACATCCTCGGCCAAGGTTTGCCGCTCGGGACAAATTGTTCTGGATGACGCTGTGGCGGCTCTGGCCAGGATGGAAAAACGCTCTGATTCTCGTTCAACCCGAGACCTGATTTTGGCATTATGAAGTAGCCCACTTCGGCAGTTTGTTTTGGCCCATCCCTGGACACAGCAAACTTCTACTCTGGATGTAAGCGTGAGCTTGGATCCGGGGGCGGAAGTTGGACTGCGGCGCTGGCCAACCAACTGGTTGAGGCACAACGCGAACACAGCCTCACTCGGATGCTGGCATGCTGGTCTCGGGTGGAATTAATCGTCATCGACGAGCGGGGATATGTCCCGCTGGCCGAAGTCGCCGCCGAACTCCTCTTTCAGGTCATTGCTGAGCGGGCGGAGAAAGTGGCCATCATCGTGACGACCAACTTACCGTTCTCCGAATGGCCGCAGGTCTTTACCAATGCACGGCTCTGCAAGGTTATCCTCGATCGGCTGACCGATCAGGCTCACATCATCGAGACCGGCTCGGAGTCATGTCGCTTTCGCAGAACACTGCGGAAGAAACGGAAAGAGTGATCCACGGATGAGCCGCCGTTGCGTTCTGCTTCCGCTTCGCCCTACGGGCTTCGCTCCAGCAGAACGCAACATTTCCTCTTAACCTTCAACGTTCCAGGGGGTGGGCCAGATTAAACTGCGAAGTGGGCCAAACCAGGTTGCCAAAAGCACTATCCGTTGCGATCACCTCCGGGCGCGCATTAATCACTAGAATCAGGCAAGCAAACCGCCGTCGACGGGAATCGCAGTTCCGGTAATGTACGCGGACTGGTCCGAGGCCAGGAAAAGCACAGTGCCTGCAACGTCTTCTGGCTGTGCGATGTGCCCCAGCGGAATGGTCTTATCAATTTGCGCGGTCATGGCTTTGAACTTTGTTTCGTCTAGGCCTGCCATAGCGGCGTATCCGCGCGAGAATGCAGTTTCAGCTGGACCTAGAATGATCGCATTTGCCCGTATGTGCTCCGGTCCGAGCATAAGTGCAACGGAACGTGCCAGCATGATTGTGCCTGCCTTACAGGTTCCGTACAGAGGGCTGAGTTTGCCTGCGCGCGCTCCAGCAGTCGAAGACGTGTAGATGATGGACGCCTGTGGTGCACACGCTCGCAGTAAGGGAAGTGCGAAGGTGGTTGCAAAAAATTGGCTCTTCAGGTTGGTGTTAATGGTTTGGTCGAACTGCTCCTCCGTGATGTCGAGACCTATTGGGCCCTGAATGCCAGCGTGGTTGAACAGGACATTGAGCTTTCCGTAAGTCTTGCCGATGTAGTCGAACATGAAGCGTAATTCGGCAACGGATGAGACGTCAATTTTATACGCCTCTGCCTTGCCGCCAGTGGCCCTTATGCTCTCTGCAGCCCGCTCAGCGTTCTCGATGTTTCTGGCCGCGATGATGACCGTGGCTCCTTCGTCGGCGAACGCGTGAGAGCACGCCAGACCTACGCCTGCACTCCCGCCGGTCACGAGCGCTACCCTACCCTCTAACGAATTCATGTTTTTCGTCCTTTCGTCGGCTGTTCCTAGAGTTCGCGTTTGTTCGCGTCAGCCGCTTGAGATTCTTTTGATAACAATTGGGCCTGCTCAGCCAAGCAGGTCATGAAGTTTCTTGCGTTAGTCACCAAACGACACCCTGTATAGCCTGGGAGCAAATGACAGACACTCAATACCGCTCGGCGTCGCTGGCGGGCGCTAACGGCATCGCCATGCTTTTTACGCCATTTACGGTTGCTCCAGCATGTGCAATATGAGGTCCACTCGTGCGAATGTGAGCTGGATAATGGAGTTGTGGTTTCGAAAGCTCGTCCAGAGCGGAAAAATGCTCAGGAGTCAGCTTCACATCCAGAGCAATCAAATTGTCATCGAGTTGTTTTATCGTCCGCGCGCCGATGATGGTCGAGGATACGCCTGGACGACTCTGCACCCATGCGAGAGCAATCGCTGCCACAGACGTGTTTAGTTCTTGCGCAATCTTCTGTAACTCATCAACGATTTTATAAGTGTTTTCATTGAGGTAAGCAGTCACCCCAACACCCCGGTCCGTCTTCATGGTCGCAGCATTCTCTCGAGTGTACTTGCCTGACAGCGCGCCCCGGCGAAGTGAACTAAATGGAGTGACTCCCAGGCCGAGTTCCTGGGCCATTGGGATCAGTTCCCCTTCCACAGTCCGTTGCAGTAGTGAATATTCGATTTCGAGTACAATCAGCGGCGCCCAGCCACGGGATTGCGCAATGATCTGCGCTTGAGCAGTTTTCCAGGCAGGCGTGTTAGAGAATCCGATGTAACGTACCTTGCCGGAGGTGACCAGATCATCCATCGCACAAAGTGTCTCCTCAACGGGAGTGAATTCATCCCAGCCGTGAAGGTAATACAGATCTATATAATCCGTCTGGAGCCGACGGAGAGATTGTTCGCACTGAGATATGATCGCCTTCCTTCCGGCACCACCACCATTTGGATCGCCGGGGTAGAGATTGGAGAAGAACTTCGTGCCAATGACCATACGATCCCGGCGCAAGGAACCCTTTGCAATAAAATCTCCAATGATTTTCTCCGAATGACCCTTGGTGTAGGCATTGGCCGTATCGATAAAATTTCCGCCGCTTTCAAGATAATGACAGAGAATAGCTTCAGAGTCGCTTGGGCTCGCTCCCCATCCCCAGTCCTCGCCGAAGGTTGCTGTACCAAGACAGAAGGGACTGACCCGAAGGCCTGACTTCCCGAGGGTAACGTATGCATTCAATGACATGGGTCCGTTCCATTCGAAATGGCAGGAGGTTGCTTCCTGTCACAGTAGTGTTCTTTGAATTTCTTAATAAGCAACGCAATAATCGTCGCTACTGAGCCTTCTGTCCAATAGAGTGATATTTCCTCATTGATATGTACAGATTATTGATTACTGGATGTCTTCGCATTCTCGATGCTATCGGCATCGAATCTTTTCGCTTCCGCTCGCTGGTGAGTACGTTCTTAGCAGCATCCGAACAGGTCTCTTGACACATGGCGAAGCTCTTGCAAAGTATCCGCAGCATGATCGAGGCCGTATCCATCGCGGCAGCTGTCTCCGTTAATAGTCTGCCCCACAAGATCGGTAGGTTCGGTCAGAATGTCAGATTGTTGCTCATTCAGCTTTGCAGGGAATGACGTGATGAGGGTTCCGCAAACAGTTCATGCGCCAGCAAAGCGGATGTAGCAAAATGCAGCGGCTCCGGCTGCCCTGCACAACCCAATTGCACCGACGAGTGGACAATTCTCGCAGTGCTTTTACATGCGCCTTAATCGCGAAGTCATACCGCTCTTGATCAATAACCAAGGACGATCAGTTGAGAAGTTATTAAATATTGGACTAGATGATCAGAGTGGAGGAATCTTCTTCAGCTCAGTTATCTCAACAGACTAAGCCATCAATCTAATGAACTGTGAACTCATTGGAGGAGGAGACTTGTGACAAAGCAGTGTTTATTGTTTGTACTGATTCTTTGCATCGCAACCGTGTCGGCCATCGGGGCGGAAAATCCGCCGGGAGATAAGTCGAACGTGGTAGCGGCTCAACCGGCTTCGGATACTAGTGCGACCATGCCGGCTACAGAAACACCACTGGCGGCAGAATCACAAGCAGAGGCCGCGCCAGCAAAGCCCGAAGCTCGTCCCGCTGTCATATACATGCAAATGCGAAATATGGCGGAGATTGGCAAAAAGTACGACTATCTCAACCCGAATAACTGGGGCATACCCTTTAACTCCAACGGAAATACGATTTTGGGCGATGACTATGGAATTCGCTCGACGCTGGCGAAAGCGAAGATGAGTTTGTATTGGGACACCACAACCCTGTTCGTCGCTGACATAAGAAATACGAACTGGGTGGCCCCGGGCGATCAGAACCCCAACGCCGAAGCGTATTCTGGCCAGGCTCCCAATTTCGTTCAGAATACGTTTGCGCAATTGACTTACAATCCAACCACAACCACCCAGATTATCTTTGGCGCCACCCAGAACTTCAACAATTGGATTGGGGTGAATGGCAAGCAGGGATCCACAATCAACGCTCTGTACATCAACCAGCTCTTCATGAATAAGAAGCTGAGGGTCACACTGGGATTCATGCCGGGTGAGTTCGTTTACGAAGGAATCTACACGGGTGGAAATCTCGCCACGGGCAGCCTCGGCATCAAGGCAATCATTCCGTTTGAAGTCGGCGCAAGTTGCTGTACTACAACGCGGCCCGCAGTTAACGTCAGGTACACGGCCTCGAACAAATGGTATAGCATGTCGGCCATACAGCAAGCGGAGAATCCTGCTGGCACTGATGAGCAGAAGAGACGGAACCCGGCAGGTTTACGGCTCAACGAGGCTCACAGCGGCGCGAAGCTGATGGGTATCGAGGAGTTTGGTGTCAATAGGAAGGCAGGCCCTGGACAGAAGGAAGTTTGGTTCAGGATCGATGGATTCTTCAACCCCAGCGCGAATAATGACGAGGGTAACCTGCCATACTTCCTCGCTCACCACAAGTTCGCGGCGGTAAAGAGCGGCGCAATGTCAATCGCCATCGACAAACAGATTACCGTGACGGATAAGTTGCTCCCTTACCGAGGCCTCTATGTAAATTCAGTCTTTCAATGGGCCTCGCCAGAAGCGAACCCCTACCAGTCGTACGAACAGGTTGCAGCTTACATTAAAGGTCCCTTCAAAAGCCGGCCAATGGACGCGGTGTTCATAAATGCATATAGACTCCAGTTTAGCCGCTCTATCCTGAATACCCTCTCGGTTCTCCACGGTCATGAATTCGTCTATGACGACACTGCTTCAGTGAGCGGAACTTATGGATATTGGGTGAAGCCTGGAGTCATCCTGAGCGGCAATCTTTCGTGGGTTCACCATCCGCAATACGGCCCGAAGCTTCCCGACGCCGTCCTTGCCTTTTTGGGCCTTAAACTCTGGTTCTAGAGCGCCGAGCAAATGACAAATGGCGGGTTGGTATTCGGCCTTCGCTGGAGAAGAGTTCTCCAGGTCATGAAGGAATGGGTTGTGCCTTCTTCCTCGGGTTACCAAAGAACCAGGGAGCAAAGTGCATAAATCCCTTGGCTGCAGCACGTCGCGGGGGCGGTGGCCAAGGGAAAGTATCCCACGGATTTTGCCGGATGCACCCGGCGGGGAGACCGATGGCAGTGCCGCCCGGTTGTGGTTGATTCCGATTACGTCGCGGAAGCTGCTGTGGGTAAGGCGCGCAGTGAAATTGGAAGCCCATATCGTGCGCCATCCAGCACTGTACTGCGGGTGTCTAGCAGATAGGGTCAATTGCGGATCGAGAGGAGTCGGTTATGGATAGTAATAAGAAGAAGATTCACCATGCGTGGTGGATTCTTGTAAGTTGTTGTGTGGTTGTGGGAATTGGGGTTGGACTGTACAACAATTGCGTGGGGCTCTTCTTTGTTCCGGTGTGCAAAGACTTGCACTTGTCCAGAAGCGCTTTGTCATCGTATATGTCAATCCTAATGCTGGCGATGTTCCTCTCACTGGGCTTTACCGGAAAGGCATACGCCAATATCAATATCAGGTTGCTCCTCTCGGGGTCGCTGCTCCTCCTTGTGGGAGGATTCTTCGTCTTGTCTCGCGCAAACTCCGTGATGTATTGGTATGTTGTGGGAGCGTTCCAAGGTATCGGAGCGGGATTCTTCTCTACCTTGGCTGTCCCTATTCTAATCAGCAACTGGTTTAAGAAAAGGACTGGCTTTGCATTGGGACTCGCATTATCCTTTTCCGGTATTGGCGGGGCAGCGTTTAATCCCGTAATACAGTTCGTTATCACGCACTACGGCTGGAGAAATGGATATATTGCGATGGGAATCATAGGCATCGCAATATTCGTACCCTTTGTGTTCTTAATCTACTTAAAGCCATCCGATAAAGGACTCCAGGCGTATGGGGCCGAAGAAGAAGACGCGCAGAATGTACAGGTAAGTGGTGCATCTCAGGAGCTGCCCGGGTCATCTCTTGGCGAGGCGTTGAGAACACCCTCGTATTACCTCATTCTTTTCTCGATAGTACTTCTCATGATCGCCGCCGTGTTTACCCACCATGTTCCAGGATATGTCGCCTCGTTGGGTTATTCTCCAATGATTGGTGCGACTGTGATGTCCGCTGCGATGATCGGTATCATTTGCGGCAAAGTTGGGTTGGGTGTTCTAAATGACAAATTTGGCCTTAGGACCGCAGTTGTAGCGGGAACTCTGACAGGTGTTTTAGCCATAGCTCTGATGTTGTCCGGAAAAGTCGATGTTCGGATCATGTATTTGGCAGCGTTCTTCTATGGAGCTGCTTGCATCGGGTTTCCCGTAATAATGCCGCCATTGATTCTGAAATCCATTTATGGTCTCAAGCAGTTTGCCTCCATTTACTCATATATCGCGATGGCTCAATGCATCATGGGCGCGGCCGGCGTTGCACTCTACGGAGTCATTTTTGATAAGACGAAGAGCTTCTCTATAGGGCTAATGGTTGCGGGTGTCTCCACTGCGCTTACTCTCGTGCTTCTTCTCATTGCGATCAACCTCGGCAAAAAGGTGATCGCGGGGGTTGCGAGCCCTACTAAGCCGAAAGTAAAGGCGGAGCAAACAGCTTCAGTGTAACTTGGCTGAAAAGAGCCTTCCGCTAACTTGGCGGCTTCAAGCCGGCTAGCGAGAGGTTTTGTTGCCGCATGAACCGGTAACGTTCGGTGTGTGTCAGCCTCATTGAAGAAGCCGTGGGTAAGTACCGCGCCGCTGTCTATGGGAAGAACGAGATGATCTCGACTTCGGAAATTCTTCTAAAGGAGGCCAAGGCAATGGCAACGAAAATGGTGGGGCATGCGTGGCTGTTTGGGGACATCCTCGATGTAGATTGGGAGATTTGTGCGGTCGGCCTCATTCGCGCTGCCATCAATGCGGGGGTTGCCTATCCAGACTTGGGACGGTTCTGTATGGCGGTAGTGGACCCCGATTTTGCGAGAAAGGTGAAGAAAGGTGATTTCATCGTCGCAGGAGAAAACATGGGTTATGGGCACGACCACGACCATGCATGCCTCTCGATCAAGGGGGCAGGAGTGGCGGCGGTGCTGTGCGATTCGACAAACTCGAATTTTTTCCGCAACTGCGTGGATCATGGCTTGGCGGTGGTTGAATATCCGGGAATACATGCGGCGACCGAGCAGGGTGATGAACTGGAAATAGACTTGGCAGCGGGGCGAATTCGGAACTTGACCAAGCAAGAAGAGTTTGAGTTCACGCCTTATCCATCATCGTTGTTGGCAATCATCGGGGCCGGCGGATTGTATGCGCGGCTGAAGCAACAAATCTCGCAAGGGACGGTCTAGCAATTTTTCGCGTGACATCTGCCCCGCATAAGCTTTCCTGTTGTCATTACACGCCTCACAAGACAAGGGCAGGCAAGCGTGGCAGATCTGGCGCTCCGAGAAAAATGGGCATCGTTGGAAGTGGCTAACACCGTGAAAAAGCCCGCAATCAGTTCTGATACGCAAGCGTCCTCTTTCCGTAGAGGTTCGATATCGCACGCGTGGCGAGCACTGCGGCATCGCAACTTCAAACTCTTCTTTTTCGGTCAGGGCATCTCCTTAATCGGCACCTGGGTAATGCGGCTCGCGACAAGCTGGCTAGTTTATAGTCTGACGCATTCGGCACTGCTGCTTGGCGTCATTGGCTTCGCGGGGCAGATTATTTCGTTTGTTCTGGGGCCGTTTGCGGGCGTCTGGGTCGAGCGCCTCAATCGCCGTAAGTTGCTGGTGTGGACTCAAGCCGCCGCTGCTGTCCAGGCATTTGCCATGGCTGCGCTCACTCTGGCACACGTCATCACCCTTTGGGAAATCATTGCTCTCACTGCCTTGCAGGGGTTGATCAATGCGTTCGACATGCCAGGGCGCCAATCCTTCCTAGTACAGATGGTCGACGATAGGAGCGACCTTGGTAACGCGATCGCCATCAACTCCTCAATGACAAATGTTGCGCGTCTGGTCGGTCCGGCCATAGCCGGTTTAATAATCGGAGCTGTCGGCGAAGGCTGGTGCTTCCTGATTAATGGCGTCAGTTTCTTTGCCGTGATCGCATCCTTGCTGCTAATGCGCATCAAGTCTTTGAATATCCGCCGCAACGCGACCAGCATGTTCGAACAAATGCGAGAGGGGTGGGACTACGTCCGTACGTTTCGTCCCGTCCGCACGATCCTTCTGCTTTTTGGACTCATCAGCCTGATGGGCCACCCCTACTCTGTGTTACTGCCTATTTTCGCAGGGCAAGTACTACACGGCGGCCCGCATACTCTCGGCTGGCTTACAGGGGCCGCAGGAATCGGTGCGCTAGTGTCTGCAATTTCCCTCGCAGTCCGCAAGTCGATCGCCGGGCTTACACGCATGCTTCAGATCGCGTCAGCGATTCTGGGAGGCGCGCTGATTTTCTTCGGTTTGTCACATACGTTGTGGTTGTCGCTTGCGCTCATAGTCTTCGTCGGCTTCGGCCTGGTGCAGGGTGCCTCTGCCAGCAATACGATCATCCAGTCGCTGGTGCCAGAAGACAAACGTTCCCGTGTGTTGAGCTATTTTGCAATGGCCTTCTTCGGTGCTGCGCCCTTCGGCAGCCTGTTGGCCGGAGCGCTGGCTCACCGGATAGGAGCGCCGTACACCGTCATTGTTACTGGCTCATTCTGCATCGCCGGCTCGCTATGGTTCACGTCCGAACTACCAAAAGTTAATGCAGCCATGCGACCGATTCAGCAGGAGATTGGGCTGCTGCCTTCGCTTAACACAGACCTGATTTCCGGCGGGCAGGAACCGGATGAATGCTCTCTCTCGTGAACGGGGATGAACGATGAACGTGGCCACAAGCTTTCGGCTTCAAGTTCATAGGGTCCCGGTAGATGAGTGCAGTCCGCCCGTGATAGCGATGTCTGCCTTGACGTGTCCGAACGGAATACCGGCCCACTGCAGACGAAGTCCGAGATAAGACGAACAGCTGAGTTCGAGGCTGGGAACAACCTTGAGCGTATTCAGGGCGAAGTCTTCAGCCTGGCAGTTGCAGTCAGATGCAGTTAACTCCGCTCGTATGTTCCGACCAAATGTCCGTACGTGACCACTGTTCCCGAAATGTCCTTCAGGAATTCTCTCAGTTTAGGCGGGGATTGGAGTTTGGTATGGCGATTGAGCGCAAGGACGTAGAAGACATAACGATGCGAACCATGTCCGCACAAAGGCCGTGGTCCCATATAACCTTGCCCGCCCACTGTGTTCTTTCCAAAGGATACATCCCTCGTTCCATGAGCGAGAGTTCCTGCTGCCATGCCAGTGCGTTCTGGAGAAATTCCGTAGGCAATCATATGCACGAAGGGTCGAGACAACGGCGCATCCAGATCTTCCATGATGATTGCCAGTTCTGCGGTCTCTGCGGGAACATCTCTCCAATTCAACGGCGGAGAGATGTTCTCTCCTATTCCGATCCCAGCGGAACCGGGTGGCATAGGTCCATTGTTCAAGAACCATGAGCTCTCCAAGGAGATCTCTTCAGGAACGCCACTCAATGCAGGATTTTTCGCGAGCGAGTGACGTTCTCCCGCCCGTACTCCTCGCAAGAGCCGACCCAGCCAGTGTAGCTTCACGCTTCTTCTCCTAAGTTCGAGATTCTATCGCGTTGCGGACAGCGTAACAGCGTAATGGTGAGCGCCATTTCACCGGTCTTTCAGTGAGACTAAGCTGCGCGCATCGTCCAGAGAACCCGACTCCAAAACCTAATGACAGCACAAGAACTAAGATACACAAGAATCGCCGATACCGAGGTGGGTATCCAATACTCAATACCTGTCCAATCGATTGTTCGAAAATATCGTTCTTTATCAAATCGAAGTCCAAGCGGACGCAATTTCATTGACTGCGGAGACAGTCTTAGAGACATTCCCCGAGCCTGTCTATCGTTGTTCGATAACAATCATCCGAGCCCTTGCGCATTTGCTCAAACACGCTGCGCGACTTGCAGCGGATACTCTCAGGCACTCTGCTCTTGTATTCAAACTGGTTGCAAGCTGTTTCAACGTCTTACTAAGCGCTGGATGATATCACCGGCCGCGGACAGATCTGCCAGCAGGTGTCGCATCGTATCCTCCAACCTGGCCCGAAACACCTCGTCGAAAAAACCAATCATCTGGATGTATCAATGCTTAAGTTTCAATCTATTGGACAAGAAGCCCAAAAGCGACGATTCTAGCGCTGTCCGTTGTCCTTCATCGACCGTTATGGTTCGCGCTTGAGAAGCGAGGAGTCAACAGCGTCATGCAGACGATGCGGCGGGGGTCTGCGATAGCTATCGCTCCTCTCTTAATGGAAAGGAAAGAACATGCCTCTTACAAAACTCGATACCATCGCTGCCCTGGTCGTGATTGACCTCCAGAAATTTGTGCTCGGTATGCCAACCGTCCACCCAGTAGGCGAGATCATAGGCCGCGCGGTCCAGCTAGTGTCCGCTTTTCGGGAGCAAGGTCTGCCAGTCGTTCTCGTCCGGGTTACAGGTGCGTATCCTGGCGGTCGCACTGAATCCGGAGTATCAAAGACCATGCCTCCTGGGGAGTGGTCCGAGCCTATTCCTGAAATGGGGCCGCACCCAGGGGACCTCGTTATATGTAAGCCGCGGGCGGACGCATTCATTGGCACTTCGTTGGAATACGACTTGCGCCAGCGCGGCGTAACTCAAGTCTTCGTTGCAGGAATCGCAACGAGCATCGGTGTGGAGTCGGCGGTGCGCAGCGCTTCTGGTTACGGTTACAACGTCGTGTCGATTGTGGACGCGATGACGGACCGGGACGCTGCTTCGCACTCTCATAGCGTCGAGAAGATTTTTCCCCGGCTTAGTGAGATCGCCAAAACCGACGATGTGCTGAAACTGTTGAAAGAAGCCCCGGCTCGGTGATCGCCAGGGAGCATGTTTGCTTAAAAGGAGTGACGCGATGACAAATGACTTTGTGCTGCAGGGCCGAGCGTGGATTTTCGGCAACAAGCTCGACGCTGATTGGCAGATATGCTCGCTGGATAGACTAGAGAAACTGAAGAACCAAGGAATACCGCTCATTGCGGAGGAGTTGGGCAAATACTGCATGGAGAGTGTAGATCCAGATTTTGTTCACCGCGTTTCGCCGGGTGATTTCATCGTTGCCGGAGAGAACATTGGTTATAGTGCTGCATGTCTTGACGGCGATTCTGACGACCCACACTTCATAGGCGCTGCTTCGCTCGCTATAAAGGGAGCGGGCATTAGCGCCGTATTGTGTGAGTCGAGCGGCATGGGTTTTCTGATGACCTCAATCAACCTTGGGTTGCCGGTCGTCGAGTGTCAGGAACTGCACGGAAAAGTGCATCCGGGTGATCAGCTTCAACTTAATCTAACGCAGGGTATTATCGCAAATCTGGACAGCGGTGAAGAATATCGATTTGTGCCGTATCCGCCACGCTTGGTGGAGATGGTGCAGGAAGGCGGCTTGTATGCACATCTGGAAGGGAAGAGAAAACAATGAAAAAGACAACAAAACTGAAAGAGTTATTTAACCGTGAAGAGATCTTTGTGGCTGCGGGAGGCTGTACTGCCCTCCATGCCCGCATGGCCCAACTTGCCGGCTTTGAGTGCGCTTATATGTCCGGCGGAGGCGTCGCGGCGATGATACATGGGATGCCGGACGCGGGGCTCATCACGGCGACCGAGATGGTGGAAAACGCTGAGCGTATGGCGAATTGCGTAAGTATCCCGCTACTCTCGGATTCCGATACGGGTTTTGGCAATGCAGTTAACGTTCGCCGCACGGTGCAGGCGTTCATCCGCGCGGGGGTGGCGGGCATTCATCTTGAGGATCAGGTATCTCCGAAGCGGTGCGGTGGCGTGAAAGGCAAGCAAGTCATTCCCATCGAAGAGGCTGTGGGCAAGTATCGCGCCGCAGTGGATGCAAAGAACGAGTTGGATCCCGACTTTGTGATCATCTCGCGCACTGACGCGCGCGGGGCGGCTGGCGGCTCTTTAGAGGAAGTGATCAAACGGCTCCAGGCGTATAAGGCAGCCGGGGTCGATGTGGTTTACGCTGAGGCGCTGCAATCGCGCGAGGAAGTGAAAGCTCTCCGTGCTGCGGTGGATGGACCGATGGTGGGGACGCTGGGCTACATTAAGCCACAGCCGACTTTGGCGGAAATGCAGTCCCTCGGCTACGCCGCTGCAATGTATGCCACGATGATGCAATTCTGTGGACTCGAGGTGATATGGGACTACCTCTCCGAATTCAAAGCTCAGGGAGATCAGGCAGTGCCCCACTGGAAGTTGGGGAAGACGTCAAAGTATCCGATGCCGCATCCTTTTGACTTAGTTGATTTCGCCAAAGTGGCGGAGTGTGAACAAAAGTATCTGACTGCGGATGCCCTTGAGAAGTATGAGGGCTCGATTGGACATTACGATCCACGGACAGCCAAGGCGAGTGGTAGTGGCGACACATCGGAAGAATAGTGGAGAACAAGGGGAGGTTTGGTGCCCTCTCCTGCGCGGCTCGTGGGGAGGCGGTTTGTACCAGCATCTGGAAGGAAAGGAAAACATTGAAAAAAACAGCGAGATTGCAAGAGTTGCTCCATAGCGGCAAATTCTTTCCGATGATGGGAGGCGGGTGCGCTGGCCACGCACGCATTGCTGAGCTCAACGGCTTTGAGTGCGCTTATATGTCTGGTGGATCCACCGCCGTCTTGATTCATGGTATTCCGGATGCGGGACTCGTCACGATGAACGATCTGGCGGCGAACGCCGAGCGCATGGCGAATTGCATTAGCATCCCACTGGTCGCGGATGGCGACCAGGGCTTTGGCAACGCAATCAATGTTCGCCGCACGGTACAGACGTTCATCCGCGCGGGAGTTTCGGGGATTCAAATCGAGGATCAGCCGTTTCCCAAGCGGTGCGGCATCGTGAAAGGTAAAGAAGTTATTCCGATTGAAGAAGCCGTGGGCAAGTATCGCGCCGCTGTCGATGCTAAGAATGAGATAGACCCCGACTTCGTGATCATTGCGCGCTGTGACGCGCGCGGGGCGTCGGGAGGCTCGCTGGAAGATGTCATCAAGCGGGTCAAGGCATATGAGTACGCTGGCGTAGATGCGTTCTTGCCTGAAGCGCTCGCCTCTCGCGAGGAAGTGAAGGCAGTATGTGACGCAGTGAAGAAGCCGGTAATCGCAGGCTTGGGCCTTCTCAAGCCAGTGCCGAGCTTTGATGAATTGCAGGCCCTCGGCTGTGCCAGCGCAATCTATGCCGCTCAGACTACCGTCTTTGGGCTGCAAGCGTCTTGGGAATTCGCATGCGACTTTAAACTGCGAGGAGGCCGGGCAGTGGCCGACTGGATGAAGAAGTTGTCAGACTCTCCCATGCCGCACATCTTTGATTTGGTTAATTTCGCTCAAGTGGCCGAGTGGGAAGAGAAGTATCTACCTGCGGATTCGATGAAAAAGTACCAAGATTCGATGGGACCTTACGATCCGCGAGAGCGCGGTGTTGCGACGGCAAAATAATCTCGGCAGCCCCCTCCGTCAAATGTTTGGCTGTTGAATGCGGGTTTGATGGAGAAGTTGCGAGAACGTTTGTGCCAAAGGCAAAGCATGAAGTATTCAAAGGAGAAACGTAATGGGTAAGACAATCACAGAAAAGATCTTGTCGCGCGCGGCAGGTAAAGATGTGTCGCTCGGAGAATATATCGAGGTCTCTTCGCGGCTGCCCTTTACTGCCGTTCCATACGTGCGGCGAGGACCTGATCAGTTTGATGCTACCGGTGCCACGAAATTATTCGACCCCAAAATGATCCGGATGGTTGACGGGCACTTTGGCTCCACCGCTTCGAGCAATATCGGTGAGGAGCGAGTGAAAGGTCGTCGATGGGCGAAGAAGATGGGAATCCCCGAAGAGAACATTTATGAATTGGGGCGCTCGGGTGTCGAGCATGTCGTTGCAGGCGACCATGCCTGGGCACTGCCGGGCGAGGTTTTCTTCCAGGCGGTTAACGGTCATACGACGACCTTGGGCGCGTTGGGAGGTTTCGCAGTGACGATGTCGTATGGGTCGGGCGGGTACATGGTAACCGGCAAGACGTGGATTCGCGTCCCTGAAAGCGTCAAAGTCGTCGTCAAGGGCACGCTTCCACCGGGCGTTATCGGCCGCGACGTTTCCGAATTCATCCTCGGTCAAATCGGTCCCAGTGCTGCTGTTGGCAAGGTCATGGAATGGACAGGTCCCGTCATTGACGCGATGAGCATCGACGGGCGCTTTAGTATCTGCTGCAACGCGCTCTTTTTCGGAGCGTGGACGGCGATCATGAATCCGGACGCAAAGACCCTCGAGTATGTTCGTTCGCGCAATCCGGAGTCGTTTGAGCCGCTCGTGAGCGATGCGGACGCCAAGTACGCCAAAGTGTATGAATTTGATGTGTCCGATCTGGTTCCGCAAATCGTCCCACCGCCGGAGCGTTATCACGTCTATCCTGTCAGCCAGTATGAAGGTACACCAGTCAACCGCGGCTTTGTGGGGACGTGCGACAACGGGCGCATGGAGGACATGCGTCTGGTGGCCGAA
>Ga0181528_10001141_pt1 | contig 16725 bp, 9 predicted proteins | sample PEATcosm2014_Bin_47_FD_119742 | JGI IMG/M metagenome (GOLD analysis project Ga0181528, IMG submission 119742) | Peatland microbial communities from MTU Mesocosm Facility, Houghton, MI, USA - PEATcosm2014_Bin10_10_metaG | ecosystem: Environmental > Terrestrial > Soil > Wetlands > Peat | place...
ACGCGCTGGTCGGATAACATGTCAGCCAGCGCGTTCACTTCCAAAGACAGCTCTCCGAGTGCATCTTCCGGAGCAGCATTGCGCGCGCGAAACGAATAATCCTCCTCCCTCAGCGATCCGATTACGTTGGCGATGGTTTGCAGCGGACGCGTCGTCTGTTCTTGTAGCGCGAGAGCCAGGATCCACCAGACGAATAGCTCGATCCCAATAAGAGCTAGTCGAGATTCAATGGTCCAGGCTTGCATCCACACAAGCACAGTGCTCACGATCAGGCCTGGAAGCGCAACCAAAAATGAGTAGAGGCTGATTCGATTTTCGTAGAGTAAGCGAACTCGTTTGCGGGGGCGCTTCGGGCCAGAGGAGCTAGACCCCATACTTCTCCATCCGCCGATACAGGGCTCCGCGGCTCAAGCCCAATGCCTCCGCAGCTTGGCTCACATTGCCTTGGAAGCGTTGCAGCGCCTTGCGGACAAGCACTGCCTCTACGGCTTCCAGACTCAAGTCTTCAAGATTCTGCGATTGAGCGCGGGGTGAAGTCAGGGAGAGATCAGCAGGTTGAATCTCCGCAGTGCGGCACATCAGCACGGAGCGCTCGATTGTATGTTCCAGTTCACGCACATTCCCTGGCCAGGAATATTGGATTAATGCTTGAACCGCCGCCGGATCGAATCTCTGCACCGGACGGCGATAGCGTGACGCGTAACGCGCGAGGAAATGAGCAGCGAGCACGGGAATATCCTCGCGACGCTCCCGCAGCGCAGGGACATGGATCTCAACAGTATTCAAACGAAAGAGGAGATCTTCGCGAAACTGTCCAGCGCCACAAGCTGCGGGTAGATCCGTGTTTGTCGCGGAGAGAACCCGGACATTCACGCGGCGCGAGCGCGAAGAGCCGACACGCTCAATCTCTCCGGATTCGAGGACCCGGAGGAGTTTCGCCTGTTGGCGCATGGGGACGTTGCCGATTTCGTCCAGGAAAATCGTGCCGCCATCCGCGAGCTCGAATCTGCCAATCCGGTCCGTGCGCGCGTCAGTGAAGGCACCTTTCACGTGGCCGAACAGTTCACTTTCGAAAACTCCGTCTGGAATTGCCCCGGTATTGACGGCGACCAACGGCCGCGACGCCCGGGCGCTGAGCGCGTGCAAAGTTTGCGCCACAACTTCTTTTCCAGTCCCGTGCTCGCCCGTAATCAGCACATTCGCGTCGGAAGGTCCCACACGAGCAATAGTGTCCAGCACGACCTGCATGGCGGGAGCGGTTGCCAGGAATTCAGGACGTCCCTCAGCGCGTAGCAGACGATTTTCCGCTTCGAGGCGAGCGGCGTGCTGCAAAGCACGATGTAGTTCTACTTGCGTGCGCAGGATGGAAACCAGCCGTTCATTTTCCCATGGCTTCTGCACGAAATCGCGAGCTCCGCGACGCATGGCTTCGACAGCGAGTTCCACGTTTGCCCAAGCGGTCATTACGATCACCGGGACAGTGGCATCCAGGCTAACGATTTGCGAGAGCAGATCGAGGCCTTCCCGGCCGGAAGTCGTGTCGCGAGTGTAATTCAGATCAATCAGGATGGCATCGTATGAATTGCTGGCGAGTTCCTCCCTTACAATGGCGGGAGAGCGCACTTTATCAACGCGGTAGCCCTGCGGCCGAAGCAAGAGATCGAGCGCTTCGAGAATGTGTTCCTGGTCGTCAGCGGCCAATATACGGATCGGCTCCACCGATTCATGACGGAACGGCTGTAGCTCCACATCTCCGGGTTTAGCCGACGTCGGCATGGCTCTAAGGTGCGTGGTGCGAGATCACTCCGCTGATCGCATCCTGAATCAGTATGCCATTATGTTCCAAGGTCGTGCCGGTTGCGCGATCCAGTTCAACCTTAGCCTTCTCGTAAATCGTCATGGCGCTAACCAGGTCCAACTCGGCCAAGGCGAGGTCGCGCTGGGCGGAGAGGGTTTGGTAGCTCGACCCCGCTCCCAATTCCTGCTCCTTCTTAGTAATGTCGAACGTTCGCTGGGCAAGATCGCGTGCCTTGCGGGCGGCCTCGACGCGAGCGCCGGTCTGGTCGAGCGCGAACTGCGCATTGCGCACTTCAATCCGAACCTGTTTCTTCAGCTGTTCCATACGCAGTTCCGCCTGACGGTACTCCAGCTCTGAGCGGAATTGATCCGCCTTGGCGACACGGTTGCGGATAGGAATGCTTAGATTTAGTCCCACGTAGTAGTCAGGGGAGGAATTATTGAAAGTGTTCTGAAGCGCTCCACCGAAATCCGTCGGAACGTTCGAAATGTTGGCGCCAAGATTGTAAATCGGATTAAGCGGACCGGCGAGGCCTGACCCCGCATAGAAACCGACAAGCGACAGGGACGGCAGCAATGCGTTACGAGCCGCGCTGCGGCTGATCTGTCGGTTTACGAGATCGATACCCGACTCGGCAAGCTCCGGACGGCTGTTTTGCGCCTGAGCGATTAGCTCCTGAATCGGTTGGGTGGACGCGATAGCGACGGTTTCCATTTTGTCGGTCGGAATCACTGGCATCGATTCAAGTAACGGATCGTCGAGGCTCTTGGTGATTGCATTCTTCATCAAAGTCTCCTGAAGTTGGAGACTTGTGCGGGCGACAGTGAGATCTTGGTCACGCTTCGACACCTCGGCCTCGGCACGCATCACGTCCATGGCGGGAACAGCTTGTAGTTGAAGTTGTTTTCGCGTTTGATCAAGAGTCTGTTGAGCAAAGTTGAAGGATTGCTCATTGACACGGGTTTGCTCGTATGCGCTGACGAGATCCCAATAGATATTTTCGATCTGGGTGACGGTTGCGATCACCTGATCTTTGAAGGCGATATCAGAAATCTTCTTGTTGTTCCTCGCGATTCGCAAGTAGCGCAGGTTTGGTCCAAAGCCGAATCCTGCCAGCAGTTCTTGCTGGATTTGGAAACGATACGTAGAGCTGAGAGAGGGAGACAGGTTGAAGTATGGACTGTTTGTCGTCTGGCGAGAGTTTCCGAAGGAGAAGTTTATGCTCGTACCCGTAGCGAAGGCCTGAGTATAAAGGGCGTTCACTTGCACGGTATTAAGTTGAAGTGATGGAACACCATAGATTTGCCGGTTAGCTACGGGAGACGTTTGATGCTCGTCGCCACCATTCAAACTTATGAACGGGTCGTAGGACGAAACTGTCGTCCCGGCGCCCAGTGTCGATTGCACCAGGCCCGACGCGCCTGCACCTGCGCCTCCAGCTCCCCCCGTCGTGCCGCCTGCGCCCGCTCCGGGCGCTCCCGTGCCAAAACCTCCAACACCTCCGCCGGGAGTTCCCTGCACAACGCCCGTGTTAACTCCGCGGAAAAATCCTCCCGCCTGGGTGCGGACAATGTCAGTGTTGGCAATCGGCAGGTTGTAACGAGCGATAGCGAGGTCTAGATTGTCCTCGAGGGCAAGTTCGACGGCATCTTTCAAAGAAAGATAAAGTTTGCCGTCATGCACATGCTGGTCGAGCCGAGGAGAATTTGAGAGCGCAGGCTCAGGAACCGTATCTGAGGAGTAAGCCTTTAAAGGGTTGTGTGATTTCGGCATGTCAAACTGCAACACGGTAGATGCCGGAATGGCCGGAGCAGGAGCTTCGGGAGCTTCGGGAGCTGCGGGCGGAGTCTGCGCCTGCCCCGATAGAGTTGCGGTCAGAGTCGCACACGCACCGTAAATCAGAACGATTCTGAGGACTCTTGCGGCGATTGCGCTCACGACGCGCTGACCTCCGCGGGTTGGGCAAGAGCGGGATTCGCAGTATCTCCAACCAACCATCCGTCTCGGAGCTGGATGGTGCGGCTTCCGTAGCCGGCGTTCGTCTCGGAGTGCGTAACTTGTACGATTGTGGTTCCCTGCTGATTCAGATCGCGAAAGAGTTCCATGATTTCCTTGGCCTGTGTGGAGTGGAGATTTCCAGTGGGTTCGTCAGCGAGGAGTAGCGGCGGCTTGTGGATGACGGCCCGTGCGATTCCGACCAGCTGCTGCTGTCCACCCGAGAGCTGACTGGGGTACAGATCTTTCTTGGCGACAATTTGAAAGCGATCGAGAGTGTCAGCGACGAGACTTTGTCGCTCGCGGCGGGGGATGTCTTTGTACGAAAGCGGAAGGTCGATATTCTCCTGCACCGTGAGGTCGTCGAGCAAGTGATAGCTCTGAAACACCATGCCGATATTGCGCTTCGCCAAGTCAGCACGCTGCTTACGCTTCATCTGGTGAACTGCTTCCTCGCGAAACCAATATTCGCCTTCCCAGCTATCGTCGAGGAGAGCCAGTGCGTTCAATAGCGACGACTTCCCCGCTCCGGAGGGCCCCATGATAGTGATGAACTCGCCCTCGCGAATTTCCAGCTTGATGCGGCGCAAGACCCAGGTCTGCCCGGCAGGAGTTTTATAGCTGCGTTCCAAGCTTTTCAACTGAATCATCTTGTCTCCAATCATCGTTACTCATAGCGCAAAGCGACCATGGGGTCGACTTGGGCGGCGCGAAGCGCCGGAATGTAAGCCGCTACCAGGCCTACAAATGCTACAGCCGCGCAAACCAACCCCATGACCAAAGGATCGCGAGGTCTCGTACCATACAACATGCTTTGCAACATTGAAGCCGAAGCCAATGAACACGCCGCGCCGATCACAACTCCCGCCAGCAACAAGATCGCTGCGTCTCGCAGCACCATCTTCAGTACTGAACTCCGTTGCGCTCCCAGCGCCATACGGACCCCGATCTCTCGTGTACGACGCGAAACGGAGTACGTCATCACTCCGTACAGTCCAACGATTGTTAGAATGAGCGCCAGTCCGGCGAATGTGCTGAGCAGGACCATGGCAAAACGAGGCTGCGAGAGTTCCATGTACATCAAGTCGTGCATAGTACGAACCTGAGTAACCGGAATATCCTTGTCCATTTCGGAAACGATCCGTTGGACACTCGCGGCGAGACTCTGTGCCTGAAGGGTAGTCCGCACCACCGAGTACAGACAGCACCAGTTGCCCAGTTGACTCGCGGGGAGATACATAGCTGGACGTAGTTCGCGCTGAGTCGCTCCTAGCCGTATATTTCCGACGACTCCAACAACCTCACGCCAAGGCGGACCACCGGCCTCTCCGTTGCCTGCGCCCGGCTTCAGCTTCTTCCCTAGCACGCTCTCTCCGGGGAAAAAACGATCTGCAAATGCGCGATTGACGATGATCACCGGCTCAGCTTTTTCATCATCGCGATCAGAAAAATCGCGCCCATATAACACGGGAATTTGCATCGTGCGGAAGTATTCAGTGGTGACCGGTGTGAGATCAGCACTGGGGCGTTGGCCTTCGGGCGCTGGATGCTCTGGGTCTTCGAAGGCAATGACGGCTGCGTCATCAGTCATCGGAAGAACCAGCACTCCGGCGGCAGCCTGGACTCCTGGCAAGACCCGTAGCTTATCGAAATATTCGCGATAGAACTGCGGGCGGGTGCTCTTATATTGAGCATCCGGCGTCTCAAAATACATGGTCGTCAGATGATCGGGATTAAATCCGTCGTCCGAATGGAGAAGCCTGCTAAAACTAGTGATGAGCAATCCCGCCGCGGCGGTGAGCACTAATCCCAGCGCGATCTGGCCCACGATGAGTGACGATCGCAGCCAATCGCGACCAAAGATTTCACTTCTGCCACCTTCTTTCAGAGTTGAGACGAGATCGGTGCGGGAGCCGGTAATGGCGGGAGCAACTCCGAAGATGATTCCTGCCGAGAGAGACAATCCGAAAGCGAAGGACAGGACACGCAGATCGACACCAGCATCGGCGGCGCGGGGCACACTGTCACCGATGAGGGTAAGAATCCCTGGCGTGCATAGGAAGGCGAGGCCGCAGCCTGCAAGGCCGCCACAGATACTCAGAACCGCACTCTCAGCCAGCAACTGCCGAACAATTCGCCTCTTGCCCGCACCCAGGGCCGAGCGTAAGGCCATCTCACGCTGCCGCTCACGCATCCGCGCTAGGAGCAGGTTGGCGATATTGCCGCATGCGACTAGCAAGACGAGCGCTACCGCCCCCAGGACGACCAGGAGCACAGTCCGCGTGTCGCCCAGGACAGCATCGACTTCTGGTATAGCCCGCGCCAAATCGTGTTTGGTATTCGTTTTTGGATACGCCTTCGAGAGATTGGTAGCAATTGCACTCAGATCAGCGTTCGCCTCGGCAACGGTGGCGTGGGATTTCAACCGCCCGAATACATTAAGAAAATGTGCGCCACGGTTCTTGATATTTGAATTTGGATCGTTGGGCTCATCGTCTGAAGCAAGCGTCGTCCAGATTCCATTGGTCGGCCGAGTGATGGGAAAGCGGAAAGACGGCGGCATCACGCCGACGACCGTATAAAGTTGACCGCTGAGACGCAGGGAGCGGCCAACAATCGATTTGTCACCCGCGAATTGCGAGGTCCAGAGAGCGTGGCTGATCAGGATTACGTGGGAGCCCGATTTTTCCTCGTCGGGCAAGAATCCTCGCCCGATTTCCGGATGCACCCCAAGCGCTGGCAAAAGATCCCAGGAGACCGTCTCGGAGTCCACCTGCACTGGCCTTTCCAAACCGGTTAGCGTGAAAACGTTGTCGTGATAAGAAACTAGATGCTCAAGGGTGTGGTTCTGCGCTCGCCAGTCAAAAAAATCAGGATAGGAAAGCGAGTGCGGCTGAGGATCGCGAGTCCCGATCGATTGCGCCTCGATGAGAGATTGGGGCTGATAATAAGGCAACGGGCGCAATATGACTGCATCGACCACGCTGAAGACGGCGGTATTCGCACCGATTCCAAGTGCCAGAGTAATCACAGCCACTGCCGCAAAGCCTGGTTTCTTTCGCAGTTGCCGGACGGCGTAGCGAATATCTTGCATGAGACTGTTCAACATTCCCTCATCCTCCTACTCGTAGCGCAGCGCCTGCATAGGGTCGATTCTTGTGGCCCAGCGCGCAGGAATGTAGGCTGCCAGCGCCGCTACTGTCGCCAGCAGTAGGGTCAACATAACGAAGATCGTGCTATCGACTTGCACGACTCCGAGGAGCGCGCTCGAAAGCGCTTTCGCAAGAAGCAAAGCAAGGCAGAATCCGACGGCCAGCCCCGCCCCCGCCATCTTGACCGCTGACGTAATTACTAGTCGAAGGACATCAACACGCTGCGCTCCGAGTGCCATGCGCACTCCGATCTCATGCGTGCGTTGACTTACTGAATAGGCCATAACGGCGAAGATGCCGGCAGCGGCGAGAGTAAGGGCGACGACCCCGAAGATGAGCATCATGCGCGCTGACGACTCAACTCCGCTCGCGTTATCGGAAACAAGTTGCTCAAGACTGCGCACATCGTAACCCGGCGTGTCCGGATCGACGCTTCTCAATGTCGTTGAGGCTGCCGCCGCCACATCGCTCGGGTCGCCCGCAGTACGAATCGCAAAGGCAGATGCGTGCACCGGCATTTGTGTGAGTGGTATATAGGTCGTGGGATTGGTCTGGGAATCAAAAGCGGTCGAGCGGATATCGCCGACAATGCCGACGATCCGACGCTCAGGTTCAGAGCTTTCTGGAGTTCCAAGTTTAACGTGCTTCCCAATTGCATTTTCATGAGGCCAATTGCGGTGCGCCATACTCTCACTGACTACTGCCACAGGAGTCGAATCGCGGCCGTCTTCGGCATTGAGAGTGCGCCCCTCGATCAGGGGTATTCGCAAGGTCGAGAAAAAATCGGGAGTGACGACCTGTGAAATCGTAGTTGGTGTATCACCTGGAGCTGGCGGGGGTGCGCCCTCAGCGCTGTATTCAGTCCAGTTCCAAGACCAACCGGACGGCAAGCTCGTGACTGCAGCAGCCGATTGCACTCCGGGCAGTCCTTGGAGACCCCGCAAAACGCGGTCATAGTAACCGAGTATCTGAGCATCATTCTTGTACTTTGTTTCGGGCAGCGCCACACGAAGAGTCAGCACGTGCAGGCGGTCAAATCCCATCTCAACAGTCAGGAGATGGCGAAAGCCTTTTACCATCAGCCCTGCTCCCACCAAAAGAATCAACGCCAGCGCGATTTCGGACGCGACCAGTAACGCTCGTAGATTTCCAGCGGACGCGCTCGCAGTCGCTGAGCGCGTGTTTTCTTTCAATACGTCACCCGCTTGGCATCGTGAGAACCGAAGCGCAGGAATGAGCCCGGCCAAGACGCCGCTGAGCAAGGCAACGCCAATAGTGAATCCCAGCACCTTCAAATCCAATTCCACATTCTTGAGTCCGGGCACGTGCTCCAGAATGAAAGGCGGAATATCGCGACGCAAAAGTCCCATTCCCCAGGTTGAGAGAACCAGACCCGCCCCAGCAGCTGCGAGCGAAAGCAGTGTGCTTTCCACCAGTAGCTGGCGAGTTAACTGCCAACGGCTCGCTCCCAACCCCACGCGCACCGCGATCTCCTTTTGACGAGTCGCAGCGCGCGCCAACTGCAGGTTCGCGACGTTCACGCAGGCGAGGATCAGGACAAACATGGCTGCGCCCATCAGCACCAAGACGAACTGGCGAGTCCCAGTAGTCGCATCCTCAGCCAGAGGCACTACACGTATGCCATGACCACTATTCGTCGTCGGGAATTGCTGTCCAAGGCGGCTTGCAATTGCGGCGAGTTCGGCGCTCGCACCAGCCACGGTCGCACTCGGCTTCAGTCGTCCGATAACTAGCAAGAAGTGATTGGCACGATCGGCGCTCTCGGTTGAACCCAAGTCGAGCGGAGTCCAAATCTCGGCTCCAGCCGGAAATTCGGCACCCTGCCCCGCGACCCCAATGACGGTAAACTTTTCGCCGTTCAACTGAAGGCTTTTGCCCACGATGGCTGCATCGGAAGCAAGATGTCTCTGCCAGAAACCGTGACTAAGAACTACGACAGGTGCAGCTCCGTTTTGAAAGTCCGCTGTACCCAGGCTTCGCCCCAGCTGTGGAGCGATGTCGAGTAGCGGAAAGAATTCGGGCGTGACGCGATACCCCTCTACTCTCTCGGCCACTCCTGCGCCAGTCAAGTTCGCATCCCAACCGTGAATCGCCGCTAGAGACTCGAATGCGTTGTTCTGCTCGGTCCAGTCGCGGAAGTTGGCCGGTGCAGCTTTAACACTGCTGGAGTCCGCCTTAGGAATCGTCTCCCAGATCGCCATTACTCGATCCAGATGTGGAATGCCGAATGGCCGGAGGATAAGAGCGTTTACGTTGCTGAAGATGGCCGTGTTGGATCCGATGCCCAGGGCCAGAGTGACAACCGCAATCGATGTAAACCCGTAACTCTTGCGCAACTGTCGCAGAGCATAGCGAATATCCTGTATAAGTCCGGTAAACATTCCTAGTCTCCTATTCGCCGCGTAACGCCACTATGGGATCGACTTGCATGGCGCTTCGGGCGGGAATAAAACAGGCCCCCAGAGTCACGATTGCTACCAGGACGGAAACACTGACGTATGTGATCGGATCGATCGCGCTCACGCCATACAGTTGCGCCGCTAATAGCTTCGCAAGGAAAAATGCGCCGATTAAGCCGAGTGCAATCCCTGCCAATGCAAACTTGCTGCCTTCTTTCATCACCAACAGGAGAACATCAGCGCGCCTCGCTCCGAGAGCCATCCGAACACCCATTTCTCTCCGGCGCCGTGAAACGAGAAATGAAAGAACACCGTAGATCCCTACAACTCCGAGCACGAGAGCTACTCCGGCGAACGTGGAGAACAATACCGTGGTGGATTGGGACGTGGAAGCCGCCTCCGAAACTACGGCCCGCATTGTCCGGATTTCGCTGATCGGAACTTCAGGGATGAGTTGGGTCAGCGTTTCGCGCAGGAGATTGACGGCAGTTGGGTCGTCCGCGTTCGTACGGACGGCAAGCGTCATTTCTGCCGGCACCCTGCCGTCTTCCAAGGTCGCCAGCGGCGTGTAGGGCACATAGGCCGTGCCCTTCATATAGTCAGGTTCGTTATTCTGGAGATCATAGGCTCGCACATCGGCAACGATCCCGACCACCGTGTGCCAGTCTTTGTCGCCAACGAACCTGACATGTTTCCCCACGGCACTGCAGTCGGGCCAGAATTTTCTGGCCGTCGTGGCAGTTACAACGACAACCGGAGGACCGCCAGCCTCGTCTGAGGCGTTGAACCACCGGCCCGAAATGAGAGGGATGCCCATTACTCGAAAATAGTCAGAGCTGACTACGTCAAGCCAGAACAGAGGCTGCGTCTGCGATGAAGACGCGACCGTGAAGTCTTCGATATCAAACGAACGCTTGGCAACTCGCCCACCCAGCGGCAGCGTGTTTATCAGGGACGCCCGGCTGATCCCTGGAGTCGCTTGAATCCGATCTAGAAGGCTGCGATAAAAAGCCAAGCATCGCGTCGGATCGTTGCAAAACGATTCGTCCGGAGTAATCCGAGCCGTCAATATCTGCTGCGACTGGAAGCCAGTATCCACGTGCGAAAGCGACCAGAAGCTGCGGATCAGCAGGCCAGCCGCAATTACAAGTAATACCGAGAGGGCGACTTCGGCGATGGCCAGAGATCCGCGTAGGCGCTTCGAAACCGAGACGACAGCTCCACGAGCTACAGAATTAAGAGACTCCGACAGAGGAGAGCGCGAGGACTGAAGCGCGGGCGCGAGTCCAAAGGCCAAACCGGTCAGAATGGCGAGTCCACCGGTAAACGTAAGTACGCGCCAATCAAGATGCACGTCGAGAAGACGAGGAGTATCTGCGGGCAAGGCAGTCTTAAGGATGCTTAATCCGGCTGCGGCGAGACCAAGGCCGAGAGCCGCACCGACGACGGCCAGCAACACGCTTTCCGTTAAAAGCTGTCGCACGATTCGCCCCGGAGCTGCGCCGAGCGCGGCTCGAATACCCATTTCCTTCTCACGGACCACAGCGCGGGAGAGCATCAGGTTGGCGACGTTAGCGCAAGCAATCATCAACACGAGAGCCACGGCACCCAAGAGAAGCAGCAATCGCGTGCGCACATCGGCGACCATCCCGTTTCTCAGTGATACGACGCTTACATCGGCATTCCAGCTCGCAGGCATGGTCCACGGAAAAAGTGCGAAGACGCGAGACTGAAACAGCCGCATCTCTGCGCCCGCTTGCTTAGCAGACGAACCGGGCCGGAGACGGCCAATCACCGGCATGAAGTCTCCCGCCCAATAGGTGCTTGGATTGTTCGGCTCGTTGTGCAGCGGAACCCACAACTGAGTCTTCAGTGACGGAAAATGAAAGTCGGCTGGCATCACGCCGACTACTTGGCGGGGAACACCCTCAAGTTCAATCGATCTTCCGATGATCGATGGATCGCTGCTAAATCGCTGCGCCCACAGATCGTGGCTCAGGATTACGTAGCGATCCTCGCCGGGAGCATCTTCACCAACTGAGAAACCTCGACCAAGCTCAGGACGCGCACCCAAGACAGAAAAGAATTCTGCTGAGACTGCAGTCCCGGTTAGGCGAACAGGATTTCCGATGTGCGAGAGATTGAACTCATGTCCCTCAGCGTAGGCTGCCACCTCCATTGTGTGGACTTGCTCCCGCATCGCCGCGAACGCCCCCTTAGGAAAGTCTCCGGTTACGCTGACTAACTCCGACGGGCGAGGATATGGAAGCGGCTGGAGGAGAATGCCGCTGACTAGACTGAAGATTGCGGTGTTCGCCCCAATGCCGAGCGCCAGCGTAAACGCGGCAACGGCAGTGAATCCCAGGCTCTTGCGCAACTGCCGCACAGCGTAACGAATATCCTGAAACAGACCGGTCATTTATTATTTCCCTTTACTATTCGTATCGCAGCGCCACCGACGGATCGACTTGCGCTGCTTTTCTCGCAGGAATATATGTGGCCATCAGTGCTGACATAGCGAGAAGTGCAGCCACAGTGGCAAGAGTTTCTGCGTCCCACGAACGGACCCCGAACAGCAGCCCCCGGATTAATGTTGCAGCTCCGATCGAACTCACGAGGCCGGCGCCAATTCCAATCCCAATCAGCCAAGCGGCTTCTTTCATGATCAGTTGGTAGACAGCCCCACGTTGCGCCCCGAGAGCCATTCGTACACCGATCTCGCGAGTCCTGCGGCTGACGGAATACGCGATCACTCCGTACAGGCCGACTACTCCGAGCACCAAGGCGAGAAAGGCGAAGCCTCCTACTAGCCACGCAGAGGAACGATGGAGATAAGCTGTAGGAGAATTGCTAATCCTCCCGGTCATTGTGGCTTCGTCCATAGTGCCGATGCCGGGATCAAGTTCACGGATTGCTGCAACCATGGTTGGCAGTAGCGACGCTTCGTCTTGCGACGTTCGCGCAACCAAGGAGAAATAGGTATCCGGGCTCTGATTGAAGGGGTAATAAACAGCTGGCCAGATTTGCGAATCCAGAGAGCCATCCTTTACGTCATCGACGACGCCCACGATTTCCTTGATCGACTTCGGAGACAGTTCCGTATCGCCGATCTTCTGGCCAATCGGATCTTCGCCAGGAAAATACTTCTGCGCGAGTTTTTTGTTAATAATGACGACCAGTGGCTTCGACATGTCGTCAGTGTCGGTGAAATAACGGCCGCGCAGAAGCTTTGCCTTCAGAGCCGAGAAGAAAGCAGGACTCGTATCCCGTTGATTCACTTCGTTGTGCTCGCCGTTGTAAGGGCGTCCCACAAAGCGGATCCAATCCGTATTCCCATTGAAGCTGACGGGCAACACGCTGGAAATGCCCACTGACTGGACTCCCGGCAAACTTGCAACCCGGTCGATGATCTTGCGGCCCATTTGAGCCTGCTGCTCATCCTTTGGATAGCTCGCGTCAGAAAGGGCAACGCTCACTGTGGCGAGATGCTCCGACTGAAAGCCAATCTCCACGTGGAGCAAGCGATAAAAGCTCTTACCTAGAAGGCCGGCACTCACAAGCAAAACAACCGCGATTGCGAGCTCGACGACAACGAGATTCGCCCCAAAACGCCGCCACAACGTGCCTGCGTAACCGCGGCCACCCTCCGCCAAGCCCTCTCCAATTTGCGTCAACGGCAATCTCAGCATTGGAGTGATCGAGAACAGAATGACGGCGGCCAATGAGATCGTAATTGCGAACAACATGACGTGGGCATTCAGACCAAGCCCCTGCAAATAAGGCATGCTCGACATCATGTCTTTTGAAATCAAGCTGGAAAGGAGTCTCATCATCGCCTGTGCGGCAGCCAGACCTAACACCGCACCGGCAGCCACAAGAACAACACCGTCCGTGGTAAATTGCTGGATTATTCGAAGTCGCGACGCTCCGAGCGCACCTCGCACCGCGATCTCTCGCTTACGGCTTTCAGAGCGAACGAGCAGCAAGCTTGCCACGTTCACACAGGCAATAAGCAACAAAAGCCCCGCCCCACCAAGCAATGCGAGAAGAACCGGGCGAATATCCGCGACAGCAATCTCCGAAAGCGGCGCGACGAAGGCTCCCTGATCTTTATTACTGTCGGGATACTGCAACTCCAATTGCGCGGCAATGGCCTTCATGTTCGCCCGAGCGGATTCAACAGTTACACCATCTTTCAGCCGCCCGATCCCTGTGAGGTTGTGGCAGCTTCGTCTTTGCGCACAGGAGTCGTCCGCGTGAAGCGTCGTCCAAAACTCCGAATTTCCCCGGAGAGCAAATTGGAAGCTCTGCGGTAATACTCCGATGATGGTGTAGGGAACTCCGCTTAGAACAACGGTTTGACCTGTTACGTCTTTGCGACTTGCGTACCGCTTCTGCCAAGTGGCATAGCTCAACATTACGGTCTGGGGTGCTGCCGGTAAGTCTTCCCCCGTGCGAAAGTCACGGCCTAGAATCGGCGTGATTCCGAGCGTCCGGAAGAATCCATCGCTCACTCGCGTTGCCGGCACCGGTTCCGTTCCAGCGGGAGTGGTAAGCAGATAGCCCGTTCCGCCCCAAACATCCATCGAACTGAAGACCGCGTTGAGCTTCTTCCAGTCTAGATAGTCGGGAAAGGAGAGATTGGCGTGTGGAATCATCGCAACGCTTTCCGTTACCAGAACGAGTCGCGTGGGATCGGCATAGGGCAGCGGCTTGATAAGTGCAGCATCGACGAATCCAAAGATCGCGACACTGGCGCAGATTCCAAGAGCGAGGATCAGAATGGATGTACAGGCGAATCCAGGATTCTTGCGCAGCTGGCGAACTGCATAGCGAGTATCCTGCACAAATCCAGTCATCTCTCTTTTCCTCTCATTTGTAGCGGCCGGTCAAAGCGCATTCAGTGGCCGTGCAAGGCGCCGGTCTGTTGTCCGCTGGTAAAACCTCGGTAGCTATCGGGGAAAGGCATAAGCGATGCCTCGACGGTTGAACTCTTAAGACTGTCAAGACAAATCGCGAACCTCTTGTTATGGATCATTCATGCCTGAACGTCCGCCATCAGCTTCTTAAGCTCTTCTTCAGCGACAACCTTCCCGTCGAACAGATGGACTTCGCGCTGCGCGTGCTTGGCGAAGCGCGGATCGTGCGTCACCATGCAGATCGTTGCTCCCTCTTTGTGAAGATCAGCGAGCAACTCCATCACGGCTTCACCGTTGCGCGAGTCCAAATTTCCAGTGGGTTCGTCGGCGAGTAAGATGGAAGGCTTCCCTCCCAATGCTCGGGCGACAGCAACGCGCTGCTGCTGACCTCCGGAGAGTTGCGAAGGGTAATGCCGGACGCGGTGCGCCATGCCCACACGCTCCAACGCTTCCATCACCCGGCCCTTGCGTTCGGCAGAAGGCATCCGCTGGCGATAAGTGAGGGGCAGTTCGACGTTCTCGTAAACGGTGAGATCACCGATCAAGTTGAAACTTTGGAAGATGAAACCGATCTCCTGATTGCGGATGCGCGCGCGTTCCGCGAAGTCGAGATTCTCGACGGGCTTGCTGTTCAGAAGATATCGGCCGCCGGTCGGGGTATCGAGTAATCCAATAATCGACAAGAGCGTAGACTTGCCGCAGCCCGAGGGGCCCGACATAGCCACATATTCGCCTTTGTTGACAGAGAGATGAACGCCAGAAAGAGCATGCGTTTCAATCTCATCGGTGTAAAAGACCTTCGTCATATCGGTGATCTGGATCAGGGATTGGCCAGCGTCTGTCATGAAGCGTTCGCCTCGATTTCTTAGTGTTAACTTCTAGTGTTGTTGTTATTCAGTGAGTCGGATCCGGTCCGTGTTGTCCCAGCGCGACATGTCTGAGAGCACCACGGTGTCGCCTTCGTGCAATCCTTCTACTACCTGAATCGAATTCACCGAGGCGCGGCCGACTTTTACCGGCACTCGGATCGCGTCGTGTCCATTGCCATCGAGCTTGAAGAGGCTGATGGTGCTGTTCTCCTGCCCAAACGCCGGCCGACCGACGTAGAGGACGTTGTCCAGTCGCTCCAAATCGACCGTTCCGTCGACACTGAGATCCGGGCGCGCCCCCTTTGGCAATTCGCCTGTGAGTTTGACGTCGACCGTCACCGTTCCGTTTTGTACTGCGGGATCGACACGCATGACAGTTCCGGAAACCACTCCGTTGTGGGTATCGACGGAGGCAGGCTCGCCAATCTGAACGTCCCGGGCTTGTGTTTCGGCGACTTTCAACTCCGCCATCAGGTGGTTCGGTTGGACAATCTTCGCGAGCATGGCTCCAGGGGATACGTGCTCTCCAACGTGCAGGGGTAGCTCCACGAGCACGCCCTCGATCTTTGCCTTAACCTTTAAAGCATCCAACTGTTGTTGTTTCAGTTCGGCAAGCACACGCATCTGTTCGACTTTGGCCTGCTGCTCGGCCAATTGCGCATCGATGGACTTTTGAGTGCTGGCCAGACTCTGGTCTTCGAGACCATTGCGAATGGTGAGCTCGTCGGCTTTTCCCTTTGAATTTTTATAGGCCAAACCGGAGATAACACCGAGATCATAGAGTGCTTTGTCAGTCTCCGACTGTAGTTGCGACTGTGTGTAGTCAGCCTTGACTGTGGCCGCACTCGCTTTCTGGTTCATGTACTCGCTCTCCAGCTTCATGCGCTGGCTCTGATACTCGGCCTCCGCGGCCTTCCATTGGAGATGAGCGTCCACGGCCGCCTGTTCAACTTGCGAATTGCTCATTTCCATGAGCACAGTGTCAGGCTTAACGAGCGACCCTGGCAGCATGCGAATGCGGACGACCGTAGCCTCGGTTTCAGCGGGGATCTGCAGGACAGACTCTTGCGAAGGAACGAGCGATCCGATCCCGCGAACCTGACGAAGCATCGATCCTCGCTTCACGGAGTCGGTCCAGACCGTTCCGCGTTCAACCGTTGGCGCAGCTGGCCTCAATCGATAAATGAGTACCGTCAACACTGCAACCACGACTACGATCACCGCCGCAGCGACGATCTGGCGGCGGCGTTTGCGTTCCTTAAACTCTGGGCGAGCGATATCCATCGAGTAAAGGATTGGCAAGTGCGACACCAATCGCGCATGGTCACAAGTGTTTGAAAAGATTAAGGATATGGCCCGAACATAACAGCCGGATGCAGGTCGCAATGTCCGCTAGAGGATTCAAGTGTCCACGACCGGACAGTACGCCCCGCGAATTCTTCTGGTCGCAGTGGGTTGACGGCGATCTTTGAGCGCCCAGCAAGTGCACTCAGAGAGTGGTCGACAGGAAGTCGAGACACCGGATGCCAGTCGTTAAACCGCGACGGGGCTTTGCTAGATCTCGACCGTCAT
>Ga0181528_10001143_pt1 | contig 16719 bp, 19 predicted proteins | sample PEATcosm2014_Bin_47_FD_119742 | JGI IMG/M metagenome (GOLD analysis project Ga0181528, IMG submission 119742) | Peatland microbial communities from MTU Mesocosm Facility, Houghton, MI, USA - PEATcosm2014_Bin10_10_metaG | ecosystem: Environmental > Terrestrial > Soil > Wetlands > Peat | place...
CAAGAAGCCAACCGTTTGTCGGTTGGCTGCGGGTGACACTTGAATAAGTTGTTGCTCGGCGTAAGTAGTTGAAACGATTGGTGAGCGCGCTGGGACTCGAACCCAGGACCCACGCCTTAAAAGGGCGTTGCTCTACCAACTGAGCTACGCGCCCACACAACTCTAGCGTAACACAATCTGCGCTGCCTTTGACTGTGCCGCGAGTGTTTCTGGGTGTCTTGCTTCAACAGTTTTGCGGCTCACCACTTCTTGAACAGCAGTGCACCCAGCAGGGCCGCCACAGAGGCGAGCAGCCACTCGATTCGCCAGGTCTGCACGGCCTGCCATTCTGCAAGGCTCGTCGTGTTGTAGACCAGTCCGGTCATGACAGTGGCCAGCAGGCAAATGACGGCCACGCCTGCAAGCACCAGCGAAATGGCAGAGAGCCCGGTGCGTTCACGAATCCCTTCCAGGTCCATCCAGTCGCCGAGCAGGCTCCACTTCATCTTGTGCAGCACTGGTTCGCGGCTCAGGCCGCACAGGTGACAGAAGCGCGCCCCTGCCAGGTAGGGAGTGCCGCAGATCGTGCAGGTCGCCATACTCACCGTGGCCTGCAAGCCGCGTCTCTCTGAGGAAGCGCCCGCAGCGTATGCCGGACGCCAGTACTCTTCTGCCGTTTGTCGCGTATATTCGGCCATGCACATTACTCCCGATGGACCTTTTCAAGCAATCCACGGGCCAACCCTACTGCGCGGCCATTTATAGGGTCCGGAGCAGACGACGCCACTCCGGTGAGAAGAAATTACCTTCGATAGGTCATCTCTTCCATTCGGTACCTAGCCTCTGGCTGGCATGGCGAGTACGTTGCGGCCGCGTTCGGGCTCCGCCCATACCGAAATCAGCAGCAGTTCGGCATGTGTGAACTCCAGAACTTCTGGCCGGGGATGCTCGCGGTCGAAGATGTGTGCGTCCAGTGTCTCGCGCAGGGATTCCAGAGATATACAAAGTGCGTGCGCGGCTTCAGTCTCGCTGTAGTACTGCTTTGTCGGTTTTCTTAAGTTCAGCATGGATGTAGGCGTCCTTCTCTTCTGGGAAACGTCTTCGGGTGAAGCGCACTCCGTCGGACTTAACCTTTGTACCCCGGAAGCCCCCCACTGCATATGAGGTGAACTCCCCAGAGTTGCCTTCTCCAGCTACTTACCTTAGCCCAATGTTTTCCCCGGAATCTTACCCGGTACCTACTTCCAGTTGGCCAGAAGCGCAGGCAGATCGGCCACGGAGGCCAGCAGAGCGTCCTGAGGCTCGCACATCAGCCGTTCCCGGCGATACAGCCCGCTCAGCACCCCCACATTCACCGCAACCCCGGCATTTTTCGCCGATTGCAGGTCGAGCGGGGTGTCGCCCACGTTCAACACCTCGTGGACCGAGCGGCAGCCGCAGCGCTCCATGGCCCGGAAGATCAGGTAGGGAGCAGGACGCCCCATCTTCACTTCATCGCTTGAAATCTTTGCGGCGAACCATTCTTCCCAGCCCAGCCGGCGCACCACCAGATCCAGCGTTGCCTGTCCAAAGCCTGTGGTCAGCGCCATCTGCATCCCGCGCTTGCGTAGGGATTCAAAGGTCTCCTCTGCGCCCGCAATCGGAGCGAGCTGTTCCTCGTAGCGCTCGTTCACCAGCCGCTCAAAATCCGCGTACACCGCCTCAACCGCGGGCTCGCTCAGCGGCTCATTGCGCTTGCGCCATCCCATAAAGCGGATGACCTCGCGCTTGGCCGCGCCCTTGAACTCCATCAGCTCTTCGCTGCTCACTCCAATGCCATGCGCCGCCAACGCGTCTACAAATGACGACACCACCTCGCCGTGATCCTCGATCACGGTTCCCGCCACATCAAAAATTGCCAGTTTGAGTTCTTGCATGATTGAAAAAGGAGCGCGCGTACCAGCGCGCACTCCTCAGAGCTTACATCAACCGCTTGCACCGGTTCTACGAAAGCCCAAGTGCCCCATATCTGCCGTAGTTGGCAGATGTGGGAATGTTAGCTCCTAAACCACGTCGCGCCGCTCCAGAATCTTCTGCGCCGCGAAAGGGAAGAGCAGCGCAATGATCATCCACGCCAACGCTAACTCCAGGTGCGAGAAGTCACCGCCGATGATCGAGTAGGAACGGTCAAACCACCAGTTTGGCGTGTCCAGTCTGAAATGAACCTGCAGCAGTACGTAGATGCCGAAGTATCCCGCAATCACCTCCACTGCCGCCAGCAATCCCTTTGAGACCGAGCGGCAGAGCACGCCGGCGCACGACGCAATCCCGTAAACCATCATGTTCATCGGAAGCATCGCCAGGATTGCAAGCAGCAATCTCACCGTGAGCTTTTGGAACAAGGCGAACCACGTTCCGTCCCACACGTGAAGCAGGATGGCAAGACTCGCGCTTGACGTCAGCACCGTGACCAATAGAACCGCTTCCAGCAGAAACAAGCCGCACCACCAGTTAGTCCACATCAGCAAGGCGCGCTTTCTCGGCCGGGTGAAGAGCAATTCGGAGGTTTTGTGTTCGAACTCCGTGGCGACGCCTCCCGCGTTGCTCATGAATAGCGCGCCCAGCAGCCCGCCAATCACAACAAGGCCAAGGTTCATTTCCTGTATGTCATGGAAAACGCCAAGGTTCGTTTTGTGCATGCCATGGAACAAGGCGCTACTGGCAGCTCTGCTGTAGTCTTCAGTCCACCACAGCCGCCTGCTCTGCGAGTAGTCAGCAAGAAAGGCAAATGCCGTCAGCAAGAAAAGCAGTCCAAGCACAAATCCCCGATACTCACGCCAGCACTTCCACAGATACATTTGCGGACTCCTTTCGCAGCAGCGCCAGGAAAACCTCGCGCAAGCTCATCGCCTTCACCTCCAGCACCGCCGCGCCTTGCTGCTCCAGACTGGCGGCAAAGCTCTCACCACCGCGCGCCAGCACATACTTCCTGAAGTTCCCATCGCGCGTGACGCTGGCAATGTTCTCGCCCGTCTCCGGCAGTCCGTTGCCACTGGCAATCACCGTGCGGAAGTTCTCGCGAATGTCGTCCAGCCGCGCTTCCAGCAGCATCTTTCCGTTGTCGATGATGCCCACCCACTCGGCAATCTGCTCCACCTCGCTCAGGTCGTGCGACGAGAAGAACACCGTGCGCCCCTCGTTCACGTGATGCTCAACCAGCGTGCGCAGCACGTCATCCAGATACACCGGGTCCAGCCCCGAGGTCGGCTCGTCAAGCATCAGCAACTCCGCGCCCTGCGCCAGCGCGAGCAGCAGGGAAACCTTCGTCCGGTTGCCCTTACTCAGCTTCTTGATCTTGCGCCGCATCGGAATCTCCAGCATCTCGGCGTAACGCCGCGCCGCCTCGTCTGACCAGCTCTTGTAAAAGCCGCGAGTAAATCGCACCATCTGCTCGGCGGACATCCACTCGTACAGAGGCTTGTTCTCGCCGACGTAGGCCGTGCGTTCCAGGATCGCAAGGTTCTCCGGACGTACTCGCTCGCCCAGCACATGCGCCTCGCCGCTCGTGGCCCGAGCCAGTCCCAGCAGCACCTTCAGCGTTGTGCTTTTGCCCGCGCCGTTGCGACCCAGATAGCCATACACCGAGCCCTTTGGAGCCTTCAGTGTCAGTCCGTCCAAGGCCTTCACATCGCCGTAGTATTTGGACAACTGCCGGGTTTCAATCGCCCACTCGTTCATGGTTTCTCCCCCAGTTCGCGCAACTCCGCTTTCAGCATCTCCACGCACTCGTCCGAATCAAAACGCAACTGCACGCTCTCCACCGCAAGCTGCCGAGCCAGCGGGCGCAGCCGCTTCTGTTTTTCGCTCTTCAGGATTCCCGGCTTGATATCCGCCACATACGTTCCGCCGCCCGGAACCGTACGTGTAATGCCCTCGCGTTCCAGTTCCTGGTAGGCCCGTGCAATGGTGTTCGGATTGATTCTCAGGTCGGCCGCCAGCTTGCGCACCGAGGGCAACGAATCGCCCGCCCGCGACGCCCCGGAAGCCACCGCGTTCTTCACCTGCCCAACAATCTGCTGGTACAGCGGAACGCCCGACGAAGCATGTACGTGAAACAGCATGACTGTACTAATACGCTGGTACAATTTCAACAGTCAAGAAAATATTTCAACAAATTTACTCTTCCGCCTCTGTTCCCCTCCGGCCACGCCAAACGCCGCCATTCGTTGTAACATCTATCTTTTGGGAAGGAACCCTTTTCATGGAGCAGTTCGACGTACTCGTAATTGGCGCCGGTCCCACCGGTCTAGCCTGTGCCATTGAGGCGCGGCGCGCGGGTTTCTCCGCGGTATCGGTGGACAAGGGCTGCCTCTGCAATTCGCTCTACAACTACCCCACCAACATGACCTTCTTCACCACGCCCGAGCTGCTGGAGATTGGCGACATTCCCTTTGTCAGCGCCCAGCAGAAGCCCTCGCGCCTGGAGGCTCTGGAGTACTACCGCAAGGTTGCCGAGTTCTATCGCCTCGACGTGCGCCAGTATCACACGGTCGCCCGCATTGAGGGCTCAGACGGAGCCTTCCTCGTGCATTGCACAGACATGCTCTCGCGTCCTACGCAGTTTCTTGCCCGCAAACTCGTGGTCGCCACCGGCTACTACGATCTTCCCAACGTCATGGGTGTTCCCGGCGAGGAACTCAGCAAGGTGATGCACTACTATCGCGAGCCTCATCCGTTCTACAACTCCGATGTGGTGGTTGTGGGAGCCAAGAATTCAGCAGCCATCGCGGCTCTCGAACTATGGCGTCATGGAGCCCGCGTCACCCTCGTGCATCGCGGCTCGGCCATCTCCGGAAACGTCAAGTATTGGATCAAGCCAGACATCGAGAATCGCATCAAGAATCACGAGATCGCCGCGTACTTTAACTCGTCCGTTCGCGAGATCACCGCTGACGCCGTTGTGCTCTCCACGCCGCAGGGCGACGTGCGCCTGAGGAATGATTTCGTCCTGGCCCTTACGGGCTACCATCCCGACTTCAGCTTCCTCCGCTCACTCGGCGTAGAAATCACAGAGACCGCCTGCAAGCCCGTGGTGGACTTGCAAACCCTCGAAAGCAATGTCGCCGGAATCTACCTGGCGGGAGTGATTATTGCGGGGATGAACACCAACGAAATCTTCATCGAAAACGGACGCTTCCACGGACGCCAGATCGCGCAGGATGTTTTGCGCAAGCTGGGCGGACCAACCACCGATCCGTGGGTTCGTGAGAGCGTGACCAAGGCAGAAGAGGCCGCTCCGCCGGCCACGCATCTTCGCAACGCCGAGTAGCGCCGAGGGCACGAAGGTGTCCCATATTTGCCCGTGGTTGGCAAATGTGGGTTCGTGGGCGTGGCGTTTTCATTCCGCCCATTCAACATTCTTTTCGTTGAGTGGGGTCGCTGACCTTGGCCTTGCCCTACACGAACCTACTCCAGGGATACGGCGTTGCCTGTCTGCTCGGTCAGCAGACGGCTGACCAGCGGCAGCAGCAGTTCGCCGCTCTGGGTCAGCACAAAGTCCGTGTAGGCCTCGCTCCAATCCAACTTGAAGCTGGTGGAGAGCGCGGAAATCCAAATCTGTCGCGCCGCCGAGTTTGGCGAGATCACAAACGTACCGGGCGGCTCATCGAAGGTCAGGTGCACGGCACCGCCGCGCTCTTCCACGTCAAAGCCCGCTGCTTCTTCCACGGCGTACAGGGCGCGAATCAGCCGCTCCATCGCCCCTTCTGCATTTTTTCGGAATGTCAGGTCGTCCATAGTGCTGATCATACGACACGCCGCACCTTTCGAGCGTGAGGAGCGGCTACCTACCCCTTACATCCGTGCTTGCCGCCCTCTACGTTCGTTCCTTCCTCGTAGTCGTTCCAGGTCTCAATCATCAGGAAGGGAAGCGGCCTGCTGGCGTCGTAGTAGTGATGAAACATCTGCATGGACTCTTCCAGCGTGCGTCCACAGCGGGGATCCATATGCCGGTTGCGGCTCCATGAAGCTCGTGAATCGTTGAACCCCGGCCATGCGCCGCCCACCGCCAGCTTCTGCGGATAGCTGTGCGTCATCGTCGTATAGAAATAATCGAGATATTGCTGGCCCCAGTTACTGCCATCGTGCTGCCAGCCCGCCTGCCCTGGCTGCACCCAGGCGTAGAAGCCGTCAAACGCTCCCGCCCATTTTTCGGTCGGGTCTTTGTAGATGAGCAGCGGACGTTCCTCCCAGGTGTTCACCACCTGCCGCACACGGTTCCAGTCCGTATTGCCGTTCTTCGGGAAGATGAAAATCACAGGCCGCCCGTTGTAGCGCAGGTAAGCCTGGCTGGGCACTTCAGAGGTGCGTGCCACGTAGCGGTGGTAGGCATAATCCAAGTCGGCCAGCACCGTATTGGTCGCGGTCGCTGGGTCGCCGTCATCCTCGTCATACATCAGCGCTACCGTGAATCCCTCGCGATCGCCGTTGGCAACCTGCTGCAGCAGTGCGTAGGAATTGTCTTCAAACGAATGCTCTTTGCCGTACCAGTTCACCACAAAGCCCGCGATTCCAAGCTGCTTGGCCTCTTTGACCTGCCGCTCCAGCACTGTCCGATCCTGCGATGAGTAGCCTACGTTGATATGGCTCTTGCCCCCGAACCAGGGCTGATACGCTGCCAGCATCACCGGCTGGCTTGCGTTATTGCCGCGCTGCGCCTGCAGTGACGACTGCTTCATCTCCGCGTGGGTGCAGCCCATGCCAGCCAGTGCCAGCAGGATCGTGGCGCCCATCAACAGTCCGGCTTTCGCCCGGCTTTTCACCAAATGCCTTGCATTCTGAAGCAATCGTTTCTCCCGTTCTCCTGGACCATACTCTGTGTAGGATGCGTCCAGAGCCACCTCTGTTGGTTTCCCACCCAAGGCGATACCTTGCGTTGGCCCTGACTTTGCCTGAAGATGTTCTCTGATTTTCGATTAAGCACTCTAGGAAATCACGGCTGCCTATATAATAAGAACGGAATAGATCAGCTCTAAGTTCCAGCATCCAAAGGTTCCATCCAAGAGGTTTCATGACGGAAACGAACGCAAGACCCCGCGTGCTGGTGGTGGATGACGAGCATGTCATTGCTGACACCCTGACAATTATTCTGAATCAAGCCGGTTTCAATGCTTCAGCCGTGTACACCGGCAATGCTGCCGTTGATGCCGCAAGACTGAACAAGCCTGACCTCATCATCAGTGACGTCATCATGCCTGACATGAACGGGATTGAGGCCGCCATTCACATTCGCGAGTTCCTCCCGTCATGCAAGATCCTTCTCTTCTCTGGCCAGGCCGCCACAGCTGACCTGCTGGAGAACGCACGTGCCCGCGGCTACGAATTCGAGATTCTGGCCAAGCCCGTGCACCCGCAGGATCTGCTGGCCAAGCTCCGCTCCTGACGCTCAGCAACATAGAAGCTCTGTAAATGCAAGAGCCCCGCTATGCTGCGGGGCCTTTCCGTTTCTGTACGGACCAACCTACATCTCGCGGCGCCCTTCCAGCGCTCTCAGCAGTGTCACTTCATCGGCGTATTCAATGTCGCTGCCTGCCGGAATTCCTGTGGCAATGCGGGTCACGCGCACTCCGCTCGATTTCAGCAAACGCGCCAGGTACACCGCCGTCGCTTCGCCTTCCACGGTTGGGTTCGTCGCTAGAATCACCTCGTCCACTGAGCCGCTCTCCGCCCGCTGAATCAGGTTTGTAATCCGCAGGTGCTCAGGGCCAACGCCGTGGATGGGTGAGAGTGTGCCGTGCAGCACATGGTACGCTCCGTTGAAGTTGTGTCCCTTTTCCAGCGCGGCAATGTTGGTGGGCTCTTCCACCACGCACACCACGCGCTGATTGCGGGTTGCGCTGGAGCAGTACACGCACGGGTCCACGTCCGTGATGTTGTTGCACACCGAGCATAACCGCAACGCTGCCTTGATCTCACGAATTGCGCCCGCCAACTGTTCGGCGTCTTCATCCGTGCCGCGCAGAATGTGGAACGCATAGCGCTGCGCGCTCTTGCTGCCAACTCCCGGCAGCTTCTTTAACTCGTCGATCAGTCGAGCCATCGGCTCGGCAAACTTTGACATGACTTACTTCGATCCCTGCATTCCATTAGACCGGTTTCGCGGAAGCTGTAACTACGGGTGCCCCACCTTCGACGCGCGCTTTTGCGCGGCTAAGGTGGGAGATCAGGACACACCATCATGGAATAGCTCTTAGAACAGTCCCGGTGGCAATCCCATTCCACCCAGCATTCCGCCCAACTGTGTCTGCATGGCCGCGTCTACCTTGCGCACGGCTTCGTTGACTGCGGCTGTCACCAGGTCCTGCAGCATCTCCACATCGCCCGTTGCGTCCGGGGCAATCTTGATGGAGAGCATCTGCTTCTCACCGTTCATGCGCACCACCACCGCACCGCCGCCAACCGATGCTTCCACCTGTGTCTCGCGCATCTTTATCTGCATCTGCTGCTGCATTTCCTGCGCGCGGGTCATCATCTCCTGAATCTGTTTCGGATCCATACTTCACCTTTCCGATCGGTCCATGACTATGCGAATCTCGGCCCCAAACTTCTCGATCATGCGCTTTACCACCGGCTCTTCAGCGGCCTTTGTCTTGATGTTATCCGAACCTCCCGCACGTGCGGGCCCCGCCTTTGCCTGCGCGGGCTGTGTCGCTCCGCCCACCAGGCGAACCTTCATCGCACGTCCTGCTACCTTGCCCGCTGCCTGGCTTGCAAGCCGCTCCTGGTCCCTCGCGTAACTCACTTCAACCATGGCGTCGGACATTTCCACCTGCACTGAAACCTGGTTGCCCTCGCCCGACCAGTGACCCTCTTCCATCGCGTGCGTCAGCATCTGCGATCCGCCCTGTTCCATGGCCGTCAGCACTGCCTCACGGATCGCGTCCACGTCCAGCTTTTCACTTGGCGCGGTGCTCGCTTCAATGCGCGGCGCAACTGCCAGCGCGCTGCCATTGTCGAATGCAACTCTTCCCGCTTGGATGCCGCTCGCCGGAATCGCCGGAGCAGTGCTGATTGGAGGCGCGCCAAATGGCGTAGCTCCTCCCACCGGAGCGCCAAACGGGTTTGCCATCGCCTGCGGCTTCACGTCCGTTGCCGAATCCTCACGCCCGCGCCTTGCCTTGTCGGCCTCAAGCGGCGAAGGCTTTGCCGGAGAGCCAGCAGGCTTCGCTGGCGAACCAAATGGCGACGATCCGCCTCCGCCCATCGGCGGAACTCCCGCCGGACGCGAGGTGAACGCCGGAGGCGCTGTTGGCCGCGCAGGCGCGCTGTGTGCCGGAGCACCATGCGTCGTCGAACTATGGGCTGCCAGGCCCTGTGCCGGAGTCGCCTGTCGTGACACTGCCGGTGCAGCCCCTGCGTCCGTCAGCCTTACGCTGCTCAGCAACTGTTCCAGCGGCAGTAACCGCTGCGCGTGGACCAGCTTCAGCAATCCAAGCTCAAGATGGAAACGTTGCTCCTGCTTGTAGCTCACGTCGCCATGGGTGCGCAGCATAATCTGCAGAAAGCGCGTCAACTCCTCTTCGGCAAAGAGCTCTGCAACTCCGCTCACGCGTCGCTTTTCGTCCGTGCTGATCTGCAGCACCGGAGTATCGATTCCCGCCACCTTTGCCACCAGCGAATTGCGAAGGAAGCGCACCATCTGCTTGGCAAAGTGAGTCGCGCTCTGCCCCTCCACCATCAACTTGTCCACAATGCGCAGAACGTCTTCGCTATTGTTGGTGTGGACGGCGTGCATCACACGTTCCAGAACCTCGGTAGAGACGTTACCCACCAACCCGCGCACAACTTCCGCGGTCAGCACATCGCCCGAGCACGAGATCGCCTGATCCATAATGCTCAGCGCGTCGCGCATGGAACCGTCGCCCGCCTCGGCAAGCAGGGCTAGCGCGTCTTCGTCCACCGTCAAGTTTTCTGTTTTGCTGATCTCGCGCAGATGGTTGACGATTTCTTCAAACCGCACTGCATGAAAGCTGAAGTGCTGGCAGCGCGAGCGGATCGTCTGCGGAATGTCTTCCGGCTGTGTTGTGGCCATCATAAAGACCACCCACGGCGGAGGCTCTTCCAGGGTCTTCAGCAGCGCGTTAAATGCCGCGTCCGTCACCTGGTGTGCTTCGTCGAGGATGAAGATGCGGTAGCGGTCGCGCGCTGGTTCGGCCGTGGCCGTGGCAATCAATCCGCGAACTTCTTCGATGCCGCGATTGGTCGCCGCATCGATTTCGATCACGTCCATCGCGCCCACCGAGCCATCGCGAATCTCGCGGCACGAGTCGCACACCCCGCATGGCTCTGAGACCGGGCTGTCGCTTGACTTGCAGTTCAGGGCCATGGCCAGAATGCGCGCAATCGTCGTCTTGCCAATGCCGCGATGTCCGCTGAAAATGTAGCCGTGGGCGATGCGCTTTTGCTCCAGCGCATTCTTCAGTGTCCGCACAACATGATCTTGTCCGATCACATCGGCAAACTTTTGTGGACGGTATTTGCGCGCCAGAACGGTATAGCTCATGGGAGAATCTCATTATAACCGTAGCCGCCCGCCGCAAGGGGACTAGGGAGTTTTGCTTTTCGTTCTCAATCGTCAATGTCCATCGTCCATTGACTCAATCTGTTCGCCGGAGCTTCCGCCATGCAGACTCTTAGTTCACGCGTCGTTTACCAGAACCGCTGGATGACTGTTCGCGAGGATGCCATTCGGCGCGATGACGGCTCCGAAGGAATCTTCGGCGTGGTTGAGAAGCCCGAAGCCGCCATGGTCATTCCCGTCGAGGATGGACGCGTCCACCTGGTGCAGCAATTCAAGTACGCCGCCGGTGCGCGCTTCTGGGAATTTCCGCAGGGCACATGGGAGCAGGCCTCCGGATACAGCGTTGAAGATCTGGCCCGAGGTGAACTCCGTGAAGAAACCGGATTGGTCGCAAGCGAACTCCACTTCCTTGCCCGCATCCATATTGCTTATGGCTTCCTTGCACAGTCCATGCACGTTTTTGCTGCCACCGGTCTTACTCAACTTGCAGCACTTCCCGAACTTGAGGAGCAGGACATCGTTCGCGGCTGCTTTACCTGGAGCGAGTTTCACGCCATGGTCGCCAAAGGCGAGATCGCTGATGCACAAACCCTCGCGGCGTTATCTCTACTTCGGCTCAAGCGTCCTGACCTTGCAGGATAAGTCACCATCCGGTGAACCCACACGTCGAATAACACCCTGAGTTATTTCTTTGTTACACTATTGCCATGTCAAATCAAGCGATCACCGCTGCAGTAAGTCAGCTGAAGCAGGAGCATATCCGGCTTTGTAAAGAATTGGAGCGTGTGGATCAGGCTCTGAGCGTTCTGGGTAGCCTGGACGGAATCGGTGCTGCAAAGCCTGGCAGAAAAGCCAAGCTGGTTGTTACGGCCCCGAAAAAAGGGAAGCGCAAGATCTCTGCCGCAGCTCGCAAAAAGATGTCAGAAGCTGCGCGCGCCCGCTGGGCTGCTGCCAAAAAGGAAAAGACCCCCGCCAAGTAAGCGGAAGCCATTATTCATTCAGCACACTCCCTCGCGAGCTACCAAGCCGCGCGGTGAGTGTGCTTTTCTATTGGAAGGGTCACTCTAAATTAGAAGACGCATTTCGGGCGGAAGTTGAATGAAAGAGGCATCCGTAATTTGATGGGTCTGAAATTTGAAGGGTCATCCTGAGCGCAGCGAAGGACCCCCGCAAGCTTCACCTCTCCCGTGCCGTCCGAAGCTTCTCAACCAGCAAACACGCCCCTACTTCGCCGCCGCCTTCTTTTCCCTCGCCACTTTCTTCGCGGCTTTTGCTCTCTGCCGCTTCTTCAGCTCTTTCGGCGAATACATAGTCCCGCGGCACTTCTCCGCGCCGCAAGTGCACGGAGCCGGACCTTCGCCGTCATAGAGAAAGTAGTCGTACACCAACTCCTCGCCGGCTTCAATGTCGCGGGTGGCGCGAATCCAGACGTGCTCGTCTTCATCCTCTTCCGTCTCGCAATTCGGCGAGCAGGAATGATTCAGATACATGGCCATGCCATATCCATCGATCACGTAAGTGCCGTCTCCTACTCCGAACAGGTAGGTGTAAGGACGCTCATTGTAGAGAGTGTCGGCATCGTCATGTTTCATGCGGGTGCCCGTGTACTCCACAACGAGCGCCCCTTTCGGAATGCGTTCCAGCGTGAAGACACCGGCAGCATGGATGGCGGAAGAGCGAACGATCAGGCGCATGAAGGGAATTGTAAATCGTGAGCGATCCAGAGAAGAGGGTTTTGTCCGAAGACCGTGACGCAGAACGTCCACCAGCGACCGGGAACGATTAACGAGTTGATGAATCGTTGAACTCCCCCCGGTGACTGGTTAGGCAATCGTCCAGCGCCTCCGTCCAAAGATTGCCCACTTCGTCACCCCCAGCCTTCCAACGATTGACAATCCAGTCAATCGTTCAACCCCGCGCGACTTTGAGAACTCCGTTGGCGATGTGGAAGCGTCCGATGGGATGAGAGTCGGTTGGCGGTCGGGGCAACCGGATAAACCTTCTTTACACTTCCGTCTTCCACAAGGGCAGTTTTGTGGTCGGGAATGCTGACCACGATGCGGCGCGTCTGCGCAATGGGCCGCCGGATTCTGCAGCGCGTCTGCGCGGTCGCCGCCGGATTCAACAGCGCGCAGATCACCACTGCCTATGCTGCCGTCTTGCCTACCCGAGATGCCATCTCCAGGGCTTTCATCGCCGTGCCTTTCGCGTCTTGCGCTATGAGTAGGTGCAGGAGGTATGCCACGTCGTGCTGTATTGCAGGCAATGGAGTTAGCTCTGGGGCAGGCCGGTGCGGAGTGTCCCGGCAGGCACGCCGTGCGTCAGGCGCCACACTAAGGGGGAGATCGAGTGGAGGAGATGCCGAAGCACTTAGAGGAGACTGCGGAGAACCCTGATCAGGCGAGAGAAATGGGCGCGGTCGAAGAATCGCGGAAATGGAGGAAGGTCTTGAAGAGACAGGAAGTTGCACCGTGTGATTAAGGTCACAGATAGGAGTGACCGAAATCAGTGCTCACCGTACCCCGAAGCGCGTATCACATTCTCAGGTGATACCAATCACTGCCGGGTGAGGCGTAATGACAGATAAACAGAGCGCTGTATTCACGTCACAGCTACAGGTGTCGTGTACCCAGCCGGGCCTTCCCGACGAAATGAACCAGACTCTACCGGTTTCATAACGTTCGGCCGATGCACTGAAGCAGGCAAATGTCACCGCACAGGATATGACATGGCAAAAGACGCTATCGAAAAGGAAACAATAGCCCAGAGTTTGAAAAATGCGGGCTACTCACGTCGAGATTTCTTACAGCTTTGTACCACCATCGTGGCAACCGCTCCCATGGGCTTGGCTCTCACTGAGAAAGCCACTCCTGCGGAAGTTGCCAAGAGTATTGCCAAAGCGAAGAAACCCTCGGTCGTATGGCTTCACTTCCAAGACTGCACCGGGTGTTCGGAAACGCTTCTCCGCACTTCCAAACCCGACGTGGCAGACCTCATCATCAACCTTATTTCTCTCGATTATCACGAGACCCTCATGGTCGCCTGCGGACAGCAGGCCGAAGACGCGCTGAATTCAGCCGTCAAAGAGAATGCGGGAAAATTCGTGCTGGTTGTGGAAGGCGCGATCCCGACTAAAGAACAGGGCCGTTACATGATGCTCGGCGGCAAGCCTGCTCTGGAAGTTCTGAAAGAAGTTGGATCCAAGGCAGCTGCGATCATTGCCATGGGTTCCTGCTCATCATGGGGCGGCGTTCCCTCGGCCGATCCGAATCCGACTGGCGCTACGGGTGTTGATTCGATCATCACCGACAAGCCGATCGTCAACCTGCCGGGCTGCCCGCCAAATCCATACACGCTGCTGGGTGTTGTGCTGGAATTTGCCGTGATGGGCAAACTGCCGGCCTGCGACGACCTGAAGCGTCCGAAGTTTGCGTATGATCGCCTCATTCACGACCACTGCCCGCGCCGCGCGCACTTTGATGCTGGCCGCTTTGCAGAGAATTACGGTTCCGCGGGTCACCGCGAGGGCTATTGCCTGTTCAAGCTGGGCTGCAAAGGCCCGGTGACGCATGCCGGTTGCTCGACGCGCCACTTCAACGAAGAGGTGGATTGCTGGCCGATCGGGCTTGGCGCTCCCTGCTTTGGCTGCACCGAGAAGACGGTGGGTTTCCGCATTCCACTGTTCCAGAAGGTTGACGTTCACACCGCAACTCCGCCTGACACGTATGCTCCGATATCCGGTTCGATGGGTAAATTTGGAGCAGCAGCTGCCGGTCTGGTTGGTCTTGCAGCGGGCGCCATCGGTGGTTCAACCTGGGCTGCCTCCCAGAGGCTGGCCAGCAGCGAAGAAACCATTGCTGACGAGGCCAAGTCGACCGTCGGAGGTAAATAGCCATGGCGATGACACGCCGCGAGGCATTTAAAAATCTCGCTAAGGGCAGCCTGCCACTTCTTGCGGCAGGTTGCGTGTCCACTGCACTTCCTGAGGTCGCCCATGCCGAGGAGGAGAAAGTTGCACCCAAGGGCGCACTGGGGTTGCTCTACGATGCAACCAAGTGCGTAGGATGCAAATCGTGTATGGTGGCGTGCTCGGCAGCAAATGATCTGAAGCCCGACACCCGTGCCGATGGCATTCACCAGGCTCCTCCCGCGTTGAATTACTTCACCAAGAACATCATCAAGCTGTACCGCACCGCTGACGGTTCGGACCACTCCTACTTCAAACAGCAGTGCATGCACTGCGTGGATCCGGGTTGCATGAACGCCTGCATGTTTGGCGGTCTGCGCAAGGATGCAGAAACGGGTGTGGTGTGGTGGCTCGGCTCCAAGTGCGTCGGCTGCCGCTACTGCGAAATCGCTTGCCCCTTCCACATCCCGGCGTTCCAGTGGGATGGTTTCAATCCGAAGATCGTCAAGTGCGAGCTTTGCCGTGATCACATTGCCAAGGGCGCCAAGCAGCCTGGTTGTACCGAGGTCTGCCCGACCAACGCAGTGATTTACGGAAAGCGCGAAGACCTGTTGAAGGAAGCAAAGAGCCGTATTGCCGCAAACCCCGGAAAGTACTTCGAGGAGAGGGTGTACGGCGAGCACGATGCGGGCGGAACCCAGGTTCTGTACCTGTCGCGCGTGGGCTTCGACAAAATCGGCTTGCCCGAAGTTGGCGAAAACTCGATTCCTTCCGGCTTGAAGTATTCGCACATGCTGTACAAATGGCTGGCTCTGCCCGTCGCGTTGTATGCGGGCATGGTGGCGTTTGCCGGTAAGAACTTCAAGCAGCACTCACATCACTTGGTCGAGGATCAGAAGAAGACCGGATTGAGGCCACAACTATGACACGGTGGGAGAGAAGTGTTCCCGTATATGGTGTCCCCGTGCTCACTCGCGGATTCTGGGCTCTGCTTGCCCTGATCGTGGTCGGACTCATCCTGACCGCAATCCGCGAAGTTGTCGGCATCGGCGGCGCTATCTCAGGCATGTCCGACCCCTTTGCCTGGGGACTTTGGAAAACCTTTAACGTGATGGTCCTGACGGGACTTGGCTCCGGCGGTTTCGCCGTGGGCATTGCCGCCTGGGTCTTCAACAACAAGAAGCTGCACTCGGTCATGCGCGTGGCGCTGCTTACCAGCTGTCTCGCGTACTGGACCGGTCTGTGCATGCTCGGTGTCGATGTGGGCCGCCCGTGGAACTTCTACTGGGTGGTGATGCCTTGGACCTGGAATCTGCATTCTCCGCTGCTGGAGATCGCGGTCTGCATGTCGCTGTATGCGTCTGTACCGCTGTTTCTTGAGAATCTGCCGCCGCTGTTTGAGTACATCATTTATGAATGGCCTCAGTGGCGCGGTATCGCGGAATTCTGTGAGAAATGCATGGCGAAGGTTTATCCCTTCATCATCGGTCTCGCTTACATTCTGCCAATCATGCACCAGTCATCACTGGGTGCACTGATGATTCTGGGCGGCAACCGTGTGAACACTCTCTGGCAGACGCCATTCCTTCCACTGATCTACGTGTGGGCGGCGGGCTTCCTGGGATACAACTGCGTTGTGCTCTGCGTACTGCTGGCGAAACTCGCGTGGAAACGCGATGTGGACCCGGAGGTTCTTGCGGAGCTGAACAAGCTGACGGTCTGGATTGTGTACTCATGGACAGCGTTCCGCTTCCTGGACATTATTTTCCGGGGAAAGATCGCCCATCTGTTCACGGACCCCTATGCTCTGTTGTTCTGGACTGAAACGGCGCTGATTTTTGGCTCCGCGTATGTTCTCTCGACGGAGAAGGGGAAGAAGCTTTCCACCATGTTCATGGCGCACGCAGTCTGCGCGCTCGGGGGCATGATCTATCGCTTCAGTCCGACCACCCTGGCGTTCCACGCCAAGGACGGCGCAACGTACTTCCCATCTGCAATTGAGTTAATCGTCTCGCTTTCGTTCGTCGCTATTGCCGTGCTGGCTTATCTGGTCGCGGTCAAGAAGTTGGCGATTCTGCCCGGCAGCAATGCGGACTGGCTGAAGATGGCGAAGTACGAAGAGCAGGTAAAACCCGGTATCCAGTTGACTGGTTACGCACCAGTGGAACACTAATCCACGACATCGACTAGAAGGTTTCAAAAATGGCGAAACGCATAACGATTGACCCCATCAGCAGGATTGAAGGCCACCTCCGCGTAGACGTGGAAGTGGAAA
>Ga0181528_10001144_pt1 | contig 16700 bp, 12 predicted proteins | sample PEATcosm2014_Bin_47_FD_119742 | JGI IMG/M metagenome (GOLD analysis project Ga0181528, IMG submission 119742) | Peatland microbial communities from MTU Mesocosm Facility, Houghton, MI, USA - PEATcosm2014_Bin10_10_metaG | ecosystem: Environmental > Terrestrial > Soil > Wetlands > Peat | place...
CAAGCCCAGGCCGACATGGATTCGGTAACCAAACACATCGCCGAGATCTATCCGGAAAACAAAGGATGGGGCGCCAGCGTGGAGCCGCTGCACAACGATTTTCTTTCGCGTGAAAGCATCCGGGGCATGTATTTCCTGATGGGCGGTGTCGGTTTCGTCCTGCTGATCGCCTGCGCCAACGTGACCAACCTCCTGCTGGCGCGCGGTAGCGCCCGCGAGCGTGAAATCGCCATCCGGGCGTCCATCGGTGCGGGCCGCGCCCGCTTGTTCGGCCAGATGATCACCGAGGGCCTGCTGCTGGCGCTGGTCGGCGGAGCGGCCGGCGTAGCGCTCGGCTGGGGACTTCTCAAGCTGCTGCTGCACTACATGCCGCAGAACACCTTGCCGTCCGAGGCGGACGTCAGCCTCAACCTGCCGGTTCTCTTGTTCGCTCTCGCCGCCACCCTGATCTCCGGAATGGTGGCCGGCAGTGCTCCGGCCTTCCAGGCGGCCCGTCTGAACCTCAACGCCGTCCTTAAGCAATCGGGCCGGTCCGTCGGCGCCGGCAAGCATTTTGTCCGCCGCGCCCTGGTTGTCGGCGAATTCGCCTTGGCGCTCACCTTGCTGGCGGGCGCCGGCTTAGCCATCCACAGCTTTTGGAAACTCACGCAACTCGACTTGGGCATACGCACGGACCACATCCTCACCTTCTTCCTCCCCGTTCCGCAAGGCCGCCTGACCGATCCCGGCAAGATCCGTAATTTCTATCGCGATGTGCTGGCCCGCGTGTCTGCCGTACCCGGCGTCCGCGATGTCACCGCCACTACTGGCATGCCGGTGCAAGGCACCGGATTCGGCATGGCGTTCAACATCGCCGGCAAACCGAGAGCCGAAGGCGGAGCCCGTCCGAACACCGGCTTCCAAATGGTCACCCCGGGGTACTTTCGGACCTTCGGCATCCGCACGGTCAAAGGCCGCGAGATCGACGAGCGCGATCTTCCCGGCTCACCCCGCGTCGCCATGGTCGACGAAACCTTCGTCCGCCGCTATCTGAAGGATGTCGATCCGCTGAAGCAGCGCGTGCTCATCGACGAACTCATACCAGGAGTCGCGAAGGTCGGCCCCGCGCAGGAGTGGCAGATCGTCGGCGTGTTCCATACCGTCGTCAATGGCGGCCGGCCCAACGATTTCCCCACCATGTATGTGCCCTTCTGGCAGAGTCCCTGGCCGAGCGCGGGTCTGGCCGTGCGCACTGCCGGCGATCCCGGCGCCATGACCAAGAGCCTCGGCGCCGCCATCCGCTCGCTTGACCCCGACCTGCCCATGGCGGGGACCGAAACCATGGACCAGGTACTGGCCGATTCGCACGCGGGCGACCGCTTTCCCACGATTCTCCTCACGTGTTTCGCGGCCGCTGCGCTGCTGCTGGCGGTGCTCGGCATCTACGGCGTAATGGCGTTTCTGGTGGCCCAGCGCACCCACGAAATCGGCCTGCGGATGGCGCTGGGAGCCGGCCGGTTGGACGTGATCCGGATGGTACTCGCCGAGGGTTTGCGCTTGAGCGCGTTTGGTCTGCTTCTGGGATTGGCCGGAGCGTATCTGGTGGGACGCGGCATGCAAGGTCTGCTCTACGACGCGAATGGCCTCGATCTCACGGCCTTCAGCATGGTGGCGACGATCCTGGTAGGGTCCGCGCTACTGGCCTGCTGCATTCCGGCCCGCCGCGCCGTTTCGGTCGACCCCATGATCGCGCTCCGCCAGGACTGACGTGGGGCATGCTTTACAGCTTGCCCAAAGCGTTTAGGATGAGAAGGTGCGTTTTCATCGGATCCACCTCTTCCTGATCGCTGCCGCCGCCGCGCTGCCCGCCGGAGCCCAGAGCGACTCCCGCATCCTGCGAACCGCCGAGTATCGCTCGCTTCAAAGGGATCTCTGCCGCGGTTGGAATACCTGGAGCGCCAATAGTGTGATGGCGCATGTCCACCTGCCCGACGGCTTCGCCCTGACCCTCGGCATAAAGACCGCCGGCATGGGCCGCACGTACCAGAACTCCTTCTTCCAGGCCAACCAGACCGCCGGCCGGCCCGAAAAGGTCCGCCTGGGCCCGCACTCCGACGATGGCAGCTACACCGATCTCACCATGGAGTACCCGGCAAACGGCAATCAGAACGCCAAAAACGTCATGCGCGTGGAGAGCGCCGAGCAGGACGGCGAGGAGTACATCCTGGTAACGGTGGGGCAGCGCGCGACCCTGCGCGCGGCGCACCTGATTATCGAGACCGGATACTATTGGAACCGTCCCGGCAAGGTGTTACGGCAAGGGGGAGTGGTCGACGCCATACCGGGCAGCGGCCGGTCGTTCACCGTGCGCACCACCGGCACGCAGGTAAGCGACCCCTTCCTCACCGTCGACGGGCCGTACCTGGCGGTGCCTCTGGAAGGCCGCATTGCCGTGTACACCGGAGGCGCGCCCAAGACGCTCGACCAGGTCGCGGCCATCGTTAGCGCCCATCGTCAAACCCAGCAAAGCAAGCTCGACGCGCACGGCGACGCGCGTGAAGTCTTCACCGCGATGCAGACCATTCTCGGCTGGAACCTGACCTACGATCCCGAGAACGGCCGCGCCATCTCGCCCGTCAGCCGCTCCTGGAGCGCGGGCTGGGGCGGCTACGTGCTGTTCGACTGGGACACCTACTTCGCGTCGTTCATGTATAGCCTCTACAACCGCGATCTCGCCTTCGCTAACGCCGTGGAGATTACCAAGAGCATTACCAGGCGCGGCTTTATTCCCAACGCCGCGTCCGCCTACGATATCCGCACCGACGACCGCTCGCAGCCGCCGGTGGGCAGCCTGATCGCCCTGGAGATCTACCGGCGATATCCCGAGCGTTGGTTCCTGGCAGAGCTCTACGACGAGCTGCTCCGCTGGAATCGCTGGTGGCCCACGGCGCGCGATCGCGCCGGCCTGCTCAGTTGGGGCTCCGACGATGTACCGCAGCTGGTGGACGGAACCGTGCACAACTTCCAGGCGGCGCTCTTCGAATCGGGCCTCGACAACTCGCCCATGTACGACGGCGTGCCGTTCAATCCCAAGACCAACCTGCTGGAAATCTCCGACGTGGGGCTCAATGCGTTGTATGTCGCCGATTGCCGCGCGCTGGAAGAGATGGCCCGTATCCTCGGCCATGAGGACGACCAGCGTGAATTGCACGTGCGCGGTGACAAGTACGCCGCCGCACTGGCGACGCTCTGGGACGGCAAGTCGGGAATGTATTTGAACCGGCGAACCGATACCGGCGAGTTCTCATCACGGCTTTCGCCGGCTAACTTCTATCCGCTGATCGCCAAGGTCCCCACCCAGGAACAGGCGCGCCGCATGATTCAGGAGCACTACTTCAATCCGCGGGAGTTTCATGGCGAATGGGTAATCCCCTCGATTGCGCGCAATGTGCCCGGATACGCCGACCAGGAATACTGGCGCGGCCGCATCTGGGGGCCGATGAATTTCCTGGTCTACCTGGGAATGCGGAATTACGATTTGAAGGAAGCGCGAGAGGACCTGGCGCAGCGTTCCGCCCGCCTGCTCATGAAGTCATGGCAGAGCGATCGCGCCATCTATGAGAACTACAATGCCAACACCGGGGCTGGCAACGATGTTAGGAGCAGCGATGGCTACTACCACTGGGGCGCGCTTCTGGGTGTGATCGAACTGCTGGAACGCGGGCGGTGACGTCACTTCACGACGCATGCGCGTCACCGTCCCATCCTGATTCAGGTCGTTCGCGGGCGGTGCCAGTCCGAGAACCTCGTTGAGCATGTGCTGCACATCGATCTGCGCTCATCGCCGGGTGGACGCGTGCTATTTTTCGAGAGAGCCCACAAAAATGAACCGCTGCCTCCTCCTCTGCTGCCTCTCGCTGCCCCTATATGCCGCCAGCGTCGACAGTCTGCCCGCCTGTCCACCCAGCCCCCAAAAACCCAAGTCCGACTGGCTGGTATCCGCCATCCCCTCTCACACCATCCTCTGCCGCAGCGCCCCCAACGAAATCGCCATGTCCAATGGCCTGATCCGCCGTGTCTGGCGCCTCGCCCCCGGCGCGGCCTCCGTGGCCTTCGACAACCTCGCCAACGGCGCGGCGCTCCTACGGGGCGTCAAGCCCGAAGCCGCCATCACGCTTGACGGCCACCCGTACAACATCGGCGGACTCCTCGGCCAGCCCGACTACGCCTATCTCCGCCCCTCCTGGCTCGACACCATGACCGCCGACCCGGCGGCCTTCCGCTTCGCCGGCTTTGACACCGGCGCAACCCAGGCCCGGTTCGAATGGAAGCGCGTCCGCCGCGCGGACAATCTTCCCTGGCCCCCACCCGGCATGTCCCTGGTGCTCCGTTTCGAGCATCGCGATCTCCCCGGCATCGCTATCCTCGTCCACTACGAGATGTACGACGGCATTCCGCTCCTCGCCAAGTGGCTCGAGGTCCGCAACGGCAGTGAACGCCCCGTAACGGTCAACGCCTTCACCAGCGAAATTCTCGCCGCCGTGGAGTACGAATCGCAGGTGGAGTCTACCGGTGTCGCCGAAAATCCGTACATCCAGGTCGAGTCCGATTACTCCTTCGTCTCCACCCATCCCGGAAGCGGCGGCAACAAGGTCGCCCACTGGGTCCCCGATAAGCAATACACCACCCAGGTGAACTACCGTCTCGACGCCCCCGTGCTCCTCGAAACCCGCCCTCCCCTCGGGCCGGCGCAGATCGTGCCCCCCGGCGGCGCCTTCGATACGTTCCGCATATTCGAGTTGATTCACGACACTACCGAACGCGAGCGCCGCGGAATGTCGGTGCGGCGCATGTATCGTACCCTCGCGCCCTGGACCACCGAGAACCCCATCCTCATGCACGTCCGCAATGCCGATCCGCAATCCGTCCGGCTGGCCATCGATCAGTGCGCCGCGGTCGGCTTCGAAATGGTCATCATGAGTTTCGGCAGCGGCTTCGACATCGAGACGGAGGACCCCGCGTACCTCGCGCAGACTAAAGAGCTCGTGGATTACGGCAAGCGCAAGGGCGTGGAACTCGGCGGTTATTCTCTGCTCGCCAGCCGCAAGATCGGCCCCGAGGACGACGCTATCAACCCCGCCACCGGCAAGCCGGGTGGCGCGATCTTCGGCGATTCGCCCTGCCTCGGCAGCCGCTGGGGCAATGAGTACTTCCGCAAAGTTACGTCGTTCATCGAGAAGACCGGCATCTCAGTGCTGGAACATGACGGCTCCTACCCCGGCGATGTCTGCGCCTCCACCACCCATCCCGGACACCGCGGTCTGGAGGACTCGCAGTGGGCGCAGTGGAAGAAGATCGCCGATTTCTACGCCTGGTGCCGCGCCCGCGGCGTCTACCTCAACGTGCCCGACTGGTATTTTCTCGAAGGCTCCAATAAGACCGGAATGGGCTATCGCGAAGTGAACTGGTCGCTGCCGCGCGATCGCCAGATTCTGCTCGGACGCCAGAACATTTTCGACGGTACGTGGGAAAAAACGCCCAGCATGGGATGGATGTTCGTACCGCTGGTGCAATATCAAGGTGGAGGCGACGCCGCGACCCTCGAACCCCTGCGCGACCACCTGGCAGCCTACGGCGCCCACCTGGCGCAGAATTTCGCTTCCGGCGTCCAGGCCTGCTACCGCGGTCCCCGCCTCTACGACTCCGAGGAGACGAAGGCGCTCGTCAAGCATTGGGTCGATTTCTACCAGCGCTACCGCGCCATTCTCGATTCCGATATCGTGCATGTGCGGCGCCCCGATGGCCGCGGCCCGGACGTCATTCTGCATGTCAACCCGCGTCTGCCCGAGAAAGGATTGGCCGTCGTCTACAACCCGCTCGACCAGGAGGAGCGCAAAGTCATCACGCTGCCGCTCTACTACACCGGCCTGACCGACAGCGCACTCATCCGCGAGCAGGATGGAAAACCGCGGCGCTACAAGCTTGACCGCGCCTACCGCGTCGAGGTCCCGGTCACCGTCCCGGCCCACGGGCGGACATGGCTCGTCATTCAATAGGACGAACCGGGCGCTTTTTCAACAGCGAACCGAGAAGCGCTTCGGGAACTCGAAAACTTGTGCGCCGAAGGTCCCGGACCGCCTGGGGACCAACGTTTGGTCGGCCATGTCCGCGTTCATCCATCGTCCGGAAGCCCCGCGCGCAAGGCTTGCCTAATATTTGAAAATCACATCCATTGCGAACTGAAACTGACTCTTGCGAGTTCCCCGATCGTAAGCCGCTACCTGGAAAGATCGGTCGAATCTAAGTTCGGGCCGCAATAGAATGGTGCTCCCCACATAATGCCCCCACATCAGACTCCCCTCGGCATATCGTGTCTTATAGCCAGTCCGCTGGCCTCGCTCGTCGTCCAGAGTATCCGTTCGGAAGGACAGGTAATCTTTGTCCGAGAGCTGCCTTTCGATGTAGTTTACAGCAGCCCACTCCGGAGCGAAGCAGCGCACCTGGCCGGCGGGACAGAATGCGCCGTTAGCTCCTTTTTCCAGCGGTATTGGTCCATCCACGCCGGGCACATCGCGTTCATACATGTACCAGGCCTCGGACGCCATATGCCAGGCCCCGTTGAACTCGTGATACCAGGTGGTATCGAACATCTGCAGATTGTTGTAGGCGTACTCTCCGCCATTGAGGCCATTGACGCACGGATATAAATTATCCTTCCCCGTGTCGAAGGTGTAGCTGACACAGGCCGTGACCGACGGCCTCGCATCCGGCGTCCAGAGAGCCACATCGTGGCCGCCGGTGAGACCTAACTGCACCAGCCATCGGTCGCTGATTTTCAGGGAGCCTATGACACCCGTATCGGTAAAGGGATCGATGCTGTACAACAAGGAGTGGGTGTACATGTAGTTATTGGGCGCCAGTTGCGCTTCGATTCCCGGCACGGAAATAAAACGGCCGGCCCTTATGTTCAGCCCGTCGGCCACCTGCGGGATATATAAGTCGAAATACTCCAGCACCGGGTCGAAACCGTACTGCCGATCGTGATCCAATAGCTGCTGGCTGAAGTAACCCTTGTTAGAGGTAAAGCGATAACTCGTGCCGTAAAGTCCGCTGATATGAAACCCCCAATCCACGTGATCGGTCTGCACGCTGTCGGGTATGCGCTCGATGTAGAGCACGGCTTGATCGAGTTCCACGCGGTTCGGGAAGATATCGTAAGCGGTTGGCAGGTTCGACTGGTGCGATGTGCTGAAGTTTAAACTGCCTTCTAACCAGCCATATACTTTGACGTGGCTACCCCCCCAGGCTCTACCGTTCGGACCGGCATCCAGCGCCTCCATGAGCGGGGGCACGTTGGTGTCCGGGGACCCGATATCGGGCGCGCCGCCGTAGGACCAGTCGGAGTTGGGAAAGGGCGGCGAGGGCAGAGGCGACGGCGGCAGACGGCCGGGGGGCGCCGCGCCGCTGGAAACGGTCCCGCTCCAGTCGTCCTTGTACGCGCGGAACAGCCGTTTCAGGAGCCCGCCTGCCTGGATGGCGAGGCCAAGCGTCAGGTTGAGATCGCGGACCTCGCCGGGAGCCAGTTCCACTTCCGCTATGGACGAACTGGCGAAGCCCTCCTGACTGGCAGTGACTTGATAGTGCCCGGGCGTCAGACTCGCGATTGCGAACCTTCCATCCGGGCTCGTGGCGACGGTCCGGTCGAGATGATCCTCGCCGCGGCGGATGAGCACTTTGGCGCCGGCCGCCGCCGCTCCCGTGGCAGCCCTCACGGAGCCATGAAGTCCAGCGGTGGCCAATTGCCCGTTCGCGGAGGCGAATGGCAAGAGCGCGAACAGCGGCAGCGCGGACAGGGCGGTCACTATTGAGTAACGTAACACGCTTCATCCTGACGGAATCGCTGCCTTTAACGCTATGCGAGAAGGGCGATTTTTCTGGCTCGCTCCGCCCCGTTTGGTAGCCTGAGTGATGATTCAGAGGTTACGCGATATAATGCGCTTGCCGTCTGCCCTTCTTCTCGCCGGTAAAATCACCTCGCCTGAACCTCTCGGACACCGAGCGACGGCGATTCAACGGCGCGGCGCAGGACGGGAATGCGATTCTTCGTGCCACCAGTTGCGCTTGCCGGTCGCCGAATTTGGCAGTGGCTTTGAGGTCCGGATAGTTTCCAGCGTCCGCCCATGCCGGTACCTCGCCCCCTTCTCTTTCACTCCCCCACGGCATCGCGCACGGTCGACAGCAGGAGGGCGATTTCGATCGGCTTGTCCAGAGTGGCGACGGCTCCGAACAGCTTCGCCGCCTTCAACATCGTGCCCTGCATGAACCCGGAAATGACAATGATTTTTAGTTTCGGCAAAGCTGAGTGGGCGAACTTCAGAACCTCAAATCCATCCATCTCCGGCATGCTGAGATCGAGGATCATCGCGTCAAATCGCACTCGCTCCATCAAGGCCTTGGCCTCGAGGCCATTGCTGGCATCGAATAAGGAATAACCGGCCCTGCCCAAAACTTGACCGACGAACTTTCGAACCTGCGGATCGTCGTCCACAACCAGTATGGAATGTCGAAACTCTCGTCCCGGCGTCATGTGCTCGACTGCCATTTGAGAATCTGATATTCGGTGGCGCGGTTCGCCGCGATTGCTTCATCAAAGCTCTGGCGCATACCCTGATACAGCGGTTAGCCCGGCGGTTACGCCGTCCGCGCTTTTGCGGCGGCTGGCCCAATAGAATTTCATTCGGTTGGACACCTCGGCCCGTTCTTCCTGGCCCATGGATTTTCTCCCGCGCCGCCCCCTCCGCGGTGGGTTCGCGGGAATCTGTTCGAGAATCGTAATCGCCTGGTTGAGTCTCTCTAACTCCCGGCGCAAGTCGCGAAGGGTATCGTTCAGGTTGAGCATTCTACGCCTCCCGGCCCCAGTGTTCGTGGCTGTGAGCCCAATACCGTGCGCGGCAGGCCCGCACCTTCTCCGGCGCGATTCGAATGTCACCGGCGGCCTGTAGGTCGAGCGGTATCGGCCTCAAGCCCCGCCGAGAGATGGCCTCCAGGTATGCCGCCGGGAGCATTCGGCCTTCATCGCAAAGTGCATGGAACACCACTGAGGTATATTACGACAATTGTTTGCGAAAAGAAACATAAAATGAATCCAGCCCACGCTTCCAGCCCGCCTGCATACTTTCGCGGGTCCCTCCAGCAGGTGAGCCACCGAAGCCCCCGGCGGCAAGCGGATGATCGGGTTGACCAGCCAGCCAAGGCCCCAGAGGCGCCGCACGCGTCAGGGAGATAGTTTCACACTCGGCGCAGACGCCCCAGCCCTCTCTTCAAGATGCCAATAGATATTCTGCCTCCCGACGATGGTGCTCTCCTTACGTGGATCGATCTCGCACTCGGCAGCTTTGCCGGCGGCCTTCACCTCGCTCGCGTGCCCGCTGAACGCTCGTATTCCGGCTCGTCCGTATTCGCCGGCGCGTGATGGAATGCCTCTTGACCACGCGGTAACGCAGATTTCAGGAGTTTTCCAATGTGAACGTTTTCCTGACAGTCGATGACTTCCGGCCTGTAATGTCTTTGTGCCGGCCGCAGTCCTGCAGCACGGAATCGCCTGCCCGTGTGGCGCCGGGTACGAAGATAGCGCCGATCCAATCGTGAAGGAACCCGTTGCCGCCCTCCCTATGGAGCAAGCGCCGTTATTATGGGTCAGACAGTAGTAGTATGCGGATATCGAAACCTTTGTCTGGAACATCTCGGGAGGGGAAAACAGTGGGGCGAATAGCTGCGAACGCGCATCTTCTCTGTTCGGTCATCCAGCCCTTCCAACGGCATGGTGGAATTCGGCTGATCCGGTGAAGCCTCGCTGGAACAGTCTCGCCAACAGTCCGACATGGCCTTCACAATGCGCACGTCTCGACGGCGCAGTGGGCAGCGCCACTCAAATAACGAGTTGGAGAACTGACGACGGGCCGACGCCTGATATATACCCCGGCACGCCCGCAGAGCGGCAAGCCAACGGCAATCTATGGTGTTCCATTTTAGGCCCATCCAGCGGTCTCGCAACGGCGCACTCGAATCTCTGCCCATGAGCGTAGCACCAGGCATGCTGATGTCAATTCTCTAACCTTCGCCCGAACCAAGAAGATCGAATCACATCGGCGGGCACGAACGCCGAACTCCCCGGAATCCTCACCGCCGCCACCAGGATCGCGATTGCTCTGCCCTCTACCGGGTCACGATATTCGGCGGGGCGTAGCGGGACCCTTGACCGCGAGGACCGTTCCAGGAGAAATTCAGTTTGGAGGGGAAAGACCGTGGCAAAGTCGATGGGTGTGAATCTGACCCGACCCGTCCAGAATATCGAGACCCGTTACACTGTCCTTCAACCCCAACCATCATTAGGCGGCGGGTCGTTTCCTTGCCGCTCTCACCGCCGTAATGGGTTTGCGTATTCCTGAGAGGTTCCGCCTTGCCAGTACGGTGATCGGCTCACTCCCGGGATCCTCGCCCTCTAGCTTTCCTATGAGCGTCACGATCTTTGCTCTGTAGGCAATCAGTGCATTCATCTGCACTTCAATATCGTGGGGAACACCGTTCTCGGCAGACCCGAGAATTGTATTCACCTGGGGTCTTGGACCAAGCAACGCCCGAATAAGATCCCGAACGGTTGCGAAGTCCTTTTCTTGAGGAAAGGGCAAGCCAGATGCGACCACGGTTGTTACCTCCTGAAAGTATCGATTGGAATCACGGGCAAAAACAACAAAGACCTCAACCACTGGCTGCCTTCCGCTGGCGCTCGGCCTGAGCCTCTAAATCGGCTTAGCGCTGGCAAGCGATTACCAGCACTCTGGCTGCGACGGAAGCCGCTAAATGTTCCCTGGCACGCCTTCCGCCGGCGGCATAAACGGCACAGCCTCCTGGCTGGTGATCGCCCAGACTAGTAGTTCGGCGCGATTGGTGGACCCCCCTTGCGAAAGATCCGGTTCAGGTACTCCTTGACGGTGCCTTGGGTGAGGAGCAGTTCATGGGCAATTTCCTTGTTGTGCCTGCCCTTGCAGACGAGATAGACAACCTGTCTCTCTCGAAAACTGAGGGTCGGATTAACCTGGGACTTGGGACCGGCAAGGCCCCAGCGGAATTCCGAACGGCCGTCAGTTTTATTTGTTTCTCGAGGAAAAAGCAATCCTCTGGTAAACATAGTTGTTGGCTCCTGAAAAACGGTCATTTGTGAACAAAACGTCTTTCAAGAAAGGCCAATGGGGTTTATCTGAGGGACTCACTAAGATAATCCCTACCATTGAAAGGTATCATTTCATCCAGGGAACGCCTAACGTTTTTATGCGGGTAGAGGCAACCCCCAATGTGGGTGTAGAGTTTGCCCCCAGTGGAAACCTGGGAGCGTTCTTTCTTTCAGGCACGACAACATTCGTCAAATTCCCGGGCGGATTGGTCATACCATCGGTACCGTTTTCAAGTCTATTCTGAGGGTATTCTGATCAAAAACCAGGGATTTCCTGATCATCAGGGATACCTCCATCTTTAGGAAATCCTCGATTTTCTCAGCGAGAGTGGGTGCGCCGTGGTGTTACTGATATACAAGGGAACCTAAGGACGCGGTGACGGTCTCAAGATGGGAATTTCCCGACACGACGATTTTCTACCGCCATCACGTCATCGCCTGCTCCAAGGATCTGGGCCGGTCGATCGGACCAACTGAACTTCGCGCCACGAGTGAAGGTCCCGGTCTTAATGTTGGGCTGGCCGCTACGATTACCTCTTCCCTGCAGGCCCCTCGCAGGAGAAGATGTCCGGCTGTTGGCGACACCTAAAGAGCAGAAGCGCCGTGTGGTCTATAAAACCGGCCACGATATTCCTTGGAATGAGGCGATTCAGGAATCGCTTGACTGGCTGGACCGCTACCTGGGACCGGTGAGATGCACCTCGTTCAAGCCGGCGCAGCGGATGTGTCGCCGGAGACTTGGCAAGAGTAGCTGCCAGGAAAAGTGGCTTTCCGGAAAATAGCCCTACCTCGCCAGCCCCGTACCTCAAGCCCCCGCTCCATAGTCCACGTCATCCGGCAACTCATTCTTGTCGCCCGCCGCGTCGTAGGGAAAATGCTTGGCCAGGTCCTCGCCCACCGCTTCGATTCCCGCGACCAACCCACCGGTAAAATCGCCTCGCCGAAACCTCTCGGACACCGTGCGCACGATGTGATGCCAGAATTCCTGCCCAACCTTCTCGTGGATGCCGCTGTCGCCTAACACCACAAACTTGCGGCGCGCCGGCACCACGAAGAACAGCACGCCATTGCGGTCCTTCGTAGCCGTCATGCCCAGCCGCTCGAATGCCTTCTCGGCGGCTTTCCGGACATCGCCCCAAAACGGCTTTGACACCGAAACGCGAATCTCCCCCGAAGTCCGCCGCTCGGCTTTCTGAATCGCCTGCTTGACCCGTTCCTTGTCGATGGTCACCATGATCCGCTCGCTCCTCCCCCGCCGGATCGCCCGCCACCCCCGCCAAATCCGCCGCCGCCTCCACCTCCGCCGCCGCCACCCCCTCCGCTTCCGGACATAATGTTGGCCAGGAGGAAGAAGGCCAGTGTCGGATGCGTGATTACGAAGGCCAGCACCAGGATCCCGACGATGCCATAGAAGATTAATTGAAACAACGTCAATGGCTTGGACTGCGCCGGTGGCCGCGTGGGCGGAGGTTCCCCGGCCTGCCCGCCGATCGTCCCAATCAGCGAGTCGATCGCCGCCGTTACCGCCTCATCGTTGTGGCCGGCTTGAATCCGCGGCGCCATCACCTCGTTGATCACCCGCGAAGCGATTGCATCGGGCACCACGGCTTCCAGTCCGTACCCCACCTCGATTCGCATCTTGCGATCCTGTGACATGATGAAAAGGGCCAGTCCGTCATCCAGCCCCTTGCGGCCCACCTTCCATTTGGCGAAGGCGTGAACCGCCCAGTCTTCAATTGGGTCATCGCCCGTCGTGGGGGCGATGTAGACAATCAACTGATGGCCCGTGGCCTGCTCGTAAGCGGCAAGCCGCGCATTCAACGACTGCACCGCCTGCGGAGACAGGAAGTTCGCGGTGTCCGTGACCCATTCGGTAGGCGACGGGGGTATCGGTGTTTCGGCCGCATTTAGAAGCGCGGCCGAAAGCAGCACGATCAGGCCAACCGGACTCGCGCGCAGGGACAACTTAGAACTTCACCTCGGGCGCCTTTTCGCTTCCGGCTTGCGCCTGGAAATAAGGCTTGGTTGCGAATTTATCGCCGAAGAAGCCGGCAATCACCACCGTTGGAAAACGGTTCCGGCGGGTATTGAAAGCCTGCGCCGCATCGTTGAATCTCTGCCGCTCGACGGTAATGCGATTCTCCGTGCCCTCTAGTTGCGCTTGCAGATCGCGGAAGTTGGCCGTAGCTTTGAGATCCGGATAGTTTTCCGTCACCACCAGCAAATGAGACAGCGCCGACGACAATCCCTGCTGCGCCTGCTGATACCGCTGGAAAGCCGCCGGATCTTTGGTGATATCCGCCATCGCGGCGGGCGTGACCTGACCCACCCTGGCGCGAGCCTCCGTCACCGCGGTCATCGTGCTTTGTTCAAAGTTCGCGGCGCCTTTAACGGTCGCCACTAGATTGGGCACCAGATCGGCGCGCCGTTGATAGGCGTTTTGCACCTGCGCCCACTGCGATTGTGTGGCTTGATCGAGTTGCACCAGTGAGTTGTATGCCCCGCTGATCGAAAGTCCCACAATCAGCACGAAGAGGACGATCACGCCGGCACAACCGATGGCTATCTTTTTTCCCATTGACACTCCAATCGTTTCAATTATAGAGTCCAAACCGCGCTTGCCAAGAACTTTCCAAGAATCGTCCCTTTACTGCCAACCGTTTACAGCCCTCGTCCGTCGCATCCCGCAATCGTCATGCTAGAGGGTGAACGAAGATCTTCCTAGCGCAAGCCCCGAAGACGCAGAGACCCGGCAACCCAATCCCTCCGTGATCTCCGCGGACTCCGTATTCTCGGCGTTTCCCCAGAGCAAAAAATCCAATATATTCCTGGTTTTTTGATCTTGCCACCCAAGCGCGGTGTAGCATGGGTGGCTTCCCAACGCTCCAAACATTTGCTGCCACTTTTGTTGGATCGGGCATCCCGCCGCTACGAATTTCGGTGTCCGGCACTGCTATGGCTTCGCGGAGCGGTTCGAGCGGCGGGATGCGCTTCCAGAAACGAATACTCAGAAGATTTCCGTTCCTGGACTTTACTCTGCCGTGCTGCGTTTCTCTGCGCCTCTGCGAGAGAATCTTTTATCGCCACCAGGAGTCGCGCATGGCCTTCTCCACAAATCCGCGCGCGCGCTCAACGTTCGCACGGGCGGCGTCGCGCCAGGGAGCGGCGGCCATGTTGGTCTCCATAAAGGACAGGTCTCCGCGCGCGTGATCCAGCAGTTCCATCGCCTTACGGAAGCGGCCTTCCCAGCCGATACGCACGTCGACGGGCGGATGATCGTCGATATTCTTGCCGTCATCGATGGCGGCGCGTTTGGCTTCCGCGATGGCTCGATCGATTTCTTCGATGGCCGCCCGCTGGTCGCGCATCACTTCGCGGAAATCGTCCCTCCACAGCAGCGCTCGGGCGTAACGCAGATCGGAAAGCGCGCTCAGATAGCGTGGATGTATGGAAGGCGGGGGCGCCAGAACCGGCATCATGCTATCGGTGAAACGATCGTAGCCTCCCTGGCGGACGCGGGCCATGGCTGCGTCGATGAATTCGAACGCCCGGTTCCGCCATTCCCGCGCCCGCGGATTATCTTCTTCCTGGTCGATATCGTTGCGCGCGCTGCCGAGCAGGCGCAGGATTTCGCGAAAGCGGCTGCCGCGGCCCAAACGCGTATCGACGGGAGGGTTATCGTCGAGATCCCTGCGGTCGAACATGGCGGCCACATCCAATTCGTGGATGGCTCGTTCCACCATGCCCGTGGCTTCCTGCATGTCGCGCATGACGTTCGGCTCGTCGGGGACGCGCATTAAGAGAATCGCGCGGCGCAGGTCGGCGCGAGCGTGAATATAGCGAGGGTGACGGCCCTGCGCCGGGAGTTGAAACGGCAGCGTCGCGAGCGCAACGGCCGCGATCATGGTGACTTTCCGCAAGTAATTCATCCTGAGAATTATAGACCAGGATGTACGCGGAAGTTGCGCGCCGGATGATTAATCCTGCTTAACAAGAGCGGCACACTCGCTCAGGTTTGGGCGCGATAGAAAACGAAGAAGAACATGGTGACGGCAAGGCTGGCCAGGAGATGAATCGCTGCCGCCAGGAGAGTCATGATGGCAATCGCGTCGTGGAAATAGGCGGTGAGATCGTTCAAGAAGGTGGACAGGTAAACGACAGTTACGAGCAGCATTCCGATGAACGCGAAGAGCGCGGCGGTCTTAAGCCCCATGCTTGCAGTATACGAGTGCATGGGCGCCGGAGATGGTACGAAAAGGCACCGCTCCTTAGAGCGTTTCCGAGCCGCGCCCGTGAGCAAGCGGTTTCGGGACCTTACCGGCCGCTGAGAGCGAGCACCGAATACGCGGTAGCGGCATCACTCATGAAGCGTCCCACGTCGGTAGCCGGATCGCGCTGCTTATTCATTGACGTGCTGAGCCACGCGCCGGAAGCGTCCTGATGCGACTCGAGCCACGCCAACCCTCGCGCAATCGCCGCCTTCGCCGATGCTTCTCCCGATTGCTCCAGCGCCGTCACCATCAATCCCGTGCCGTACCCATCGCTGGCCGCATCCATTGGCGTGCCGTCGCGGCGCTTCCAGTCTTTCACTACCAGCGACGACTCGCTCCAACCGCCGTCGTCGCGCTGCTTGCCGGCGATTTCCGCGACCGTCGAGGCCCGCTGCTCCACCGTCAGCAATTGCGGTAGTTTGCCCGACGCCCAGAGCGCCATGGCGCGATTCAGGGTCGATTGATTCTGCTGCTCGTGCTGCAGATATTCGGCCAGCATGGCCAGGTTCTCGCGAATTTCGCCGCTCTTGCGGTAGCTTTCGGGGGCCCATCCGGCCGCCAGACCGGCGAGCGTTGCTCCCCAAAATGCCGAATCGTCAGCCTCCCAAGGCTCGTTATGGAAATTGAGCCAGATCCACGAGCCGCGCTTCTCGCCGGCCTTCAATTGCAGCGCCCACATCGCGTTCAACGCGTCGACCGCAGCGGGCGCGTTGTAGCGGGACAGGACCAGCGCGTTCAACACCGCCTCGGTGCCGCGCGATTCCGCGGACTTGGGAGCGCCGTTCTTGGCGTCGCTATAAAAGGGCTCTACTTCCTGCCACAGTGACACCCGCTTGGAAATGTTATCGAGAAACAGGCGCTCGTCGGCGTTCGGGCCCTCTTGCGCGGAGCGGAGCGACGGCCGAGCCAAAGCGTAGGGGAGCGACGTGTGGCAGGAGACGCAGAACGTCTCGTGATCGCGCGCCGCGCTGGGCCACGATTCCCACCAGCTCATGCGGGCGTCCAGATATGCCGCCGCGGCTTTGCGGTCCCACGATTTTGCGTCGCCGGCCTGGGCTTGCCACGCGTAGAGGAAAAAGATGGCCAAAACAATGGACTTCATGAGCGCCCCTCCGTTCCAACTAGTGTACCGATTTTGCCGGCGGCTCGCTCGACAGCAGCGCGAGAACTTCCAGGATTTCGGTGCGCTTGGCGGGGTCGAGACGGAGAAAACGCCGGTC
>Ga0181528_10001145_pt1 | contig 16693 bp, 15 predicted proteins | sample PEATcosm2014_Bin_47_FD_119742 | JGI IMG/M metagenome (GOLD analysis project Ga0181528, IMG submission 119742) | Peatland microbial communities from MTU Mesocosm Facility, Houghton, MI, USA - PEATcosm2014_Bin10_10_metaG | ecosystem: Environmental > Terrestrial > Soil > Wetlands > Peat | place...
GCCGCCGAGCGTCGTGGTCGGACCGCCGGGCACGAAGGTCGGCAGCAGATCGCTCTGCGGGTAGGCGGTCGTGCCCGGGGTCGAGTCACCCTGGGACGTGTTCCACGGGGCGAGGCCCGAACCGCCACCGGCGATGGTGGCCAGCTGCGGCGCGGCCACCGACCAGCCCGAGGTGTCGGTGGCGGGCGGCGCGGCGCCGGCCGGGGTGGCCGAGGTGACCGCCAGGGGGACCCCCACCGTGCCGACCGCGATCAGCAGTGCCGCCAGGGCACCGGGCGCGGTGCGGTGCGTGCGGGGGTAACGGAAACGGTTCATCAGGAGCCTCCACCGGGGTCGATGGCCGCATTGCTACCAGTGTCGAACCGGGCCGCGTCGCCCTCAACGGTGGTTGTCACAATCAATTCACCGCTCATCCACCTTCCGTTGACGCAACCGCCACGGAGTGGGGCACTCGGCCGCGATCCGTCGTCGTCGCCCGGTCCGACGGGGGCCCCGGTGCCCTCGTCAGGCGAGCAGGGCGGCGAAGCGCCGGGCGAAGGTGTAGGCGTCCCCCGGCCATCGGGCCGAGAGGTAGTTGCCGTCGAGCACGGTGAAGCCCCGGTCGTCGGTGGCGGCATCGTCGCGCCGCAGCCCGAGTGGGCCACGGGAGAACTGGGCCCGGTCGTCGAGCGCGGCCACGACCTCGTCCTCCACGTATGCGGGGTACGTCCGGTAGTAGCGACCGAGCTTCCAGGCAGTGGCCAGGTACGCAGCCCGCTCCATGGGCTTCGTGAGGCAGGTCGTACGTCGACCGGCGATCACACTCCGTCCGGAGGCCGGGTCGCGGGTCCGGGCCAGCACCAGGACCCCGTGGCAGATGGCGCCCACCGGCCGATCGAGCTGCCAGAACCCGGCCACCTTGTCCTGCAGGGTCGCGGAACCGAGGTACTGGCGCATCCCCGGCGCGTGACCTCCAGGAAGGAGCAGCGCGTCGAACGCCCGGACATCGAGGCCCGCCCAGTCCACCGGTCGCCGGAATCCACCGTCCTCGAGCAGCCGCCGGTAGAAGGCCTTCGGCTCGTCGGCGGCACCGAGTCGGCCGAAGACGACCCCGTCCAGCAGTCTGGGGTCGGCGGCCGGTGCGGCACCTCCCGACTCGGTGGCGAACGTCACCTCGTGGCCGGCCTCGGTCAGGTAGTGCCAGGGTACGGCCACCTCGGTGAGGTCGACGTCGCGGTCGGGCAGCGGGACGAGGACTCGGGCGGACACGGGTACGACGCTATGCCGTGGGGCTGTCCGGGCCGGTGGTCCCGGCGCGTCGACCACCCCGGCCGTGGCGGATCAGGACATCCGGTCCGTCGTCAGCTTCGACGGCAGCAGGGCGACCACCAGGAGCGCGATCAACGAGAAGAAGAACCCGAGGACCACCCAGCCCACCGCGTGGCGACCCTTCCGCTTGGCGATGTTGTAGATCCACACCATCACGAGGATCCACACGATGAATCCGAACAGGCCCCCGAAGATGGAGCCACCATCGCTGGCCAACAAGATCAGTGCCGACATGTCCACTCCTCCGCTTGCCCGATCCCCGTCCGACGCCCACGCTAACCCGGCGGCCGGGGCCTTCCACGTCCCGCCGCCGGGATCAGGGTACGGGGACGAGCAGGAGGGGGACCGGGGAGTGCGTCAGGATCTCACGGGCCACCTCCCCGCGGTCGGGGCCTCCGGGGTGGGGCCATCCGACCGCCACCAGGTCGGGGGCGACCGAGTCGATCGCGGCGAGCACCTCGTCCGAGGGTGCGCCGATGCGCAGTTCGATGCGCACGTCCCGCAGGGCCGGGCCATGCCGGGCCACGAACTCGTGCAGGTAGGCGTCGGACTCGTGCTGCACCTGGTCGGTAAAGGGCGGTACGTCCTCGTCCACGTGCACCACCACCAGGTCCAGCCCGGCTCCGGCGGACATCCGCAGGGTCCGTCGCAGCGCCTCACTCGAGCTCGTCGAACCCTCCATCGCCACCAACAGCGTCGACAGGCGGTCGGACGGGACGATGTCGGGCGGCACCCCGACGACGGGGGTCTCGGTACGACCCGCCACCTCCAGGACCAGATGACCGGCGGGGCGCGGCCCGGACGTGCGATCGCGGAGCCCGAAGACGACGGCCAGCACGTCGGCCCGGTCCGCCTCGGCGGTCAACGCCTCCGCGGGCTCTCCGGACAGGATGCGGAGGGTGAGACCCACCGCCGCCGCGGAGGCCGCGGCCGTCTCGTGGCCGTCTTCCAGGACGTGCACCGCTTCGAGGTCCGCCCCGAACGCGGTCGCCGCCGCCCGCGCCACCCTCAGTACGGATCGGGCCGTCGCCGAGTTGTCGATCGCCGCCACCACACGGGTCATCGCTCCTCCTCCCAGTCCGGTCCGTGCCGTCGGAACCGGGTCGTCCCGCGGTCACCGGTCACCGCCTTCCCGCTCACCACGAGATCGACGGGCCGGTCCGTGGTCACCGACAGGTGGGCGTGCTCCTTGCGGATCCGCACCGCCGCCCCCCGGAAGCGGACCCGGAACTCCAGGGCCGACCATGTCGGCGGCAGGACGGGGTCCAGGTGCAGCCGGCCCGAACGCGCCCGCAGACCTCCGAAGCCGAAGGCCAGCGCCTGCCACACCCCGCCCATGGTGGCCAGATGGAGGCCGGCCGAGCTCGACCCCGTCAGATCGTCGAGGTCGAGGAACGCGGCGGTCCGCAGCGCGTCGAGTGCCGGCTCGAAGTCGCGGGCACGGGCGAGCAGCGACGCGTAGATGGCGGGTGAGAGCGAGCTCCCGTGGGCGGTGCGGCGCTCGTAGAACCGGAGGTTCGGCTCCAGGCTGCCCGGTACCACCTGGTCGGGCACGAGGTGGTGGAGCATCAGCACGTCTGCCTGCTTGATGACCTGGGCCCCGTGGGTGCGGTCGGGTCCGAGCAGGAGGTCGGCGGCGATGGGGCGGCGTTCCGCCACCTCGGCGATGATCAGCGGCTCGAGGCGGTGGAATCCGGCGAACTGCTCGTACACGCCGGTGTCGCCGTCGTAACCGTCGTAGAGTCCCGCGGCCAGGTCCCGCCAGCGGCTCCGTTCGGCCACCGACACGCCGTCGGACCCCTCGTCGAACAGCTCGGCCGCCCGGTTGAGGTTCCAGCGGGCGAGCACGTTGGTGCAGGCGTTGTCGTCGACCGGCTCGTGGTACTCGTCGGGGCCGATGACGCCGTAGATGTGCCCCGTGCCGTCGGGCTCGACCCGGATCCGGGACGCCCAGTAGCGCGCCGTCTCCACGAGGAGGTTGCGGTATGGGCCCCGTTCGAACTTCCGGTCCCCCGACCACTCGACGTACGTGTCGGCGGCCAGCGGTACCTGGGCGACGATGTGCTCCTCGAGCTGACCCGTCCGGATGGGCACGACCTTGCCGGTCCGGTCGCGGGCGCTCGTCGGGGTCACGTCCTCCCCGGTGTGGGCGGACTCCCACGGGAAATGGGCCCCGTCCCGCCCGAGGGCCCGCGCCGCGGCGATGGCGACCGGGAGCCGGCGGACCCGGTACTCGAGCATGGCCCGCGCCGACGCCGGATGCGTGGCCGCCAGGAAGGGGAGGACGAAGGCGTCGGCGTCCCAGAACACGTGACCGCTGTACCCGGTACCGGTCAGACCCCTGGCGCCCACTGCCGCTTCACCGGTGTCGGCCACGGAGCCCATCAGGTGGAACAGCGAGAATCGGATCGCCCGCTGCAGGGCGTCATCGCCCTCGAGGAGGATGTCGGCGTCCTCCCACCGGCGGGCCCAGGCGCGCCGGTGGGACGCCAGCAGTCCGTCGAACCCGATGGCGGCCGCCCGGGAGGCGGCGTCGACCACCTCGGCTTCGCCCGGGAGCATGTCGGTCGCCGTGCCCAGGGCCACGACCCGGTCCACCACCGCCCGGCGGGGTCCGTCCCGCCCGTGCGTCCCGGCAACCACCGCCCGGGACTGGAGACCGGCGGCCGCGATGCCTCCGGTGGCGCCCGACACCCGGACCCAGCGTGTCCCGGACAGCACCCCCGACTCGACACGGACGCCGGTGTGGGGCTCATGGACGGGCGGCCCGGTGCGGTGACCCCCGGGGACCGAGGCCCGCACGACGGCCGTGGTCGGTCGGTCGAGGGACAGGAAGCGGACACTCTCCACCGCTGAGCCGTCGGAGCCGCTGCGCTCGTGCAGCAGACCGGTCCGCAGGTCGAGCAGTCGGACGACCGGCCGGTCCGGCTCGGCGGTCCCGAGCGCGAAGGGCACCGGCCCGGGCAGCAGGTGCGTCGCCGGCCCCTCGCCGTCGTAGACGGCGTTCGCCACCGTCCAGACCCGGTCGACACGGTCACCCGCCAACGGCGGCCCACCCGTCCCCACCCAGCCGTCGGCCAGTGCGAACAGGGCGTCCCGGGCGGCCGACGGACGCCCGTCGTCGTCGCAGGTCTCGAGCGACCACTCCGCCGGCGCCACCCGGGCCGGTAGGGCACGGTGTCGGCGCAGGCGGAGTTGGCAGGAGAGGACATAGCGCACCCGCTCTGCCCCGCCGGTGAGGGTCTGGATGCCCGGTCGCTCCCGGTCGGCCGATCCGTCGACGAGCACGAACGTGGCCTCCCGTACGTCGGGGACGACCACCGGAGCGGCCCGACGCGGTAGCCCGGTCGTGCCGTCGAGGAGGACGAGCAGCGACCGGATGTCGACACCGCGACGCCACAGGTCGGTCGCCACCTCGAGGGCCACATCACCGGCATCGGCGGTGGCCAGGACGACCCGACCCCGTTCCACGGCCACCCGGACGTCGACGACCCCCGCCGCACGGGCCTCCTCGGTCGCCGCATCCGCCAAGCCGACGATGCCCCTCAGGCCATGGTCGAACAGGAGTCGCTTGAGGTCGGCCCGCGAGGACAACCTCACGCCGGGGGAGAACTCCACCGACACCGCGGCCGTCGAGCCGGCGTCCGGGGCCAGCCGGGCCGCCAGACCGTGCCGGACGAGCCTGTCCGCCACCGCACCGGCCGCCGTCCGGAGCATCTCGAGATCGGTGCCGTCCGGCGCCGACGGCAGGGGATGTAGACCGTCAGACCCGAGCTCGGCCCGGCCTGAGCCGCAGCCGTCGGCCAGCAGGACGGGCACGGCCCCGGGCGGCAGCGGGCCGAGCCGCTCGGCCAGCGATGCCGCCGGCAGCGGGGCGATCCACGCCACCGCGGCGCCCGCGCCGGCCAGGTCGCCCAGCAGTCGTGCCGTGCGGACGGCCAGGGACGGTCGGCTGCTCCACAGGAGCACCCCCTCGAAGCGCCGATCCAGGGCCGGCGGCAGGTCGGGCGGCGGCGTGGCCGCCGGACCGCCGGAAGTCATGGCAGGAACTCCGCCAGGTCGGCCACCACCACATCGGCCCCGTGGGCGATCAGGGCGGCGGACAGTCCGTGACGGTCGACCCCCACCACCATGCCGAACCCACCCGACCGGCCGGCCTCCACGCCGACCAGGGCATCCTCCACCACGACGGCCCGGGCGGGCGGGACGCCGAGCAGACGGGACGCCTCCCGATACGTGTCCGGGGCCGGCTTCCCCGCCAGATGGCGATCACGGGCCACGAGGCCGTCGACGCGGGCGTCGAAGAGGTCCGTCACGCCCGCAGCGGACAGCACGACCACGGTGTTCTCGCTGGCCGACACCACGGCGGTCAGGACCCCGTGGGAACGGAGCAGAGCGAGGAGGGCGACGGTGCCGGCGTAGACGTCGACGCCCTCGGCGGCCAGGACGCGGTGCACCAACTCGTTCTTGCCGTCGGCGATGCCCATGATGGTGCCGGCCGACGGGGGGTCACCGGCGCTTCCCTCCTCAGGACGGATCCCACGGGACTCGAGGAAGGTCCGCACCCCGTCGGCCCGGGGGCGGCCGTCGACGAAGCGGAGATACTCGTCGACCGGGTCGAACGGCGCCTGACGCACGCCGGTCCGTTCGGCCTCCCCGGCGAGGACGGGGTCGAACGCCGCCTTCCAGGCGGCGGCGTGCACGCGGGCCGTGTCGGTCACCACGCCGTCGAGATCGAAGAGCCAGGCGTCGTAGGCGGTCAGGTCCACCGCGTCGGGCGCGATCACGCCGGTGCGGCTCCGGGCGACGCCGGTGGGCGCAGACGCCGACCCGTGACCACGTCGCCCCGGATGCAGACCAGGTGCTGCCCGGGCTCGGCCACGCGCGGATGCGGCAGAGCCGCCGCCCCCGACGGCTCCAGGCCGCCGTCCACGAACCCCCGGACGAGGACGCTCCATCGACCCTCGTCACCTACGGGACCCGGCGAACCGGCGTTGTCCACCTGGAAGGCGACGAGGGCCCCGTCGATCTGATCGAAGACGTGGTCGCCCACCCGGACGATGACGTCCGAACCGTCGGTCGTGAAATCGACCGGGAGGATCAGGGGCGCCCCCTCCTTGGCGATGCCGAGGTGGCCATGGAGGCCGGTCTTGGCCCCCAGTGCGAGGAGGCGCCGACACTCACCCAGCGCCAGCACCTCGGAGCCGCGATCATCGATCCACATGCCTGCATTCTCGGTTCCGACCGGTGCGCCGCCCAGGGCCGAAGGTCACCCACCGCCCCCGTGACCGCCCTGCCCACTTCAGGCACCGAGGGAGGCCTCCCCGGACGAGGACCCGTGTCGCGAACAATTCATCGGGTACCCCACGGACAGGGGGCGCCCGTCACGCGACGGGGGTCGGCCTTGCCCGCCCGTCCCGTCCGTCTTACCGTGGTGGTCCATGGACGGACGGCGCTGAGGTGACTTCCAGAGGCAACGGGGGGCATCCGTCATGACCGACACGGCGGCCGCGCCCGGCCCGCTCCGGCTCCCCAGGCGCCAGATCTATCTGATCATCGCCGCCCTGATGCTGGGCATGTTCCTGGCGGCGCTCGATCAGACGGTCGTCTCGACCGCTCTGCCCACCATCGTGGGCGACCTCCACGGCGGATCCCACCTCACCTGGGTAGTGACCGCCTACCTCCTGTCGTCGACGGTGTCGACACCCCTGTGGGGGAAACTGGGCGACCTCTACGGCCGCAAGGTCTTCTTCCAGATCTCGATCATCATCTTCCTGATCGGGTCCGCCCTGTCCGGGCTGAGCCACACCATGCTGGAACTGATCCTCTTCCGGTTCGTCCAGGGCCTGGGTGGCGGCGGGCTCATGGTGGGGGCCCAGACCATCCTGGGCGACGTGGTGTCGCCCCGTGAGCGGGGCCGCTACATGGGCCTGTTCATGGCCATGTTCGGCGTGACCACCGTCATCGGCCCCCTCATCGGCGGCCTGTTCGTCGAGTACGCCTCGTGGCGTTGGATCTTCTACATCAACATCCCCATCGGCCTGATCGCCCTCGCGATCACGGCCACGGCCCTCCCGGGCACGCTGACCCGGATCAAACGGGTCATCGACTACCTCGGGACCGTCCTGCTCGCCGGCTCCGTGTCGGCCCTGGTGATCTTCACGAGCCTGGGCGGCACGTCCTATCCGTGGGGATCGCCGTTCATGATCGGACTGGCCGCGGCGGGTGTCGTACTCGGCGTCGCCTTCGTGATGGCCGAGCGGCGGGCCGTCGAACCGGTGCTGCCCCTCCATCTCTTCGCCAACCGGGTCTTCTCGGCGGCGAGCGCCATCGGCTTCGTTGTCGGCTTCGCCATGTTCGGTGCCCTGACGTTCCTGCCCCTCTTCTTCCAGGTGGTCAAAGGCGTCAGCCCGACGGCGTCGGGCCTGCAGCTCTTCCCGATGATGGGTGGGCTGCTGGTCGCCTCCATCGGCTCGGGCCAGATCGTGAGCCGATGGGGCCGCTACAAGGTCTTTCCCGTGGTCGGCACCGCCCTGATGACGGTGGGGCTCTTCGCCATGTCCCACATCGGGGTCACCACCGGCGAGCCGGTCATCGCCGGCTACATGGCCGTCTTCGGATTCGGCCTCGGCCTGGTGATGCAGGTCCTCGTGGTGTCCGTCCAGAACGCCGTCTCCTACGACGAGCTGGGCACGGCCACGTCAGGGGTCACGTTCTTCCGGAGCATCGGCGGGTCGTTCGGCACCGCGGTGTTCGGGGCGATCTTCGCCAACGTCCTCGTGGGCAACCTCGCTTCGCAGCTGCACGAGTTGGGCATCTCGCACATCCCCGGCGGCGCGGCCGCCGGCATCGACAATCCGACCCTGGTGGCCAAGCTGCCGCCGGCGGTCCACCACGCGGTGTCGGTGGCCATCGCCGACACGATCGACCGGGTGTTCCTGATCGGCGTGCCCATCGGGCTGCTGGCCTTCGGCCTCTCGTGGCTGCTCCCCGAGATCGAACTGCGCAAGTCGGTGCGCACCAACGAGCCGGGCGAGGGGTTCACACCCCCCCGGGGCCGCACCTCGCTCGAGGAGCTGCAGCTCAACCTCGAGCGGATCGCCGCCCGCGAAAACCGCATCGAGCTGTACGAGACCCTGGGCCACCGGGCGGGTCTCGACATCCCACCGCAGTCCTGCTGGCTCCTCTACCGCGTGGCCGACCAGCCGGCCTGCACGGTCGACACCGTGGCCGCCCGACTGAACGTGTCGCCGGACATCCTCGGTCCGGGCATCGCCGGCCTCCAGGACGCCGGGCTCGTGGCTCCGGTCGACCCCACCGCGCCGGTCGACGCCCGTCACCTCCGCCTGACCCCGGCGGGCGAGGACGCCATGGAGCGGTTGGTCGAGGCCCGACGGGCCGGACTCACCGAACTGCTCGAAGGATGGGATCTCGACGCCAACGTCGAGGTGGTGGCCATGGTGCGGCAACTCGCCGGCAATCTGCTCGCCGACGACCAGAAGATGCTGGCCGCGGCGGGCATGCACGCCACGACCTAGTCACCGGACGGTTCCGCCGGTCCGACCCCCGGGTCGCCGGTTCCCAGATTGTGCCCACCACCTGGGCAATCGTCCAGAAATGCGGGCGCCCGGACCCGAGGGGACCCTGCTAGAAAGGGAGTGTCGTCGGGCGGACGGGGGCATCGCGACCGACCGCCGGACGGTCGCTCCGGGGGGAGGAATCATGACCAGTCGCCGCCCACAGCTCCGACGTGACGAGACCCGTGCGATGTTCATCGAGGCGGGCGTGGCCATCCTCCGCGAGCACGGCCTCGGGGCCGGCAGCGACGTGCTCACCCTCAAACGGGCGCGTGACCGGGTCGAGGCCGACCACGGGATCCGCTTCGTCAACGCCTCGCTGATCGGCCGGATCTGGAAGGACCAGTCCGACTACCAGACCGACGTCCTCACCACGATCGCTCTCGACGACAGCAACGGCGAGGTGGAGCACACCCTCGATCTGGTCGCCCCGCTGCTGGCCGGGCTCGACGTCCGCTCCCCGCCAGCCCGGCGGTGGTCCCTCCAGGAGATGTGCCGGTGTGTGAGCGCCGTCCACCTCACCACGCTGCAGTCCTCGACCGACTGGGCCCTGTGGGTGGGCGTCCTCGCCATCACCGCGGTCGGGCCGGCGACCGAGCGCCGTCAGCGGGTCGAAGCGGCCCTGCGGCAGTCGTACGTGGACGTGACGACCCAGATGGAGGCCATCTACACCGCCCTCCTCGACTTCATCGGCTTCCGGTCGCGCGACGGACTGTCGGTCCGCCAGTTCGCGGTGGCGGCCGCCGCCCTGACCGAGGGGTGCGTGCTACGGGAGCGCGTCGACCCGACGCCGATGAACGGCATCGTCCGTCCCTCCGGCCGGGACGGCGAGGACCAGGACTGGACCCTGTTCGGGATCGCGCTCCACGCGCTGACGGAGCAGTTCTTCGAGCTGGACCCGGAATGGGAGGTGGAACGCGCGCTCCGGCTCAACCCGCCGGCGGCGGTCGACACCGCCCGCGACGCCCGCTGACCCCGTCCCCCCGGGCCACCACCTGCGTCGCTCAGCTCCGGACGGACCGCACCAGGTCGCGTGCCTTGTCCAGCGCACCCGCCACGGCGTCGACGGCCACCGCCTGGGGTGGGGTGTCCGGCCCCCGGGGGTGGGGCCGGGTGGGCGCGAGTGACTTCCGCTGCGCCAACTCCCCGGCCAGCTCGACCAGGCGGGCCCGGGTGAGGTGCTTGCGGAGGGCGGGGAAGAGCGTGGACTCCTCCTCCTTGACGTGGTGACGGACCGTTTCCGTCAACACGGTGACCTTGGCGGTGAACCGCTCGTCGTCGGGCGCCATCCCCTCGAGCTCGCTGAGCTCCCACTTCACGACGTGATGCTCCTCCAGCGCCTCCAGCACCTCGGACTCCGCGTCGGGTACCTCGGATCGGGCCGCCGGATAGAGGACCGTCTCCTCGATGGCGGCGTGCACGGACAACTCGGCGATCATGCGGTCGACAAGGGACCGCTTGGTCTTGAGGGCGCGGGGACCGGCGGCCTCGAAGCGTGTGAACAGCTCCTCGACGCTCTTGTGGTCCGCCTTCAGCAGGCTGATGGCGTCGTCCTGGCGCCGGCTCGCCGCCGCGCCCCTCCTACGTGAGGTACTGCTCGTGGTTGCCATGGCGGCCTCCGAATCATCTGCGGGACCGGCGGCTCCGGTTCACGCGAGCCACTACCCGGGCCGGCCACGCGCAAACGCCACTGGCGGCCGGAGCGCTCAGTCCTCGAGCGCTCCGGCCATCACCGCCGCCTCGGTGCGGGCCGTGGCCAGTCCCGGGCGCCACATGACCGTGACCACCACCACCAGGCCGAGGGCCAGGAAGAGGGCCGAGCCCCGCAGCGCGGTGGCCACGCCGTGGGCCAGAGCGGCCTCCGCCGCCCGGGTGGGCGTGGTGTGGGGGGCCAGCCGCGCGGGCACGTGGCTCGCCGCCGCGAAGACGGTCACCAGGATGCCCAGCCCGAGCGATGCGCCGAGCTGCTGGGCCACGTTGACCAGTCCCGAGGCCGCCCCGGCGTCCTCGGGGACGACGCCGGCCACCCCTGCGGTGGTCAGCGGCGTGAGGGCGGTGCCGATGCCCGTGCCGAGCAGAAGCATGGGAAGGGCGATGGTCCCGAGGTAGTGGGAGGACGGCGTGATGCGGCCGAGCAGCACCATCCCGACCAGCGCCACGGCCACACCCCCGGCCAGCAGCCGCATGTTCCCGATGCGGGGTCCGATCCTCGGGGCCAGCCGGGCGGCGAGGAACATGACCGCCGTGACCGGCAGGAACGCGAGACCCGCCTGCAGGGCGCTGTAGCCGAGAACTCCCTGGAAGTACTGGGTCAGGAAGAAGAACATGGCGAACATCCCGCTCACCACCAGCATCCGCACGACGTAGGAGCCGGCCCGCTCCCGGCTGGCGAAGAGGTGGAGCGGGGTGATCGGCTGCTGCGCGCGGCGCTCGGTGCGCACGAAGGCGGCGAGCAGACCCGCGCCGGCCGCGAACGAGACGATGCTGCCCGGATCGGACCAGCCGGACGAGGCCGCCCGGACGAAGCCGTAGACGAGGGCGGTCATGCCCAGGGTCGAGGTGGCCGCTCCCACCAGGTCGAAGTGGCCGCTGCGGCGCTCGGACTCGGGAAGGTAGCGGGGGGCGAGGGCGACGAGCACGATACCGATGGGGACGTTGATGAACAGTCCCCAGCGCCACGACACCCAGCTCGTGAGCATGCCGCCCAGGACGAGCCCCACGCTGCCCCCTGCGCCGGCCACCGCGCTGTAGGCGCCGACGGCCCGGGCCCGCTCTGGGCCCTCGGGGAAGCTGATCTGGAGCAGGGCCAGCGTCGAGGGGGCGGCGATCGCCGCCCCGATGCCCTGCAGGGCGCGTGCCGCCAGGAGCCAGCCCGACGACTGGGCGAGGCCTCCGAAGAGCGATGCCGCGGTGAACAGGGCGATCCCGGCCAGGAACGTGCGACGACGCCCGAGGAGGTCGCCGGCCCGGGCCCCGAGCAGGAGGAACCCGCCGAAGGTGAGCGTGTAGGCGCTCTGCACCCACGACAGACCGGTGGCCGAGAATCCGAGTGCCTCGTGGATGCGGGGCAGGGCGGTGATGATGATCGTGGCGTCGAGGATGATCATCAGGTAGGTGGCGAGGATGATGGAGAGGACGACGGCGGGATGGGCGGTCCCGGCGCCGGAGACGTCGGATCGTCCCCGGTCCGGGGCGCGCGAGGTCAGGGTGTGGGACATGGTGGTGCTCCGATCGACGGTGGAGGAGTCGTTTGTCGGCTGTGCCGCTAAACTGGAGGATGCCTCCACTAGTAAGCGGAGGATCTCTCCGTTTATTATACGGAGGGTACCTCCACTTTGCAAACGGGTAGCCTGATGTCGGTCATGACCAGCACCGAACACCTTCCGGACGTACGGTCCCAGCGACCGAAGCGGGCTGATGCGCGCCGCAACTACGACAAGCTCGTGGCCGCGGCGCTCGAGGCCTTCACCGAAGAGGGTGGCTCGGCGTCACTCGAGGAGATCGCCCGCCGGGCGGGTGTGGGCATCGGAACGCTCTACCGCAACTTCCCCACCCGTCAGGACCTGCTCGAGGCGGTCTACGTGGAGGAGGTGGAGGCGGTCTGCCAGACCGCGGAGGAGCTGATGTCGGAGCCTCCGTGGGAGGGTCTCGTGGCCTGGCTGCACCGGTTCCTCGACTACCTGGCCACCAAACAGGCACTGTCCGCCGAGCTGTTCGACCACCTCGATCGCGACGCCGCCGTGTTCCGGGGCTGTCGCACCGCCTTCTACGGCGCCGGCGAGCACCTCCTGGTCCGGGCCCAGCAGGACGGCGTCGTGCGCACCGACGTGTCGATCGACGACGTGGTCCTCCTGGTCGCGGGGATCTCGAAGATGCCGGCGGCCGACGAGGGGCAGATCCCCCGCATCCTGGACATCGCGCTGCAGGGCCTGCGCATCCCGTCGGCCCCCACCGTCGCGAACTGACGGTCCTCCCCGGGGCGACCCCACGGTTCCGCGGGGCATTCGGCGGTACGGTCGGGGCCTCGGTCCCGGTAGACCGATAGCCGACCACGACACCGGGAGGTGGCCACGATGGATGACGACGAGATCGTCCAGAGGATCAACCAGCTGGCCGACGAGGAGCACCGACTCGAGCGGTCCGAGGGCGTCGACGGCCTGGCCGAGGACGAACAGCGCAGACTCCGGGAACTCGAGATCGCCCTCGACCAGTGTTGGGACCTCCTCCGTCAGCGCCGGGCCCGGCGCCATGCCGGACTCGACCCCGACGACGTGGCCGTCCGGGATCCGGGCGTGGTCGAGGGCTACCGGCAGTAGTCCGGCCCGCTCCGGCCGGGCCCGAGGGGCGTGGGATCCGGTCGGCGGTCAGGGGACCTCGTCGGCGTGGTCGAGTCGGCGTGACTGCCCACTCCGGGCGAAGACGGCGGCCGTGGCCAGGACCGTCACGGACACGAGCGCCAACGGCAGGGTCGCCCGCAGGTGGAGGTAGAGGGCGGCCCCCGACACCGCACCGACGAACATCGCCACGACCGCCGTTGATCTCCGGCCCCACTTCGGGTTCGCCCCACCGGCGAGCGACGAGTCGGCGGCCAGACCGGTCAGGGTCATCGTGAGCACGGTGGTGGTGACGTCAGGAACGGCCAGGCGTCTGATGGTCGAGTTCCGCACCCCCATGGCGAAGGCCAGGAGGCCGATCACGGCGAAGCGCGCCGCCCCCGAGGAGACCCGGCCGTCGACGGTGCCGGAAACGACCGCGGCCATGCCGGCGAACACGCCCTCCACCACCATCGCCACGATCAGCCACTGACGCCGCGAGGCCAGGTGCAGGGTCAGGCGGCCCGCGCCCACCGCACCGACCATGAACGAGCCGATCGAGGTGAGGCTCGCCACGACCGAGAACCCGGGGGCGCCCGCCGCCGCGAAACCGAGGAGTACGACGTTGCCGGTCATGTTGGCGGTGAAGACGTGGCCGAGCCCGAGATAGCTGACCGCGTCCACGAGCCCGCTCACCACGGTCAGCACGGTGAGCGACCCGAGCAACAGGTTCGACTGCCCGGTTGACGTCGACACGAGGGCCCTCCCGTTGGTGGGACAGTCCGGACGGGTTCCACCAGAACGGTATCCGACCCGGACGCCGATCGTCGGGCCGGAGGATACGGGTCCGGTCAGACAGGTGGCGCGGCTCCGGCATCCATCACCAGGCAGCTGCCCGTGGCCGTGGCGACCGGCCGGCCCGTCGCGTCGACGATCTCGGCCGATGCGAACCCCACCCGCCGGCCCGGCTTGGTGACCGTGCCGGTGGCGTGCAGCACGCTACCGAGGCTGACGGGGCGCAGATAGCTGACACTGAGGTCGATCGACGTGTACGTCGAGCCGAGTGGCAACGTGGTCTGGAGGGCACACCCGATGACGGTGTCGGCCAGGGTGCAGACCAGGCCACCGTGGACCACGCCGATCGGGTTGTAGACGGACTCGTCCGGGACGCAGGCGAACACGACCCGACCGACACCGATCTCCTCGATGGTGAAGCCGAGCAGCGACGCGATGGGCGGCGGGGCCAGGTCGCCCCGGCGGATGGCCTCGAGGAATTCGAGGCCGGACAGCCGCAGGCCCTGACGGGCGGTGGCCATCGGGTCGTACCAGGTCACCGTCCGGCTGGAGGCCGGCCCCCATGACGCCCGGGGCGTGGATCCGGCTCCGACGCGCCCCTCCACCGCCGGCGTGGGGCCGGTCGGGGGCGGAAGGGGGCCCGCCGGGTCCTTGCTCATGCCGCCACCGGGTACGCGTCCCGCCGTTGCGGGTTCGCCAGCAGCAGACAGACGAGGCCGGACGAGACCGCCATGGTCGCGGCGTACCACCAGAGGTCGTGGAAGGCGGCCAGGGCCGCGGCCGGCGTGTCGGGGGCGCCGAGGACCACGACCAGCACGGCCACCCCGAGCGCCCCGCCGACCTGGCGGGCGGTCTGGTTGACGGCACTCCCCACCGCGAACCGCGCCGCGTCCAGACTGGATACGGCCGCGGCACTCAGAACGGGGAAGGTGAGGCCGATCCCGAGCCCCACGATCAGGCTCCCCGGCAGCCAGACCCCCAGGAAATCCCGGGTCGCGCCGACCCGCAACGCGTACCAGGCGAGGCCCGAGGCGAAGACGACGAATCCGACGAGGAGCACGGGCCGGAAGCCGATCCGACCGGCCAGCTTGCCCGCCGGGCCGGCGACGACGGCGACGACCAACGGGCCCGGGGTGACGGCCAGTCCGGCCAGGAGGATGGAGTAGCCCCACACACTCGTGAGAAAGAGGATGTTGCCGAGGAGCACGGCGAAGAAGCCCATGGCGTAGAGCAGCGTGGCGAGGTTCGCCACCGTGAACGAACGGGACCGGAAGAGCCGCAGGTCGAGCACGGGCTCGGGGTGCCGCGCCGAACGGAACAGGAAGGCGGCCATCAGGGCGGCCGCCAGGGCCGCACTGGCCAGGACGGCCGGACTCGTCCACCCCCAGTCGGTTCCCTCCGAGATGGCCAGCACGAGGGCGGACAGCGACCCGGCCAGCAGCACGACCCCGAGGTAGTCCGGCGAGGCCGTCGACCCCGACCCGGGAACGCGCTCCAGGACCCGGCGACCGACCAGCCACGCCACGAGGCCGATGGGGAGGTTGACGAAGAAGGCGGCCCGCCAGCCGAACCCGGTGATGAGCAGCGCCCCCACCGACGGCCCGGTCGCCACGGCCAGTGCGCCGATCCCGCCCCAGAGAGCGACGACCTGGGAACGTCGTTCCGAAGGGAAGGCGCCCAACAGGAGCGCCAGGGACGAGGGGAGCAACGCGGCCGCGCCGAGTCCCTGGACCAACCGCCCGGCGATCAACAGCACCACCGTCGGGGCGACGCCACAGAGCAGCGACCCGAGGCAGAAGACACCGAGACCGGCGAAGAAGACCCGACGGCTGCCCAGGCGGTCGGCCGTCCGACCGGCGACGACGAGCAGGGCGCCGAACACGATGCTGTACCCGGTGATGACCCACGCCAGCGAGGCCCGGGAGTCACCCGAGAAGGTCCGTTCGAGGGCCGGGAAGGCGACGTTCACGATCGAGAGGTCGAGGGACGCCATGAACGCCCCGAGCGCCGTGACCGCGAAGACGAGCTTGCGACCCACGGGAGCCAGAGGCACCGGCGTCGGCGTCGGCGATGGACCCGAAATGAGTTGCGTCACAGGACTCACTCTAGGGGATTGCGTTCCATAATGCAACTGACTTCCGCGTTCGCGGGTCCTCAGACGTCGGGGCGCTCGGCCCGACGCTCGAGCACGGCCGCCGACCGCAACACGTTGCTGGCCACGAACGACCGCTCACCGGCCGCCCGGGAGTCGAGCAGGTCGGCCTTGCGTCGGTGACCCTCGGCCACGTCCTCCCCGCCCGCGAAGATGACGAAGTCGACCAGGTGGAGGGCGCGCTGCTGCTCGTCGGCGGAACCGCGCGAGAGCTCGTCGACCCGCGCGAGGACGGCCGCGCCTCCACCGGCCAGGTCGATCACCTCTCGGGCCACATCCGCCCGGGTCGAGGGGAACAGCATCGACGGGTTGCCGTCGTACCAGCCCATGTACCGGCGGAGCAGGTCACGGACGGCGAAGGCGTCACATCCGTAGAGCGGCTGGAGGTAGCGGCTCCCGGCGAGCTCCTCGGGCAGACGCACTTCGGCCAGGATCTGCTCCTGCCACTGGCCGTCGTTGATCCGCCGCACCACCGCGGCATCGAGCCAGCGCAGCGCCCGGGACGTCGTCACCAGCATCTCGGTGGCGTCCTCGGTGAACACACCCCC
>Ga0181528_10001146_pt1 | contig 16690 bp, 11 predicted proteins | sample PEATcosm2014_Bin_47_FD_119742 | JGI IMG/M metagenome (GOLD analysis project Ga0181528, IMG submission 119742) | Peatland microbial communities from MTU Mesocosm Facility, Houghton, MI, USA - PEATcosm2014_Bin10_10_metaG | ecosystem: Environmental > Terrestrial > Soil > Wetlands > Peat | place...
CAAATCGGCCGCTTGGCGAGCGCTCTGGAAGCGGAGGATTTCTTGACCTCGATCGATCGCGTCACCGCCATCGAGCACGAGGCGGACGATGTTCAGCGCACAGCGGCCTGGAGTGCAATCCAGCATTCCGACGACTTTCGCCAGCTGCATCTGTTCACGGCGGTCGGCAACAAGCTCGAGGCTGCCGCGGACGCGCTGAAACACGCCTGCTTGATCTTACGTGATCATGTACTCGAGGACGTTATCGATGGCTGACTACTACGCCATCCTACCCGGAGCGGTGCTGCCCAAGGGTGGTGCTGGGGAAGTCGGCAATAAAGCCTGGAACTTGATGCGCTTGGTGCACGCGAACCTGCCGGTGCCTCCGGCCTTCGTCTTGCCAACAACTTGGTGTCAGCGTTCGCCGGTCGAATCGACGGTGCAAATCAAGCAGGCGTTGACCGCCGGAATTCGACAACTCGAAGCGGCCACGGGTCTGCAACTGGGATCAACGCGCCGGCCTTTGTTGGTCTCCGTGCGATCGGGCGCCGCGGTGTCGATGCCCGGCATGATGGAGACGGTGTTGGACGTGGGCCTCAACGATGCGACCGTCGAGGCGGTCATCCGCATGACCGGCAACCCGAGGCTTGCCTGGGACAGCTACCGCCGCCTGATCCAGGGCTACGCGGAGGTCGTGGTCAACCTGCCGACGGCACCCTTCGACAGTCTGGTCGATCAGGAGCTGCGGAGAGCGGGCGTGGACACCGAACGCGAGCTTGATCACCGTAGCCTGCGCGCGCTGACGCTGGCCATGCTCGGGTGCTACCGCACAATGGCTGGCGGCGCCTTTCCAGCCGATCCCTATGAACAACTGGGTGCCGCAACCGCAGCGGTGTTTCGCTCATGGGATGCGCCCAAGGCAAAGAGCTACCGCCATCTCAATGCCATCAGCGATGCGGGCGGCACAGCCGTGACCATTCAGAGGATGGTATATGGCAACGCGGGTGGCCTATCCGGCGCCGGTGTGGGTTTCACGCGCAACCCGGCAACCGGTGCGCAAGAATTTTACTTCGATTTCAAATTCAACGCGCAAGGCGAGGATGTCGTGGGCGGCCGACAGCTGCTATCGGACAATGAACGGCTGCCCAGGGTGCTACCGGCCGTCTGGTCCCAGCTCAACAACCTCTGCCGAGAACTCGAATCGCTGTTTCGCGACGTTCAAGATTTCGAATTCACGGTGGAAGGCGGCAAGCTCTACCTGCTCCAGACCAGGAACGCCAAGCGCACCGATTGGGCGGCGGTGACCGTTGCGGTGGACATGGTCACCGAAGGGCTTCTGGAGCCCCCGGACGCGCTGGCTCGGCTGCAAGGCATCCGCCTGGAATCCGTGGCGCGGTCGAATTTCGCGCCTCCCCTGCCGCCGCCGTTGGCGGTGGCGCAGGTGGCAAGCCTCGGCGTGGCCTGTGGCGCCATCGCCCTGGACTCGCAAGCCGTGGCACGCCTCTCGGCCGCCGGAGTTCCGGCGATCCTGGTGCGGCGTCATACGGTCACCTCCGACGTGGACGGTATGGCGCTTGCCGAAGGAATCTTGACCGGGTCGGGCGGGCGCACGTCGCATGCCGCAGTCATCGCCCGGCAGCTTGGAAAAGTCTGCCTGGTGGGCTGTTCCTCGCTAGAGGTCGATATGGACAAGCGTTTGTGCCGTATCGGCGGCATGCAACTCAAGGAAGGCGATTTTCTCTCGCTCGACGGCAACACCGGGGCGGGTTATCCCGGCCGATTGATACCCATCGTCGAACGCCCCATTGCGGCCCTGGCAGTCATTGCCAGCTGGGGGCCGGGCACTGGAGCCGCCTGATCCCTGACCCGTCAATTATCCTGGATACGCGATGGAATCAACAGGTTGATGGGCTGCGGCACGATCCTACAAACCGAAAATCTGCAATCCCACGTGCAGGGTGGGCGAAAGCGTTCGAGCAATTCGGCATCCCGAAGGGCCGCACCAGACCTGCCGAAGAAATGTCTGAGGCCGTGAATGCGGGATGGATGGACCTCGGAGCCCAAGGTACGGAGCACGTAGCCGGCACGACGTCGGCACGCGACGTCTTCGCGGCGGCCCACCTGCTGGCCTGTCTAGCCAAGACCGATCGACCCTCTGTATGTTCCTGAATTGCGGGATTTGCAATTGGGGGCAAAAGAGGCTAAATAATTATGCTCGGCTATCTAATAATAACTAAAAAAATGAGAAGGAATGGGGCCCAGATGAATAGGATTTTGAAGTGGCTCATGCCGATCGCGTTGCTGTCGGGATCGATGGCTGCGACTTCGCAGACATACACTCCGCTGTACACGTACCCACAGACGGACGCCGGCGACGGTGGCATCACCCATCCGAGCGGTCAGCGATACCAAGTAACCACGCAAGTTCCAGCGGGCGCAGTAACCGGGCCGATCGCGGTCACGCTCCGGGGCGGCACGCGCGACTGGCGCCACCCGCTTGTCGCACTCCAGTCGCCAAAACATTGCCGTGGCGAGTGCACTAGATAAACAAGGGAGACTCCGATGTCAATTTGCAAGAAAGCGGTGAGCGGGGGGATTGCGACGCTAATTCTTATTTGCGCGGGCTTTCTTGGCGCGCCCGCCAACGCGGCTATTGAGTACAAGTTTACCGTCGCGACCGCGGCGGACCTCAACTACACAGAGACCGAGGCCGAGTTGGACGCAGCGGTTGGGATCAAGGATTACGCAATCTACGACTTCTCAACCGTGACCTTCCCCTCGGGCGTATCCATGGTGCTGAGCGGAGGCGGTGAGCCGACGACGACCTGGAATGAATTGCCCGTCCTTTATGACCAGAATACGCTGCCATCCGGATGTTATAACTTTGCGGGAATTGCGAATCTTGGGATCGCATCGTGGTGGGGCCCGTACGCGGCGACCAATCTCGTGACGAATCAGTTCATCTCCTGCAATTCCCCTGCCGGTGCGGCACAAACGGCGACGTTCAATATCACGCCGGGCGCGTCATCCTTCGGCATCGGGCTCGCCAATTTTCAATCCACATCGCCGGCCTCGCCGGAATTCCCGGTCACCCAGCACGAGTTGTTCATAAACGGAAACGACATGGGGGTGCTCGAGACTCTCGCCGGCGCGAACTGGACGCCCGGTATCACGCTGAATGCGTACCTGCGCATTACTGCGACCGGCAAGGACGTGATTACTTCGGTGGGATTTGAAAATCTGACCAGTGCCGATTTCCTGGGGTTCAGCCATCTCGCGTTGCAGTACCGAAGTGCAGCACCGACCGTGACGCCCGTTGTTGTGGGGAAGGCTGGGCTCAATGGCTGGTATACGTCGGATGTAGAGCTGTCATGGCTGGTGTCCGGTAATCCGGCTCCGACGGAGAGCGGCTGTACTAATGCGAAAGTTCGCAACACCACGGGCAGCACCTACACCTGCTCCGCCACCAACTCGGTGGACTCGGCGCAGCAGTCGGTTACCATCGAGGTCGATACGGTCGCGCCGAAGGCTGCGATCAAGCGACCCGCGAACGGCGCGACGTACGCGCTCAACAAAGTCGTACTTGCCTCCTACACTTGCACCGACGGAATCTCGGGAGTGAATTCCTGCGTGGGCACCGTGGCTGATGGCGCGAGCATCAATACGTCAACGCCAGGAATTCAGACGTTCAGTGTAGTTGCGATCGACAACGCCGGTAACACGACCAATCGATCGATTACCTACACCGTCGATTGAGGACGAAGGCAGCCAACAACAAGGCGGCGATGGCCGTTGACATACCGAGGGGTACCCAACGAAGAAATTTCGCCCCTATGGCGGCTACCAGACAGCACTCGACGCACAACACGGCCACCAGGGGACGCAGGTTGGCCTGTACGACCTTGCAAGCCCTCGTAAAAGTCCAGATAGCTTCGATTGAATCCCATGGCGTCAAAGTGATATGAGCCCATTGCGTCGATCAGACGCTGCCCTTCGGCATTGGTAGCTGGCGTCCATGGGCTTCCCAGTAGATGGCCCACCGCTAACAGCGCGGTCACGCATGCAGCCGCGCGCAGCCAAAACACCGTGCTCATGCTGCGCTCCCCGGTGCCGCTTTAGATGCTACGGTTGAGGTTGAAGGGTCGGCCAGTTTCGCGAACTCCGCCAGGACGCCATCCCAGCCGCCGTCGAGCATATCGCGCAGCTTTTCATATCCATCGCCGTGTCGCTCGATATGCCGATGTTCAAACTCCACCCGTCCTTCATTCTCCGCCAGCGCATGGAAGCTCACGAAAAAAGCTGCCCTCGGTGTAAAGCAGCATCCCGGTCAGCCCGGCCCCATCATTGTGCTTGCGCGCAGCCTGCAGCAAAGCCGTCAGTTCAGCCGATTCGAAATTACGCGTTGCCGCGCTAACGTAGACGCAATGCATTAAATCGGGCATGTGGGCTCCAGGATTGGAATATGACAGCGTGATGGATGTTCACTGAATCTCGTCACCTCGACGCGGTTCACACTATGGGCCACTCAGAACCGGAAATGGGGGCGATTTCCCAAGACTTTCCCATCGGATCAATGTCTTGACCCCTCTTGTAGCCCTGCGTGGCCTGGCGTTGCCTCAGGAACGGAGCGGGCGATGGGAATCGGCGGGGCTGGTGCTGATTTCATCCTGGATCAAGTGCTTACGGCGTGACCCTGCCGCTGCGTGTGACTGGCGTGTGATCCGGGATTTTGTCGAGTGCCGAGCGAACCCCCTTTTGGCATGGTTGCTATGCGGGACAGAACCTTTCCCAATAGGGTGGATCACCGAACCGCAAAAGTTGCCTACTTTTCGTACAAGGATGCAGAATGCGCAATACAGCTAACGCTGATGTTTGCCGGAGTGTCTGCAGCTCGAGGCCACCTGCGCTGGGGGTGGTGGCAGACGGGCAAAATTCTTGGATGCCGTCCTTAACACGGATCGCTTATCGGGCGCGAAAGGCACCGATGCCCGGGAGAACTCAGATCAGCGTGATCGACTCATGAACGCCGAATCGCCTACCCAAATGGAGACCGGTAACTCCCTGCAGGTTTGGTTGTTCGAAAATCTCTTGCGTGCATTCGCGACCGGTGGCGCCACATACGCCGTTGTCCTAGCACGACTGCGGCGACTACTTGCGACCGGCACCTCGCCAACGGAACTGTTGCAAGTTGTGCGGCGTAGCCAGTTGATCGAACCGTTGCCAGAATCCGCGCAGGGGATACTCGACCTTCTCAATGACGCAATGCGACGGGACGCGGGTGAAGCTGTCGCATCCGCCGAGGTGCAGGACGCAGAACCGCACGCGGTGGCGCCGCACGCGGAGGTGACGGAGGAGAATATCGCTCGGCGACCTACCGCTCATGAGGCCCAGATTCGCTCATACGAGCGTACCCAGGAGCCTGAGCGGGCCGCCGCGCCGCGCGTTACCATAGCCGCCGCGGACCTAGCGGCGGCGCAATCGGCGCTGGCGGCGGAGCAGCGTAGAAGCCGCGATTTGGGTCTGGCGCTTGCGGAGAAGAACGCGGTCGCGGAGTCTTCCCGGACCCAAATCGCCGAGATTCTGCGCGACTATGAGCGTCAAAAGAGCGAGATGCATACTCTGCGAGATTCGCTCGCGGCACGCGACACCACCGTCCTTCAAATGCAGCGCTCTCTCGACGAGCGCGATACCCGGCTCGCAAGGCTGCAACAGGAACATGCGAAACTAGTATCCACAGTCGAAGCGCATGTCGAGACCGGCGCGCGGCTGGAGGCTGATTTACAGGCGGCCCGTGCGCGCATCGACGCAATTTCGGTGGAGTTGCAGGTGAGCCAAGAAGCCGCGGCGCGGGTCAGGCGCAGCGAGTCGCGTCTAAATGCCGCCTTAACTGAATTGAACGCCGTGCGGACGCAGTCAAATTCATATCTCGAGTTAATTCAAACTCGCGAATGGCGCCGTGGATTCGACCACAACATGATCCGGGAGCTGGATGCACAGGTCGGCGCGGCAGATAATGGACGGCAAGCGCTCGCGTCGGAGCGCGACCGCTTGCAGAGTGAGCTGGCGGCGGCGGACACGGAGAGGGAGCGATTGAGCGCGGAATTGGCAACGCGAGATCGAGCGCTTCTGCAGGAGGAGAAGCGCCCAAGCAGCGATACGCAAAGCGTCGCGCCCTCCAAGGAGGCAGCCAATCTTCGGCAGGCGGAACAAGCGGCGCAAATCGAACTATTGCAGGCCGATGCGGATCGATCGGCAGAGCTGATCAGAGTCGATGGCGACCAGAGAACGACGTATGTGTTGACAGAGCGCACATGCATTGGCCGGGCGGCGGCTTGCGAATTGCGGATCGAATCCCGCTCCGTGAGTCGTCACCATGCGCTTGTCATCGTGGGGCCTCGCGATACCATAATTGAAGATCTCAACAGCACCAACGGAGTGCTGGTGAATGGCACAAGAATTACGCGCCGCGCGCTGAGCGACGGCGACGCGCTGACCATCGGTGATACCCGATTCCGCTACTTCTCGCGCCGGGCGACGACGGCCAGAGCAGTCCACGCTTCCGCCGAGATGCTCAGGTCCGAAGCATCTTGACCCCCATAGGTTGTGCCCAGCACCTTGCGCCCCGACTTGCGATGTGCCCCGCCCGGAGATAAAGTCGGGCTAAGGTTTTTCCTTCGGCCATTCACGGGCCCACCCTAAAAAAATCCGGGGACGCACTATGAGACCGTTCAAGGTGTCGGCGATCCTAATCGGCGCTTTGGCGGTCTGCGCTGTGGCAAGGGCGCAAGAAGCTCCGCAAGCCATCGATGAGGGGGACCTGGTGACGCTCGGCGGTAACACCAGGTCCGAGGCAACGTCGGCGAATGACCGTGGTGCCGTCGATCCGGCCATGCCGCTCGAACACCTCGAGTTGCAGCTACGGCGCCCGCCCGACCAGGAGCGCGAGGTCGAAAACTTTATTGAGGCACTGCACGACCCCGCCTCGCCCAGCTTCCATCGATGGCTCACCGCGGACCAATTTGGCCAGCGGTTCGGCGTCTCCCTTCCGGCCATTGCCGCGATCCGCGGGTGGCTGGAAAAGTACGGGTTCCGCGTCGGTCCGGTCTATCCCGGCGGCATGGTGATGGATTTTTCGGGTACGGCGGCGCAACTCTCGGCCGCGTTTCACACCTCCATCCATCAACTCCGCGTCGGCGCGGAGACTCATTTTGCCAATATGAACGATCCGCAGATTCCACGTGCACTGGCGCCGATGATATCCGGCATCGTCAAGCTCAACGACTTTCGTCCGATGCGCAAACACCGGCCGAGCCCTAGGTATTCCGGAAGCTGCAGCGGCAGTCCGTGTTACCTCATGGCACCGGCCGATCTGGCCACGATCTACGATTTCAATGACCTATTCCATGCGAAATCGCCGATCACCGGCAAAGGTCAAACCATCTCGGTGGTCGAGGACACGAATCTATACAGTGATCACGACTGGACCAACTTCCGGCGCATCTTCGGCCTCGACAGCTATCGAGGAGGCCGCATGTCCACCATCCATCCGCCGCCGCCCGCGGGTGGCGCGCCATGCACCGATCCGGGAGTCAACAGCAACGGCGACGACATCGAGGCGACGCTCGACGCCGAGTGGTCCAGTGCCGCGGCGCCCGATGCCGCCATCCTGGTCGCCTCCTGCGGCGACTCCGACACGGTAGACGGAGTCAGGCAGGCCATCCACCATCTCATCGAAAGCGCCTCGCCCCCGCCCATCATCAGTGTCAGTTATGGCATCTGCGAGACCGAGAACGGCGCCACCGCCAACACATTTTTTTCCACCATCTACCAGCAGGCGGCTGCCGAGGGCATCTCCGTGTTCGTCGCCACCGGTGATTCCGGACCGGAGGACTGTGCACCCAATTACACGAGTCCCGCAAAATTTGGCATCGGCGTCAATGCCTGGGCATCGACGGTGAACAACGTGGCGGTCGGAGGCACGGATTTCAGCGACACTTTTGACGGCACCAACAAGGAGTATTGGGGCACCAGCCAAGGCGCGCCGTGGGGGACGGCCAAGTCCTATGTTCCCGAGATGGCGTGGAACGACACCTGCGCCAGCGAACAGACCATCATCACCTTCGGATATGAGACAAGCTATGGCGCCGATGGCTTCTGCAACAGCACCACTGCCTATCCTTATTACATCGGCACCGGCGGCGGTGAAGGTGGACCCAGCGGTTGTGCCACCGGCACCCCGTCGATCAAAGGAGTCGTGAGCGGCACGTGTGCCGGATGGCGCAAGCCTTCATACCAAGCGCTCTTCGGGATGCCGTCGGACGGCGTGCGCGACGTTCCGGATGTGTCCATGTTCGCCTCCGACGGGTGGGAGTGGAAGCACCAGTACCTGATCTGTTTCACCGATCCGAACCAAGGCGGGATCGCGTGCCAAGGGAACCCGGTGAATTGGGGCCTCGGCGGCGGCGGCACGTCGTACGCCACGCCGATCGTCGCGGGCATTCAGGCACTGGTGAACCAAAAAATGGGCGCAAGACAAGGCAACCCGAATTATGTTTACTATGCCCTCGCCCGGCGGCAATACGGTGACGACGGAAACGCGCTTTGCGATTCCAGCTTGGGGCCGCACGGCGACTCTCGCTGCGTATTTCACGACGTCACCCTCGGCACCGACTCGCAGGATTGCCGGGGGGCTGCGAATTGCTTCCTACCGTCTGGAACCTATGGCGCCATGTCAACGTCGGATTCGAGCTACGAACCGGCTTTCAGAACGCATCCGGGATACGACTACCCCAGCGGCATCGGCACCATCAGCGCGCGCAATCTCGTCAACGCGTGGAGTACAGCGTTCGGCGCCCACGCGCCGGGCGGGAATGAACCCTAGGATCGCCGAGTCGCGGACATCGTGCAGCTGGATGGCAGCCATTACCTGTGGATAGGTGAGCAGTTGGAGAAGAAGGCGTCAACATCCGGACTGCCCAATGGCAATTAGGAGGCATCGCAGTAGTACACTTTCTGCGCTACCGCACCACATGTATCTCGACGCCCGAGAGCCGCGGACACTTGATGAGTCGCGATCGATGTCGAAAGCCTCGTTTCCTACAATCCATAATTAAGGGGAGAACAATGAAACAGAAGATTCAAACCCATAGAATGATCCGGTTCACGATCACGGCCGGCCTACTGAGCGCAGCCTCGCTTTCCTCGGCCTTCGCAGCGCAAGCGGACGATTATTCGGAAGCGCAAGCCCAAGAGACCTGGCGCGAAGCCATCGCGCATACCGAAGTGCCCGCAGAGGGGTGTTTTTATGCCTCGTATCCCGGCATGGTATGGAACAGGATCGAATGCGCGGTGGCGCCCCACATCCCTTACACACCGCGACGTGGGCCAATCAGTCAAACGGTTGGAAATGGCAACGACTATGCAGCGAGTGTGGCCGGACTCATGAGCAGGGCGGTGGGATCGTTCCCAAAGGTCACTGGAGTGACCAGCGAAACGGGCGCGTTGGGCGCGAATGATTACTCGCTGCAGCTCAATTCGAACTTCATGGTTACGGCTGCGTGCAAGGGCAAATCAGGCTGCCTGTCCTGGCAGCAGTTCGTATATTCGTCGGGTTATGCCGTGGCATTCATGCAGTATTGGCTCATCAACTACGGCACCTGTCCCGCCGGATGGTTCACGTATACGCCCGATTGCTACATGAACAGCGCGGCCGTGGCCGTGCCTCAGGAGGCGATCACCGCGCTCGAAACGCTCAAGGTATCGGGTGCGGCCAAAGCGCGGGGTAAAGATACGATGATTATGACCGTCGGAACTCTGGCCTATACCACCACGGGTAAGGATAGCGTCGTCGATCTAGCGAGTGACTGGAGCGAATCGGAGTTCAACATCATCGGTGACGGCAACAGCTCGGGAGCCACCTTCAACACGGGTTCCTCCATCAAGGTGAAGATTGCGGTGACCAGTGGGACCACGAATGCGCCGACCTGTGCATCCAATGCCGGCACCACGGGTGAAACCAACAACTTGAATCTGGGCAGCTGCACGGGCACGGGCGGCGCGGAGCCCTATATCAAGTTTACCGAGTCGAACTAAGGCGGCCGCGATACCGAATTGGCGTTGACCCCGAGTGCAGGCCGAGGGAATTCCCCCTCGGCCTTTTTTTGGCGTGCCCAGGAGGCAGGGCCGACGCAATCGTTTGCCAGATTTATGATGCTGCAGGCGGCCCCGCAATCCCGTTTTCGGCGACGTTCAGCGGCAAGTAAAGGTCACTGGAAATGCCGGAGAAGTACGCGAGACAACTATCCCATTTGCGTTCCGCTTTCCGGTCTCGGACCCCCAGCGGCAACGATATGGATGAATCGGCTCAATACGCCAACGGAGCGCCTCGGCGAAGCGCAGAGGTTGCCAGACTCGACCGGCGAGCTATTGCTTGGCCACAACCGAACCTTCCTCTGCGCAATCTGCCTGCTCTAAAACCCGACATTCGACGCGGAGGGAAACGAATGACCGGTAAACTTTGATAAGAATGGGGTCCATCTGCCAACATGACGTTCTTGTTGGGAGGGGAATGGTGTGGCTGAAGGCGGCGAAGAGCAGACATCAGACACTCATACCGGCGTGTCCGGCGTATTCATCAGCTACGCCTCGCCGGATGCAGCAGTTGCTGATGCCATCGTTGCCGCGCTGGAGCGCGCCGAAATCCCGTGTTGGATCGCCCCGCGCGATGTGAAGCCCGGCGCTCGGTATGCGGACGCCATCGTGCGCGCGATAAACGAGGCAGGCGCTCTCGTGTTGGTACTATCCGCAAATGCCATGGGGTCAGACCATGTGGCCCGGGAAGTGGAGCGGGCAGCGTCCAAGCGCAAGCGGCTCATAGCCTTCAGGATCGATGCCACGGCTTTGAGTCCGGAACTCGAGTACTTCCTGTCGAACTCGCAGTGGATCGACGCTGCGGCGCTGGCGATGCCAGTAGCATTGGGCAAGCTGGCAGAGGCAATTGGGCAGGGATGGGCGACTCGGCCGCAACAGATTCCGGAGACAAAGCGTGCCGTTGGAACGAAGAAACGAGTTGCCGTTGCTGCGGTTGTCGCCATGGCATTGGGCGGTATTGTTGCCATGGGCGTGCGCTACTGGTCATCGACTCACGGTACTGCACAGCCCACGGCGGCAGTGTGGATAACCGATAAGTCGATCGCCGTGCTGCCCTTCACGGACATGAGCGAGAAGAAGGATCAGGAGTACTTCGCCGACGGGATGGCCGAGGAGATCCTCGATCTTCTCGCCAAGATACCGGGTCTGACGGTCATCGGTCGTACGTCATCCTTCCAGTTCAAAGACAAGAATGAAGATCTTCGAACGATCGGCACGAAATTGAACGCGGCCTATGTGGTCGAAGGCAGCGTGCGTAAGTCCGGCGAACAGGTCCGGATTGCCGCCCAGTTGATCAACACACGCACCGGAGCGCATGAGTGGTCAGAGACCTACGATGAGGACATGGGCGATGTCCTCAAGGTCCAGGACCGAATCGCGACCGGGCTGGTGCGAGCCTTGCAGGTGACCGTCGGTGCCGATGATCTGCAATCGCAGCCCACGCTGAAGAGTGCGGAGGCTTACGATCTTTACCTCCGCGGCCGGCATGCAATGGACCGCTTCGACAAGGGCGGCTTTGAAAGCGCCGCGGGGTACTTCCAGCAGGCGCTTGCGATTGACTCAAACTTGATCCGCGCCGCGGAGTGGCTGGCGGCCGCGCATGAGTTTTTGGCGGAATGGGGATTTGTGCCGGCGAATGAAGGTTACGAGCAGGCACGGACATCGGTCGAAAACGCGCTAAAGATCTACCCTCGATCCGGCTTGGCGCACTCGCTGATGTGCACGATCCACCTTGTTCATGATTGGGACTGGGCCGCAGCCGCCGAGGAATGCGATCGGGCCCTCGCGTTGGAGCCACGTAACCCCCAGGTCCTTGGATATGCTGGCCAGTATCACACGGTTGTAGGACAATGGGACGAAGCGGCGCGCCTCATAACTGCATCGATCGCCCTCGATCCGCTGTTCGCCGGTTGGCACGACGAGCTTGCTATCATCCGCGATCATACGGGCCGACTGGCCGAGGCGGAGGCGGAACGGCGAAAGACGCTCGACATCAGCCCAACATACGAGCGAGGTCGCTTGGATTTGGGGCTGACTCTCTTGGCAGAAGGAAAGCTCGAGCCGGCACTCGATGCGATGCGCCAGGAAACTGACAGCGGTGGGCGCGACGCAGGCCTCTCGATTGTGTATTACGCGATGGGGCGCAAAGCGGAAGCGGACCAGGTGCTCGCGCGCTACACGAAGGACCACGCAAATGATCGCGCTTACCGCATCGCGCAAATCCATGCGTACCGCGGCGATGGCGACCAGGCTTTCAATTGGCTCGACAGAGCCTATCGACAGAAAGATGTCGATCTTTGGTACTTCATCGGCAACCTTCCATTCAAGGCATTCGAACCCGATCCCCGCTACAAAGCGTTCCTGCAGAAAATGCGCCTGCCCATCGAAAACGAGGCGCGCCGACTGCCTCGAACTTCACATTTGGATCGGCGGTGCCGGGTATAAAATTGGGTTTCTCCCTTGCCACCACGCAGGGTTCGCCCGGCGCTGACGGAGCCGGTCCAATCCAGAGGAAAGCCGATGGCGACTTCACTCCGATGCCCCGCTCATTAAACGACGTTCGAAAATTGGTCAAAGCTTTGGGTAATACTTCACTCCCGCACCTGCCGGCCTCGAGCCTAATTAATCATCGCCTCGCGTGGGTACTTTGACCGGGACGGACAAAGCGGTCTTCCTCAGCTACGCATCTGAAGACGTGGTCGCGGCGGCGAACGTCTGCACCGCGTTGCGTGCGGCCGGCATCGAAGTCTGGTTCGACAAGAGCGAGCTGCGCGGCGGGGACGTTTGGGATGCGGCGATCCGATTGCAGGTCAAGACCTGCACCTTGTTCGTTCCGGTAATTTCGCGTAACACGCAAGCGCGAGGCGAAGGCTACTTCCGGCTCGAATGGAAGCTTGCCGTGGATCGCTCGCACCTCATGGCCGCGGACCAGGCGTTTTTGCTGCCCATCGTGATCGACGACACGGGCGACGCGGTGGCGAGAGTCCCCGATCGCTTTCGCGAAGTGCAGTGGACGCGCCTGCCGGGCGGTGAGACGCCGCCGGCGTTTGCCGAGCGCGTTGCACGGTTGCTTGGTTCAGAACCCGCTGGTAGCGCGCCCGTCGCCACGCGTCTATCCGCCCCGCCACCAGCTCCTGAGGCTGTTCCGGGCTCCCCGCGCTCGAAGACAGCGCTGATCGCAACGGTCGCCGTGCTTTTACTCGCGCTCGGTTACCTCGTGGCAAACCGATGGGTGCTGTCGCAGCGCGGCGCAGAAGTCGGGGCTAAACCGCGGGCCGCCGCCGGGAGCAATCCAGCTGCCGGCTTCAGGCCGCCGCCGCACTCGATCGCGGTGCTGCCTTTTGCGAACATGAGTGGCGACAAGGATCAGGAATACTTCTCCGACGGGCTCACCGAGGAACTGCTCAACTCGCTCTCCGCCATCGACGGGTTGCAAGTGGCCGCCCGTACATCGGCGTTCTCATTCAAGGGAACGAACACCGACATCGCGACGATCGCGCACAAACTGAACGTGGGCGCGGTCCTCGAAGGCAGCGTACGGCGCTCGGCGCACACGATCCGCATCACCGCCCAGTTGATCAATGCGGTCACGGGCTTTCACCTGTGGTCGAAGACTTATGATAGGGACACCGGGGATGTGCTGAAACTGGAGACCGAAATCGCTGCCTCGGTGGCGAGCGCCCTGCAAGTCACGCTGCTCGGGGATGTCGAGACCAAAGTCGAGCTCGGCGGCACGGCTAAACCGGCCGCCTTCGATGCGTATCTGCGCGGTTCGAAGGAGCTTATCTCGGCTCGAGATACCAAAGGCCTCTCCGCCGCGGTTGCCGCGTACACGGAAGCGATACGCTTGGATCCCCACTATGCGCTCGCAATTGCATCCAGATCGATTGCCTTTACCGACGTCGCCGCACAGGCCGAAACCGAAGCGGCGATCCATAAAGGTTATGACGAGGCGCAGGCGGATGCCCGGCAGGCGCTGGCGCTCGCCCCCGATCTCGCCCAGGCCCACCTCGCGCTCGCGGTCGTTTCGGATGAAACCTTGGATTTCACGCAGGCGAATGCCGAATACGAGCGGGCGCTGGCACTCGCGCCGGGCAATGCACGAGTCTCGCGTCTGAGCGGCGAATTTGCAGTCTGGATGGGTCACTTCGATGCGGGGGTCGCGGCCATCCGCCACGCCGTCGTGCTCGACCCACTCGCCCGCAATGCTCACTCTGCGCTCGCCGAAGGCCTGTACTTCGCCCGCCGGTATCAGGAGGCGCTGGCGGCTGATGCAGCAGCCATCAGTCTCGATCCCGACTTCGAGCTAAGCTACGCGCACCGCGGGCTGAGCTTTTACGAACTCGGGGAACTCGAGCAGGCGCAACTTTCCTGCGAGACAAAGCCGGACTACTGGGCCAGTCAACAATGCCTTGCCTTGGTCTACGACAAGCTGGGACGCCATGCCGATGCGGAAGCCCAACTTGCGAAAGTGAAGGCGGCACTCGGTGATAATGCAGCCTACCAGTACGCCACGATCTATGCGCAGTGGGGCGATCGGGCGAAGGCGCTCGAATGCCTCGAGACGGCGTTGCGGCTGCGGGACTCGGGCCTGGAGTACGTCAAGACCGATCCGCTCATTGATCCCTTGCGCCGAGAGCCGCGTTTTCTGTCGATCGAGCGAGAGTTGAAGTTTCCGCCTTGAGGGCTCCTCAACGTCGATTTCCCAAGACTGTGTGGCGGGCGATGGAAATCGAACCCACGGGAACTGCGCGGCTGGAAATCAATATCGCGTCCTCAGCGGGCACCCAGCGCTCTTTGACCACGTAGCCGAAGCGGCCCCGACCCCGAAGCCGCGGCACGACCGCCGATTCTGATGGAAGGTGACCGATTTTCGCGTCGGCCGGAATCGTCGGTCACGATCCCGGAATGGCCCGTCACCCAGTTGGATCGGCGATTTCACTGTATCCTCGTGGTGAATCCTGGTCCAAGCAGGAGCCGCTTCACCAGCTGAGCTTGCGTGTGGCACCCAGTTTTATGGAATGCCGATTTGAGCTGGGAGCGGACGGTGTGAACGGTGATGTGCAAGCGTTTGGCGATTTCATGAATTTGAAGTCCCGCGGCCATGAGCGCTGCAACCTCGGTCTCACGTTCCGAGAGGCCGAGATCTCTCATGATGAGTTCCTGATTGACCGCTAACTTGCGCTCAGGGTCGAAAACGAGAAGCACTCGGCTTGGCTCGCCCGCGATCCACGACGCTCGCAATTCGGGAACCGGAAGCATCAATACCGACAATGGTAGTTTCCCATCGCGCGCAATGTGCATCAGCTCTGAAGCGTGGTATCCCGCGCGAGAGAGCCTGCCTTTGGATAGCCGGTCGCCGCCGGGGTGCATGGTCGTCAGAGCCCCGTCCCTTCCGCGCCGAAGCACGGCGTCTTCCATCAAAATTGCCGATGCCACCGCGTTGGTTTCGAGAATTTTCATGTGAGCGTCTACGACAATGACGCCAAACGTTGCACAGTCCAGAAGATTGCCGAAATTCGCGGCGCGAAGATTCGCTGCTTCGAGGCGATCCCGGATTTCGAAGGCGCGGGCGAAATGCGGCAAAATCCGACGAACAGTCTCGAGATCCTGCGCCTCGAATGCGCCTCGGTTACGCGAGCCTTGAAGGCTCAAGCCCACCACCTTTTCGTTCGACTTATGGAGCCAAACCGGCAGAAAGTGCGGCATGTCTACAGGCAGGAGATACTCATGATAAAGCCGAGTACCCTTGAGCGGTATCGACAAAGAGACTTCGGTCGCCGGCTGCCAGGTCGGCATCGCCAAGACATATTTCAGCCGAAAATCTTCAAGTGACCAGTAACGCCTGTAATCCGCCACGGCTTGAGGGTCAGCGCGATGATTCTCGTCACGCAATACGGCGCCCGTGCTTGGATTGAACGCGAATAAAATCGCCCCAGAGGCTCGTACGGCATCGGCAATGCCAAGAATTGCCCTATCCCAGGCCGCTGGATCCAAGGTGCCTTCGTAAAGGGCGTCGATGATCTTCGATACGTCCACGCCGATCTCACCTCACTGCTACCGCGGTCGTTCGAACGATTACAGGCCAGCGAAGTCTCGCCCAACTCTAGCTTACGTGGGTGAATTATATGATCGGTCCGAAGATTTCACCCAAATGGGTGAACCCTCCGATAGGAGTTGTGCGCTAGGCTAAATGTCGATCCGCCGCGCCCTGCACGCGCTGCAACAGATAAGGGATGTACATACGCACATGGGTGGGGGAAGCGCCTCGCGGTCGGCGTCCTGGGTGATCGCCGTCGCAATCTCGAGGTGCGCGCCGTCAATAAAAGGACTATGACTCATGAATACAAACTGCATGGCTTCTTTTTTTCAATCCGTCTCCCGCTTTCGTATCGCCAAGAGGCGCGCGCTTTACGGGGGTCTTTGTGTGCTGGGTATGGCTTTCGCAGCTAGCGCACACGGGCCGCGCTTCGTCAGCTTTGATGCCCCCGGCGCGGGCCAAGCGAGTGGCCAAGGCACGGGCTGTTTCGCCTATACCGACTGCTCGGTCCTCATCAACAAC
>Ga0181528_10001150_pt1 | contig 16660 bp, 13 predicted proteins | sample PEATcosm2014_Bin_47_FD_119742 | JGI IMG/M metagenome (GOLD analysis project Ga0181528, IMG submission 119742) | Peatland microbial communities from MTU Mesocosm Facility, Houghton, MI, USA - PEATcosm2014_Bin10_10_metaG | ecosystem: Environmental > Terrestrial > Soil > Wetlands > Peat | place...
AGACCGGCAGATACGCCCTCACCGGAACCATCCGCCCGCTGGTCCCCACCCAGATGTTTTCAGTCGATCAGGCTGACCCGCGCTAGCCGAGGAGAATGCTCATGAACCGCACCCATCGGATCCTTTTCCGCTTCGCTCTCTTGTCTGCATCCATCGTGCCGGCAACGTTACTTGCCCGCGCGCAGGCGGCGGCTCCTGCCGCGCCATCCGATAACGGCATCGCCGTCAGCGGCATCAAAATCTACGACAATGCCGCCCTCCAGCAGATGCTCGACAACGCCCGCGCGCGCCTCGCCGGCATGAACTTCCTTGACGCCGCCGGCATCACCAGCCACATCGGAGGCATCCAGGGCGCCTCCATGCAGCAATCCGGTCTGTCGGTCAATGTCGGCGGCCCGTCCATCCCTGGTCTGCAAACCACCGCCAACACCGGCAACACCACCGCCACCAACAGCCTGAACACCGTTGCCAACGCCAACAGCGCCACTTCCAGCACCGTCACCTCTTCCACCGTCGGCGGCGCTACTGGCACAGGCACCTCCAACCAGCTCACCGTCACCGCTCCCACCACCTCCAGCACCACCACGGGCAACAACCAGACCCAGGTCACCGGCCCCAGCACGCAGTCCGTTTCCACCCTCGCCCAGCAGAATCCTTCCACTCCCGCGCTTCCCACCACCAATTCCTTCACCGCCCCCTCCGGCTTCGCGCCCAGCGCCTCCAACATCCTCAACGAACAGGTCCAGCTCACCTCCGAGGTCGCCGGCCTCGCGCTCCTGCTCGAAGGCGCGCTCTCCGATCAGGCCGTGCAGTACCTCGATGACCAGAAGAAGACCATCACGATTCCGAAACGCCGCGTCACGATCGGCATTCCCATCTCCATCGTCCCCTCCGATGCGGACAAAGACGCCGTCGCCGAAATCATCCTCAAGGTCACGCCGCCGCAAGGAGGGATGTTCGACGATCCGCCTTCCATCACCGCCATCCTGCCCCAGGACAAGACCTACAACGTAGCCTCAGTCACCGGCAAGAGCGTCGGTCTCGGTGGAGGGGTCGCAACCGGCGTGATGACCGCCGGCGTGAACTTCCTTTGGCAGAAGCAGACCTATTACATCGTCCAGGCCCAGGACACCGTCGCCCTGCAGCTTCCGCCGGACCCGACCGCTCCCAGCTCCATCTCCTTCGGGTGGCAGCTCCGCCCCGTTCTCGGCGCAAAGACCGTCTCCAGCGGCATGCGCACCCTCTTCGTGCAGTTGGCCTTCCCGCCGCCCCTGGATAAGTCCGGCGTCGATCATACGTATGAAGACTTCGGCACCGTCACCGTCACCACAGGGTGGAAGAAGATCAACTCCAAAACGAACACCGTTTCCGCCGCCTACCTGGGGCCGCGGCCCTCAGCCGACTTCCCCATCAAGGATTTCAATCTCACTCCCCGCATCCAGAATGTATCCCCGGGAGACAACGGTGACGGCACCGTCACCGTCCACCTGCAGACAAGCTCCTACGTGCAGAACACTTACATCAAAATCGCCGGATCCACCATCGGCCAGGGCGCTCCCAACGCGCTCTTCAACCCCTCGAGCATCGACTTCACCGTCCCCGCCCTGCTGCTGGCCACCCAGCGCGCCTATCTGGTGGATCGTTCCGGCGCCTCCAAGGAGATTGTCGATCCGCAGATCGGCAGCGACAACGACTCCCAGTGCCTTGCCATCGTCGGCAAGCCAAGCGTAGCTCCCGAATCCGCCACGATTGGCAAACTGACCATTGGCGTTGCCCGGCTCACAGGCAGGTACTGCCCGCCGACCGGTAATACGCTCGCCGACCTTCACCTCGTCGCTCTGCTCGGCAACAAGCTCTTCGGCCTCCGCGACGCGCCCTTCATCCTCGACGACACTGCATCTACCATCACCTTCCGCGCCCCGCTCGACCTGCTGCGCAGCTCGCCCACGATCACTCTCGAGAGGCTCTTCTGGGGAAGCCCTTTCAAGGCCTCCACCGATCTCTCTGTGACTACCATCCCCGCCATCGACAAGGCTACCCTCGTCTCCAAGGGGAAGGAAAACCTCCAGATCGCCCTGATGGGCAGCAACCTGCAGCAGCTCAAGCCTCCAACTGGAACTGCCTTCAACGCCGATGGAAAAACCTGCACGCCCTACAACCCCCCGGTTCCAGACACGTCCAACACCGGCCGCATCCTTTGCGTCCCCGCGGAGCTGGCCGAGAAACTCACCAACGTTGCCTTCAAGAGCGACTCCGGCGACCTGATCCTTGTGTCCCTGCCCGACCTGACCAAGCCCGCCGACAAACCGAAGCCCACCGGCCCCGCGCTCAAGCCCCATGCGGCCATCGATGCGGGCGCCGCCATCACCCTGACTGTGAATGGAACCGGCCTGGACGGCTTCGATCATGTGGAGCTGGCGAAGAAGGAGATTCCCGCCAAGCTGGCAGCCGACAAATCCTCGATTGCCATTCCTCTCTCCGCCGACGCCGTTCAGCCTCCCAAGATAGTGCTGGACTTTTTCTTCAAGGACCCCAAGCCCGTCTCCTACACCGTCAAGGTCAACAAGAAAGCGGCAGCGCCGGCAAAGCCATGACCGCGTTCCACTCGCGACCGGTTCTCCGCCTTTGTCGCTGAGGATGAGCCGGTCCGTGCATTCCACCTCTCCTACCCTCCAGCGCAACGCCGCTTGTCCCGAAAGCAAACCTGGAGATAAATCGGGAAATGCCCACTCTCCAGCCGCCCATGGTGGCGCGTTTCCGGTTGAACGGCGCTTCCATGCGCCCTAGCGTCCAGAAAGAGAGATCGCACCGGGGCTTCGTTCCGCCCTACGGCACACAACCTCTAGGAGTGACACGCAGGCGCGCATGGTAACCCAGAATGCACCGGACACTGCCGCCGAGGGCCTCACAGGCAGATTGACCGAGGTCGCCCTCGGCTTTCAACAGACCCTCCTAGAAAATCCGCGCCAGCCGCAGGCTCTGGTCGGCATGAGCCTGGTGGCCCTGGCGAGCCGACAGCACGAAGCCGCCTTGAAGATGGCCTCTGCCGCCGTCGCAGTTGCCCCCCGAATGGCGACAGCCTGGATCGCCCTCGGCCAGGCTCACATGGCTGCCGGTGCTATGGAACTCGCCGAGAGCGCTTACGGCCGGGCGATCCGCCTGGACGGCATGAACGAGCTGGCGCGGCTCGGCCTCGGCGAACTCAAAATCGCCACCGGCCGCGCCGAGCAGGCCATCGCTGAGTTCTCGCTTGCTCTGCGCCGCAAGCCCACCCTTGTCGCCGCGCACTACGGCATTGGCAACGCCCTGGCTATGGGTGGCCGCAACCAGGAGGCGCTCGACCGCTACAACCATGCCCTTTCATTCCGCCCGCGCCTGCCCCAGGCCGAGTTTGCCGCCGGCTTTGTCCTCGCCCGCCTGGGAAGATTCAAGGAAGCGGAGACCCGCTACCGCCGCGCCCTCGTTCTGCGTCCCGACTTTGCCGCCGCCTGGGTAAATCTCGGCAGCCTGCTCCGCGAACAGGGCCGTGAATCCTACGCCAAAGCCGCGCTTCTACGCGCCGTCGAGCTTCGCCCCGACCTGGTCTCCGGCTGGGTCAACCTGGCTGTGCTCGAACGCGAGCGCCGCCGGCCCGCCAAGGCAGAAGGCCACCTCCGAAGAGCCTTCGCCCTGAATCCCGGCCAGGTCGAGACGCACATCGCCTGGTGCCAGTTTCGCGCCGCCGAAAAGGACCTGGCCGGGGCGTGGGGCTGGTTACGCTGGGCCCTGGCGCGAGATCCCGATCTGCCCGAAGCCGCCAACATGGAGGGCATCCTTCTCCATGGCGAGGGCCGCCTCGACGAAGCGCTCGTCGCCTTCCAGCGGGCTGAGGCACTGGGCCACAGCGCCGCCGCCTCCAATCGCGGCAACACCCTGCTCGACCTGGGCCGCATGGACGAGGCGTTGCAAGCTCACCAGGAGGCGGTCGACCGCGATCCCAACCATCCCGGCGCACGCTACAACCTCGCCCTCACCCAGCTTCGCCTCGGCGACTGGGAGCACGGCTGGCCCGCTTACGAAGCCCGCTGGCGTTTCCGCGAGGTTCATCGCGTGCCGCGGGCCTTCCCCCAGCCTCGATGGCAGGGTGAGCCTCTCGATGGCCGCCGCATCCTGCTCCACGCCGAGCAGGGCCTTGGCGACACCATCCAGTTCTGCCGCTACGCCACTCTGGTGGCCGCGCGCGGAGGCACGGTCATTCTCCAGGCGCAACCGGCCGTCGAGCCGCTCCTGCGCTCGCTTGCTGTGGTTCGCGCCGGCCAGGCGCAAACTTCGCTGATGGGCAGCAAACTGCCCGACTTCGACCTCGAGTGCCCGCTCCTGAGCCTTCCCGCCGTCTTCGAGACCTCCCCGGACACGGTCCCCCGGCCAGGCGCGTACCTCGGCGCCGACGCGAAGCTCGCCCGGGAGAGGGCCTCGATGTTTCCCTCCGTTCCCCCGGCACCGGAAGGCCGGTGCTCCCTGCGCGTGGGCCTCGCCTGGGCCGGAAATCCCCGCTACAAGGCCGATCCGCAGCGCTCTCTCCACCTCAGGACGCTCCTGCCCCTGCTGCGCACCCCAGGCATCACCTGGATCTCCCTCCAGAAAGGCCCAGCCGCAGAGCAGCTTTCATCCTTCAACGGCGCCGTCTTCATCTGGGATGGCTCCAGCCGCGACCGCGACCTGGCCGAAACCGCATCCCTCGTCGCCACCCTCGATCTGGTCATCACCACAGACACCTGCATCGCCCATCTCGCCGGCGCCATGGCCAGGCCGGTCTGGATTCTCCTCCCGCATCTCGGCGACTGGCGCTGGATGCAGCAGGTTGAGACCACCCCCTGGTACCCCACCGCCCGGCTCCTCCGCCAGCCCGCACCCGGCGATTGGGCCTCTGTCCTCGACCGCGCCCTCGCCGCTCTTGCCGCTATCCCTCGCCTCAGGATGCCCCTCTTGATGCCCCACGAACCCTAGCAATTCCAACATCTCTCCGCCTGACCCGTTGCCACCCAAAAATACTTGAAAAATCCTCTTGACAATGCAAACTCTATTTAATAGAGTACTCTTCATTGGAGACAACTCTGGGAATTCCAGATACCTCAAGGAGACTTACCCATGTCCAACATCGAAGAGCAGGAACTGAAAGACAGGCTCAGCCTGATCGAGAACATGATCACCGAAGGCCGCCGCACCACTGAGAGCTGGGGTTGGACCTTCGTTCTCTGGGGCGTGGCCTACTATATCGCCATCGCCTGGTCCACCACCGGCTTCGGCTGGTCGCTCTGGGGCCACAACTACCTGGCCTGGCCGGTCACCATGATCAGCGGCTGCATCCTCACCATCTGGATCGGCACCCGCAACGTCGGCGACCGGGCGCCCACCACCATCGGCCGGGCCATTAGCGCGCTGTGGATGACCATGGGCATTTCCATGTTCATCCTTCTGCTGTCGCTGAGCTTAAGTGGCTGGTTCAATCAGCAGGCGTTCGTGGCCATCATCGCCGCCATGCTGGGCACCACCAACGCGGCGTCCAGCTTCATTCTCCGCTGGAAGATGCAGTTTGCCTGCGCGGTGGTCTGGTGGGCAGCGGCATCGCTCTCCTGTTTTGCAAGCATCGCCGGGAGCTCGATCATATTCCTCGTGGCTATCTTCTTCTGCCAGATCGTCTTCGGCATCTACGGCATGGTGAACGACTCGCGCCGCAGGAGAGCCGCGGCCAGCCGCCAAGGGGCCTTCCATGCCTGAGCTGCCGGAGTTGAATCCCGTGATCCACGGCAAGCTGCGCCTGGCTCTGCTCAGCCTGCTCTCCGGCGTCGAGGAAGCGGAGTTCACCTGGCTGCGCTCCAGGACCGGCTCGACCGACGGCAACCTCGGCGCGCAACTTCTCAAGCTCGAGGAGGCAGGATATGTAGCGGTTGAAAAGAAGTTCGTCCAGCGCAAGCCGCAAACCCTCTACCGCATGACCGAATCCGGCCGTCAGGCCCTCACCGACTACGTCCAGGCCCTGAAGCAACTGCTCGGCGCAGCCATCTGAATAGACTTTCCACCGGATATCTGTATCTGCCGTATCCGAATTTTCAAGGAGAATCGCGATGAAAAACACGCAGACTGCAAATCAGCTCGGCGGCAGGGCCATCGGAGCGCTCTTCTTTACGGGCTTCGGCGCTCTCTGGCTCTTCCTCTCCCTCTATGCCCGCCAAACCCTCACCATCGCCACGGCGACAGGCATCCTGCTCGGCGTCGCGGCTCTCGGGTTGAATGCGGCGCACTTGCTCCGCCAGGCAAAGCACTTTCCCCGCGTGCCTGTCGACCCCGCCCAGGGCCGCGCGTTTGCCTGGATCAACGCCATCCAGTGGATCGCCGTGTCCGCAGTGGCCTTCAGCTTTGCCCGGCTGCACATCGACGCCTACGTCCTGAGCGCCATCACGGCTATCGTGGGCCTGCACATGTTTCCATTGGCCCGTCTGTTTCGTTATCCGATGCACCATGCCACGGGAGCGCTGTTGGTGGCCTGGGCCGCGGCCAGCGCGCTGTTCGTTCCAGCCGCCCAGTTGCAAGGAGTCACTGCCCTCGGAACCGGCGTCATTCTGTGGCTCAGCGCCGCCGTCACTCTGGCCATCGCCTTGCAGTCCATTCGCCAGCCAGCCAGCCCGTTGGCCTGCTGACCCTGCCTGTGCCACACCCCGCTCGATTGCCGGCCTGCATTGAGTCCGGCTCCGGCCGTCCCGGGTCCTATTCCGCCTTTTCCGTCAAAGCCCGGTAGGCGGCCATCATCTCCGCCACGGCAATCCCGTCGATCGTCATCCCTGCCGTCAGGCTGTCCTCAATCGACGCTCCACGAAGATCCGCATTGCTGATCTCCAGTCCTGTCAGGTTGGCATTCCGCACCTTCCAGCCGGACAGGTTCGCATCCTCGAAGCGCGCCCCGCTGAAATTCACATCCGTAAAGACTGCTTTGGAAAGGTCCACATCCGTAAAGCTCGATCCCGACAGGTCAGCCTTTTCCGCCTTCACCAGCCGCTTCTCACCACTCACCGCGATCGTCTCCGACCCGTCCATGCCCATCCCTCCCCAATCCGGTCATGCAGCCAGTCTACCCCCGGGCAAACGCAAAAAGGGCGCCGGCCGGTCTCCCGGCGGCGCCCTTGTCCCTTGAGTCTCCTAAGCCTCAGTTTGGCGCGAACTCGAAATCTTGCACATTGAAGCTCTTCCTGAACTGCTCCGTCTGTTTCTTCAGCTCGTCCAGCTGTTTCGAGTCGATCTTGAAATCTTCCGGCTTGAAGCTCTTGCGAAACTCCTCCATTTGCTGCTTCAGCTCATCCATCTGCTTCTGATCGAACCTGAAGTCTTCGGCCTTGAAGTTCTTGCCAAACTGCTCCATCTGTTCCTTCAGCTCGTCCATCTGCTTCTTGTCAATTTCGAAGTTGTTGTCCTTCAGCTGGTCGCGCAATAACCGGGCTGCGGCTGCACCGTCCTGAGCAAACGCTTCCAGCGCGCCGGGGTCCAGTTCGGCCACCAGCGGGCAGATCGCATCCGGGAACAGCTCTTCCATCTTCATTTCGCCTGACTTGTGCTTCGAATCCACCTGCAGCGTCAGCGTCTGCTGTTTGCCGTCACGCAAAATCGTCACCTGCACCTGCTTGCCCTGGTTCGATCGCAGCGCCCTGTCCCAATCGGAAACGGTTGTTATCGGGTCCGGGCCCAGCTTGACGATCACGTCCTTGGCCTTCAACCCCGCCGACGCAGCCTCGCTCTTGTGCGCCACCTGCTTCACCATCAGGCCATTCGGCACTCCCAGGTAATCGGCCATCTGGCTGGTCAGCGGCTCCACCAGCGCGCCCACGTTCAGCGTGCTGCCGAAGATGGGCATGCGGAACATGCCCGGCAGTTCATTGTCGCCGCCACCGGAAAGCACGCCCATCCCCGGCGACTGACCAAACATGTCTCCGCTGTCATCCAGCTTCTTCCAGACGTCGTGCTCCATCGCGCGCCGGTCCGCCAACTCCACCGAGATGGTCTGCACGTTGCCGTCGCGGCTGAACTCCAGGCTCACCTTGCGCCCGGGGGGAATCTCCCTGAGCATCCGCCGCAACTGCTCGGCGCCCTCGACGTTTTGCCCGTTCAACTGGATCACGACGTCGTTGACCTTCAGCCCGACCTGACCTGCCGGCGCGTCGTGGTCGATGAGGGTGACAATGGCGCCGCGCACCTCTTTCAGCTTCAGCGCCTGCGCCTTCTCCTGGTCCACATCCGCCAGGTCCACCCCCAGGTAGCCCTGTGAACTCGACGTATGCAGCAGCAGCGGGCTGGTTCCCTGAAGCAGTACCACCATCGGCGCCGCCTGTGCCGCGGCATCCCGCGGAGTCGCCACCATGCCCACCCCCACCGCCAGAACGAATACTCCTACCCCGTAATACGGCCTCAAAAAGTGCTTCATTTCGTCTCTCCCGTGTTTCTTTCCTCGCCGGCCCGCATTCTTTGCTGCCGATGCGGTCGCCGCGAGCGGTTCAGCGCTACTGAATCTCCGGCACGCGGCTCAAGACTTCTCTTGAAGCCGTCCGGATATGAGGATTCTGATCCGAATTGGCCACCGTGTGCAACACCTGCCGCACGCTCGTGTCAGCCTCTACCGGCTCCAGAATGTTTACTGCCGCGGTGCGAATGCGCGGGTCGCTGTCGTTCAAAAGCGCCTCCAGCACCGCGTCCCGCACCCTTTGATCCTCGGCCACGTACGGCTCCAGGCCTTCCATCGCCTTCTGCCGCACACCTGCGTTCTTGTCGTAGCGCAGCACCACCATCAGCGCGTCGCGGATTCCCGCCGCCTGGCAACTGTGCCCGGCGCGGCACTCGGCCGCAAGCAGTCCCACCGAGTCGTCCCGCACCAGCGGCGAAGCCGAATTCTCCGACGCCAGCATCAGCAGCTCGCGAATCTTCGGATCGTCCAGCGAACCCTGCATGTGCTGCGGCACCACCTGGTTGTAGCTCACGTCCACAATTTCGCTGTTGGGCTGCCGCACGATGCTCGAGATACTGGCAATCTCTGCCGAAGGCGGCGCAGGCGGCGCGGGGGCGACGCTGCGCGCCAGCGTGGCTGCGTGTGCCGCCCGGCTCTGCGCAAACTCATAGCCGCCCAGGATTCCCGCCCCAGCGCCCACCACCAGTAAAAGGCAGGCGGCCACCGGTGCTGCCTGAATACTGGCGAAGTTATTCACCATCCGCTGGGTCAGCCGCTCATACCACCGCTTCGGCGGCAGAGCGTCCAGAGCTTCCTCAAGCCGCAGCCGGGACCGCGCCACCAGGTTCGCCGGCGGCTCCATCACCGGGTTGGCATCGGCCAGCAGCTTCAGCGCGCGCAACTGTTCCCGCTCCAGCGCGCAATCCGGGCAGCCCGTCATGTGCCGCTCAAGTTCATGCATCTGTTCGTCGGGCAGCTCTCCGTATGCCGCCGTCACGATTCGTTCGTGTGCAAGTTCGCAATTCATCCCTACGTCCTTCCAGCCTCAAGAAAACCTCGACTTGCGTCCCAAAAATCCGCATTCCGTTCAGGAATTGCCTGGTGGCGCTTACCGCAACTCCGCCAACTGTGCTCTTAACTTCTTGGTCGCGCGAAAGAGCGTATTCTTGGCGGTCTCTTCCGTGGTGTTCAGCATCTCTCCAATTGTTCTCAGCCGCAACCCCTGATAGTGCTTCAATTCAAAAACCATCCGCTCCCTTGGCGTCAGCTTGGCCAGCGCCGCCTGTATGTACGCACCCAGCACCTTCCTGTCCAGCTCCTTGGCGGGATTCGAAAACGACCGGTCGTCGGAAACAGAAGCCAGCAGATCGATCTCGTCGCCCGAGTGGTCCAGCACCACCGCATGGTCCTCGCGCCGCGTCTTCCTTCGCCGCAGCTGATCAAGGCACAGGTTAGTCACAATCCGGTAAATCCACGTGTAAAACGAGCACTCGAAGCGGAAGTTCCCGATATACCGATAGGCCTTCAGGAAGGCCTCCTGGTAAATGTCCTCGGCGTCGTGCTCGCTGCCGGTCAGGTGCAGCGCCAGCCGTAGAACCTGGTGCTCATATTGCCGCACCAGCGCATCGAAGGCCGCGCGCGAACCCGCCTGCGCCTCGCGGATCAGCTCCATCTCGGGAGCCCGCGCCTGCATGCGCTCCTGCGCGCTCTTTCCGCCATTCATCGCGGTGGTCGAAGCCATACCTGCTGAGGATTGTACCCTCCTCGCAGCCGGCCAGGCCAAACTCGCCGCACCTGCAGCCGGGGAAATTGGGTAGCTCACCGCATCCGTTGCCATCGAATCGCTGCTCCGGGAGTCTGAAAATTGTCCGCACTGAAAAAGACGCGGCAACCGCGCATTCGTGAGCAATTTCGATGGATTCGGGAGACTGGGGCAGCCTGGGGTTTACCGGTCACTCCCCCGCGATCTGCGGGAGGGATCGCCGAGGCGCGATGCCGGAACCGCCCTGAGTGCTTTGCCGATAACTCCCTTGAAAGCGGCCCGATAGTCCGGCTTTGACAGGACACGGCGTCACAGCTTGCGGAAAAACCCGGTTTGGAGGCGATCCGTCAACGCCCTGTGTCAGGGCACGAATTCAGTCGTGCCGATAAAACTCCTCAAATCAACTTCGGGATTTACATGCTGCGGAAAAAGTCCGAACGAAAAGCGAATTTGGCACAGGATGGACCGGCAGGGGCTGAAGCCCGACTCATTCTGCCGACATGATCGGCCCAGCTAAAGCCGTGCCCTTGTTACAAAGCCCATTCGGTGATTTTTTCCGCAGCCTGTTTAGCCCCTGCGGGAGTGCCCCGAGGCGCTTCACAATTGGCGATCAAGCAGCCCCTGAGACGCCGGGAGGTGTTGCCGGCTGCCTCCGGGAATTGCGTTTTCATCCCACCTGTAATTGACGAAGGTAGGGAACGCTCGCCTTCATCAGCGGCAGGTCCATCTCGACGAAGTAGTTTTGGATGCCGCCCATTTTCGCCGCGGCAAAGATCTTCTTCCAATCCAGCGTGTCTTCGCCCACGGGCACGATCTTTCGCGTCTTCGCCGACCATCCCTGAACATGCATCGAGATGAATCGACCGGGGTGCCTGGTGAAGTACTCGGCGGCATCGTAGCCCTCGCTGATGGTCGACACCTGGAACTGAAACTTGACGAACCTGGGATCGAGAAGCTGAAACAGCACGTCATAGGTCCGCTTGCCATCCACTTTGGTGAGCTCAAAGTCCTCGTTATGAAGGCCCTGCACGATCCCAGCCGCCGCTGCCCGCTCGCCCATCCGGTTGTATTCGTCGGCCGCGCGCTTCACTTCGTCCATGGTTGGGTTCTTCGGCCCATCCAGGCTTGGCACCAGCATCTGCGTCAAGCCAACGTCTTTCGCCCAGGCGATGCGGTTCTCCTGGTCTTTCCTCAATTCCCCAATGGAAAAATGACTGCTGATACAGGTCAGCCCTGCGTCGTGCAGGATGCTCCTCAGCTCCGTGCCCGTGTACTTGCCAAGCCCGGCGAACCCCGAGTCGGCGTACCCGACGGGAGAACAAAGCTCGACGTTCTGGAACCCTGCTGCTGCAAGTTCCTTGAGCGTGCCGGGAAAATCTTTGGCGATCGATGCGCGCACGGGCCACGTCTGGCACCCAATGGGCAAGCCAAGTGGGTTGGCGCGAAGCGCGCGCCCGCCTACCGACAGCACCGCACCCACGACTGCGGTTGACGACGCTCTCCTGATGAACTCTCTTCTCGATACCTGCCGCATTTTCAGCTCCTTGCTCGCCAGCATCTAGGGCCGTCTTCCGGCGCCTGGCCGTTTCCCACCCGGCCGTGGGCCGCTACTCTTGCCCCCCGAGCCGCCTGGCTTGCCCTTCGGCCCGGACTTCGAGAACCCTCCTGCCTTTGGCCTGGCGCCCGCTCCGGCCGCGCTCTTGCCGCCGAAACTCGGCTTGGGCTTCCATCCCGAGCCGCTCTTGCGTTCCGGCCCGGCGCCGAAGGGACGTCCGCCCTCCCTGCCGGGCTTGCTGCTGGGCCTTGCCCCGCCTGCGCGCGGCTTGCCGCTGCTGGTAGTGAAGGGCCGCGCCAGCCCGCCCTCGCCGCGGAACGGCCGCTCTGAACTGGAACGGCCCCCGCTCGAGCGCTCCGTCCCCGCGCGCCCGTATCCTGGACGCCCGGATGGCGGACGGCCGGAACTGGGGCGATCTGTTCTGGGCCGGTCTGTTCTGGGACGCTCCGTGCGCCCGAAATCCTGAACCGGCTCGATGTGCAGCCGCGATGGTTTCCTCGGTCCCAAATCCTCCATCGGCTCCGGTGCTGGACGCCGAGCCGCCTCAGGCCCTGGCGCAGCCGGCCTCTTGTAGGGCGGCCGTCCGCCAGCCTCGGGCTTCTTCCAGGCTGGCTTCGCCGGAAAATTCCGGCCCCCGGATGGCCGATTCTCAAACGGCCTGCCGGCACTTGGCTTAGCCCCATAAGTCCGCCCCGCCGAAGGCTTCCCGGCAAAGCCACTTCCTGCCGGCTTGTCCCCGTAGGTCCGGCCCGCCGCAGGCCTGTCCCCGTAGCTCTTGCCAGCCGCTGGACGGCCTTCAACCGTCGATTCTGCCCCAAAGCGTGCCGACGGGCCTGGATATCTGCCTTCCTTCTTCCACGCCGGCCTGCCCGCCGTTCCGGCCACAGGCCGCCCCGGCCCAAACTTGCCCGGACCGCTCCCGAACTTCGCTGGCCCGGTTCTGCCCCGAACCGGTGCGTCCGTCCCAAACGCCCGCTTGGGCTTGTAGTCCTTCGGCCCCGCCGCCGGCCGTTCTCCGCGCGGTTTGAATGCCGGTTTCTCCGGCGGCAGCGAATCGATCAAGTTCCGACGCCGAATCTCCTTGGCCTTGGGCGTCTTCAACTTCCCGTCGGCAGCCTTGCGCAGAAGCTCCAGCTCCTGCGCATCCAGCTCGCGCAGGTTTCCCGGCTCCTGGTCCAAAATCAGCGGCCCGTAGCCCACGCGCCTGATCTTCTCCACAAAGTGCCCGACCTCCTCGAACATCTTGCGCAGTTCCCGGTTGCGCCCTTCGATCAGGACGACCTCGTACCAGGGGTTATCGCCCTGCCGCACCTGCCTGATCCGCGCCGGCGACGTCCGCACCTTGGCCGATCCCGGCTTGCCCTTCTCGATGGCCACACCCGCGCGCAGAATGTTCAGCTCGGCTTCGCTGGGAATTCCGGCCACCTTCACCAGGTAGGTCTTCTCCACGCCCGCCGAGGCCTTGGTCAGCTTGTTGGCCAGCTCGCCGTCGTTGGTCACCAGCAGCAGCCCTTCGCTCATGTAATCCAGCCGCCCCACCGGGTAGAGCCGCTCCCGCATCTTGTCGAAGAACTGCATTACCGTGGGCCGTCCCTCGGGATCCTTCACCGTGGTCACAAAGCCCCTGGGCTTGTTCAGCACAAAGTAGCGCAACCGTTCCGCGCCTTGCAGCAGCTTGCCGTCCACGCGGATGTGGTCGCGCCCAGCGTCGGCCTTGGTGCCGAGTTCGGTGATCACCTTGCCGTTCACCTGCACCCGGCCCTGCTCGATCATCTCCTCGGCCTTGCGCCGGCTGGCCACGCCTGCCTGGGCCAGGATCTTCTGTAGCCGCTCGAGCTTGGCCGGCGGACGAGACTTGGCCTTGAACTCCGGCTCAGCTTCATCTTCCTCGGCGCCGGCCTCCGCCTGGGCATCGTTTTCTGTCTCGTCCTCCACTTCGGCGGCGGCGTCAGCCAGGTCGCCGGTCTCGGTCGCAGCTTCGGCGTCGATCGGGTCTTCTGTCTGTGTTTCGGGAGCTCCGCTCAACTCGGCTTCGTTGCCGTCGGGACGCTGTTCATCACTCATGGGAGACATTCTCAATTTCTGCCTGCTCGGGTGGGGAAGGCGCAGCAGGCGCGGCCTCTGCGGGGGTTGACGCCGCTTCGTCTGCCGGCGCACCGGCAGGTTGTTCCGTGGCCGCAGACTCTTCGACTGCCCGGCTCACTTCGCTGTCCGCCCTCACGGCGGTCTCTGTGCCTTGCTGTGTCTGCTGCTCAACGTCCGCGGCCGCTTCCTCGCCCGGCTCGTCTTCGTCGTCGTCCACTTCCAGTCTTGGATCTTCGTTCACGTCCGGGGCCGTCTCGCCCCCGCCGCCCATCTCTGCTTCGTCGAATTCAAGCTGCGCCATCTTCTCGAACTCGTCCATCGAAGGCAGCTCGGTTACATCCTTCAGCCCAAACCGCAGCAGGAACTCCTTGGTCGTCTTGTACAGGATCGGGCGGCCGATCACCTGCTTCCGCCCGGCAGTGGCGATGAGTTTTCGCGCCAGCAGCGACCCGAACACGCCGCTCGAATCCACCCCGCGAATCTCATTCACCTCGGGCGCGGTCACTGGCTGCTTGTAGGCAATCACCGCCAGCGTCTCCAGTGCCGGCAAGCTCAGCTTCAGCGCCGGCTTCAGGCTCTTGGCAAACATCCGCGCCGCGTCGTGGCACTCCGGCTTGGTCGCCATCCGGTACCCGCCCGCAATCTCCTTGATCTCGATGCCCCGGTCGTCGCTGGCATAGCCGGCCATCAGCTCGTCCAGCAGTCCGCGCAGCACCAGCCGCACCTCGCGGTCGCGTTGTCGCGCCTGCCGCCTGGCCTCCGCCTCCGCATCCAGCGCAGCCGGCTCTGCCTCGGCCTCAGGCGCCGCCTCAGCCGCAACGGCCTCACTCGGCGTTTCGCCGCCTGCTTCTTCGCCGGTTTCAGAGCTCGCCTCACCGGCGCCCGCGGCGGCTGGCTCCGCGCCCGGCTCAACCCGATCGGCCTCCGCCTCACCCGCGGCCGGCTCGGCCGCCAGTTCCAGGTCCAGATAGTCAAATGCAGCATTCAGCAGCGGTAAAGGCTCGGCCGTCTCCTCGGCGTGTGCGGCGGCCGCGGCGGCAGACGCAGCTTCCTGTTCCGCCCTCCACTCCAGCGATTCGGTCGAAAACAGTGCGGCGAGCTGGGCCAGTGTGACCGGCTCCTCCGCGGCGTAGATGACAGCTTCCAGCTTGGCTTTAAGGCTCATTCGGCAATAGGTACCTCAAGTATGGTACCGGAACTGGGGCCGTCCCGCTGTCAATCCGGCCCCCAACCTCTGTGCAAGCCGAGGAAAAAGTGTCTCCCGGGCTGCACAACCCCCAGCAAATGCGGCGTTACCTTGCGGTCTTCGCCATCCAGTGCAATGCTGTTGAGGGAAATGGAGATCAGGATGATTCGCAACAAGGTATCCGTGGGACTGGCGCTTCTACTCTGCCTCGCCGCGTTGTCGGGCCAGCTCCGCACTTCGGCTCAGGCGTCAGCGCAAACGCCTCCTCCTGCGTCGGGGCAGGCAGAGAGGCCGACGAGCACGCCGTATGCCGGAGACCTGTCGATCTTCGAATATCCCGGCCGGGACAAGAAGCTCCAGATTGACCGCGTGATGGACCTTCTGGGTATCGTGACGGGCAAAGCTGTTGCCGATATTGGCGCGGGATCGGGCTGGTTCACCGTAAGGGCTGCGGCGCGCGTTGGGCCTGGCGGCGTGGTGTACGCCGAAGATATCAACCCCAAGGCGGTCGATGCCATCGCCCAGCGGGCAGCTCGGGAGAAGCTCGGCAACGTGCGCCCGATTCTTGGACTCGTCGCCGATACAAAATTGCCGCAGAACAGCGTGGATGCCGTTCTGATTCTGAAGACTTATCACGAGTTTGCCGAGCCCATTCCGCTGATGGAGAAGCTGAAGCTTTCGCTCAAGCCCGGTGCGAAGGTCGGCATCATCGACCGCAATGGAGATGGGACCGACCATGGTGTCATGCCCGATATCGTGGAACGCGAGATGGCGCAGGCGGGCTACCGGCGCATCGGCAAATACGACTTCACCAAAGGCGACGGCCAGGACTACTTCCTGATTTTCACGGTCAGGTAGCTTGATTCAGAGTCACGGCAATCGGCAAGGAGCCCGCGCGTGAGCGATTTGAAGGGAAAAGTGGCGGTGGTCACCGGCGCCAGCCGCGGCGTCGGTCAGCGCATTGCCGTGCGGCTTGGGCAGCTCGGAGCGGCCGTGGCGTTGCTCGCGCGCGGCGAAGCAGGCCTTGAAGGCACGCGGCAAGAGTTGGCGGCCAAGGGAGCGCGAGCGCTGGTTGTGCCCGTCGATCTCGCCATGCCGCAGTCCGTCCAGCAAGTGAAGGGCATCGTCGAAGGCGAACTCGGCATCCCGTCCATCCTTGTCAATGCGGCGGGCGTCTTTGGCCCCATCGATCTCATCAAAGACAGCGACCCGGACGCATGGATCGAGACCATCTTGATCAACACGGTTGCTTCGTATCTGACCTGCAGGGCGTTCGTTGGTGGAATGATCGAAGCTGGATGGGGCCGCATCGTCAACGTGACGTCGGCAGCTGCCCTGCACGAACCCGGACCGGTCAACAGCGCCTATGGCACCAGCAAGGCAGCGCTCAATCAGTTCACCAGGCATCTTGCATCTGAATTGAAGGGAACAGGAGTCACAGCCAACGTGATTCACCCGGGCGACGTGAAGACCGCCATGTGGGCAGAAATCAAGGCGGGGGCGGAGCGCCTGGGCAATGTCGCCGATGCCTACGCGCAATGGGTAAACTGGGTGCAGGAAACGGGAGGCGATGACCCCGAGAAGGCCGCCGATCTCGTTGAGGAA
>Ga0181528_10001152_pt1 | contig 16656 bp, 13 predicted proteins | sample PEATcosm2014_Bin_47_FD_119742 | JGI IMG/M metagenome (GOLD analysis project Ga0181528, IMG submission 119742) | Peatland microbial communities from MTU Mesocosm Facility, Houghton, MI, USA - PEATcosm2014_Bin10_10_metaG | ecosystem: Environmental > Terrestrial > Soil > Wetlands > Peat | place...
CGCGTGGCTTTGGCCAGCAATTGCGCGTTCTCGATGAGGTTGGCCATCCCCAACTCCTTCACGTAGCGCAGGGCTTCTGCCAGCGCCAGAATCAGCGAAGTGGCCGGCGTCCAGCTCGATTCGCCCGCGTCTCCGCTCTTCTTTTCTTTCTTCAAATTGAAATAGAAGTGCGGTAGGGAGGCCGTCTCAGTGAACTTCCATGCCTTTGGGCTCACCGACAGAAACGCCAGCCCCGGCGGAATCATAAAAGCCTTCTGCGATCCGCCGATCACCACGTCGAGCCCCCAGCCGTCGATATCGAGCGGCATCGTGCCGAGGCCGGTGATCGCGTCCACCACCAGGACCGCGCCAGTCCTTGCCACGGCCGCGCCCATGGCGCGAACGTCGTGCGCCGCCCCGGTCGATGTCTCCGATGCCTGCACGAAAACGGCCTTGGTCGCGGGCTCGGCCGCCAGCGCCGCTTCCACTTGGGCCGCGGATACCGCGCAGCCGTAGGGAACCGTGATCAGGTGCGCGTCCAGTCCGTACGCCTTGGCGATCTCCGACCACCGCTCGCCGAATTTCCCAGCCACGCAGACGATCACTTTATCGCCGCGCGAAAAAAGGTTCGACACGGTCGCGTCCATCGCGCCCGTGCCCGACGCGGCGAACATCAGCACGTCATGCGCCGTGCCCATCAGCTCCTTGAGGTCGGCGAGACACGACCGGTAGACCTTTCGGAAGTCCTCCGTACGGTGGTGAATGTCGGACGCCATCATGGCGTGCAGGGCTGGCGGATAGAGAGGCGTCGGCCCGGGTGTTAACAGACGTTGCTTCTTGATGTGCATCTGAGGGGTTTAGTCCTCTAGAATAGCAGACAATATGCCCTTGATCGATCAGTTACAGAAAGACATGGTGGTGGCTATGAAGGCCAAGGAAGAGGCGCGCCTCAGCGCTCTCCGCATGATCAAAGCTGCGCTCATGAAGCTGAAGGTCGACTCGCCCAAGCCCGTGGACGAAGCCGCCGAAATGCAAACTCTCAAGCAGCTCATCAAGCAGCGCGTCGACGCCGCCGAGATGTTCCGCAAGGGCGGGCGCGAAGAGCAGGCGCGGAAGGAAGAGGCCGAAAAAGTCATCATCGAGAACTACCTGCCGGCCGGCGCCAGCGAAGCCGAGATCGATTCCGCCATCGCCGAAGCCATAGCCGAGACCGGCGCTGGCTCCCTCAAACAGATGGGCCTGGTGATGAAAGCGGCCCAAGCGCGCCTCCAGGGAAAGACCGTCGACGGAAAGTCTCTCAGTGATAAAGTGAAGGCTAAACTTTCATGACGCCTCCACAAAACCAAGGGCGACGCCACCGGCCGTTTGTGCCGGAGAACATGAAGATGCAGGAGTTCACCCTGCGCGCGGTCCTGCTCGGGCTGGTGATGTGTGTGGTCCTGGGCGCCGCCAACGCATACCTCGGCCTGCGCGCCGGGCAGACCATCGCCGCCACGTACCCCGCCGCGGTCATCGGCATGGCCGTGCTGCGCGTCTTCAAAGGATCGATTCTCGAGGAGAACATCGCGCGAACTGCCGGCTCCATCGGCGAATCGGTGGCCGCCGGCGCCGTCTTCACGCTGCCCGCCTTTGTATTGGTGAAAGCCTGGCCGTCATTCGATTCGAGCGAGGCATATTGGAAATCCACCGCCCTGATGCTGGTCGGCTCGGTGCTCGGAGTGCTCTTCGTCTCGCTCATACGGCGCGTGATGGTGGAAGATCCCGAACTGCCGTTCCCCGAATCGGTAGCCGCCTCGGAAATCCATAAGGCCGGACAGGCGGGCGCGAAAGCCGCGAAATATTTGTTCTACAACATGGCCTTCGGCGCGTTCGTATTCCTCGGAGGGCAGTTCAGCCTTTTCGCCGTCGACCACGACTTCTTCTTCCATGTCGGCCAGTTGGGCAAGAGCACCATCCGCCTGGGCGCACTCGGCTCGCGCACCATTCTCGGCACCGGTGGCATCTCCACTGTCGCCGCGCCCACCGTCAGTCCCGCATTCGTAGGTGTGGGATACATTATCGGACCCGAACTGGCATCGCTCAATTTCTCCGGCAGCGTGGTGGCATGGGGCCTGTTGATTCCGTTGCTCATCTATTTCCTGGGGCCGCAATTGCAAACCTATCTCCCGGCGAGTCCCACCGACGCCAGCTGGCTGGGTCTCGCCAACAGCGTGTGGCGTTTCATCGTGCGTCCCATCGCTGTCGGCAGCATGATGGTGGGAACGTGCTACACCCTTTTCCGCATGCGCAAGAATCTCATCGCGGGCCTGGCCAAAGCTTTCTCGGAGCTGAAGGGCAGCGCGGCGGAGCCGGAATCGGTCAGCCGCACGGAGCGTTACATGAGCTCGAAGACGGTCTTCGCCCTGATCGGTGTCACCTTCGTCTTGATGTGCGTGCTCTACATTTATATGTCGGGACTGATCGGCGGCGCCATCGCAGCGGCACTGGTGATGTTGATCGTGGGCTTCTTCTTCGCGACTGTTTCCGGATATCTAGTCGGCGTCATCGGCTCGTCGAACAATCCCATCTCCGGCCTGACGCTCTCCACGCTCGTCATCGCCGCGCTCCTCATGGTGACGCTCGGCGTTTCCGGAACTGGCGGCGTGGTAGCGGTGCTGGCGGTAGCCGCGGTAGTCTGCGTCTCGTCAGCCGTCGCCGGCGAACTGCTGCAGGATTTCAAGGTCGGATACATTCTCGGTGGCACACCGCGCTCCATCCAGATCGTCGAACTGATCGCCGTGGTGGTGGCAAGCTGCGTCATGTATTTCCCGCTCCTGTGGCTGCATCTCGGCAACATCCACAAAGGTGGAACCGGCTTCGGAGACCGCGAACTTTCCGCGCCGCAGGCCGGTCTGATGGCGTCGCTCGCGCAAGGAATCGTGGGCGGAGACATGGCTTGGCCCCTGGTGGTCACCGGCATCCTCATGGGGTTCGCCATGATCCTCTTTAAAGTCAAGAGTCCCATGCTGGTCGCCATCGGAATGTACCTGCCCATCTCGATCACCGCCGCGATCTTCATCGGCGGCGTCATCCGCTGGCTCACCGACGTCTTCCGCCGCCGTGCGAACTGCAATGCGGCACAGAGCGCCCGCGTGGAAAACGTCGGCGTGCTGGTAGCTTCCGGCCTGATCGCCGGCGAAGCTCTGGCGGGATTGGTCACCGGCTGGTTCAACTACAAGTACGGCAAGCTGCCGGCCGTCTTCGCGGAGCCGTCCTATTTCTTGGGCATCGGAGTGATGGCGCTGATCGCCTTTGCGCTCATTCGCATACCGCTGGCAAACGCTGGCGACCCCAATGAGCCTGCGCCACCCGCGGCTATCATGTGATATTTTTGATTAGACGCGGCAGATTTTGGCGCTGACAGACGAAGACAAAGCATGGATCAGCAATACAGTAGCTGAGCTGTTGCGTCCGACCAACAGCCGCCTGGATTCCATCGATCGTCGCCTGGACGCGGTTGGCGCTCGTTTCGACCGGCAGGCCGACTACCTACAGCGATTCCGTTCGGAAATCATCGCCGATTCGATGTCATCGACCAGCGTCTGGATTCCCTCGCAAGTCCTCTCAACAGGCTCGATATGCAGATCCCGCCCCTCAATAGGGCAGTCGTCGATTCTGGGATACAGTTTGCCCGCGAACGGATGTTCACGAAAGAGCGCGATGCCGACATAGCCAGCCGCATCGCCCGGCTCGAAGATCAGGTATCCAAGCTGATCAAGCCCGCCGCCTAATCGCTCCTCGGTGATTTCAGACCTTAATTAGCCTGTTTGGCCTTTCGCGTGCAACATTCACGCCGAACCGTCTCAGGAGGGCACTCAATGGCCAAAGGCTTCGTCGCCATCACTGTCGAGCGCTGTAAAGGTTGTGGGTTCTGTGTTGAATTTTGCCCCACCCACGTCCTTGCACTTTCATCCGCTTTCAATTCCAAGGGTTACCACCCGCCCCATGTGGTCGCGGCCGACAAATGCAGCGGGTGCGACCTCTGCGGCATGTACTGTCCCGACTTTGCGATCTTTGGAGGACGCAATGCACGCTGACCCGAAAGGGGTCCTCGCAGGTGTCCATTTTCTCGACGGTGACCATGCCTGCTGTGAGGGAACCCTCGCTGCCGGTGCGCGATTTGCCGCAGGATACCCCATTACCCCGTCCACCGAAGTGGTCGAGCGCTTCGCCTCCCGCATCCCCACCGTCGGCGGTATCTTCATCCAAATGGAGGATGAACTCGCCGCTTCCATCACCATCCAGGGCGCGGTTTGGGGCGGCGCCAAGGCTTTCACGGTCACTTCCGGCCCCGGTTTCTCCCTGATGATGGAGCACATCGGCTACGCCGCCATGACCGAAACTCCGTGCGTTTTCGTCAATGTCCAGCGCGGCGGACCGTCCACCGGCCTCCCGACCCTCCCCGCCCAGGCCGACATGATGCAAGCCAGGTGGGGATCCCACGGCGATTACGGCATCATCGCCCTCTGCCCGAATTCCCCCCAGGAATGCTTCGACCTCACCATCACCGGCTTCAACCTCTCCGAGGAATTCCGCGTCCCCGTTATGATGATGCTCGACGAGTGCGTCGGCCACATGACAGAGAAGGTGGTGATCCCCGAGGCCGATAAGCTGGCCATCACGCCTCGCCGCTTCACCAAGCTCCCGCCGGCCGAGTTCCGCCTCTTCCAGCCGCAGTCCGACCAGGTGCCCGACATGGTGCGCGCCGGCGACGGCTATCGTTTCCACGTTTCCGGCCTGACGCACGACGAACGCGGCTACCCCAGCATGAATATCGAAACGCAGGACCGCTTGGTCCGCCGCCTGATCGACAAATTGAAGCCAATTTCCGGTCCGCGTGCTCTCTTCGAAGCCGAGAACCTCGACGATGCCGATGTGGTGGTGGTCTCCTATGGAATTACCTCGCGCGTCGCCCAGCGCGCCATCCAACTGGCGCGCGCCCGCGGAATCCGCGCCGGCAAGTTCCGCATCGTCTCCGCCTGGCCGTTTCCCGACCCGCACATCCGCGAACTGGCCGCGCACGTTAAGGCCTTCGTTGTCCCAGAGCTCAACCTGGGTCAGATGGTGCACGAAGTGGCCCGCGCCGCCGAAGGCAGGGCTAAGGTCATACCGGTCAGCCACGCCGGCGGCAGTGTCCATAACCCCGCAGCGATTCTCAACGCCATTGTGGAGGCAGCCCGATGAACTCCAGTACGCTCGAAATCCCCTGCGAGATTCCGGCAGAGGCGCGCAATCCGGTCGAACCGTTCCTTCGCATGGACCGTATGCCGCACATCTGGTGCCCCGCCTGCGGAATCGGTACTACGGTCAATTGCTTCACGCGCGCGCTGGAAGAATCGAAGGCCAACCTCGATAAGGTGGCGATCGTGTCTGGCATCGGCTGCACCGGCCGTGTCGCCGGGTACGCCAATCTCGATTCGTTCCATACCACCCACGGCCGCGCCATTCCCTTCGCCACCGGCCTCAAGCTCTCCAATCCCGAACTGCAGGTGGTGGTCTACTCCGGCGACGGCGACCTGTTCGCCATCGGCGGCAATCATTTTATTCATGCCGCCCGCCGCAATATGGACCTGAAAGTCATCTGCGTCAACAATCTAACCTACGCCATGACCGGCGGACAGACCGGCCCCAGCACCCCGGGCCAGACGATTAGCGCCACCTCGCCCTATGGCGTCTTCGAGCCGGCCTTCAATCTGGTACAACTCGCCGAGGCCGCGGGCGCGGCGTACGTCGCGCGTTGGACTACATACCACGTCAAGCAATTGGCCCGCTCCATGGGCGAGATCCTCAAGAAAAAAGGCTTCTGCTTCATCGAAGTGCTCTCGCCCTGCCCCACGCTCTATCAGCGCCGCAATAAGATGGGCGACGGCCTCGACGCCATGAAGTTCTACAAGCAGGTTAGCAAGACCCGCAACGGAGCGTCCACTGCCGATGCGGCCCTCACCAAGGCCGGCGAAATCCTCGTGGGCAAATTTGTCGACCGCGACCGTCCCGACTACTTCGAGCTGCTGCAGGCGCAGATGACGGTCACGTTGGGCGACCGTTATGCGGAACCGGAGGTCTCATGCAGCGAGTGACCGGAGGACACTTGGAAAAACTAGCTGAAATTCGTATCGCCGGCTTCGGCGGCCAGGGCGTGATTCTCGCCGCCGCCGTGATCGGCAAGGCCGCCGCCATTTTCGAAGGCGGTTACGCCACCATGACGCAGGCTTTCGGACCGGAAGCCCGCGGAGGGTCGTCGAGCGCGCAGGTGATTCTCTCCACCGAGCCCATTCTGTACCCCTACGTCACCCAGCCCGACATCCTGGTGGTAATGTCGCAGGAAGCCTATACCCGGTTCGCCCCGCAGTTGAAGCCCGGCGGGATCCTCATCACCGAACAGGAACTGGTGAACATCGACCACCTCGCAACCGGCATCCGCGTCTACGGCGTTCCCGCCACCCGGCTGGCGGAAGAACTCGGACGCAAAATGGTGCTCAATGTCGTCATGGTCGGATTTTTCGGCGCTGTCACCGGCCTTTTGGAACGCCAATCTCTGCGCCAGGCCGTCGCCGACTCCGTCCCGCCGGCCTTCCAGGATCTGAACCTCCGCGCCTTCGAAAAAGGCCACCAGTACGGCTCCGAACTGCTGGTCAAGCTGGAGACTGGCGACTCCGAAGAGGTCATGTCGCTCGAATCGGCATAACACCGAAGCCCGACCGGTGCGCTATGATAGCGCGATGAACCTACGCGACGGCGCTGGCCAGGAATCGGTATGGGACTACCCGCGGCCTCCGCGCGTCGAACTCTGTCCGCTGCGCCTGAAAGTGGAGTTCGACGGCGTGATTCTCGCCGAGACAAGCCGGGCATGTCGCGTGCTTGAGACCAGCCATCCGCCCACCTACTACATCCCGCAGGCCGACGTGAAGATGGAGCTTCTCAGGCCGAATGCCACGCGCAGCTTCTGCGAGTTCAAGGGCGAGGCCCGTTACTGGGATATCCGCCACGGTTCCCGGATTTCGATCGCGGCTGCCTGGAGTTACCCGTTGCCCAGCCAGGCTTATTCGGTTTTGCGCGATCATCTGGCGTTCTATCCGCATCGCGTGGACGGCTGCTTTGTAGACGGTGAACGGGTGCAAGCCCAGAAGGGTGACTTTTACGGCGGCTGGATCACCTCGAACCTGGCCGGTCCTTTCAAAGGCGGTCCTGGCACCAGCGGTTGGTAACCGGGCGCCACTCGCCAAGGCGGGCGCGACGAGAAAATCGCCGCGCCGCTATTCCCCCCGCAGCGAAGTCACCGGACTCACGCGCGTCGCACGGATCGCGGGGGCCCAGCAGGCCGCTGCCGCGACAGCCAGGAGCACCGCACAAGCGCATGCCAGACTGGTGGCGTCCAGAGGGCTGGTCCGGTACAGCCAACCACTCAGGAAGCGCGCCGATGCCGCCATCAGGAGCAGCCCCGCTACTAATCCCGCCGCGGCGATTGCAAGCCCCTGGCGCAGCACCAGTCGCATTACACCCCGCCTGTCCGAGCCCAGCGCCATACGCACTCCGAATTCGTGCCGCCGGCACACCGTGGAGTAGCTCAGCGCCCCGTACAGGCCGATTGCGGCGAGCAGTAGGGTGCTGGCCGCAAAGGCCGCCAGCACCCACATCAGAAATCGCTGCGGCGCTACCGAGAGCAGCAGATAATCGTCCAAGGTGCGCACATTTTCGACCGGAACGCCGGCGTCCAATTGACGCACCGCCGCGCGCAGCAGCCGCGCCACACCCGTCTGGTCCGCGGATATCCTGACGACTAACCTCATATCGCCGATCGGGAATTGCGCCAGTGGAACATACACTTCCGGGGCGGCCTCGATGCCGAGCGCATTGTGGAGGACATCGCCTACCACCCCGGCCACCAGCTTAGGCGCATCCCCGCCCCATCCCAGATGCAGTCGTGAGCCTACGGCATGGCCAGCCGGCAGAAAGCGTTGCGCAAAGGCGCGATTCACCACCGCGATTTCCGGCTGCCCGTTCCGGTCGGCCGCCTCCGGATATCGTCCCTCGATCAGCGGAATGTGCAGGGTGCGAAAATAATCGGGGTCCACAAAACGCAAGTCCGCGGACGTTTTCTCCGCCTGCTCCGCGCCGGCCACGTCCACCCGGGTGCTGTTATTCTGGCCGCTCAAGGGCAGGGATTGCGCCACGCTCGCCGCCTCAACGCCCGGTATACGCCGCATTTGCTCGATCAGGTCCGAATAAAACCTCGTCACCTTTTGCGAGCCCTGCGGATACGCCGCCGGGGGCAGATTGATGGAGGCCGTTAACACATGGTTGGGGTCGAAACCGCGGGGGGTGTGGAGAATGCGCCAGAAACTACCGGTCAACGCCACCGCCGAACAGCCGAGCACAGTGCTCAAGGCAATTTGCCCGGCGATCAGCATGGTGCTCGGACGCCAGGCGCTGAGATGCAAATTGCGCGCGCCTTCCTTTAGGACTTCCACCAAATTGTGCCGCAGGGCTGCCGCCGCCGGGGCGACGCCGAACACCAGACCCGTCAGGACCGACAGGGCGATCGCGTAGAGCAGCATGGCGGCGTCGGCGTGAACCGTAGCCAGACGCGGCGTGTCCGGCGGGGCGATTTTGGCGAAGACGGCCACCAGGGTTCCCGCCAGCAAAGCGCCGCAAGCACCGCCCGCGAACGCCAAGACCAGGCTTTCGACCAGCAACTGGCGCACCAGCCGCGAAGGCCTCGCCCCCAGCGCGCCGCGCAACGCGAATTCGCGGCTGCGCGCCACCGCGCCCACCAGCAGCAACGTCGCCGCATTCGCCGAACTGACAGCCAAGACGCAAAAGACCGCCGCGTACAGCGTCCACAGGAACGGACGGACCCTGCCAACCACGTCTTCGATCGCCGCGCTCACGCGCACGCCTTGCGCCGGGTCCACACCCGGATGTTCGCGCGCCACGTTGCCCGCGATGACGCTCATCTCCGCCTGCGCCTGTGCCGCTGTCACACCTGGCTTGAGGCGCGCCAACGCCGCTTCATATCTTGGATACCCGCGGCTCTTGCGAACGCTGCCACCCCAGGGACTCGGCTCGGCATCCACCGCTACCGTGATCCAGTAATTCACGGCATCGCCGTGCAGCGGGAATGCAAAGGCGGAAGGGATCACGCCAATCACACGATAGCCCACGCCGTCCAGAATCAGGAGCTGCCCGAGCACATCATCCCGCCCCCGCAATTGCGTGCGCCATAGAGTATCGCTGATAATCACCGGCCGCCCGCTGCCGGGCTCGTCTTCACCGCCGTCGAATAAGCGGCCGCGCAGCGGAGTTACCCCGAGCAGGCGGAAGAGATTCGCCGAAACCACCGCGCCGGATACGCGCCGCGCCTCTCCGCCCTCGGTCAGCGTGGACGAGTCCGCGGCGTATACCGCCATGGACTCGAAACTCCGGCTGGCATCGCGCCAGTCTTCGAAGTTGGGATAACTGACGCCTTCGCTTTCCCCCCTGCTGACTTGGTGGATCGACACCAGGTCCTGCGCCTTCACAAAAGGCAACGGGTCCAGCACCAGGGCTTTCATCACGCTGAATACGGCGGTGTTGATGCCGATTCCGAGCGCCACGGTGGCCACCAAAGCCGCCGTCTTCATGGGGGTCTTGCGCAGCATGCGCAGCGCCAGCCGAATGTCACCAGCGACGTCTTCCAATACGCCGCCGCCGCGGATGGCGAAACCCTCTTCGTGCATGCGCACTTCCGGTCCAAAACTCTGGCGCGCCGCCTCCCTGGCCGCGGCCTCGGACATCCCGCCGCGCATCAGATCCGCCGCCCGCATGGCGATGTGGAACTCGCGCTCGTCGGAGATCTCGGCGTGAATTTGCTCGCGGCGCCAGAGGGCGCGTGCGCGTGTCAGGAATCGTTTCGGCATCGAAGCACCTTCGGTATCAAGTCCGCCGTCCCCATGGCTGTATGGAGCTCGCACTGGCCGCTTTTCTCGGCGTGAATTTGCCCCGGCGCCAGGGGCGAGTGCGGGTCGGGAATCGTTTCGGCATCAAGCCGCTCCCAGTATTTTTCCTACCGCGAGCGAGAGGTGTTCCCAATGCTGCCGCTCTTCCTGCAACTGCTTGCGGCCACCGCGCGTCAGCTTGTAGAACCGCGCCCGCCGGCCGTTCTCGCTCATTCCCCACTCGGCGTCGATCCAGCCGCGCTGCTCGATTCGATAAAGCGCCGGATACAATGTGCCTTCCTCCACCAGAAGCATTCCCTCCGCCAGTTGCTGGATGCGCTGCCCGATTCCATAGCCGTGCATAGGCCCCAGCGAGAGCGTTTTCAGCACCAGCAGGTCGAGCGTCCCCTGCGGCAGATCCGGTTTTTTCCTGGTCATACTCTTTGCTTCTAGGGAAGTATGGCATACGCTTCCCTAGAAGGTCAAGGGATGGCAAACAGTTCGTGGATTCTCTGGCGGCGGTAGCCGGAGATTTGCTACCCATCGCCCCGAGGCCGCTGTCAAGAAGGCGAGAGTCAGAAATAGGGCGCAGTCAGTACGTGCTCATCGCCGGCATCTTCGAATCATGTGGACACTGCCCGGCGAAATCGGATAGAATCGGGACCCGGAGGAGCACCCGTGAAGAAAACTCTTGTAATCGCCGCATTCTGCCTCACTTTCGTGGCTGGCGCCGCATTTTCGTATGTCCGCGATTGGCACGATCTGGATGAAGTTCACAAACACGTTAACGAAGCCATTCGCGAGATGGACCGCGCGCGTGCCGCCAACCACTACGACATGGAAGGACACGGCGCCAAAGCCGTGGAGCATCTGCATGCCGCCGAGCACGAACTCGGACTAGCGGTGGAGGCGGCAAAAAAAGAGTAGCAGGCGCGAGGCTTGGCGGCCGGCGCCATCGATCCGCGTGACTTCAACCGCCAGTTCACGCGAAAATCGAAGTTCATGGCCGCCACGTCTCTTGCCAAAAGCAAAATCAAGATTGTCCTGCTGGAAGGGGTGCATCCCAACGCCGCGGAAATGCTGCGGCGCGAGGGTTACAGTAATATCGTCTCGCACGCCAAATCGCTTTCCGGCGATGCGCTCCACGAGGCGCTGAAAGGCGCGTACTTCGCCGGAATCCGGTCGGCCACGCAGTTGACGGCCGACGTTCTGAACCGCGCGTCCCGACTGATCGGCGTCGGCTGCTTCTGTATCGGCACCAATCAGGTGGATTTGGAGTGCGCCCGCAGGCGCGGCATCCCCGTCTTCAATGCGCCGTTTTCGAACACCAGGAGCGTCGCCGAGCTGGTGTTGGCGGAGATTATCCTGCTTCTGCGCGGGATCCCCGAGAGGAACGCGGCCGCTCACCGCGGCGAGTGGCTCAAGACCGCCGATGGCGCGCATGAGGTCCGCGGGAAGAAACTGGGCATTGTCGGGTATGGCCATATCGGCACGCAGATTGGCGTCCTTGCCGAATCGATTGGTATGCAGGCTTCCTACTACGACATCGAGACCAAGCTGTCGCTGGGGAATGCGCGCGCGGCCGCGTCGCTCGGCGAACTTCTGGCCGATTCCGACGTAATCACCCTGCATGTGCCCGAAACTCCCGGGACCGAACAGATGATTGGCGCGGCGGAACTGGCCCGCATGAAACCGGGAGCGAAACTCATCAACGCGTCACGTGGAAAAGTGGTCGATATCGACGCGCTGGCATCGGCGCTTCGCTCGAAGCATATCGGCGGCGCGGCGCTCGATGTTTTCCCGGCGGAGCCGAAGGGCGCGGGCGATCCTTTCGTTTCTCCCTTGCGGGAATTCGAAAACGTGATCCTGACGCCTCACGTCGGCGGCAGCACGGAGGAGGCGCAAGCCAATATTGGCGTCGAAGTTTCCGGCAAACTGATCAAGTACAGCGATAACGGATCGTCGCTGACGGCTGTCAATTTCCCGCAGGTTTCGCTGCCCGAGCACCCGGGCAAACACCGCCTGCTGCACATTCATCGCAATCAGCCGGGCGTGCTTACGCAAATCAACGCGGTATTCTCCCGGCACGACGTGAACATTGCCGGGCAGTACCTGCAGACGGACGCTGCCATCGGCTATGTAGTGATCGACGTCGAGACACAGGCGGCGTCCGCCACCGTAGGGCTAAAAGCCGAATTAGACAAGGTGCCGGGGACGATTCGTTCCCGCGTGCTGTACTAGATGCGAGTCACAGCCGGCTATTCAACCAGTTTGCACGACTTCATATGGGCGAGGAGTTGGCCCAGGTCGATGGGTTTCACCAGGTACGCATCGCAAAGTTCGCGGAAGCAGCGGATCACTTCCCGGATCTCGCTCAACGCGGTCGTCATGATGATCTTGGCGCCGTAGGTCGATAGGATCCCCTGGGCTTCTTCCATGGCTCGTATTTGCCGCACCGCCTCGCGGCCGTCCATTTCGGGCATCATGATGTCCATGCAAATCAGGTCGTACCCACGCCCGCGCTCCAGGGCCAGGCGATACGCCTCCACGGCCTCACGGCCGTTCACCGCAATGTGACAGTCGCCATACCGGGCGAGGAAGGTCTGCAACAGCAGCCGGCTGGTGAAATCGTCCTCCACCAGCAGCGCGCGCAAGCGCTGGTCGTCGCTGCGGACCGGACCGGTGGACACCACGCCATCCGCGGACAGCCCTTTGAGCGCCGCCATAATAGCCGAGATGTCCACCTGGTTGCTGGCGCTGGGATCGTCGATCAAAGCGCGCAGGGTGTCGGTGGCGTGCAGCAGCACGCTGACCTTGTCCGGCGTGGGGACCATCTGCCGCGAGCGGATCAGCGCCATGGCGTGCTCCGTCTGGTGCGCCAGCTCGCGGACCTTCGCCAGCTCGAAAAAGCCGGCCCCGCCCTTGACCGAATGCACGGCCCGAAACACGCAGTTTACAAGCTCCTCATCCACCTCCGCTCCACCCAGTTCGATGGCAAGAAGGTTCTTTTCCATCACCGCCAAATGCGCATCGCATTCCGCCAGATAGCTCTGGCCCACTTCGTCTTCAAGATTGATCATCTTTTGGTCCTCGAACTTGCATCTCCGGGATTCGCCAACCAGCCGGCGCTCGCCAGGGCGCCCCTGAACTGCTCGAATACCTCCATACCCCGAGGCATCAGTTCGGCGCAGCTTGCTATCTGACCGTTGGCTCCCGCCCGCTCGATGGCCCCGGCAAATGCGCAGAGCTCTCCCGCCGCCACGGTGGCGGCCGCTCCCTTCAGCCTGTGAGCGATCTGGCGCGCCCCCGAGGCATCCGACTCCGCGATCCGCTGACGTAGTTCATTTAACCGGCCGGGGCAACCGTCGACGAACGATCGCAGAATGGCCCCCGCCAGATTCCGGTCTCCCAGGAGACGCCGCAACAAGGCGTCCTGGTCGAAAATCCTCGGTCCTTGTAGTTTAGGATCCTCTCGCGGCTGTCCCGCAAAGTCCCCGGCGGCTGGGGCGGGGAGCCATTTGGCCAGCACCTCGGAAAGCCGCTGGAGTTCTACCGGTTTGGCAAGGTAATCGTTCATTCCGGCCTGGAGGCACCGGTCGCGGTCGGCAGGCATGGCGTCGGCTGTAACCGCCACGATGGGAATGTCCGACCGGTGTACCTCCCGGATATGCACAGTCGCCTCGAACCCATCCATCACCGGCATCTGGCAATCCATGAGCACCAGATCGTATCCTGCGCTGGCCAGCGCTTCCACGGCTTCAGCCCCATTTTCTACCGAGCCTGCCTGGTACCCCAGCATCGACAGTTGCGCCATTGTCACTTCGCGGTTTACGGGATTGTCCTCCACCACTAGAATTCGCCCGCCGTGCGCGGAGCTTCGCTTCCCCTCCGCCACGCCGCCGGCAACCGGGGCAGCAGTCTCCGCTTCCGCCGTCTCGAAAAGCGCGGTAAACCAAAACGTCGAACCCAGGCCCGTGAGGCTGTGAACGCCGATCGTCCCCCCCATCAACTCGACCAGTTGCTTGCTGATGATCAACCCGAGTCCCGTGCCGCCGTACTTGCGAGTGGTCGATGCATCCGCCTGGGCGAAGGGCCGAAACAGACGTGCGATCTCATCCGGGCGCATCCCGATCCCCGTATCGATGATGCGAAAAACAACGGTGACGTGGCCACCAGCCTGTTTCTCCAACGCAGCTTCCACGGCGACCTCACCCCGTTCGGTAAACTTTACGGCGTTGGTGACAAGATTGGTTAATATCTGCCGCAGACGGTGCGGATCCCCGTGCAACAACTCAGGGATCTCCGGCGAAACCCGCAAGACCAGCTTCAAACCCTTAGCTTTTGCCTGGATTCCCGCTAGTTGGACGACACCCTCCAGCGTCTGGCGCAGATTGAATCGGCACTTCTCCAACGTCACTCTTCGCGCCTCGATCTTGGAGAGATCCAGAATGTCATTGATCAGCGATAACAGCAGCTGCCCGCTCGTCTGCGCGACAGTGGCGTAATGCCGCTGTTCCGCGCTGAGCTCGGTCTCGAGAAGCAGTTGCATCATTCCGATGACGCCATTCATGGGAGTGCGGATTTCGTGGCTCATGTTGGCCAGGAACCGGCTCTTGGCTACGTTGGCGGCGTCGGCGGCTTCGCGGGCGCGAATCAATTCCTGCTCATACCGCTTACGCTCCGTAATATCCTCGGCGATTCCGGCCACACGAATCAATTGGCCGTTGCCGCCGCGAATGGGAAATGCGCGGTCGCGAATCCACTTTTCGCCGGACGGGGTGTTGATACGGTACTCGGAATCGAGTGATTCTCCCTGTATTTGCCGCTTAAAAACCTGATGGGCCCGGGCCGCGTCCCCGGGATAAATGCTCTCCGCCCAGGACATCGGGTTCTGGTAAAGACTCTCGCAACTCCGCCCCCAGACCGATTCGTATGCCGGGCTGACATAAAGCATCTCGTCGGCCGAAGGGGGCATCATCCAAAACACTTCGTGGATGTTTTCCGCCAATTGGCGGAATTTCTCTTCGCTGGCTTGTAAAGCCTGCTCGGCGCGCTTACGTTCCGTGATATCGCGAAAGAACCACACGCGCCCTCGACATTCATGCCGCTCATTGAGAAGACTGGTGGAATAACGTTCCAGGGTCCTGCCGTCTTTCAGTCCGATTTCGCAGTGATCGTCCAAATCCGGGTTGGCATAGAGCTCCTGCACTCGCGCGAGAAACGAGCCCGGATCGGCCACGCGCTCGCAGGCCGCATGCAGAAGCGGCGCATCGACGGCGCCCGCTGCGTCGCCGGGCCTATCGCTCGCCCCCGGGGGATTGATCCGCCAGATATCCAAGAACTTACGGTTGTGCGACGCCACGATTCCATTGCAATCCACGGCCAGAATACCGTCGGGGGAGCCTTCGTGGATGGCGCGAACGAGAGAATGTTGAAACTCGTAGTGCCGGGCGGCCTGCTCGGCCGCTTCCCGGGCCTCCAGTAGGGCTTCCTCCGCCCGCTTGCGATCGGTGATGTCGGGACTAATGCCCACATGCCCAAGATATGTTCCGTTCGGCGAAAAGCGCGGCTCCGCGTGGGTCGCCATCCACCGCCACTCGCCAGCGGCGTTGCGGAAGCGGGCTTCTGCCCGGAAAGGAATATGCTCCGCAACCGCTCGGCCGTACGTTCCGGTATAGGCGGACGCATCGTCGGGATGCATGGGCACGGGCCACTTGACGGCCGGCAGTTGGCCGCAGGGAATACCGGTGAACTCCCGGTATGCCCGGTTGACGAATTTCTTGACGCCGGTGGCTTCGGTCACCCACATCGGCGCCGGGCAACTGTCCGCCATGATGCGGAAGCGGTCTTCACTCTCGCGCAATGCCTCTTCCGCCCGTTTGCGCTCCGTAATGTCTTCGATGTGAGCCACAGCATATAAGGGGTTGGCCGCGGAATCCCTGACCATCGAGATCCGCACGCGTACCCATACTGCCGACCCGTCGCGGTGCAGGTATCGTTTCTCCAAATCCGGGAAGGCGCCCGGGGTGCTCAGCACCTCGCCTGCCTTGCGCATGGAAGGCGCCAGATCCTCGGGGTGCGTCAGTTGCACCCAGGTGGTTTCCAGCAGTTCCCCGGCGGAGTATCCCAGCATCCGGCAAAGGGCGGTATTCACTTGTAGCAAACGCCCGTCCAAGCCGACCACCATTGCGCCGACGGGCGCGTTCTCAAAGACTTCGCGGAATCGCTCTTCGCTCTCGCGGAGCTTTCGCTCCACCCGAACGCGTTTGCCGACGTCGCGCACGATGGCGGAGACGGCCACGACTTCTCCCGAGGAATCGCGGATCGGCGAGAGCGAGAGCGAGACGTCAATCTGGTGTCCGTCTCTGGTCAGCATGTTCGTGTCGAATGCGGTGACGGCGGATCCTTGCCGGACGATGCCGAGACATCGGCTGACTTCCTCCATCCGTTCGGCCGGCGCGAGGAGGGCGGCGTGCTTGCCGACGATCTCCCGTCCCTGGTAGCCGCAAAGGGCTTCCGCGCCCTTATTCCAACTTACGATGGTCCCCTCTAGCGTCATGGAAAATATGGCGTCCTCCGAGAATTCCACAATGGACGCCAGCCGCGCGCGATCGCGTTCCGCCTCCTGGAGATCGCCCACGTCCCGCAGAATCATGGAAATCGCGATCAGTTCACCAGCGGCATTTCTGACCGGCGAGCCGCTCACCCATAGCGGGATTCTCCG